>Ga0247765_1000084_pt1 | contig 70523 bp, 67 predicted proteins | sample UWRJL106311C6_FD_179949 | JGI IMG/M metagenome (GOLD analysis project Ga0247765, IMG submission 179949) | Plant litter microbial communities from Arlington Agricultural Research Station in Wisconsin, United States - UWRJ-L106-311C-6 | ecosystem: Environmental > Terrestrial > Plant litter >... | reverse complement strand
AGTCGAGGTGCAACCAGCCCAGAAGATGCGCGTTTCGAGAGTGGGGTGGGATTTGGGAGGTCCGTGTCTCGCATGCGTTGTGTCATGGCTGGCGTCGAACCGGCTGTGCTGGGGGGAAGACCAGTCGCATCGTGGCATTGTGAGATATTTTTGGTCTGCTATTTCTTCTTTTGTTGTATTAGTGACGTCGTGGGTTTGTTTGTTGGTGGTAAGAAGAAGTGTGAAAAAAGGTATACTGATATGTTAGGGTTGCTTTTGCACATACATAGGTACACACCACATTAGTCGAGATATGCCTCCCGGGCGGCAGTTGCTTCATGCGTACTTCATGCGGTCAGCTCGCCCGCTGGAGGTACACTGTAAACGCCAGCTGATGGTCAACAGGTACGTCTTGGTCAATTCTGAACATCACCCAGCGGAACTCATGTTGCCATGAACCCCGAAGAAGGTCGACTCTTTGAACCAAGTCGTAGCAAATCGGCATAATTCCAATATCCAAGCTAAACTACCTATCTCCTTTCCTAGGTGATCGTCTGCCAACCTGGCTACCCATCCATATCAGATTCCCTCCTCCTTTTGCTTCCTCCTCTTTCCTCCCAATTCCCATCCAAGGGGGGTATCAACGAGCCAAACTGAGCAAAGTGGTCTGCTATCCTAATTATCTCATAAGAAAAAGCATGAAAGAAAACAGCTGAGACTAGACAAATATGGTCGTGAGTAGGGAATAAGCCAAAAACAAGAACCAGGATGAAAGGAAAGGCAATACGTTTTCTTTTTTTTTTTGTTCCCTCTCCTTCATTTTCTTCTCTGTTGACAACACGAGAGTCTGTCCTCGTTAAAATACGGAAGGAGTAACAAAAAAGACAGTGATGAAACATATGCAATGAAATGGAAGTAAGTGAAGCGCAAGGAGCGAAAAAAAAAGTATAGAGTTTGTGCGAATGAGAGACAAGAGTGTAAATGGAGAGGTAGTGTAGAAACACGAAGGTGCTTTTGCCGACTTGCTTTTTCTCTCCCGGAAACAATTAGATTAACATTCTCGACGAACAACAACCCCTATGCTGTCCTGTACTGTTCCATCCCGCCATGTTCTGTCCTGGCTTGACAGGTTGCACAGCATCCACCACTGAACCAGCACTCAGCTCAACATCAGGACAATAAGATCGTAGAATTTCTCATTACGGTCATGGAAACTTTTCACTCTCTTAGACTCTCCAGCCAGTTCATCTTCAGCTTTGCATCCCAGCATTGTGAGGTGCCGCATGTTGGCCACCCGTTCGCTCATCACTCGCACATTCGTAAAGACAGTGTCCACCCACCCGATACCGCGTGCCCAGTCTATTAAAGATAAAAAATCCAAACAAAACTCCAAAAGCGGGGTTTCCAGATTCCGAATCTTCATTAGCCATAGCTTGGGGTCGTAACACATTTCAGTTTTGTAAAGAGAGGCGGCTCAAAACGTAAAAACGTAGGCTCGTTTTCTTCCGTTCTTTTAGGGTCGTCTTGTTTTGTCCGCACTGCGCGTCAGATCATGTTCGGGAACCCTTCGACCGGAGTGATCATGGGTCGAGGTTGTGGTGGAGGCTGGGGCGGTGCTTGGGTGACATGCATATGGAACTGTGGGTGTGCGTGCTGGTGCGGGTGTGGGTGTTGATGCTCCTGTGGTTGATGCTGGTGCTGAGGCAATGATGGTTGCTGCAGTTGCGGTGGTTGTTGATGTTGGGGTGCCTGTTGCAGTTGTTGCTGTTGCTGTTGTTGTTGTTGTTGTTGTTGTTGTTGTTGTTGTTGTTGTTGTTGTTGTTGTTGCTGCTGCTGTGGCTGCATGGGCTGGAGTTGCTGCAGATGGGGTGGGCTTGGTTGCTGCTGGCCGTTAGAAATTTGAGATGGCGTCTGAATTTGGCCCTGGACCTGGATGGAAGCCTGCACCGGGGTGGGCGTGTTTGCTACCGAGGCAGCCGGGGTCAACTGTGGTGTCAAGGGCTCAGTCTTGGGCTTAGCGATGGTAGCTGCTGCGAGGTTGCGCGTATGGCTGCTCTCCCTTCGCCGCTTTGGCGCATCCTTGATCTTGGGGTGCGTGTGGCACTGGTTGCATGTTAGCGCCATTTTTACCTTCTGGCCAAAGCCGAGTAGAGCTTACCTTGTAGGCGTGTCGGAACCAAGTTGTTCCCTTCTTCTTGCTGCTCACCAGGGCAATCCATTCATTGCAACTTCCACAGAGTCCTTCCCAAACATCCGGGTTGCCATCCATCCGCCTCGTTTCTTGTGGTTCTTGGAAAGGATTTCCCGTCGCAGCACTGATGCCGTGTGTGAAACTCTTGTCATACCAGAAGGCCGAATTCTTCAGGACAAGCCACCGCCCAGGCTTGCAGATTCCACACCAACCCTCGCGCTTGTTTCCATGCCCGCGCACCCATTTCGGGGTATATAGATCGCCCTCAAATCGCAACTCTTGCTCATGGGGAACAAGATCTTGGTCCGAAGGGTTCATGTCCTCCGGCGGAGGCGGGACTTGCTCTTCATGGAGTGACGCATAGAGATCAGGGGGATCAGACAGATCCGTGTAGTGTCCGTGAAGGGAGTGAGGATCAGCGTTGCTCTGAAGCATTCGGAACAGACCATGCGACAGAAGAGGCGGTGGCGCCTCGTAATGGTGAGCGTCAGGGTGGAAGGCGTGCGAGGGCAGTTGTGATGGCAGCAGCATACTGTTGCGATGGAAGGCCGGCGCATTGCTCAGGAGGTAAGGGTGTTGTTGCGCTGCTTGGAGGTTGCCAAAGTTCAGAGGGAGTTGCCCGTGAGCGATTGTTGGTGATGAGTGTCGCGATGACATACGGGCATGGGGGTTGAAGGGGTCGTGGGGGTGATAAACAAAGGGTGAAGGACGGCGATTCGGCGTCGTGCCGTACGATCCAGTCGACCACCTCTTGTTCCTCGCACCCTCGACGCTGTAGGGTGCCGCGCGCATTCCAGGTCGCGGAGATGGTGATGCCCTTCCCCTGCTCTGAGTTCTGACCAGCTCGGACCGGCTCTGCGGTGTCATCCTCGGTGAGGCCACAGGCGACAGTTGGGTTGAGGACATGAGCGAGTTTCGGTTGGAGGGTGGTGGATACTCTGACGAGAAAGACGGCGCATCAGAGAGAGCGGCCGAGAAGTCCTCGTACGAGGGCATGTCCGAAAGGCCGCCCGACGTCGACACGGTGAAGGAAGAGCCCGACATCCTGCGCGGGTGGTTGAGTCCGTTATCAAAGGGGAGCGATTCGCCGTCCATCTGGCCTCCCGAATACCGGAGGTCCAGAATTGGAATGGCTTCGTCCGTCGTGTAAGCCTGGCCGATGTTCATGTCGTTGTCGAGTCCTGGAATCTCGAGGTTATCCTCGCACGGCTTTTGCGCCCAAGCATCTGACAGGACTGTTAGCCCACGGCTGTCGGTGCCCTGGCTGTAGCACTCACTGCTCTCCATAGTGGTAGCCGGGTAGAAATCTTGATGGACTGAGAGGGGTCTCGAAGACATAGTGTCGCTCGGCGTCTGCTGCATTTGTATCGACGACGAATCCCAGGCCGGCACACCCTCAAATCCCTCTCCCATGCAGTACGAGAAGCCTTCGTGGATGGTGGCCGGCCGCGGCCTCATTCCCTGCGTGGCAGGTGTAGTCCATACTCCTTGAGGGGCCGACATTGACTCGGTCTTTGGCGGTACGCTGGTCCCGTTCATGGTGATAATGGGCGCGGGGCGAGGAGGCGGGACGTCTCTCCTGAACTTGTTATTGGGACTGTTGAAGGCGAAGGAGGGTATCTGTATTTGCTGCCGTCTATAATATCTATGTAAGTTCTGCATTCCTGGTTTCGCAACATCAGGCGACTGGGGAAAGGCGTACAGCTGGGCCTGACTTGAGTCCATGGCACAAGACAGTGGCAAGGGGGTGTGTGAGGTTAATCTATTGTGACCAGAAACTGGACATCAACGGGCGGTGTTAGCATGAATTCTTTGACGGAAAGGAAGCTGGCGGCCGTGTTTTCTCCCGCCTTTGCAGCTCCACCGTCCAGTGCCGCACCCGTGTGAGTCGAGAGGCGTATCATGGGCACCCTCCCGGCCGTCTCGCAACTTACAATGAGACTGAGTCCGCTGTGTGTGCGACTCCTCCGGTCAGTGAGAGAAAGTGAGCGAGAGGCGTGGCGGTAAAGGAGCGCGTGGATAGCCGGATCGACCCTGGAACACTCGGCAAAAAGTATTGAGTGTGTCTCGGTGAAACGTAAAGGGAGCGTGGGTAGCCTCACGAGGCGGAAAAAAAGGCGTCGTCAGTGTTGACAAGGTGGTCGGCAAAATAGGGGAACGTGTAAGGACTGTCTAGGCCTTCGGGATGCTGGCAAAAGAGAAGGAGCGTAGTAGAGTCGGATGAAAAGCCAGCTTGTGAAGCCTGTCATTCGCACTGGCTGCTGTCCCGGAAAGAGGAGGAAGGCGAAGAGAGGGGGAGGGGTGGAAGAGAGCCAGCTCTTGGTATGTTATAGACCAGAGACCGATATCAAGAGTCGGAGAGGGCGGACAGGTACGGGGCCTGGGCAGGGCTCGGAAAAGGAGCGACTTCCAATGACGAGGAGGGTGAGCCAGTGTATGGACTTGGGGAGTGGGACGACGCGAAGGGAGCAAAGAGGCCCGGATGGCGGGGCGGTGCAGGACCCTGGGGGTATAAAAGAAAAGTAGGGAAGTAGTGCCGACCAAGAAAAAGACCTGCTAAACCACTTCAGCACGGTCGAGAGTTCGGAACGTCGGTAGGAGCTAAGCCGGATTTCTTGACACAAACCTGACTGCGTCTGTGGACAGCAAGGACATGTGGTGTGCGAGGATGGTGCTTGGCCTGCTGGAGGGGAGACGAGGGTACATGGATCATGAGGGCGAGGAGGGGCAGCCAGGGTTAGGGAGGATTAGCGGGCGATGGCAGGGGCCATACAGGGCCCGCCCAGGGTAGCATCTGGCCATCGACGACGGGGGTAGACGAGGTGAGGAAAGACGTGGGCGAACCAGGGACTGGGCTGAGAACATCTCTTTTTGGGAACAAGGGGAGCCAGGGTAAAACACCGATCGCAGGGATCGCAGGGCTCCCCAGATGCCCAAGTTTCCGACTAGCGGACACAGTTACCCACTACATGTCGCACAAAAGATCCGGCAGACGTGGGTAGCGACAAGGGGGGCTGCAGGAAAAGAGAAGGGAGACGAAGAAGAAAAGAGAGTAAATCATCAAGTAAAAATCGAGGAGATGAGAAACGAGAAACGACTGGCTGCTAGTATCTGAACCCAAAGTCAAAATACTCGAAGATGGCTGGATCAAGTTTGGGGTGATACCGAGGAGGTGGCTTGTCTCAGCTCTAGGCCTCGAGGGAGAGAGGGGTCTGCAAGTGGCAACAAGTAACTCCGATGACAGAAAGGCCCGATGGAGCACTCGGACGTTCCCGAGTGGCATAGATAGAAGAACATGAGCGCTGGGCCGCCGCCATGCACGGACGAGCCGTTGTGCAGACTCTGTCGTCTGACGCCGTCGACTCGGTGCATCTAGTCTCTAGATACTCGAGACCAGCAGCAGCAGTCCATCATGTCGATACGACAGTAAGCAGCGGTCAACCTGGCACAATCAACAAACTTTCTGCACGGTAAATCTGTTGTAGGTTATTTCAGTCTATTTCAGAGGGTCACAACGAGGACGGTAAACTTGCCATTCAGCCAAGACCAATCAGGATCACGCAGCGAAGATCATGGTCGAGCATGTTTGGCAACACCGCATCTTACGTCGGGCGCCGTTTTGACTTTTCTGATCCCGATCTCAGGTCAGGCCGGGGGGTTAGGCTCCTGTGTTTTCGCACTGCCTCGAGCCCCAGAAGACGATCCAGATCCAGCCTCGACCAGCTCCACGGGAGAAGAACGTGTGAGCACGGCGGGACGGCACAGCGGTGAGAGCAACGAGACGAAGGAACTTTGTGTGCTTTGCGACGACGGCTTTTGTAAGCTGTCAGTCAGGCGCGCCTCGTCTTTTACCCGCTGCAGCTGCACGAACTTATGGCCGTAGTTCTAGATGGGAGGTGGGGGGCAGTACGGGAAGCCCAGAAGGGAAAGGGGGAGGACCAATTCTGCAGCTCTGAGTGGCCGGCGGTATGGGCATGACCTTGAAAACAGCCGACAGCCTTACAATGTCAACATATCGCAGTTGAGCAGTTGTGATATGGAGTGGTTATGAGTGGTACGAGCGCATATCGCTAGAGACATGGAAAGCGCGTTCGCCACGAGAGTGGCAGCTCTGCAGCACCCCGGCGCCCCTCGGATCCAGCGAAAAGACATGGCAAATGTTGCTGGAGTCAATATGTCACAGGCTCGCAGCCGGTTGGTGGTTGGTGGTTATCAACAGCGGTGTGGATTAGTGTGGGCGGCGTCCAGCGAACAGGTGTCGTTAGATCAAAGACACAAAGTAGGAAAGAGACGCGACTTGCTGCACGGTGCGGTTTGAGGTCGACCCCGCGCCGGTGGATGGCGTGTCGCGATTGGTGGCTGAGGTAAGCGGCTGCAGGGGTTGATGTGGGCTGGACAGGCACCGCAGGGGTTGGCACTGTCTCAGATCTGTCGCAGAGCCCAGGTCCCATGTCGCGCGCGTGGTCTCCGGCTGGTTCCTTGTCAGCCGCTCCCCTGTGGTGTCCAACGTTGATGGGCCATCCGCTGCGATCTCTCCGAACTGCCCGTCACTCGTCTGCCATGTTGCGGCGCAAGGCTGCTGCAAACATGCACGGAAGGTTGTCGCCCAGTGCAAGCCAAACGCTGCACTTCTTCGCAGCGAACGCTGGGCACTGTGCTAGTGTGCTGCAGCAGCAGCTGCTGATCATTTTGTCATTCCCCCTTCGCTCTTTTCCCCGCCCTTCATTCCCCCCAACCCATCCACCTTCGACCCACTCCCCACCCAGCGGCTATGTCCAGGTCGCTCGGTGTTTGGGGCTGTATGAGACGTGATGATACGGAGGGATGGATTGATGATCCAGTGAAACCTCGAACCATTCAATTTTACTAGTGTACGAAGTAGGTTGCGTTTCTTGAGCCTTACAAATTTTTCGAGTGCCCCCAGGCAACCCCTCCAAACACCGGATCGTCTGCACCATTGCGCCTGCCCCTCCAGGTTTCTGCAGTGGGAGCACCAATCCCAGTTTGCCCCAACAAAAAAACATCTGCTGCAAACTGGCTTCTAGAGTCAGCATGCCATCCAGCGAAAACAAACCATGTTTCCCGATCGAGCCGCGGACCCAAGGATACCAGCGCGGCTCCCCGCTCGGCCAGTCGTTGTTCATGCTTTCCCCTCGGTTGGCTCTCATTTGCTCAGTTTCGCCTCTCTCGCCGATTCTGAGTGGCGTTTGCACTCTATATGACGCCATGTTATGCCTCGTAACGGACAGGGTGGGGGGATTCAAGTTATATCGTTGTTGTTTTATAAGGCTAAACTGCTTAAGTTAGTGCAAACTACAAAGTACATGCCTTTTGGATGCGTAAGCAGCCGCTTGTGGAGTGCAGAGCGCAAGCAGAGGCGAGGCGGCGAGTCTGCAGTCTGTGGGGAAGAAGAGGCTGCCTGTGGTGCCTGTCCCTTTTCTTGGGTCAGCGAGGATTCGGTCCGGTACCTGCGTTGCTGCGTTCCTACGCCATCCCGCCTCTCGTCTTTCTTGTTCCTCCTCGCCTATCAGCCCGCAGCATGTCTTTGGAACCCCACACGGCCTACCTTCTTCGTCAGCTCTCACAGTCTTGCCGCAGCAGTTGCGGCCAGTCGCAGCACAGTCGCAGCATGTTGGATTGCGAGTGCCGCACTCCTTGACGATGGCGCCCCCTCTATACTAGGCTCCGGCACACCGCGGGGCATTCACAACCCTCGTCGTCACCCTTACAATTCCACGGCGCTCGGACGCTTCGTTTCTTCTACAGAGATTCCATGAAATGTTCTGTGGGGACACTTCCGGAGAGCCCGTGAACAAGGATCCGGCCGGCCTCGTCCCCGATGCATGACAACAACCGCTGTTTTGGGAAATTATGTCGCCTTTAGCCGTGGCCGGGTGGCCTATACTTCGGCTCTTATGAAAATCGACAAGGCCAATCGTGAAGCAGTGAGGACAGCACCGAGTCTCCCGGGCAGCGGGTATGGTGAGCTTGGTGCGCCTGGAGGAAGCCTAGCGAGGGGAGATCTGGACAGCGAGGCGAGAGAGATCTGCGAGGGCATGGCAGGGGAGCCAGAGAGGATCCAGCGGGGACAGGAGTCCGGCTGACGCGCCCAGACACCCACCTCGTGCCGTGGACGCGTAAATTGATTTGCGTTCTTAGCAGTCCACCCAACAGCGCCACAATTCTGAACAGACAGTTGCTTCCTCTTGCAGATGCGTCTACACTAGCCGACCTGCTCCGCAGCACCCTCCTTCTGGGCCCGCCCGTTTGAATTAAGGTGCTGTGTGGTTCAGCTCTTATCGTCAGCGTCTGAAGTTGAGAGGCCGGCTCGCCAGCCGTCGTCCCGCCCCGTATTCTTAATATAGGAGGGCCAGTTGAGCTACCATCTGCAAGCCAGTCTACACTACCTACCTACCTAGGCCATCCGCCGGGGCTCTGGGCCCGGCATCCCATGATGGGCCCAAGGAACAACCTATCCGCGCTGCCGGCCGAAGTTTTACCTGCTCAGCTAGCACTCTTTCCAGCCACACCGAGCCAGCCATAGCACACACTCGCTGATGCCACTACGTAGGATCCGGACGCACACCCTACACACCTTCCCGAAGCAGCGAGTGACAGTCTGCAAGGTTTGTCAATACCAAGTTGGGCAAAGTACTAAGGGAGGGTTCAAAATCTCCGAGCTTCTAGGATCCTAGGCTACCAACGGCTGTTGCCGGCGATGCCTTGTTCGCTCTCATTGTCCGGCCACCCCAGTCGCTCGCCATCGGGGTTGGTAGTTACTTGTACGAAGTATAGTTGCACTTGTCTGGCACCATTTCGTTCGGGTCTTGCTCCGTACCCCAGTTGTCTTTCAAGTGGTTGCTTCAGTCATACGCTACTGAGTTGTCATGTACTGATTGAGCATAGGTCACAGTTGTGCCCAAAAATTTCCGCTAGTTGGTCAACTCTGGCACGGGCTGACATGACCGCGAGGACTTACACTACGGCCTAGACGACTAGTCAGTCCGGTGTTTCTGCAGCTGACGTAGTCTTTTTTCCTCCTATCTTCAGGGCTTCTATCCTTCCCGTGTGACACCGGCAGCTGTGCTTGCTCATCCTACATGTTTGAGACTGACTGCCAACAGCCGACACAAGGCTGACTGGGCTTTTGCACGCTCTTGACGGGGCTAAGCAAGTGACAAATTCCGTTGCCTGTCCCGTCGACATGTCTTTGTTTCTGCCTTGGCTACGGGGGCTTCACCTGCGCGTCGGATGCGGACCTGAATTTATGGACTTGCAGCACCCACATACCGAGGTCAGGTCCTGGTCTCGGTATCGCATTGCATCTTGTCGTGTCGCGTTTACCCAACTTGAAAGCGGCGGCGGCGGCAAGAGGTTTCCTTTGTTCTCGTCTTCATCCGTCTCCGTGGGTGGCCGAGTGGGTGCGCCCAACCCCTTCCCTTCTCCACACGTCTGTTCGCCTCTTCAACCACGACTGCGAAGTTGTGCCACAGAGATGCATGCTTGCCCGCCATCGTCGTTTCTTGACGTTGGAGATGTCGGGCCGGGTGGTCGGACGAATGGACCCCATGTTGCGCTGGTACCCACCTGGGTTGGGATTGTTGGGTTTGGTCGAGCGGGGGTTTGTTGGGTGAATCGGGTTGTCAGCGCCTGACGTTGCGTGCTCTACACTACGTAGGGTCGTTCCCTGGATGTCCCATCTTGCCAGGAACGTGACGGAATGATGGGAGAGAATGCCTCGAATGCTTCCAAACTCGGAAGGTAGATGTGGTAGTTTCTCAAGTACTCAAGAAGGCGTTAAATAAAGAAGGCATTGTAAGGTGAGTAGAGGTGAGGTCAGGTGAGGCACGGTGAAAAGTTGTATGCTGGTGACATTTTTCTTCCCTTCCTCCGTCTCTGAAACGTGGCTATGCTGTTCTTGTGTATTCCTTCCCTTTCTCGGTCCGTGTTTTTGTCAAAATCCCGACCTGTCCGACCTGATATCAAATGCTCCCGTCTAGAGGCTGCTGGGGACACCGCTGCTGCGGCACAGGTGACTCCCAACAATCCATATCATCATGACAATTCCCAGCTGCAGCCGGTTCTGAGGAGGCCGTGCGGTCACTCCGTTCGGGACCGTCATCCGTCTCATCAAGGGACATGTCAACCATGGTAGCTAACCATGGATGTGATCCGTAAATAACCATCTCCGAGGGAGGTTTGAGCGGGTTGCTGCCTGTTCAGTTAGACGAGTCGGGCGAAACCACACAGCAAATACAGATCAACAGGAAACCCACCAAACTAAGTATGTTAACAGTTCAAACAAGGTATCGGCTGAGTTCGGCCATCAATCCAGCCAGTCAATCAGCCAGTTCCCACCAGACAATTCTACTGTCTACCGCCTACCACCAGTGATCAGCCTCCATACCTCGCTCTCGGCATCCGAGAGCGTCTTGCCAGCCGCGTGCATCAACTTTACGGCCGAAGCCCAGACCCCTTCGTCAGCACCAGAACTGCCACTCTCCTCTTCCCGCAGGTTGAGACTGTTCTGAGCAAAACCTGCTTGATGCTGCAGATACCCCGGCGGGGCCGCCGACACCGTTCCCCGTTGGGAGTGGGGGTAATTCATGCTGGGCGGAGGACGCACTGTTCCGGAAAACACCGGGGCTGTGGTGGGCTCCGGGGATGAGGCGGTGGTTCCCTGGTGTGAGGGCTGAGGAGGAGGCGGCGCCAAGGTGGAGGTTACGGCGGGGAGACGGGGGACGGCACCAGGTTGTGGGGGAGGCGGGTTGATGCCGATGGGAGTGGTGGCAGTCGGTCGTGGTTGGACGGGGGCGCACTGAGGAGTTTGCGCTTGTTGAGTGGTGGGTGTCGGAGCTGTATTGGCAGTGCCGTTGCTGTCTTCAGGGGAGGCGGTTTTAGGAGTAACGCCCAAAGGTTTGGTCGCCGTGATGAGCTTTCGCGTGTAAACTGGGACCGAAGGCATGTTGATGGTGAGTTTTTAAATATCGTGAAAAACTTCTTCCTTTCCCGGAAGCTGAGGATGCTGCGAGAGGCTGCTGCAAGTGGTTCTCGCGCTTTTTGTGACGCTGTCAAATAAATGGGTGCTCGGTGACGACGTCATCGTCAGGTGACTCAAAGTTCTTGGATACGCGGTAATTTGCCCCATCGAGACCCCTTAGGCACGCGCGCGTTATTCCCATCGGCCGAAATACACTGCAGACCCTAGATGAGTATTACATGGGAGTTGGCGGGAAAGTGTCGAGATGTGATTTGCAGTCTAGTGGGTTGGGGCTAGGAAATGGAATCCGCTCGGGAGCCATCACTAGATAGTGTGACGGCATCAAAAGATCAAATGTCAAATAAACTAGATGAGAGATTTTTGATCTTTAAACCAGAAGGGAATGATGATCGCTCGCATTAAATATCTTGTTGTCTTTTTTCCGTGGTAAATACGCTCTTCGTCGTTACAGAGGAAAGAAGTTGAAGTTCGGAACTTCCCGGTCTTAACCCCAGATCACAGGGATCAATGCACAGCTCCAACCGGGAGAGCTAACCAGATCGGAAATACACTAGGTAGATGGCTGTCAATTGAAGCCCCTGGACTCTCGGGGATGCTGCACCACAGCATCTCTCATTCATTCATCATCACAAAAATTTTGTAGCCTAGTCCCTGCCACGCGACCGCAATTCAACGAAGGTCGAACTCTTGGAGCCTCATAGCAAACATATACGAATGCGACCCATCGCAAAACTTCGCCTCAACCTTCGAGGAATCACCAACCAGCTAACCCTCCGGTCACGCATCTCATCACCGATCCCAACTCTCCGTCACCACAGTCTCGAAGACGATAACCTTCTATTTCCGAAAGCACACAGCTGCTGCTCAACATGGTGGGGAAAGTTAGTGAGCGCGTCCTCCTGAGGGAAGGTATGGGAACCAAAGCCCTGTTTTGGGCTTGGCTATTGTCGCGAGGGGGTGGACGCTGACTTTGGGCCCAGGACTGGAACGCACCGACAATGGCATGAAGCAAACCAGCTGGCCCGACGTGGCACCCATCAACCAAAAAAACTATTATACGTGAGGAATTGGCCGCGCGGTGGAGACAGCGCGCTAACAGTATGAGCAGTGACTACATGAAGCGCGACGACCAGATCCTCTCATTGCGTCTTCAAGGGGAGGCGAATCGAGACCGACTCGTACAGAATGCGAAGGACCGTGACCGCGCTCTTAACAATAACAATGGCGAGATACCCCTGGCACTCGACGAGCCGCAAGGCGAAGACGGCCCCGCGCCTTCGGCCACTTTCCTCGACCCATCCAAGATCATTGTGATACATCCCGGAAGCCAGAATCTTCGCATCGGATTTGCCAGTGATGCCCTCCCCAAGACCATCCCGATGGTACTCGCCACCAAGTACTCGCAGACTGAATCTGAGATGTATGAGGCACTCCCACGGCGGCAGTTCGAGGCTAGGAACCCCGACCAGCTACATGGTGAGGAGTGGAGCAAGAAATACCAGAAGATGTGCAGCGACCTCAAGATCGATATGCGCGCCAACAAGAGGAAGGTGCTGCCGAATTCGAAGGACCTCGTTGTCAACTTCAACCGTCGGACGGAGCCGGAAACCATATCACAACATAATGACCCTCTTCAGATCGAGTGGACTGATGTCCAGGCTTCGGCCGAGGCGGATCCCGCCTCATCTGTATTCATTGGCCAATCAGCTCTGCGCGTCCCTGATGACTCGTCCCCCAAGTACAAACTGTGGTGGCCAATCCAACATGGGTGGCTGAACGAGGACGATTATCAAAGCAAGGCTCAGATGTTCAATGACCTCGAGATGCTCCTGGATAGAACTTTCCGGTGGGAGCTAGGTCTGAAGAGGAATGCCGACTGGAAACAATACAGCTGTGTTTTTGTCATTCCCGACCTCTACGACAAGAAGTATGTTGAGCAAATTCTCGATCTGTGCGTCGAGACCTTTGACTTCAACAGGATATCGTTTATCCAGGAAAGTATGGCAGCTACCTTTGGCGCTGGATACACTCAGGCCTGTGTGGTTGACGTCGGTGCGCAAAAGACGTCGATTGCTTGTGTCGAGGACGGACTCTGCATCGAGGACTCGAGGATCAACCTCAAGTACGGTGGCTACGATGTGACCGAGACCTTTATTAAGATGATGCTCTACGACAATTTCCCTTACCAGGATATCAATTTGCGACGACGCTACGACTTTCTCCTGGCTGAGGAACTCAAAATAAAATACTGCACTCTTTCGCAGGCCAACATCTCGGTTCAGAATTCCGATTTCCACCTGCGGGCCCCTAACCAGCCGACACACAAGTATCAGTTCAAATACTACGATGAGGTCATCTTATCGTCCATGGGCTTTTATGATCCCGCCATCTTTGACAATACCACCAAGTTGCGAGGCCGCCGGAAACTAGTCGACCGCTCCTACAATGCTTACGACGTCGACGTTCCAGACGATCCCGCTTCCGCAGCTCAGCTTGCTATACTTGCACTTATCCAACCATCAGTGACGGCGACTGCCGTCAGCTTTTCAGGGGCGCTGAACGACATGGCCACACCAAGCAAGGAGAAGCCGCAGCCGTTCAATTTCATCTCCCGTGCTGACGCGACTCCTGGGACGTCAAATGCGCCGTCTCCGGCGCCCGAAGGCGCTAGCACACCAGTCCCGCCACCTTACATCTTCGGCAGCTCCCGAGAAGGCGTCAACGGGGGCAGTCCTGCGCCTAGCGGACGGAATGGCGGCACACCGGCACCGCCTAATGGCTCATTCATCAACGGAACGACGCTGGCGCCCCCTGGTGGCTCTATTGAGGGCTTCCAGCGCACAGCCAAGTCCCTTGCGGTAGAGCGGGATGAAGTGCTGCCGACAGCGCCGCTGGACATTGCTATCATGACCAGCATCCAAAATGCTGCCAAGGGGGATGAAAAGAAAGTTAGAGAGCTACTGGGCAGCATCATGGTCATTGGCGGCGGCTCCAAGGTGCCATTTTTTGCACCCTTCCTTGAGGACAAACTTAAACAGCGCCGACCGGACTTGGCGGATCGTATTCTCGTCAGCCCAAGTGCGCGTGAGATGGACGAACAGGTGGTCGTGTGGAAGGGAGCGAGCGTGTTTGCGAAGCTGCCAACCAACGACTCGTGGATCACAAATTTTGAGTACAAAATGTTGGGGTCGAGGGTGATCTACCACAAGGTCCTGTGGCAATACTGATGTCGGTATGGGAATGAGATTCAAATCAAGGGTATGGCAGGCTGCCTTGCTTCGTGTATTCTGCAACTGTCCAACGTAGTAGAGTTTGATGGTGTTGTGGAAACATGGGTTGACGAATAGCATCGTTTTAAGGGGCGGGATATGGTCTGGTGAGATTCGGGATAATACCACGACGAGAAATTTGATGAATACAGGGGAAGAATATCCCAGTCTCTTGTTTTGTACTCTACTCTGGGTTTGTGTGCATTGTGTGGACCAAAGCCGGAAGTAGTATTGAGCGGGTGTGGGGACGAGTAGCCCAACAGGGGGAACACTGCACATCCATATTCCCTTGACTGGCGTGGCTTATTAAGTGCGCCTACTGTATGCCTAGCTACGCAGTAGATCAGGCCAATTGTCCTCTCTCGACCAAAGCCAAGACCAGTCGAGTGGAGGAAAGTCCTGGCGAGTCAGTAACGGAATGAGTTTTTGTTGGTTTGCGTTTCTTGCGGGGTATGTCTTGAGCATGCCTGAGCTGTGATATTATGCGACAGGGTTATCCGTGGAGTGTTTGTTGGACATCTGCTCTGTTTGTCAGACATTGTCACTTGTTCTACCTTCGTGTGCTCATAGGGCCCAGTCCCCGACTTGCTGCTTTGCTGCTGTGTACAGCCGCGCCACCCCACACTGCGTCAACCCGTGTAAGCGCCTCCTTGCAACGGCCTATCGCGGGTATCCATTGGGGGTGGCTTTTTGCCTGGTCTTGGTATCGTTTGAGGAGGGGAGGCGAATCAAGCTTGGCCTTCGCTACACAGGTTGGCTGTAAACGGGGCGGCCTCCATCAGTCTGACCTACCTTTACCCTGCCTGGACTCACTAACCCCGTTTTTTTTTTTCACGGGTTGGTTTGTGCCTCATTCTCTCGTCGGCGAGGCGTTCATTTATTGTTTTTGCTCCCCCACGCGGAAAGAAGAGTGCTCTACGTTTGCCCGAACATCGGCCTGCTCCCGTTTACGTCACCGCATTACCCCTCCATTCCCTGCCCAGCTACCTAGGTACATAGGTCTTGTTACGAGATCGCACCATGACGGCCACGGCGCCCATTGCAGCCACCGACAAACTCCCGCCCACCGGAGATGCACCTCATCAAGCTGGCGGTGGCGTGAGCGGGGAGGTTCGCAGCGTTCGGACGCTTAACCAGACGTTGCTGTCCTACCTCAAAACGCTTTATGACACACATGTCACACAAGCCCAAGCCCAGGCCGGGGCACAGGGATGGACTGGCGACGATGCTGCGGCTTTTCTCCAAAACATCCAGCACGAGGCCGATGCCGTGTTACCCACGGAGCCTTGGGGATTCGACAGCTTCATCAAATACATGACGTCGCCGACGACTAACATTGTCGCGCCACCCCATGCTGAGGACCTCTCATGGCCCCTGTCGAGCTATTTTGTGTCGTCGAGTCACAACACGTACTTGACGGGAAACCAGCTGTACAGCGATTCGAGCGCCGACGCATACAAGAACGTCTTGTTGCGGGGATGTCGATGCATCGAGATCGATGTGTGGGACGGCGATGACTCGGCGTCCGAAGCATCGGATACGAGCAGCAGTAGCAGCGATGAAGATGACCCCAAGGCGTACGAGAAGCGGAAGGAGAAAGTTAAGAAGGTCAAGGAAAAGATCCCTAGCTCGCTTGTCGGGCGCCTTGAGAAGACGTCGCTCGGCAAGAAGCTGACTGAGAAGTATGTGGAAAAGAAGAAGCCCGAGGCACTAGCGAAGGATAATATTGTGGCCGCCGCAGGGGCCCCGCTGGAGAAGACTGCTAGTACTGGCTCTTCAAGACCGTTCAACAAGACCAAGTCATTCAAGGAGCCGCGCGTCCTCCATGGATACACGCTAACTAAGGAGGTGATGTTCCGGGACGTCTGTACCTCAATCCGGGACTATGGCTTCGTTGTCACCGACACCCCCGTCATCGTCAGTCTCGAGGTGCACTGCAGTCCAGAACAGCAGGAGGCTATGGTGCACATCATGGAAGAGGTGTGGGAGGGATACTTGCTACCTCGAACAGACGAGGATATCCGGGATTTGCCGCCACCGGGCTCGCTACGTAAAAAGATCTTGGTCAAGGTCAAGTATGCCCCACCCGACAACCAGGGTGGCAGCACACCTCCAGGTGAGGATGCCGGCGCACCAGCGTCAACACAGACTGCGGGACAAAAGGCGGCGGTAGCAGCCAAGCCATCCAAGATTATCCAGACGCTAAGCAAGCTAGGCGTCTATCTCCGAGGTGTATCATTCAAGAGCCTGATGCAACCCGAAGCAACCATGCCGACGCATATCTTCTCGCTGTCGGAGAACGGCGTGATGGAAGTGCACGAAAAGAATGCCCGTGAGCTCTTCGACCACAACAAGCGTTATCTCATGCGGGCGTACCCTTCTGGGCTGCGCATAGGATCGTCCAACCTGGACCCAGTTGTGTTTTGGCGGAAGGGCATCCAGATTGTGGCACTTAACTGGCAGAACTGGGATGAGGGTATGATGTTGAATGAGGGAATGTTTGCCGGTACGGGCGGTTACGTCTTGAAGCCTGATGGTAAGCACAAACTCTATGGACCCTGGGATTGATGCTAAAATACGTGTAGGGTATCGCTGGGACAAGCCGACCACAGTGACGGCGAAGAATCCAGCGCCACAAGCGAATGCAGTGCGCCACTACACTATGGATCTGAGTATCGAAGTCCTCGCGGCGCAATCCATCCCTCTGCCGATAGGAGATAAGGACCCCAAAGGATTCAGGCCTTATCTCAAGATTGAGGTCCATGTTGAGGAACCAGGTGAGCGTCACGGGACGGATCTCCCAGCCGACGGGAAGGAGAAGGAAGGCGAGTACAAGGCCAAGACCAAATCGCAGCGCGGCTGTGATCCTGATTACAAGCGACAAGTGCTAGAATTCAAGGAGATCCCTGGCGTGGTCCCGGAGCTGTCGTTTGTGCGATTCCTAATCCGGGACGACGAAATCGGTCGGGACACGCTCGCCGCGTGGGCTTGCGTTCGGTTAGATCGATTGAGGGATGGCTATCGCTTCGTGCATCTAGTGAATGCAGAGGGAATGGAGACGGAGGGTGCGGTGCTGGTTAAGGTATCGAAGAAATTGGCTTTGGAGAGCCGAGTTGGACCTTGATCCGACGAAGCACGGAAGGAAATGAGGGACTGCATGGTTGTGTTAGAAACACAAAGCGATCACGTGGGATTAGAATAGTTTGCGTGACTTCTTGGAACGTTGAAAGGGCGATAGCCTCAGTCGGGGTACAACTTGAATCATGCACACCGCTGCAAAGTTGGCTGGATGAAGTACATGAACCCCAGAGGTGGGACGGCTGCCCAACTCAAATTCGCAAGATATATACCAGGTCAAGCGAGGTGCTTTTGACAAACCCGCAAGGAATTCGGCAAGGGCAGCAGCAACAATGGCGCAGCAGTATCATTATAGCCACTGTTTGATTCCCAGTGGGGTACACTTTCCCCTGGCATTGATTGATGGTGCATAGAGGAGCTCTCTCCCCTCGCTACTCAGTCACTCGGAGGCTAATATAAAAGCGAAGAGAAAACTCTCAGTAATAGCCATACCGACATTCCGAGAGAGTCCATGGAGTGCCAAGAGTGCTTGCCGGGGGACCCTTATCTTATCGCCGATCGCCTTCCATCCCCGCCATCGTGGCATTGTGCCCCACTAGTGTATTGATGCACGTCTCATTCCCCATCTAGGTAGAAACCTCAAGCTTGCCAGACAACATGACCAAAGCTGGATTCTCATTCGGGCTCAAGAAGTCTGGCCCGGCGTCAAAGCCAGCACCAGACAGGAGGAAACCTGCAACTTTTGGTGGCGGTGATGACGACTCCGACAACGACGTTCCTTTCGCTGGAGTAGCCGCTACATCTATTACAGAGCTCTCGTTTGACTCATTGGAAACCGTCACCGGAGATACCAAACCAAAACCAAAACTCCCACGTGGAGCGCCAATTCCACTTAGTCTCCCAGAGGGGCTCAAAACTAAGGCTAAAGCGGCGCCGCCCTCTCAGTTTGACGACCTCTCCAGCGTACTTGCCTCGAAAAAGCACGCCTCTGCTGCCGCAGCAGCGGACCCTTCTATATACGATTACGACGGCGTATATGACTCCCTCAAGGCGGCAGCGCACAAGAACAAGCAACATGAAGATAGCGACTTCCAGGACAAACGGCCGCGCTACTTTGACGCGCTGCAAAAGGCGGCCGATGTGCGGGAGCGGGACCGCCAGATTGCCGAGGAGAAGCGGCTGAGGCGGGAGCGAGAGGCGGAGGGGGATGAGTTCGCAGACAAAGAAAAGTTTGTGACGGAGGCGTATAAGCGGCAGCAGGAGGAGAACCGGCGGTTGGAAGATGAGGAGAAGAGGAGGGAGGAGGCGGAGACCAAGAAGAACAAGAATAAGGGGATGGTGGATTTTTATAAGCAGATGCTGCAGCGCGGGGAGGAAGAACACCAGGCGGTTGTGAAAGCGGTGGAGGAGGGGCTAGGAAAGAATGCGCTGGCCAGCGGAGAGCGAGACCACGAGAAGACGGCGGAGGAGAGGGCGAAAGAGATCAACGCTTTGGGTGGGAATATCACCATCAATGATGATGGGGAGGTGGTAGACAAGCGTCAGTTGCTCAAGGGGGGTCTGAATGTTGCGCCGAAGAAGAAGGCCGAGGCGCAGCAGGAGAAAGCGAAACAGGCGGCTCGTGGGCCTAGCACCACAGGCATACCGTCCAGAGGCGTCTTCAACGGCGGTGGAAAGAATGCCATGCGGGAGCGCCAAACCCAAATGCTAGAAGCCCAGCTAGCCGAGACGCTGAAGCGATCAAGAGAGGAGGAAGAAGCCGAGAAAGCTAAGATCGAGCTGGTCGTAAAGAGCAGAAAGACCGAGGCGGAGATCTCAAGCGCAAAGGAGCGATATCTAGCGAGAAAACGAGCAGCCGAGGAGGCCAAGAAAAATAGCACAGCTGAATTATAGGACATACCAGCCTCTAAAATATGTATTTTCCAATGCCAACCAGAGATTCGAAAACCAAAGTTTCCAAGAGCCCCTCGGAAGCGCACATGAAGTCTTGCGGTGACATTTCTTTCGGGTCCGGGGGGTTATGTTTAATTATATTTTCCTGTTGATACTCAAAATCAGAACCTAAACCAGGGATATCGCCCTGCGATTCTCCGTTTCTGTCCGAAATGACCGACTGTCCTGGGACGAGGCGGTTTTCAATCGCCCTGGTCTCCAACGTCTATTCTATCCGTACCCCCTTACAGAGTACAACCCGTCCCAACCTGGCTTTGATCCCACCCGATATAATACAGCAGTCGGGGCATCCGCGCCCGTTAAATCGCTAGTAATACACACACGAGATGTTCAAGTCGAAAAAGAGTTGTTGCTGACTTCTTGCTGTAACCTCCGCACCAGGGCAGAGTTGACCTGGTTCCAAGTCGCAATGTACTTCTCCATACATTGTGTGACGCATGTCGTCTCACTGCTTGAAATGCTGCTGCCGGGTTTGGCTATGCACTTGTCGAAGCAGTGCTCGTTGACTTTCTGTTTATCGAAACAAGGGTTAGCGGGATGACGCTGCTTGTAACTTGGTAGACTGACTTGGAAGAGTTGTTGAGAGTTCGCCTTGCTCGACTCGGCAAGCACTTGCCGGATAATAGCCTTCTTAACTGAGTCGGAGTCCATGTTTTCAATTTGGGTCGGGGCGCTGATATGTCCTCTCTGGAATTTTTTAATGATCAATTGGCGATTGAAAAATGCTTGCTTGGTTTCTCGCTGTTGTGGCGCATGCAACTACGCGACGGGAAATGTAGAACTTAGGGCCGAGCTTGCCATGAAGGTTCAGGCTCAGGTTTTACCTAGCGGGCTGAGGTTAGCTCGCAGGGCCAATGGACAGGGGGGGGATTGGGGAGCTTAACCCCAAAAGAGCCAATGGAGCATCCAGGGTTTTTGGAGAAGGACCCGCACAGGCCTCCCCTGAGAACCCGAAAAGGCCAACTAAATGGGAAGAGGTTGCTAAATCGACGGCATCGATTTCACGCCGCCTACATTCCCCTCCCATCACCACACGAAATCGAACGAAATCATTTCGATGTGTGAAGCGCCGTTCTCCGACCAAGTTGCGAATCGCTAGACGCACAAACACACGGCACTCTTTTGTGTTGTCTCTCTTCTCTGCTTCTATTCTATTCCTAGCTTCCTGTTCGCGCTGTCCTTTGCGCTTCGTCTTTTTCACTCAGCCTTGAGTTTTCGACATTCGAGGCCAAAGTGCCAACACTCTAGTGGCGATTGCGCCGGGGCCGCTATGTTACTAAAGTCGACCCTGTCGGCCCTGTGGCTGGCCACTGTTGGCTGGGGAGCGATACATACGGACGAAGATGGGACAGTCAAGAGTATAGGGGTATGATGCTGAAGATGAACGCCGAGTTGCTCGCGCTGGGTAGTAGCGGCTGACATTTTGTTATAGTTGAGGACACATACTCTCTTCCAACCCTATCTCGACTCGGACATGCAAAGTCGGTGGTATGACTTCGGCGGTGACACACTCGTTCGCACGGATCAGTAAGGCACTTCCTCGACGCATTCGCGCGCCTGGGTCGCATTTTCTAACAGAGTCTATCTCCAGGTATATCCGCCTGACTTCGGACCATCCTTCCCAGAACGGGTGGTTGTTCTCCCGAGTGCCACTAACGGCCACGAACTGGGAAATTGAGGTGGAATTCAAGATTCATGGCAAGAACCAACTGTATGGCGACGGCTTCGCTATGTGGCTTACCAAGGAGCGTGGTAAACAGGGGCCTGTCTTTGGACACGCTGATAAGTTTGAGGGTCTTGGCATTTTCTTCGACACGTACAAGAACAACCGGCCGGGTGTCGTTTTCCCCTTCGTCATGGCTATGGTCGGTGACGGCAAGACCTCGTATGACAAGGACAGCGACGGGAAGGACACGGAATTCGCTGGCTGCTCGGCGAGAGGCATCCGCGCTGCCACGGTGCCAACCAAGTTCCGTTTAACCTACTTCCAGGATAAATATCTGAAGCTGGAGCTGCAGTACAAGGCAGAGGGCGAGTGGACTCTCTGCTTCGAGACGAACGAGCCGCCTGCTATTCCACAAGTGGCCTACCTTGGCTTCAGCGCCGAGACGGGCGAGCTAAGCGACAATCACGATATCATCTCGATCGACGCCAAGAACCTCTACACAACGCAGCCAACTGGCAAGGCTACCCCTGGCAGTGGTCGGGGCAAGAAGGTACTCACCCAAGAGGGCGGCAGCAGCTGGACCTGGTTCTTCTTCAAGATCTTCCTGTTCTTTGGCGCCATTGGCACTGCTTACGTTGGTTATACGGCCTGGAGGACGAACAACAGTAAGCGGCATCGGTACTAGACGAGTTTTCAAGGCTGATGGGACAACACGAGCAATATGACGACGGAAGGAAAATACTACTCGTACATTTAATCTTCTGCATGGCGCGGAGAGGCATGGGATATTCCTTTTGTTTCTGGTATGATGGAAGTTGACGAGAGCTGACTCGGGCGGTTTCTTTACTCTATCGCAGCAAAGTGAAGTGATGCCGATTCCCATGTATCAATAAGCTCCCTGCTGAGTTTTGTTTTCTTTTCGTAGCGGGGTTCGGCGTCTATACCTTCTCAGTTAGCTATGACAGTTGGACCCAGTTGGACCAATGAGAGGTTCTTTTGTCTGAGCTACGCGCCCCAATAGCGTCTCGATTGAGTATCTCGTACCCAACCAGTGTATCAGTCGGATCGCGGATTAAGATTCGATTATCAGTTGGCTACAAGGGAACACCCCTATTAAACTTGCTATGATCAAGACAGCACATCTCCGAGCATCAACACGCAGCTCGTCAGGATCACCAAACTCACTCTTAAACTAACTCGACCGTTGATGGGGCTAACATCATTGGCGTAGGTGGAATGGTTGTATATCAATTGGTGTCAGCCAATGGCAGAAAAGCAAAAAGGATTGACCAATGCTGTACAACATAACTGTATCAAATCAAAACTCAAGACATGGGCAAGATCCCCATCTTCCCCCGCGGTTCAACACAAAACACAACAGACGAGACTCCGAGCCAGAGGCGTCTACCACGACACCCTGATGGACCATGGAAGATCCAAATCTACACTATGAGCACAACACTCGCATTCACTCAAGAAGCGCCCCACCGTTAGCAGCCGAGTTGATTGGATGCGCAAGACATGACACTGCAGTGCTCCAGCCCTCGGCACCGTCCATACGGCGGTACGAAGTACCCCTGCCCACCAAAAGAACCCCGCCATTCCTACACCCCTCGGTCGCTGTTCGGGGCTCTGGGCGGGATCTTGTCCCCGCCGCCCACAAAGCCCACTCAAAAGGGAGCAAGAGCTTGATGGGAATTTTTCCCGATATTTCAAATGGCCTACCACCGGGCCAATTGACTCGCCTCAACATCCGCTTCTATTTGGAAGCTGAGCAGGATTCAACAATCATGGACGCCGGTGAAGGGCATGCCAAAATCAACGGATGTTGGTGGCCAAATGGGCTCCTTTGACAAAGCGGGCCACTAAGCATCTGCTGATGCCACGCACGCCCCTCCTTCACAAGCAACGCACCTGGTGCTCCTGTGCAGCCTCAGGAGCTGGACGAGACAGGCGCAGATCTGTGCCCCACTTGCTGGTTTGACGGTTCCCACGAGAGATCTTCTTCCCTCCCCTCCTGCCGCCAGAACCAGGGCTGCCCTACACACCCAGCGCACCCACCCTACCAACCTAAGCTTGGTTACCTTATACCTTGGATCCATCCTCCCTTTTCACCACAACCGACTCGCATCTGCTCGCCATCGCTCCTCTGCTGCCCTCACAGCTCCGGGCTGCTGCATACACAGGTCTCAGATTGCCGCCCGCTCGCCCCTGCCCATTCCGTCCTGTCACCGCGCTGGCAGACGTCGAGTCTCGGTCTGCGTCACTGCTCTAGGTCCTGGAGCTGTAATCCCAGAAACCGCGAACTGGCGCATCCCGCAGCCGCCCGCCGCAATCATCCGACTCGCTGCGAGACCAGACAGTAGCGGATATTGCTCCCTCGCTACTATCACTAGCTCTCTCGATACCTGTGATACACTTAGCTCACCCAGGACGACGCAAAGGACCCTATTTCCGCGACACATAAAAAGAACCATATCCCTCTTTGTCCTACGGCACCACAAAAACACCGGCGGACACTCGGTCACATCCCACGCTCCCTGCGCCGCATCCGACCCCGCCCGCATCGCCCTGGACAACGCCGACTTGTCAGGTTCAAGTGGTTTTCAGCAAATCAGGGCCGTGACGCCCTCAAATCCAAAGGGGCCATCCCCGCACCTGCCCCCGACCGAAGCCGACTCCCGCGTCGGCCGTGTCACTCCCCCCGGCCTGCCGAGAACCCCCCGACAGACGGCACTTGCTAATTGGCCTGTCGATTGATTGCCGTGCAGCCTCTCTCGCAGCCGCCTGCTACGTCCCCCATTTCCCGGTCGTGCCTGTCTAATTAGACGACATAAGCCTCGCTCGGCTGTCACGACGAGGCGAATTTGATGCCTACCCTAGGATTTCTTAAGAAAAAGAGGACAAGGGAGGGTAATACGGACCCGGCACAACCCAGTAATCCGACGAGTCCCGTAGCACCGATAGCGACTAAAACCTTTGACCAGAGCTCCGCTTCTCTAGCCCAGCCACACCTCGTCGCGACACAGGCGAGCCCCCAGCCGCCGGTGCCGAGCAAACAGGACATGTCTGGCCTGGCAGCTGGTGCAGCGACGATGAACACCCTCCCGAATCAACACGGCTACACGCCGTCTCAGCAAACTCCCTCGCCAGGCACAGAGTCGCAGAACCTTCCGCACATAGCCAACTTGATCAACCACCCGCAGGTTGATGGCGCATCTTCGTACCGTCAGGCCCAAATAGCAGGGTCTAGGTATACCCCGTCCCCAGGCAATGGCAATGTCGGAGCTGGTATCTCTCCAGAGGGCGGCATCCTTCAACAAGGCAGTATGGCTGTGTCACAGCTTGGGATGCAACAGCAGTCACAGCAATACCAACAACAATACCAACAACAGCATCAACAGCAATTGGCGCAGCAGCCGCCGCAGATACCGCAAGCCCAGGCTCAACCCCCCCAGGAGCAGGCACGGGTTACCAAGGGGAAATACTCGCTCGCCGATTTCCAGATGTTGCAAACCTTGGGAACAGGGAGCTTCGGTAGGGTTCACCTCGTGCAGTCTAGGCATAACCAGCGGTTCTATGCTGTCAAAGTCTTGAAGAAGGCGCAGGTGGTCAAGATGAAACAGGTCGAGCATACCAATGACGAGAGGAGGATGTTGGGCGAGGTGAAACATCCCTTTTTGATCACGCTCTGGGGAACGTTCCAGGATGCCAGAAACCTTTACATGGTTATGGATTTTGTAGAAGGTGGAGAGCTCTTTTCGTTGCTCAGAAAATCCGGCGTAAGCTTACCCTTTCCGTCTTGAACTGTCTTTCTTGATTTGACGCCCTTTCTCCAAGCGTTTCCCCAACCCGGTGGCCAAGTTTTACGCAGCCGAGGTGACACTGGCCTTGGAATATCTGCACTCGAGAAACATTATCTATCGGGATCTGAAACCCGAGAACCTACTACTCGACAGGCATGGGCATCTAAAAATTACGGATTTCGGGTTTGCGAAACGAGTTCCCGACAAGACATGGACGCTGTGTGGCACTCCTGACTATCTAGCCCCCGAGGTTGTATCCAATAAGGGATACAACAAATCGGTGGACTGGTAAGTTTTGACGGACAATCGACTGAAGGCAGCGGCTGACGAGAAGGCAGGTGGTCACTTGGCATATTGATATATGAAATGTTGTGCGGTTACACGCCGTTCTGGGACGGTGGTTCGCCTATGAAGATATACGAGAATATCCTCCGAGGCAAAATCAAGTATCCGGCGTACGTAAATCCCGACGCGCAGGATTTGCTTGAGCGCTTGATCACAGCGGATCTGACGAAGAGACTTGGGAACCTATTTGGCGGATCACAGGATGTGAAGAACCACCCATGGTTTTCTGAGGTGACGTGGGACCGGCTTGCTCGGAAGGATATAGATGCTCCTTACACACCACCAGTGAAGGCAGGGGCAGGAGACGCTAGTCAGTTTGACAGGTACCCCGAGGAGACGGAGCGCTATGGCCAATCGGGGCACGATGAGTGAGTTAGATGGCTCAACAGGCCTGCTGGTACAAGACTAAATCTGTTCTAGATACGGACACCTCTTTACCGACTTTTGAGAGGATGGTTGCGGATATTTGATCAGCGCCTCTGGTGCAGTCTGGCAGATTATATGTCTAGCAGAACTGTCAAAGTCGAGGATACTGGTACGGGGTGGGTGTGAAACCCCCCCAACGGCAGACCGAGGTTTTCGGAGTGCGGCCTATTGACGCATGGAAGAAGCGGCTAGCTGCTTTGTTTGACGGAATGCACGGGAAACCTAGCGATGCGCCTTTGTCCAGCTAGTGGTTCAGGCAAACCCGTGGCAATAATGAGGAGTTTAGTAATGAGCTCACTCACGCTTGAGACTGGGATGGCTGAGGGAGCGTGAAACATCATGGCCTACGAATCAAAACCTACACGACATTGATACTCAAGGTATACTCGAACCTTTTGGATTGTTGAGTCGCCGTGATGCCCAGTCATAAAATTGTCTGCCTCAATCCGATACGATCTCTTAGTCGAATCCAGTGGATTCAGTCGATGTCATTAACCAAGGCAACGGTGCTGGGAAAGTCCTGGATGGGAGTTTGCCGTGCAACACTCCCTCTCAGCCCTAAACGGATTGGCGTGCCCAGAGACTAAGAAAAGGAAAGTGGCCCGGGCGTCCGTCGCACCCCCTCCCCCCTACGGGTAAGAAGTTGTCATGGCCTGTTCAGCGGTGACCACCGCCGGGGGGCTGATACGGTTCGCAAAATGGAGCGCGTTGGGGTTGGCCGGTTAGCAAGACCCGCTGCACTGCAATGGATTGCGCCAAACTGATTTTGATCGCGAAGTTAGATACCAAGGAAATCAGCCAAAAAGCTTCGCTTCGTTCAGAGCTTCGGCTTCGCTTTCCCATTTTCATTACATTGCCGTCCCGTCAAGCCCGGTGATTCTAAGACATATGCATCTCGCGTGCACTTGTCGCTTGTTGCTTGTTGCTTGTTGCTTGTCCGACGTGAGATTTGGGGTTCGTTCGCCAGCTTGACTACAACTTCTCTATTTCTCCCTGAGCAACCTAGCTCCAAAGGGGCTTTGACTCCAGAGAGGTTTCAAGAAGCACGAAATATACCTCCCAATAAAAGTTTTAACTTCTTTTCTCTTTCTTTTTTTTATACATCCATAGCACGGGACTTTCGAGACGCCACCGCCATTGTTAGACGGTATCTATTCAGGTGGGATACTGGCCTGGTACAACATACCGCTTGCCCGGTACGGACATTATTGATGCGAGCTTCGTTGCGCGGCTTGTGTGAGTTATCCCCGACGCGGGTTTGAGCGTTTGGGACGGTTGGTGAGGGAGAGTTACACCAGGGAGATTAAAATGGACGACTACATGTTCCGGTCCTATGTCCAGGAGTGCAAATGCGTCACGGAAGCGACGAGCTATTTGGAGATTTTGAATTATTCGGTGAGTTGCAGCAAATCTTTTCGAAAAAGAGGGGAGCTAACTATTACTGTGAATACTTAGGATCTCTCGCTCAATACCATCGAAGAACATCGGTTTCGTCTCGATGAGTTACCGGATGAGTTCAAAAACTTTCTCATGCGGCGGGGTGCCTTTGCTGCGCCGAACCTCAAAAATGGCGCGACGTTGGTCAGTGGCATGCGGTTGATGTAAGTTACTATGAGATTGAAACTTGTGAGGAGAGAGGCTCATGTTCCCACAGCCTTCAGATGAATGCTCAGCACCCGGAAACCTTCTCGCCAAAGTATATCTCGCTCACTCATGAGAGCTATGAGGATATGGTCCGTATAATGCGGCTGCCCTTTCGTGCCATTGAGGGCGGCAGCGTTGTTGGGCCTTTTTTTTGGTCGGCTTTTGATCAGGACGACGATGATCCGCATTTGCGTATGTATTTTCCGGGTTCCGTGGGATGTCGCTGTCCTGACCCTCCCAGAAATCATCTTTCGCAAGTCAGACGTAAGGAAGAAAGGCCGGACGCGTGGCTGGGAGATCATGCTGTCGCACTCCTTCCGAACGGGAATCACGAACGGATACGCCAAGGGGACCGAGTCTTCGGAGCTGATCAAGTGCATCGAGCACCTCAAGGCATGCGCCGAGCAGGTCATGCACCCTATGCTTCTTCCCGTTATCATCCTCAGCCACGACTTGTCTGCCAAGAACGACCAAAAGCAACGCGAGGCGCGTGAGTGGCTACGGAAGTTGGAACACGCTGTCAGCATGCGTGACGAAGTCCTGCCCGAAGAGAGCAGGTACATCAAGGAGTCAATGGTGGACCTCGACCAGATCAACCGTGATCTTGTCGAGTGCCACTCGCAAGTCTTGTGGAAGAGGCCACAAGCTTATCAAGAAATCATTTTGAGCATGCACAAGTCGATGCAATGGTTCTGGGAGGAAGCCGGGCCCGAGCCCGCGTATGGAGGAAAGGGTGGAGAGGTGGACAGGTTGCACCGAAGCATGGTATCGAGGCTCGAGTTCTACCAGGCGAAGCTAAAGGGCATTGAGAACTACGCCCATACCACACTAGAGAGGTTACAGATCCAGCGAGCAGCGGTGGGTTTTTCATTATTTTTCTCCCCCCTTTTCCCACACCCTCCAACAACGAAGAACTAACACCAACAGCTCTACAACATCATCGCCCAAAAGGAATCCAAACTCGGCCTCCAAATGGCCGGAGAACAACGCCGCCTCGCCCACGCCGCCAAGCGTGACAGCACCTCTATGAAGACGCTCTCCCTCCTCGGTGCCATATTCCTCCCAGCAACTTACCTCGCCTCCGTATTCAGCATGACCTTTTTCAACTTTCAAAATCAAGACGACGACAACAACAACAACAACAACAACAACAACAACAACAACAACAACAACAACAACAACAACAACAACTCCGACGAGCCCGTTGTCTCCAAAGACCTCTGGATCTACTTCGCCATCACCATTCCTCTCACCCTCGCTATCGTGCTCATCTGGCGCTGGTGGGACCGCCGCCGCGAGCGGCGCTACGAGCGTGAGGACGCGGACATCGAAGCAGGCATTGAACGCATGGAGCAGGTGATTATGGAGAACATGCGAAAGCGCACTATGAATAAGGCGCGTACTTGGGGGACAGATGTGCGCTCAACGCCGACGTGGGTTAGTGAGGGGGATAAGAGTATTGGTGGCTGAGAATTAACCAAGCCGCGCTGAGGCGGACGGTGTGGGGAGGTGTTGGGTTGGCGGGAATACATAATATGTCTGTTGTGTGTTTGATTCGTCTCGGTGCCAACGACTTATGACTTATGATTCTGAAGAGAAAAATTTCCATCATGTTACTTCCCTGCTTGTTGGATGAAAGAATATAGTTTGTCGGTTGAGTTTCGTCAGTTTCATTGCGTGATACAGTTTGAAAACGGAATGCCCATTCTGTCTGGCTTCAAAAGCATGAATTGCAACGAGAATGAGTGGATCTATCCACTACATGATCAATTCTTGAAAATGGGGAGGGTAGATGGCTCTCCCTCCCATCGGGTATGTGCTCAGTTTACGCAACGATTATCAATTGCAAGACCGGCACGGCGAGCTCCTCTAACCATCTAATCAGTACAATCGCCAGAATAATATCATACACACACTATGGATACAAAGCTTATACTAGCGCCTGCCCCATAAACATGCTCTCCTTTACCTCTTTCACCACATCCCTCCTATCACCTTTCCCAACAAGAACAATCCCCTTACCACGCCGACCCATCCGACCAGCCCGACCAAGGCGGTGGATAAAATCAATTGACGTATGCGGGACATCGAAGAGAACGACATTCCTAACAGCCAGAGTATCGATACCGCGAGACGCCAGATCCGTTGCAACAATCACCTTGGTATTAGGCAGACGTCTCCTCCTCACAGGGGAGGCACTAGCACCACCAGCCTCGACTTGGTCTTTGGGTACACGCATCGGCTCGCTCGACGTGAAAGATGCGAGCATCTCTGACTTGCGCTGTTCCGATGTGTCGCGGTGGAGGGCTACGGCGTCAATGCCCTTGGTAACCAGATAGTCGGCGACTTCCTGGGTCGTCTCGCGTTCGTTGACAAAGACCATAATGCGCTTGACGTCGACTTCATCCTTGTTGTCTACTTGCTCATGCCTAGCGCTATCGCGGCCAATGGACCAAATGGCATCGGCGCAGGCGAGTAACTTGTTGTTACGGTAGGGATCCTTGGACACATCGATAACTCCGAGCTGGACGCGACGGGGGATGGCGTGCAGGTTGGGTGTTGTGATCCGCATGATGTTCGGGAAACGGTCAGCAAGGAATGTGTCAAGACGGCGAGGGATGGTGGCTGAGCAGAGGACGAGCTGCTGGACGGTAGGGGTAGCACGGTCGAGGATGTTTGTTGTCTCAGGCACGAAACTACGATCCAAGAGGGAGTCTGCCTCGTCAATGACGAGGTATGTCACCCGCGAGAGGATATACGGGTCGGTGTTTGCGATGCTGGACAACAGGTGCGGCGTTGCAACAATGATATCAACGCCGAGCGGGCTGTACAGGTTCCGGCGGATACGAAGAGGGTCGAAGTTTGCCGAGATTCCACGAACTTTGAACTTTGCGATGTGGGAGATAGCCTTTGCAACGCTGACCACTTGGTCAACCAGCTCCGCCGTCGGTACCAACACGATGACACGGGGCCGCGCCATGTTGGGGTGAGGCTCAAAGTTCTCGATCCAGGTCGACACCGGAGCGTCACCCCTCCGTCGCTTTTCCTCCTTTAAGCGGACGTTATACTTGCGCACAGCCTCATCAGCCTCCTCGGCTTTCTTCACCGCGTTGATAGCTGGCAGCAGATATGCCAACGTCTTCCCAGACCCCGTCTCGGCGGCAAGCAAGAACTCCTTCCGTGGGGGTGTGCTTTCGGTTTCGGTCTCGACCAGGACGTCCTTCCTCCGCGGCTTCTTCCCACTCATATCCTGGCCAAGTAGCGCTGGAATCGCCAACCTCTGCACCGGAGTCGGCTTGATATCCACCATGCCCTTGAGTACCTCATCCGCCACAGCATTATTCACAACCGCCAGCAGGTCAAACTGGTCAAATGATTCAATCTGCTGCATCTTCTCCTTGAGCGACGTCCGCACACTATACCCAATGGTTGCAAGCGACCTTTGCATGTTGAGCGCCTTGAAAGCCTTCTTTTCATCTTTGCCCTTGCGATCCCTCCTGTCCCTCGTGCCAGGCACCCTCCCACCCGTCGTTGGGATAGCGTCGCGGGTCCTCACTGGGCCTGACCTGCCACGGGGACCAACATTCGCGACGGTCCGATTCATAGCAGCAAAGGGGCCATCTGGTCTGTTTTTCGGTTTCTTGGTCGTACTATTTCGCGGCGGGAGTGGTCGGGCGACTCGATCGGAGAGAACCATTCTCGCGGGCGCAGCCCGTCGCTCTCTCTGTGTGGCATACTTTCTCTGCTGAGCCCATCCTGAGCCGAAACCGGGCTCGAGTCCTGGCCTTTTTGGGGCGGCAGCAGAGCAGCATATCAGACAAATCGAGTCTCGCGCCGTCTTCCACATCATTGCCGTGCTGTCGCAGGACCGAGACGAGGGCTGATTCACGGCTCTGAAATTCCGTCGTCACCAAAAATTGGAAAGCTTTGCTTTGGAACCAAACAATTCTGCCGCGTCCTACGATCACAACCCCTAACTGTGAGTGGGGCTCTTGGCTATGCATCAGCCGCCCCCACCAGGGCTAAATTTCGGTGCCCCATCATGAGAAGTCACTGGCCCAAGCGTTGCTTAGCGTGTTTTCATTTTGTACGGGAAAAGTACCAGTAGGTCACAAGTGTTGAACCAAACTAGCCCTTAAAGTGCGATAGGTCATGCTCAGAAGCTTGCTGAGCTTATTTGGGGTTTCAAGCCTAGTATTTGAGTCTATACCTAATTCTAAAACCTACTTTTCTACTTTGAAACTCAATTTTTGCTGGTCCATTGTCGAAAACGGCTTGTTTGGCACTCTCTGACGGAGCAACCGAGAAGCAAGATGTGCTAGCTTCTGGATCTGGAAAACCTCCTTGCTCACGAACTACTTCGAGAAGCAGTCTCAGTAGCTTGAGTCCTCCTACATTGCCGATCTTGATGTCCGAAGTCCGAATGATTTTTGACATTTTGTTGTCTAAAATCGTCAAGAGCAACCCGCCTCGTCTCACCTCAACAATCATTCAGGGGCCAATGCAACAACGGTGTCTTCTCCCACAACTCGGCTCCAGCTTTGAAAGAAACATCCCCTTTGATGTAAGACGAGAATGCATTTCCGCTACAGAATTAAATAGAAATTCCAGATACGGTACCATTCAACAGATGCAATGCTCGCTCGCTCGCTTATCCCCGTTCCCTTCCCTCCCCAACCTCGCCACCAACATAGTGTTCTGCGCCTGAAGCGCACCCACCTGCTCCCTCAGAATCTCCATCTCTCTCACCGCAACATCGCGCTCAGCCCGCGTTTTCTCCAGCTCCATCTGCAGGTTCTGCCTCGCCTCGCGGTCGCGGGCCTTGCGCTCCCGATCTTCGGCTTTGAGACGTTCCGCTTCTCGCTTATCAGCCAGCCGCTTGAGTCCCCGCTGGTATTTCTCCTCATGCCTCGCCATCTCGCGTTCGTGCTTCTCACGCAACTTGGCAACTGCAACCTCTTGAGCGTCGGTGTCTTCATTGTGGTTTGTTGATTTGCCTCGCTTCGCAGCCATCTTTTCCTGGTTCTTGATCATCTTGTCGTGTGCGCGGCGGTGGCGCTCTTGGAGCCGGTGGAGTTCCTTGTCATGCTGTCGACCAGCTTTGGCAGAGAGGGAAATGGAGGCGGCAGGTGTGGCCTGTGAGGACGACGAGATGGTCGAGTGGATGGATGGCTCAACGTCGGGGAAGGATATGTTGTCTTTGACGTCGTTCATGGCCGAGGTTGCGAGGGAATCGCTGTCGAAGTTGCCCTCCTCGGCAGACGCATAGTCAAGCTCGGAGCTGTCGCTTTCGTTGCCACCCTCGGCGCTAGAAGCCAGAGCAGAACCTGGCAGGGAAGGTACGTGATTCATAACGACTGACCCGGCCGCTTCGAGGGCGCTTGCGATCATACCGTAGAAGCCGCTCGGAGCCGGGGCGTCCTCTCTCCGTTCGTGATCAACAGTGTGACCACAGTTTTCCACTTCCCCCTTGGAGCTGGGGAGAGTATTCGTCTCGCCCTGGACGCTTACCTCACTTCGCTCTTCAAGACTACCAATATCGGCATCCTCCGCAGCAATCAACTCTTTCAGACTCTTAGACTCAAGCCAGTTGAGGAACCTGCCTGCATCACTTATGATACCACCGGGAGTACCCTTCTCAACTAAAAATCTCGGCACATTCCCGCCCGGATCACTCCTCGTAACCATCAGCCACTCAATTGCCATCTCCGTCTCACTTTCTCCCGCCTCGCTAACCTTCGTCCCTGCGGGTCCATCAAAGGAAACCATACGAGTCGGACCACCCACGGCGCGCATCATGGCTTCATTTCCCAGGTTATCAACACAGCCCATGTTCATATCGGCCGAAGACCTCGTCCTGCGCAGTGATTTCGGGACCAGAACCTCACGAATGACTTCGACCGACTCATACGTGCCTCTGATAAAGCCGCGCCTGGGCGGACATTCCGGATGTTCACATGGTCTGGAAACCAACATGAACTGCTTTGGCCTTGTCTCCTCCCCTTCTAGGCCTTCAGGCGTGAGGATAACCGTAACAAAATCCCTAGGCGTGGTCGGACCCGGAAACCGCACACTTACCAGGAATGCCTCACATCCGCCTGCCCCTTGCACCTTCATCCCTCCAACCTTCTTCTCCGCGCCCAGTCCTCTCACACTCTTCATCTCCTCTCCGGACCTCACCCTTGAAGTCTCCGCAAACTCTCTCTGTAATCCCAACTGCCACTTCTGGAATCCCACCTCCCCAAAATGCACGCTCCTTCTTGCAAACCACGCTCCCTTGCCGTCCTTGGCCGCAAGCTTGTAGACTTTGATGCCCAACGGGTTGTCCTTAGGCCCCGAGGGGACGCGGACTTCTTTCCATTCCGCGCGAAGTTTTTCTGTTGCTTTCTCAGCGGGTTGTTCTCTTTCTCCTCTTGCTAACAGAGCGGCAGCGGGGGGGGAAGAGGGAGTGGACACCGCCGAGTCTGTGTGGGAACGAGCACGGCCTGATGATTTTTGGTTGTTGGTGGTGGGTTTCTCTTCCGCGGTGCTGGGGTCGGTACTACATCCGGGAATGGAGTCGATGAGAATTTGGGCGTTGGAGAATGTGTTGGTGAGGATGTCAGCCAGGGGAGGGGTGGTATTGCCGTTTGCCTTTTTGTTGTCTTTTCCTGAGTTCGCCGAATCAGTCCCGGATCCGGGCCCCGAACTATAAGAAGACACGACGTCTTCCCACGGTAGTGCGCCGAGATGCTTGAACGGCTCGTAATGCGCCATAATACTTTTGTTGTTTTGTCTTAGGACCCTCAGTCCTGGAGAGTTGCGTGTTGCCTTTCCACGTCGACAGATCGCGACTTCCGTTTCGCTGGAGCCAGGCGCCAGGAGTATGGCTGGACCTAAGAGATGGCAACCGACTTAGGAATGCAGAGACGGGCACCAGCGGAGATTTGACAATGGGATGACTAGGGGTATGACAGAAAGAGGAGCCCCCGTTCTAGTTCCCGGCTCCTTGTTCCAGCGTCTTCCGGCGGAGCAGAGACGGACTCCGTGGACTCCGACTCCAGGCCGCCCACGATACAACACGAGACGACTTGGTCAGATGCAATGGAAATGTGGTCGAGTTAACCAGGTTTCTCTGCAGATAATGGAATATGGAAATGTACATTCTTGATTTATGTGCGAGCTTGAGGATTCTCGGTGCACCTAGTTGACTGCGCATCATACTAAGGGTGTTGACGTCATCCCTTACGCAACCCTGGTACACAACGTCACTGCGGCACCAGCCATTCAGCATCATGCCCCAATTACCCCTTAACCAGGACCATCCGACACATTCGTGTGATTGGCACTCACACACTCACACACTCAAGTTGAGCCACACACAGAAGCTGTCCTGGCTTGTCAATTAAAGTCTCGAGACCTGATCTACTTGTAATGCTCGTGCTAAGCGCCTAGCTTAACAATTATCGCTCAAACGCCTAAGAATGCAAGAAACGCTGCTTCAAAAGTCATGCAAGCTTCGCATCTGCCGTTCCATCGCTCTCGTCTTCCACCCCAACACCTTGATACCGCATCTCCAATACCCACTTATCATCAAAGTCGATACCTTTCCGCATCTTGGTTCCCGCCTTCTTCCACACTGCTGGTCCCAAACCCATGTCGGCTAAGAAGAGCCTCCAGTCTGTCACTCCATCATCAAGAACCGTCGTATCTCCAGCGAGCACCGTGTCACCGTCCTCGTTATCCGCAGCCATCATTGCCTCTAGTAAACCTCGCTTCGGTGCCCCCACTGCCACAACATACCGAGGTTTGACGTAGAGTCGATTCCCGTCGATCACGCTGACCTTGCCCGACGAGGGATCAATGCCTGACGGGATGTCCACAGACAGAACGAACGCCTCGTTGCGGTTCGCCCATGCAATCAGCTCGTATACCGTCGCTTGGTCCCCGCTCCTCAGCTCTTCAAATGAGAAGGCGAGCCCCAGCAGGGCATCCACAATCAACATGACCGGCGCCGGGTTTGCCAGACTGCTGAGTGACGTTCGTGGGGTGTCTATTGTCAGCATGGGGATACTAATCTTGCGCAGATGCTCAAAAAAGTCACTTTTCGCAAACACACGCCCCCCAAAATTCCTGTAGAGCCGGACTTGCTGTCGCATGTCTTCCAATAGCTCGCGCTCTCCCCTTTCCAAACCCACCACGCAGATGATCACATTAAGGCCCTTGTTACGCATATGACGTGCCGCTGCTACCGCACGGGTGCCTGATTTGTTATTTCCTGCCAATATGACAACCGTTTGCGGTGGCGGCCCGCCCGAAGTGGGATCTAGCACACCGGCGTGGCGCACCTTGATGGCCGGATCTCTGAGAGCCATCAGGGTGACTTGGGCAATGCTTCGTCCCGCATTCTCAGTCATCATCTCCTCCGTCAGGCCGATTTCGTTGTGGGCGATATTCTCCAGATTCAGCATCTGCAAAGCCGACACAGGCTCGACACGTCGATTTGACGGGAGAACATAAAGCCCCTGAGGAGTTGCTGGCGTTGTGAACTGCTTCGATTTGTCAACTACCGTGGCATATGCCGAGAGCCGACTGCTCGGCCGACTTCCCCTGGCAGACTGGGTGCGGTAATGGCTTACACCAGAATTGACTCTGCTCATACCCTGTGCCGCCGCTGTAGCCCCGCTGGCTTTGCGCGATTGCGATCGTCTCCCGGCGGGGACTTTGCTCTCTCCACGGCGAGATCCTTGTCTGCTGCCCATGCCGTGTTCCCTGCCACTTAAGCGTTCGCCGCCGTTGAGAGCTCCATCATCTGCCTCGCTATTCCAGTAGTCGTTCCCCGGTGGGTGGGTGATCTTGTCTTTGTTGTTAGGCTTCAGTATTGTCGGTGTCGTGTCCAAAACGTTTTCCGAATAATGAAAGTTCTTGCCACCGGCTGTACCCGGCTTGGGTCGTGGCAACCGGTTGTGCGACACGAGACGGTCTGCATCATCGATCAAATCATCCTTCCTCATTTGTTCAAAGAGGTTCTGCTTGTCGAATTTTGCCAAAGCACGCTCAAAGTCAAAGTCACCCATCTCCTGCACGTCCGTGACGTCTTCCGAAGCCCACCCATTATCGTTGGACTGTCGGCCCATAGCCTTCTTCAACGAGTTGAACGGCTGAAACGATGCCGTACTCTGCAGTATTGGTGTTTGTCTCCACCCTTTTCCTTTGCCTGCTGCCCTAGCCGGCTGTGGAGAGGCTTCAACATCCTCTAGCGAGCCGTTCTTGGCATTCGCTGGCCTTCTCTGTCGTCGCTTCCTCCTCTGGCTGGCACCTGGTTCGGCAGCGGTCGCGGCATCGGGGGCAATATCCTCATCGACCGACTCCTCGGCAGCAATCTTCCCTTCAACCTTCAGCCCCTTGAGCGAGTCGGAGACTTGCGCGATGGGGGTGATGTCCCGAGAGCCACCTTCGCTGAATGCTAAGGGGACGTCGGGTCCTGGATCCCGTTTCTCGCTAGTATTTGGCAGGGGATAGACGTCGTGTATAGATCGAGGCAGCGGACCTGTTCTCTTTCCTACCGCAACTATGGCTGGATCAATGAACGCGGGTTGGGGCGCATGTATTGGCGGGGCAACCGCTGTCTTCCGAGTAGGCGCGGTAGTTGGAGCAGTAGTCGAGTTGCTGGAGATTTCACATAAGTCAATGATATCGGTAGATGATATCATAACCCGTGGCTCCCAGTTGTTCGTGTGGAGATCCCAGACTGGGTTTATATGTTAGTTATGCTGGATACAATGCAACCGACTAAGGTCTCCATACCATTGCTGAGAATTAAGTGGGTTCCGGCTTCCACTGCACTGACAGTACCCTTCAACCTTGCGGGTGGGCTACGGAGTGTAACCAGCACCTGCAAGCCGATGAAGTCGCTCGCCATGTTGCGGGTCCGAGTCGCGGCCAGCGATTGGCACAGGACGCTTCCTAGGATCGATCGAGCGGCTCGAATGCTTGTCGCTCGTTTGTGATGTATCATTAATCAAGGGGTCGACGTATATATCCCAGGGCCCGAAACTCGGCTGCTAGGAGTTTTGAGATTCGGTCTGCATCTGGCTTTGGGCGAGAGCTGGAGTGTGGATTGCCCGGATTGCGCCTGCGGTTGAGGTGCTGGAGAGTAGTTTAATGAGCGTCGCGGCTTCCTTCCACTTTTTGCTTATCGATAGCTGGCAGGACCTGGTGTGCTACCCGCGTGGCCGCTGCCAAGAGCAATTCCCCCGCTGCTGCGGCTTTACAGCTCCTTATTGGTATAGAGCCAGAGCGGGGTATCCAAGATAGTATAGTCTGACAGTGACTGAGATTGGCCACGATCGACGTATTGCCTCTTGAAAAATGGTCTACAGCATGTATATTTCTGAAACACCTGATGCGGTAGGTGGTCGGTGAGGTCACACAATGAATATTCACATGATCCTGGGGTGCCAGCCATCCATGCAGTTCCAACGCCCGCTTCTCCACCTCTGAAAACCAACAAAGCTCAAGATGTACCAAATCGGTATGCCTATTGCGCCGAGAGCACGCCGCTCAGTAACAATACCCCATCAACTCCAGATGCACCGACGCCGTTACCCGTGCCTCAGTACACCAACCTGGACCATCAGTGACCCAACATTGCTGCTATTGCTTCCTGCTCCTCGTCAATATCTTCAAAGTCCTGGGGTCCTCGTTGCTTGTATAACCGGAGGTTCGGCTTGGTCGTTGGTGCTGGCGTCGAAGAAGATGACTTGCTTATGAAGCCGGTGATGGACCCCGCAGCCCTCTTTTGTAACGCTGCTTCGACACTGTAGAGCTTGTTGTAGAAGTCTATGACGCGGGGGTGTGCCATAACCTTTTGTTTCTGAAAACCAAGAACCTGTAGGCCCTGTTGAGAAGTTGCTCGACTGAGAGCCACATATGCTTGACCCTTTTCGAACACCTTGCGCAGGTCGACCTTGACCCGTTCCAGTGTCTGGCCTTGTGCTTTGTGGATAGATAATGCCCAGGCCAAGATCAAGGGAATTTGTTTGCGCGAAGCTTGAGTCTCACCAGTAGGCGTTTCGACTTTCCACTCTTCTGGGACGCAAAGAACCACCCGAACGGTGCCGTCCGACGTGTGGAAACGGACAACTGGAAACAGTTGCTTGCCGCCGCCCTTGTCGAGTGCATTGCCAAATGCTCGGATTCTCTTCTTTATCTCTGGGCTCTCATCCGAGTCTTCTAACCCAGACCTGAGAAGAAACATGTCTTCGGTATCGAACCCTATAATTCTACCTAAGGAGCCATTGACAAGGGACTCATCAATGTTTTTTATGAGCATGACCTGAGCATGTTTCTTCAGTTCGAGAGTCGGCGGCGCCATCATGTTTGCGAGTAACTTGTCCTTGATAGCTGGTACGCCTCCGTCGTAGGCGTCGTAACGATGTAGTGTCCCCGTAAGAGCCTGCAGACGTTTTCGGTTTGCATTCTCAACCTCATTTCTGGTTGGAAATCTGAAAACGTGTTAGTGAAACAGTTGATATTTGGTGACCACAACTTACAGTTCCGTAACTTCGATATCATCATCAAAAGAAAGAGGTCTACACAGCGACTGGAAGTTTGTGACGGTTCGATCCGAAATTCTGCCCAGGCGCATTTCGTTGAGCATCTCTGCGAACTCTAAAAGATGCATTAGCACAACGATAGCAAAATATGAATAACGTCACATACCCGGGTCTTTCTGACGGAATATTTGTGTTAAACCGATAGTGTGGTTGATAGACGACCCCCAGGTGGCTGCATCAAACGCGAACTTGACGTCTCTCTGCTGGTTGTTCTCTGGAACTGGAGGCAGTTGGAAGAAATCGCCGGTGATGACCAGCTGAATGCCGCCCCACGGACGACCATTGTCCCGAATGATCCGCCCAATCTGGGAGAGCTTGTCGAAGAGGTCTCCATCCACCATAGAGATTTCGTCGATAATCAGTGTCTTTGTTTTGAGCCAACGATTCTTGGCCTTGGCATTGCGACGAACCTTCTTGATCAGCGTTTGGACATCCTCCTTTCCAAGTCCAATGCCAGCGAAACTGTGTAGAGTAGAACCCCCGATGTTGCATGCAGCCAGACCCGTGGAAGCGGTGACGGCGAGCCTTTCGGGGGTTCGTGCGTATTTCTTCTGGAGTTCCGCAATGATGGCACGCATCAAGACCGATTTGCCCGTACCGGCCGGGCCAGTAAAGAAGACGCTGGCATTCTGCTCGACAACAAGTTTTTTGACGCGCTCCTGCTCACTGCTGAGAGTGATGGCGGTGTTCTTCGTGATGCTAGACTTCATGGTAGTGTGTGCCTCCTCGACCGAAACCTTTTGCTGCGTCTTGAGCTGCTTCATCTGGGCCTTCAGCTCATCAGCAGTTTTGTCCCAAGCTAGAGGCTCCCTCTTAGGTTTCGCTGGAGGTTGGACAGCGACCTCATATAGCTCTTCAACTTCATCCTCAGTTGGCTTTTTGATTGTGCTCCAGGGCAACTGACGCTTTGTTTTGGCTCTCTTTCTTTCCGGTGAATGTAGCCCGGGATCTTCAGGAGATTCTCGCTTTAACGCGTTCGGTTTGTGCAAATGAGACGGCGAGGACTGCGACCATGAGAGTGCGCTTGTGTGAACATCCGCAGCAGTAGCTGGGGGCGCTGCGGTCGGAAGGATTGGCAGTGTTGGAAGGGCTATCGGGGTCTCGAAATCTAGATTATCATCGTCGCTGAAGTCGCCATCCGACACATATACACCCGCGTCCACAAGTTCCAGACTGTTAGTGAATTGTGATAAATCTTTTGTGCTGCTGCTGCTTCCTGTGAGGTCCACAACATCTGAGAGCTCCTCAAACGATCGAGATGAGCCACAGAGGGAGGCAAAGTTTCGCTGTGCATTTGGATTGGGGTGATATGCCGTGTTTGCAGGGCGGTTCTTTAGGGGTTCTGAAGCTGAAGACACGATCGAGGGACGGGTAGATTTGGAGTGGACTGATGACGTGACTGGTTGACCGAACAGTTGGTCAATCTTGCCATTTTGTGCTGTGCTCCGTTTCAGATTATTTGATGCGAAAACAGGTCTAGAGGATGGCTGAGACGAAGGGTTCCGGGAAGTTGCGTTGGATGCCTGCTTCGCAGCAACAGCCTTGCTCAGCATCGTCAGGCCTTCGAGAGCCGCAGCGCAGGAGGCGACCGCTTGCAACTGAGATATCGAGCCAGGATTGTTGAGGGAGTTGTGGAGGGAGATGATGGCTCGGCGGAAGAAGTGACCAGAGATTCTAGGCTTCATGCAGCCCAATTGCGGTTCCAAAATGAATGCGGGAAGGTGCAGCTTGCAATCGTGGCCATGGAATTGACCTGTGTTAATCACGCAGAATGAGCACCACTCCTCCACAGTGAGCCGCGTAACGTTTGCCAAAAATCATATCGCGTCTCGTTATCACGTGAGCCCGCGTGCATTAGGCTCTTTGGGTGAGAACACTTATAACCCTAACCCCTGATCCTTACCTAGACTAGCTCCATTATGACAAAAAAAAATAGGTACACACAAAGCTGACCTTGCCTTCCCACGCTTGCCGTAGCCCTCAAACAATAGTAAAAAACTCAGAGAAAATTCGTACTAGACTGTCTCACTTAGGCCATTCCATTCTGGAAGTTTCCATTCCGACACTGCTGCTGGTGAAGAGTATTGTCATCGACGTTGAACGCAGTTTGAAAGGTAATCGGCAAGCCGCCCCACTCGAATTGGGGATTTGTGTGTACCTATTTTTTTGTCATGATGAGACTAGGTCTTGACTGGCGCTGAAGCACCTGTGTGAGCCTGCTTTACAAGGCTTAACCCTCTGGGATCCAGCTTGACTAAGCAAAATTTCTTACGATTATCGTAGAAATGAATTTATCGTTATCGTCTCCACTGAGAATTCCGGTGGACGGATTTCTACTGTTAAACTGAATTTATTGCTTTAACTCGAATGCTTGTGCACAGATCTGACTGTAATTCACTTCATTGACTGCAACCTTGATCAGAAAAACAGCAACCGCACCCGCCTTTACAGGTTTTAGCCCCCTTACCTATTCGACTAGTTCAGGAGGCTTTTAAAGCGACTAAAGGAACTAGGAATAGCTATTTGACATAAGGAAGGGACGGAAATCCGAGCGGGCGGAAGACAACTGGGCTCAGGAAAGAAGCAGCCGAAAAGTGAGCGCTAGCAACGCAGTAGGACCCGAGTTGTTAACCACATGGGACCCTGGTGAAGTTTCTTTTCTTGCGAACATCGGGCTCTGTCTCGCACATTGTCACTTGTCACCTTGTTTCAACGAAGCGCGAGCGAGAGATAACCTCAACGGCGATTTGCATGCTGATCTCTCCCAGTCTGAGGCGGAAATAATAATATGGGTATCTGCTCCACTAAGGGTTCCCGGCCTGGCCAAGATGGGAGTTGGCGAGAATCCGCAAAAGAGCTTATGTCGCGGGCAAGAAAGCTTGGGAAAGCTTACAGAAACCCCTTTTGCGCGGTCAAGCCCAACTGATCACCGGATCCCAGAACTGGGCATGGCTCGGCGAAGCTGGGCAAGTCTGGGCGAGGTGCTGGGAGCGACTTGGCGAATATCATGTCAACTTCGCAGCCAACCACCGCCATAATTGGCACCGCACACTCCGTGGACTTCCGGCCTTGCAGCTATAAGTGCAGTTTCCAATTTCGACCACAAACATCTGAACCCCCGCCCTTTGAGGCTGTTCCCACAATTATGGTGGGGGTCTGCCGATCACAGCCCTTCAGCCTCTGACGCGGGCGACAAACGTCTGGGCCGGGACGAAGTCAGCGACGGGGTGTCATCCGGGACGGCAATGCAGTGATTGGCTCTGTCACACTTTGAGCGCGTGCGGTACGGAGTAGCACCGCATCACACTCGCTGTGCAGTGTCTAGGCGGACACTTCAATAAGTTTCCGGAGTAGGGCTGCGATGTGTGCTACACGGGCAGGGCTGAGTCTATATTTTTTCCCTTGGCCGGTAACGTGAGATTCCCAGATTGTGCGGGGCCTTTCCAGGGAGAAAGGGAGGGGGACAAGCGTTTTCCTTCCAGCAAATCTGGGCTTCGGCGAACCGAGAGTGCAACGACTGCTTGTGGTGAGCTTGGGTGGGTGGAACGTGGTCATCCCTGGCACGCGGCCCACAACAAACGCCACTCTAGTCGTTAGCTTAGTGTAATCCGACTGAAATGCCCTGGTACCTACCTACCTTGCTGGGAGGATGGGAAAAGTGAGCTCGGCGGCGCGTCCAAGAAAAGTTTACTTCATATAGTTCCTCGGTCGCTCTCTCTCACATTTTCGGCTGGTGAAATCTCTGTTTGTCCGCTGCGACTTCTGCTTTTCTGTCTCATTCGGCCCATCCTGACGTAGTGCATTGAAGTGGAATTGTCCACAGAGATTGCGTCACTTGCCCTTTCTCGGCCCAGATTTAATATTTGTTTCGTGCCCTCCTCCCACTGCAGATCTCACAATTGGCGGGGGGTTTGTTAACCGCGACAACCTGGTAAATCGACAGACGTAGCCCGGGTGCGGCTTACAACCCGGCCCTGTGCCATTGGCCGGTCCCGGCGTCTTACGGCCTCCTGAATGAACCATCAACTTAGAGGTCGACATCGCTGACATCGCTGCCATTGACGCATCCGCGCAACACTCCTTCGCCGTTGAGGCCAAGGCCAATCTCCCGCGCCTTTCTCGGGGTCCCCGGTTGAGAGAAACGCTCTTGTTTGTCAAGACGGAACGGGCGTTGAGCTTGGGCCCGCCAACGGCATCACCAACTCGCCGTCATGGCTTGGGATCATCTTTCTATCACCAAGCCGCACTTGGTCTACATCATTCTTGGCGGCTTCACTTCGCTTTTCATGCTCTGCTCCTCCGTCATCAAGGAGCGCATGTACATTGGTGAAGCCACCGTCGCCACTCTTTGCGGTGTCATCTTCGGCCCTCATGCCGCCAACCTCATCGACCCCAAGTCCTGGGGCAATGTCGACATTGTCACCATTGAGTTCTCCCGCATCGTCCTCGTCGTTCAATGCTTCGCCATCGGTGTCGAACTGCCCAAGTTCTACATGGAGAAGCACTGGAGATCTGTTTTCTTTCTTCTTGTCCCTGTCATGACCTTTGGGTGGCTGATCACCAGTGTTTTCATCTTCTGGTTGGTTGAGCCGCTGAACTGGCTTGATAGCTTGGTTGTGGCGGCTTGCGTGACGGCTACCGATCCAGTGCTGGCATCATCCGTCGTAGGCAAGGGCAAGTTCGCAAAGCGGGTGCCGAAGCATCTGCGAGACCTACTCTCGGCTGAGTCGGGCTGCAACGACGGCATGGCCTTCCCCTTCATCTACCTGTCTCTCTACCTCATCCAGGAGAAGCAGAGCGCTAAAGAGGTCTCGTTCCACTGGATCGTCTACACCGTTCTGTACGAGTGCATTTTCGGCGCCGTCTACGGTTTCTTGATTGGCTACTTTGCCCGTCACGGCATCAAGTACGCTGAAAGGCACGAGATGATTGACCGCGAGAGTTTCCTCGTCTTCTACTTCGTTCTCGCCTTGTTCTGCGCGGGATCTGGCAGCATTCTTGGAATCGATGATCTTCTCGTCGGCTTTGCCTGCGGTGTTGGCTTCTCCAATGACGGATGGTTCACCCAAAAGACAGAGGAGTCGCACGTTTCCAATGTCATCGACTTGTTGATCAACTTGGCCTACTTCGTTTACTTTGGGACCATCATCCCATGGGAGATGTTCAACGACGTCGAGCTTGGGCTGAGCGCATGGCGGCTTTCTGTACTCGCCATCTTCGTCATCCTCTTCCGACGGATTCCAATCATGATGGCACTGAAGCCTATCATACCCGACATAAAAACGTGGCGGGAGGCCCTTTTCGCAGGTCATTTTGGACCCATAGGAGTGGGCGCCATTTTCGTTGCGATTCTTGCGCGCGCTGAACTCGAGACGGAGCATACCGTTCCTCTTTCCGAGCTCCCCGTGAAAGAAGGGCCCAATTCGGAGCATCTGCAATTGTTGACCTTGGTGTGGCCAATTACTTGTTTCCTAGTGGTTGCATCTATCATCGTTCACGGATCATCCATCGCAGTCTTCACCCTCGGCAAGCACATCAACACCCTTACCATTACCATGTCCTATACTCAGGCGAATGACGACGGCCCATCTTGGATGAATCGCCTGCCCCGAATCTCATCGCAGTCACGTTCTCAGGCAAGAACCATGTCGGACACAGATGGCGATGACTTGAAGCTTCCACAATTCCCACCGGGCACTTTGCCACCTGTTGGCTTGCCTGGCCACTTCCTCCGTCGTGTTAAAGAGGAGGAGAAATCTGACAGACAAGGAAGCAGATCCTCCTCCGTCTCCAGAAGGCGCCAGAGAAAGAAGTGGGATGACGGGATCGGTCCCGGGGGGCCAATCACTCAGTCGGCCATCTTCCCTCAGCGTCGGAGCCAGAGCGAACAGCAAGCAATATCGCACACATCTGACCGGCCTGCCTCTATGGAAATCTCTCCAGCCGATGCAACTGCCATGGGCCGCCGGTTGGAAGAAGGGATAGATAAGTCGCCATCTCCTGACGAAGGGTCTTCTCCTGATCGCTCTGCAAGCCCCATACGTGGCAGGAATGATCTGGAAGTCTACGACGAGGGCGGCAACATAATCATCGAAAACAGGGATGGCGATGTGATTGCAGTGGAGCCGACTAGAGACAGGGAGCCGGCGAAGCAAGTTGAGGCTTTGAAGTCTAAGTTAGAATCTGCTCCTGGCCCATCCAGTTGGAGTTATGGGGCACTGAAAAAGAAAATATCGAATTGGCGGGACGAGGAGATCGAAAAACGGAAAGCGAAGCAGAAGGAGTCGAGGAAGGGCGAGCCAGCCCGTGCATATCAGTTTGGAACTACGGTACGGTTCTATGGGTTATTCTTCGGCGTTGATCTGTCTTCTAACCGTGTCTCCAGATCATTGTTGAAAACGAGGACGGAGATGTCGTCAAGACATACGAGCTGCCATCTCAGAGACCCGACGGCGATATTGTCAGCCAGGGTCTCAAGTACATGGGTATGGGCGGTCTTATCAAGCCTGGCCAGAAATCCGGGAATGCGACAGGGCCACCAGGCGAGAGCAACCCCAGCGACACTACTAAGCCGGAGCCCAGCGGATCGGCACCCCAGAGGAGCAGAAAGAAGAGTGTTGCGGAGGAGCAAGAAGAGGAAGACGATAGACACATTCGGTTCACCATTGGCGGTGTCGGAAAACGCATGACCAAGGAAGACTTCATCCAGGAGATGCGAAAACTGGACAAGAGCACCCGCCGCGAGGTGGTAGATCGGTCGAACGCCTCGCATATCGTCAAGACGCTCGCGAAGCAAGACCCCCAACCACCGCCGCAGAACCACAGCGAACACACTGCTAAAGTGGGCGCCGGTCTTGAGGATGCGGTTCACGCCGCGAATGAGGGCACCAGCTCGAGCGAAGCCCATAGTGGATCGTCGTCACGTTCCGGTTCACCTAGCGGAAAAGTGGTGGCACCAGGTGTGGCGAGCCAAGATGAGCCGGAGACAGCGGCGGAACGGAGACGCCGGCTGGCGGCATTGAAGGGTGTTGGTGACGACGAAGAAGGGGAGGGTGCTGGCGAAACAGCTGCGGAGCGCCGTCGAAGGGAAGCAGCTCTTGGTACGTCCTCAGCCGTGGGAGACGAGGACAGCGATGATGATGATACCCCTCGAGTTCCACCACCCAGGCGAGGGATTCGCTTTGCGGATGTCCCCAGGAAGAGTACTGGAGTGTAATGGAGTGTGGGACTTTTACCTTTTATTTCACGGACAAAGAAGAGACGATACTATTGCTACAAATATGAAACAAGCGGGATGCATTGGATAGAGAGCCCAAAACAATACTACATTCTCCACGTGCCTTGATTCAATCCGCACGGGCTCCTTTCCATTCAACAGGTGTCATTGATAATCCTTCCCGCACATTGAAGTACTGGGTTTTTCGTCTCCACTTAGTAGTACTACCCTAACGGCTTCCGGCTAGCGCCTCCTTAGAAACCCCGTCATGCTTTTCAGGCTTGCGAAGAGCAAAAAGTTCTTTCAGTAGACAACGAGTCCGAATTCCCAATCCATCACGCAAGCGATAAACTTCACCTTGTTGAACGCCATACATATCTATATATAAACTCCTCTCAATTGGGAACAGTTTTCAACTTGTTCATAAGTAGCCCCATTGGCGACATCCGACCCTGGTCGCAAAAAAAACTGTATCCCGAAAGGCGTTCTAGCGAACAACGGAAACGAACCAAATCATTCAAGATGGTTCAGCTTACTGAGGTTGAGGATGAGCACTTTCAGAACCAGAAGGAGGTAGAGTACGATGACGATGAGGACTTTACTGACACTGGTGAGTTTTTTCCCACCCTCCTGATAGGATCGTCGCGTTGGGGGCTTAGAGTGTTGAGATTATGGACGAACGGCAGAGAGATGTGGACAGACAGGCAGACAGAAGAATGACTAATGCTCTCGCGCGCCCCAGACTCGGAAATCTCCACCGAATCTAACTACGACCCCTTCGAGGAAACGTTTGCGGACCGCCTCTATGCGCTGCGCGACATTGTCCCACCCACAACTCGTGGCTGGGTGTGGGACAAGGTGACGGGCACCACATCGCTGGTCAAGTCGACACTCTTCTTCGCCGGGCGTGCCACCTGGGCCATCTCGGTGAGCGCCCTGCTGGTTGGCGTGCCGTTCGCGCTGGCCTTTGGCGAAGACCAGAATATCATGGCAATGGAGCAAGAGGAGCGTATGCGCCAGTTGGGCGGCGAGCTGTTGACAGCAGGTGCCGGGAAGGAGGGCGAGAATACAGCAGAGAGGGTCAACGCCGCGTTGGGAGGTGGCGCTGGGGCGGGGGCGGCGAAGCCGGCGCTTTGAGATGAGAAGACCGGATTGGAATGTATACGGGACGCAGTCGGTGGGGTGGGAACGGAGTACAAGGGCCGGTGGAGAGGTGGACGGGCGGAGGGATAGGCAGTGGTGGCTTCTTGCTCCTCGCCTGTCCTGCTTCCCACCCCGTGCACGCGCACACGCCGAGTTGTATCATATAAATGCATCGCATCGCCACCAGCAAAGGTGGTCCGGTCGGTCATCCAGTTGGCGTTTCTTGTTTTGTTTCACTATCTTCTGTTGTTTTATTACTGCTCATACTCGTAGGCTTGGTTTTCGAGCTCTCGATGTTTTTCATTTTCGTCCATTTCCCCATTCAAGTAACATAGACGGAGGGATGTACGATCGGAATAATGAGTGTGTGAGAGGGAGAGGGAGCATTGGAGGAAAAGCTACATGTCATGACACAATTCACCTCATGGGACTCGATAAAGGAAGCGGAAGGAGAGGAGGAAACAGCACAAAGGCATGGAAACCAAGACAAAGCAACAGCAGGAACGGGTCCGGTTGGTTGCTTGGACTGGTTAAATTGGTCGGTGGTCAGTGGTCGTTGGCGTCCCAAATCTCCTCTCACCACATGTACGCTACTTACGGTCCATTACGCTAGACTGTATACACGCAAGCATACAGAAAACCCTTTGTGCGTCATATCAAAATTGTACTCACAAGCGAGTTCACCTAAAGTATCCTAGGGTCCTTCTATACACCTTTACAGCAGGGGGAAGTCTCCACACCATGGTCTTTCCATATCTCCAACAGATAGCTGGGTACCAAGCAAGCCTCAGGTGAGCTTTTCGCAGCGAAGATTCTCTGTGTTTATTTCGCTCCATCATCCTGATGTACGATCTTTCATGAGCCTCGGAACGTGACCCTATCATGTAGATTTTTGGAAGGGTTTACGGAGGGATTCTGTCCAGATGGAACTAGTACTTTGAGCCTCTTGCCTGCCGCAGCTTCGGGGGTGCCATGGACGTCTGACGCCAACAACAATAACACCATTTCACAGGCAGGATATCAGGCTGAAATCCCAACCAGGAGACGCTTTGCCTGGAGACTACTTGCGCGTTCCAGTATAGAATGGTGATCCGATAAACGATGGATAGCGTTGAAGAGAATAGCTCGAAGGACAAAGCCTCTTCAGCTCTTACATAAACGTGTATCGTATACGCAAGGCATAGAAGCCAGCAGCCGAATCCACTATACGACGCGCACAATACATCGCAAATAAGGCTCTTAGAATATAAGAACCAGGCAAAATCGCTGCGTGAATCACCAGCTGTTACACCTTGACTATGTACATGTAATCCGCTATTCTCCATAAACCGTGCATCACACAACCCACCCCATTGGGTGTGCCTCGACTGGTCTACCCGTTGCCCAAGGCACTCGGTACCCCCAAACCCCAAAAGCACGGCCGCCCCGGCCAATCACCTCCAATTACAACAAAAACGAAATCTTCAGAGTCCCTCGTGGCGAGGGAGTGGTATCATGAAGCGTAAACAGTCGACGACCGTCTAAAAAAATAAAAATAAAAAAAGGGGAAGAAAACAAAAGGACAGGGGTCCCATGTCCCCTCCATCCACGTATGAAAGCCAATGACAAATCAATGACCAGGTCCGCCAGGGTGAGTGAGGCAAGGAAATAGGTTGCTGGATGTATGTTAGTGGGGAAACAGGACCTCCCCGTCAGGTATAAAGTGGGTGAGCCTAGGCTTGGGAAACACAGCTGGTTGTGTCAGATGACAGCGTATTAAAAGAACGGCCCTTAATGCTACTGGTTATGTTCGTTGCTGGGTAATGGGTGGGTAATTAATCATTGGCCGAAGCTCGTGTGGTTTTGGTGGGCCTCCTGGAGGACTGTACTGACCGTCAGTAAACCTTGCAGGCATTTCAAGCCTAGGCGACGCTTACCATGGAGCACGTTCATTTGGCCGGCCCTGTCCTCGCAGGCAATCTGGAGCCCGCTACCATCAACAAAGTCAAGGACGACGCTATTGGGTAACTCTTGCACCTCCATCTCGGGTGTGTACGGAGGCTTGAAGTCACACATGTGGTACCGCTTTACGGCACCCGCTTGGTGATGCCTGTCTTTGCCTTGAACCGAGAGAGGAACGGTGGCCGACCCTCCCTGAACCGCACTCAAAATGAGAAATCCTTGGCTGTCTAAGCAAATTGTGCGGCGCTTCCAGAGGAGGTTGTCGGGAAACTGCACGTTGACGTCGCCCATATACGACACAATCGTAGGCTGCATGTATGACGGTGCTCCCGTTATAGTGCTCCCCCTGGACTGCGGGATCCCCCTCCCGGCAGCCTCAACTTCGGCATCTTCCTCTTCAGCAACCGTGGGTGAGATGGAAGGAGTGACAACGTTCTTCCTGCCGCCTGAAGTCAACGAGTTCGAAAGCCGACGCATGAAGCGGGTAGCACGGCTGCTGCTACTGCCGCCTTTTCCAGGTGTAGGACTAGTGGTACCTGACCCCGGGGTTGAGCTTGACCCAGATCCGCTCTTTTTCTCGGCAATTCCGCTAATGCTCTTTCCGTCTGTCTCAGACTCATTGCCCTCGACGCTGCGAAGTGGCGGAGATAGCCCAGCACTTGCCAGGTTGGTGGCCGAGAGCGCAGCCGTCGGGCTGCTCTGTTCGATGGACGAGCGCCGACTACCAATGCTAAGGCGCCGAGGGAAAATACTGTTTTGGTGCACCGATGGGGGTCGTGACGGAGACTTTGATGGTGTGGGGAGGGCGGGGGATGCGAGACTTGCGAGTGAAACGCCGAGACCCAGGTTGTCCGTCGATGGAGACCTCGCTCCTAGCAAGGACTCACGTCGATCCTTGATAAAGTCTTTGACGACCGTCAGAGATGACCGTCGCCTCGGGCGTGGCCCATCAGAAGCATCCCTGTCTTCATCCTTGATCGCCTGGCCTTCACGGTCCTGTGATTGAGATCTCCGATCTCTGGAAAAGCGCCGTTGTAGTAGGGATTGCTTCTCAGACTGCTCAGGTGGTGAGGCCGTGGCGGCGATGGTGGCAGGAGCCTGCAGTAGAGAGGGTGAGCGCTTCTGGACGTCAACAAGCAGGGGCGACTGCTTCAGATCTAGGGGCTCAAAGTCGGTGGGGTCCGCTTTCGGCTCAGGCACTTTGGGGAACTTGTGAGCCGGATCACGGATGATGCGCGCTGTCACCTGGATGGACTCGGGCCGACCCCTGGGCGGCTTGCCACCCTCAAATACAGACAGACGGCTGACCATGGATCCGGTCCTATCCCGCAATGAATTCTTGCTGGACTCGGGAGAGGACTCGCCCGACTCCGGAGATGTAGGTGTGGTGGCTCTGGTAAGCGAGCTTGCTCTGTCAGCCACAGATGGCGACCTTGAAGGCTCACGACCGGGCTTGCGAACTGAAAAGAAGGTGGCGGCGGGCCGCTCCTTAGGCGGAGTGTCGCCCGGGGAACAGTTGCTGGATAGCTTCTCGAGAGCCTTGATGCGCTGCGAGATGCTCGATCCAATCTTTCCGTTCTTGGGTTTGAGCTCTGCCGCCGAGCTCTGCTGAGTAATCTTGTGCAAGAAGGCTGCTCCCGAGGACACGGTTCGGGCGGAGCCGGTCGAAACATCTCCCGGGGTCAAGAGCTTACCACGGACAGGATTTGACACAGTCCTGACAATTCGCGGGGAGGTTGAGCCACTTTCGAGGCCGGCTGCGAGCCGCTTCGCATTGCCCTCGCTGGGCGGAGACATTGGTGATTTCGACACTGTGATGGGCTTCGCTTGCTGCACAGTCGCTGATTGCAGCTCGTCCATGAGGCCATCATCGTCAAAAAGGCTGACGACGGAGCGCCGCTTGTCTTTTTCCGGAACTTTGAGGTCAGTCCGAATTGGCTCCAGATCAGTCTTTCGCCTAGAACTGTCAGTCTCCACCGAAGCCACATCCGACACCTCGTCCTTATCAGCCTCCGCCGACATCTTTGAATTATCCTCATCCTTGTCAGCGCCCTCCCCAGCTTCCGGCGAGTGCTCAATAAGTATCGGGACGACCATACTAGCAACGCTTGCGGATTTGTTCTCCTGTGTCGAGAATTTGGAAACCGGAATGAGGATTTGTGGTGAGCTGGGCGTCTCTTCTTCCTGCGCGCTCAGATCAGGCGACGTTCCCCCAGAGATGTCGTCTTCCGCAACTACAGTTGGCATCAACGTAGCGGCGATTGTGGAGAAGGGAACTTTAAGGGTCGCCGGGACATCCTCTACTGTGTTTTCTTCTAGTTCCACATCTGTTGTGGGGCTGGGCTTGGACTGAACTTCCCCCACAGCAGGTTCGGGCACCACTTCGCTTTGCCCTTCTATGAGGTCCGCAACACTAGTTTCTAGGAAGTCGTCTTCAACTAGCCCCTCATCGGTGCTGCTTATTAACGCCGCGTCTCCGTTGGCCAGGTCATCGCTGCTATCCGGTGTGGGCGGCAAGTCAGCGTCTTTCCCAGCAAGAACCGTCTCGTCCGTGGATTCGGATAGCGAAGAGGCCTGCGTAGAATCACCAATATCCGAGTTGGCCAGAGGAGAGGCAGGATGGGAATCGATGTGGGTATCAACGGATGCTTGATCTGTACCGTCTATGCCGATTGCCGAATCGGCCTTGGAAACAGATAATCGATGGTTCAGTAGGGTATTATCATTTACGGTACGAGTCTCGTCGGTATCCTGCGCAACCACCGTCGGTTCAGGTTCCGCAGTCTGTTCCGGTAGACCTGGAGTGTTGGGGGCGGACGGGAGTTCGACTGTTGGGATGTCTGCCGTTGACTGTAGGTGCATCTGTTTCTTCTTTTCCCGAAGTTTCATTGCCTTGAGAAGACGTTGCTTTTCGGGAGTCATAGTATTTTGTTTTGCAGGAGGTGGGGGCATGGCTGGAAGGCTGGACTTGAACGAGGGCATTCGTTTGATATCGGTTTGCGCGCCGCTGCTGGTGTGCGGTCGAACAGGTTCGGTGGTGGGGAGACTTGACTCTCCAGGACATGAGACAGATGAGAATGGCGTCTCAGCCTCTTCCTTGATCGGCGACTCGAGCATGTCGTCGTCGTGATCTCGCGATCTGCCTTTTTTCGGAGTCTTGCTCAACTTGAGGCCCGCGGGGATTGTTGATACCGGGCGAAAACTGGCAGCCCCGCCCGAGGTTCGTGGGCGGCCTAGGTCAGCGGATGGGCGGGGAGCAAGTTTCACGCGTGGTTTTCCGTAGAGGTAGGAACCGCTGTAAAGGTCAGGACGCGCCGATTGTGAAGACATGCGACGACCAGCATCATCAAAAGATTTCGCTGGCGACGGTGGTCTGGCAACGCCGGTAAAGTGGGGTGGCTCGATGTCTCCCGCAAATTTGGATGCTTCTGGAGAGCTCGCAAGGTCCGCGTTCAGCCTCGCGGTCGTATCTGGAGCTGTTGCTGATTCCGCCTGCCCTTCACTCGCTTTGGACTGGTCTTCTTCTTTCACCACTGATTGTCTCTTCCTGTCTCGTTCTTCCTCCTCCTCTTCCTCGGCAATTTCCACCAATCGTCGCCGGCGCAACGAGCTTGTGGATGATGATGTTGATCCAGATGCGGCGTGCAGCGAACACGCAGCCGAGAGTTTGGTATCCTTGAGTTCTTTCGCGTCGCAAATGGAAAAGGCAGTATCGAAGGGTGAGAAGCGATCGCATACCGAGTTGAAGTGGACAGTCACACGCGCTGGAGACAGGAGACAGGCATCTCAAGTAAGCTTCTTTCCCTTCAATAGGTCATTGACGATGAGGGTGACATATAGCAAGGGTACGCTGCAACAAACCTTGAACTAATCTGGAACAGTCTTCGGGAAGGTACTTGATGACAACATTCCGTCGACGATACCTGAGAAACCCGTATAGCGGCGACTTCTCTTCGTATTGCGCTACCGCGTTGCGAACCTCGATGACACCGCCATTGCCACGGTCCAGAAGTTCTACCTCGTCGCGGCTGGCGTACTTGAGGAGGAACCTAAGCAGTGCACCCATGGGTCAGTATATCTCAGCTTTAGCAGTTCGGTATGAGACAATAACGAAGAGCCATTAAGACACTGCGCCGCGCAATTGGAATATTGGACGAGGCGGGAGTGGCAAGACGAAGACGAGGGAAACTGAATATGCGCTGGGCTTCGTACCATCCTCCAGGTTCCGCGATGGCAGCATCATGGGCTTCCTTGACCTTTGCGTCATCCAGGCCATTCAGCGACATCTCCGACTTCCCCTTTGGACCGCCCTGGCCTCAATCCGCGACTGCAGGGTAATTGGGGTTCTGGTTGTGGGTAAATCGTTTGGAGCGACGACCCGGTGTAGTTGCGAACGGCTGCAGAGAGGACGGGTTTCAGGGGCTGAGAGGCAAGGTGAGGTTGCCTGGACCGTTGAAATGCTGAACCGGGGGCCAACTACCCGGCACGGCGCCAAAAATTCATGGAGCTCGTTCGGCGGTTCGCGGGAGCGTTACAGTCGATCGTCTGCGAGGCAACGCGGGAACCATTCAACATCTAGCAGCACAAAAAAAAAAGGGTTGAGCAGCGAGCCGGAACGAGCCTGTGTGGTTATGGGACCGCACCACGGGAAAGCATCTGTGGAGCCCTCGGGCATTGGTTCTAAGGAAAGGAAATAATTGAGCGGCCCGCGAAGAGCGGGAGGGAGCGAGGTTTAAGTTGGTTCGGTAGGAGGATAAGGTCTTGTCTTTTCGGCCACTACCTATCCGGACGAAGAATGGAACAACAAGGAGAGTTGCAAATTGGGTTGTTTGCAAAGTGTGCCCGTAGGCCAGAGAAAACGAACGAAAATACCTAAAGGAGAGAAAAAAAAGTCGGAGGGATAGTTAAATGCGCGCGAAAGGAGGTGAGGTGAAGAACAGCGCAGCCGGCATGGCTGGTTCTGGAGCCCACCGAGAGTTTTAATGGGGGGGAGCCTGCAAGGGGGACCCTGCAGCAATTCCTCAGCACGTACCAGGGCGACAAGCATGTCCGTTGTGCTTTCGCAATGGATGAACAAAATCCAGCCGGCACCGGGCTCCAGCCATTAACTACCGTCCCACTCGAGTTCCCAGGTTATTCATGCCATACGTAGTGTAGACTGCCACCAGCCCTTATCTACACTCCACTAGCCCTCGCCTCAACCTCCGTGCATGCCTTGCATCTGTCATCTGAGGTTCCGTCCACCAGTATGCTAGTATATAGTGTGGACAAGACCCCTGATTCTAAGATGCTACCTAACCCATTTTCCGTGCCTTCCACATTGAATTCCATGGTCCCTGAGAGGTCCTTCTTCTCCGTCCTACTTCTCCAGATGGATTCTGGGATCAGCGACTGGACATTTGTCGACTGGACCAATCGACCCGGCAGGGCAGGAATCCCAAGTCCAATAACATGCCGTCACCGGCATCTGCGGACAATTCGACAAATGTTCAGCCCAATCCCGAGGTAGTGTAGAAGCGAGACTGGCGTGGGTCGCTGTGCCAATCCGTGCTTGGTGAAACGTGCATGATAACTGCTTATATCCCCACAGGATGAAGAAACATTGAGAGGGGAGGCAGGAGGCATGGAGTGGGACGAGAATCGATCCCTTTTCGGCTTCCAAACTCGCATTAACTCAAGGTGACGGCGACAACACAGAATTGAGGGAGCGTCAATGGCTGGGTACTCCGTATTACCAGTCGAAATTCGCATTGGCCAGCCCATCGCGTGGTGGTGTGGTGTTCTAGTTTTCTTCCCTGGTATTCTGCACCCACATTCTCCTTTGCCTTCAGTTAAAACTCTCGGACACGCTTTGACCCTGCACTCGTCAACTTGCATGTATTTTCTCTCACCATCCCGCAGGCTTCATCAACCCTGCGATTCATCCGTCGACTTTGCGCTTCCTTCCCCCCTCTTCTTCCAAGTTGGAAGCCCTAGCGCCATGCACAATAGGCGCCCATTGCGCGGAACCACATGCGGGCAGAGGCACAGCATCGGATGTCATAACATCTGTCACCACCACACAGACGGAATCGCTGACAAGAGAACACATGGCTTCGTTCTTTATACCTTCTCTTCTTCCGAGCCCTGGTTTGCACTACATGATGACCCGCCACTGACCGTTGCATCCGTCACAGTCGTTGATGCAGCAGACGGGTGCTCTCGCGGAGCACCATTACGCTATCGCCAGTGTTATCGCTGAAATGGTGAAGGACGGTCACGTATAGCAGAATGACCAATATCGAGATTAGGTAATTGACAATCAATTGTGATTGCCATCTGCTCGTCGTGTCCAGTGGCTTAAGTATCTATCAGCAAGAAGGCTTGCACAAGGAAACACGGGCCTGTATTGTGTTGTGCGTATTCATAGTGTAGCAAAGGCAAACCGATATCTCATGACCATCGTATCTGTTCCGTCCACATCGATGCAGCAAGAAACCGCCGGATCCCTCCTCCAGCTGATGTCCACACTGGCGCAGGGAATGGGACAGCTTTCCGATCTTGACAAGTTGCCGGTTTGTCTACCATCAACCATACCATCAAGCAGTAACCCACGCCCAATATACAACGGCGAAGGCCGCGCCCCTTCCCTCTGCCGGCTATATTCGGCAACGGAGCGCCAATGTGCGGGTACCGATGCAAACACTATTTGTCAGTAGTCTTTGCAAGAACCTCAAGGACCTTGCTTGTGGCTTCGTCGGGCGTCACTTCGGGCGAGTCGTCAATCGAGCTGGGCTCCTCCTCAACTGACCCTTCAATGACGGTAGGCGTGAAGCTCGTATCGCTGTCACCAACGAGGCTCGGGTCATGGCCCCGTCCACTGTTGCTCGCCGAGACACCAACAGCAGGTACATCCCCCTCGGCAATCTTTTGTTTCGTAGTGCCAACGATCTTGTCGACCTCGCTGACCTTACCAGCCGTCGGCGAATCGCCCTCTACACCAATAGCACTATCCTTATTCGTCTGGTTCTCGATGGACGCGTGCTTATCGAAGCGGATGATCATGCATGAGAGGTTGTCAGTGCTGAAACGCTGAAGAGCGTGGTCGACCAGCAGTTTGGCTGCTGTCACGGGCTCCTGTATATCCCGGACAAGGTCAACCGCCTCCTGATCGCTACAGACATCCCAGAGCTATTGACAAAGTTAGCTTGCGGCGTCCCATCTCCGAATGTCTAGTTATACTCACTCCATCGCAAGCAATAATGATAAATTCGTCAACTTCAGGCTGTACAACAGTCTCGGTTGTGTAGGGATGCCCAGTAACGAGATCTTTCATGTAAGTATCGCCCAACGCTCTTGTAACTGCGAGCACGCCGTTGACGCGGTTATTCAGTATCAAGCCTCCAGCATTGGTGATGCGCCTGCCCTCATTCTCATCGCTGCCCTTGTGATCATAAGACAAACGCAGAGCCTTGCCGTTCCGGCAGAGGATGATGCGAGCATCGCCAACGTTGGCGGTATAGAGGACTCGCTGTCGAAACGCGGAGCCCTTCAAGCGAGCATGTGTTGTCTCCGGAGCAGCCAGCGATGCCGAAGGCTCGGGCCGTTTGCCCTCTTCCGACTTGGAAGCGTCCTCAGTGGCCTTGACAATAGCGGGTGCAATCGCTTGGGAGCCAGTAGCCGACGACGTACTCGGAACGCGGTCTTCCCAGCGAAGGACGGCAATAGCGGCCGTACAGCCGCTATTCTTAAGAGGCAGCTTCTCCAATTGCTGGTCAACGGACGTGAAAGTCTGATCGAGTAGCTCCGGTATAGGGGTATTGGGGTTTTTCCTGATCATCTCCTCTAGGATGATATGCAGCTTCTTCCCGCACCAGTCGGCAGCGAAGGTACCGGCGTGACCGTCAAAGATGGCAAAATACCCGTTGTCGGTTTCTATCATATCTTGACCTTGATCTTCGCTACCGTCGTCAGCGGCCTTAGTCTGCCTTTCGCCGCCAAGGGCCGGGGCAGGGGTATGGAGGAAGTTGTAGAGAAATGCGTGTGTATCCTCCATGGTACGCCTGCACTTCTTGTTTCGGTCTTCCCAGACACCAACCTTGAAGGTTGACCTCGGGCCGGGTAAAGATTCGCCAGCAGCATTGTTGTGTTGGCCCTGAGGCACCGCAAGCGCCTGGTCCTGCTTACCGAGCTTTTGGAGGGGCGTCTGGCTCGACGATTTGGAGTCGGTACCCAAATCACTGTTGGGACGATTCCCAACCTGTGTTTTGATGGTATTCTTAGCTTGAGCTATCAGGCTGCTGGCTCTAGCGCTCACCCCGCTACTCCGGCGCTTCTTCTGCTCCGCTGAGCTGCCGCTGCTCGGAGGGCTACCGTTGCCGCTGCGCTTCTCGCCGCTCGCGGCTTGATCGCTTGTTTTGATGGGCGAAGGGGAGGTCCCTCGGGCGCTGGCAGCGTCCTGCTCGGGCGAAGGCGACTTGCTGCCAACCTTCTCCCTTTGGTTGGCCTGAGCGGGATCTGCGATGGAACTGCCCTCGGTTTTGGAAGTCGAGGAGCTCGAACCGCCACCAAACATCCTATTCAGCAGACCTCCTTGAGTGGAGAGACTGCGGCGCTTGTTGCCTGCCAGGTTGGTTGGTGGAAATAGAGACACGGGGACTTGTCCGGCGAGGATTGGGCGAAAGTATCGACGAGATCGGCTGTTGGGCGAGGCTGCCTGCGATCAGATTGTCGCAATCTCGGGCGGCCCAATTCGAAGACTAGGGGGGAGGGTGGTGATGGTCGAGGAGGGAAAGTAGCTTGGTAGGTAGGAAGGAGCTGCTGCAAGCGTACAGCTACTCAGATGTCAATGTGCAGTCGATTTGTTGGTGAGTCTGTAGGTTGGCAAGGTTGTCGGGCAGGCTGTGCGGGCGCTGGGGGAATGGAGGGGTCTTGTGCCCAGGATGATGTAATGTCCCCAAACCACAGGATAACAGCGAAATGCCACGCACAAGCGTCTTGCAACAGCTGGATACCTGCCGTAGCAGTGCCGGTTTGCGATGGCAGAAACAGGGGCAGGAGAGTCTTACGCGCCGATGGGTAGTGTTGCGACAGAAAACTAGGTGGAAACGGTTCGGGAGCCAAGAGGAGTGCATGGCAGCAGAGGGACGATTGGTGGCCAGAAGCGTCGATCCGCGGACTAACTCTAGACTCAAAGGCTAGGGACAAGGCATCGGCTGCAGCCCATCCACTTTCAAACAACTCTAGCCTCCACGGTCAAAACACCCACCGACAAACCGCAAATGCCGTAGGACTAGGATACTTCACGACGGTAGACAGCAATGTTTGCCTTGTTCTACATTTGCCAGGCTGTCGGCGCGCACAAGGATAGGTAGTTGTGTATGGGCAGTCCAGGACTGCTGGAATAGAACTCACCGAATCCACAGACGTTCAAGGAGTGTCGCTGGGAGGCTTGCTCTTAGCGCCGCCAACATGTCCATTAAGCTCCTTAACTACGTATGCCACTGACAAGTGTTGTTTGTGTATCACTACATTGTTGCATCTCGGCGCTTCGGGCAGCCGGCTACCGTACTCCGCGCCAACCAGCCAATGGGCATGGCGTGCAGTTGCCTCCATCACGCATCGTACCCGTGCAATGAAATTATGACCCTCATCTTGATTGCATGGCCATCATATTATTGGGCCAAATGATGCGGAGTGGACCCTTGGTGGCTCATAGCCCAATACGTTTCCGACGGCGTATCTTACGCAGAAATATGTTTACAGCGCTTCCCTCGAAATGCATAGCAGCCAGGAACTCCATTGCGAGCCAGCTCCTGAAAACCGATCAAGACACAGCCGGGGTTTTTTTTTTTTTTTTTTTTTTTGAAAGCCTGTTGGGGGTTCTACTCCGCCTATGAATTGAAAATTCGGTTTTACCTCCTAAGACTGTCAAGCCGTGCTTGGAGGTCGTCATCGCCCGAGACCCCTCCACCACTGCCAACTGCTTGAGCAATCTTGCCTTCCGGAACAGTATTAGACTGCAATCCAGATGGCGTCTCGCCCAGCTAGAGTGACATATCAGTGATGTGACGGTAGTAAGTGTGCAATGCCAACTTACAGCTTGGCTCAAATCAACGCCAATCTCCTCGAGAACTCGTTCAACCACCTCATCTCCCTCCTCCTCGATGCCCACGTCCATGGCATCATCTATCGCATCGTCCATCATCTCCTGTCTCTGCTCCATGATGTCGTTTTCTCGTTCAAATTCCATGGCTATGCGTTGCAGGGAAGGCAGATTCATGGTGCGGTTCATGCTGCCCAGTGCCATTGTCGCTCCCTTCATCGCTTGCATCATTTGTTCGTTGCTTCGATGTGTCTGCGAGTATGCATCCGTCAGCTGGATGACAGCTTTTCTTTGAAGTTGAAACGAACCTGAAGTCGCAAGGAGATTTTCTGGAGGTTGGAGCGCATAGAGTAAAACTTCTCAATATATCTGAAGCCCTCGCTGTCAGCACATATCATCTTGGCCTTTGCGACGGCACAGCTGCCCACCTCCTCGTCCTGACAAGATCCTTGGCCTGAATCTTTGCAGGACCCATCTGCCCTTTCTCTGCGCTCTGCCGAATCTGTGTAATGAGCGTCTTTTCCTGCTTCTCGAGCTTTACTCGCTGCTGGTCGAGTTCGCGGATGGCTTTATCAAGAAGACGTTGGTTCCGGCGCAGGCGCTCAGCCGGTGTCATTCGCTTGCCAAAAGCCCATTCTAGTATCTGAGGTATTGTGTTAACGATCCTGGGAATGCAAGCGCGAGGTCATCTTACATTCATCCTGACCGTTGTTGTTGTGCGCCGATCGGAGCCTAAGAAAGGAGAATCAAGCGCAGATCGGCACAACAATACTTCTGCACCTTACGATCTAGAGGAGAGGCGCTCAATGATGAGCTATAGGATAACGGAGGTGAGGTTGCGCAACGGGAGGCTCCGCAGATGACGGCGGTTGTCGAAGCAGCTGCCAAGTAAGCCCCACCAAGCAGCCTTGAGGACGGGACATTCCCACAAGAGGACCGATAAAGCCACAAACAAGCAAGCGCCACAAGTGACCTCACCGCACGAAGTAAAACATTGAAGAATATTTTATACCCGGCTGACATAGATATCAATAACAAGTGAGACTATTAAAATAATTATAGGCATAAAAGTGAGGGAATGAATAAAATAAAAATAAAACCAGCAAATATTCTTTATCGCTTCCTGCCAACTATTTTAACAGAGGTCGCATTTAGAATTAACTTTCTTTAATGCACCTTCTAAAAAGACCTCGGATCTATTCAGACGTGTTGTGGTTTGGGTAGCTGAAATACCGCAAATCTTGGCCAAAAGATATACTACATCGGTTTGTTCATCCAGAGGGGAAAAATAATGTGATGAATTGATGGAGTGCCTGGCGCTGAAGCTCCGAACTGTGAGGAGCTTCCTAGTTAGGCTTAGCGGTTGGTTAGCTTAGTTCCCGACGAATAGGAAATTTGCCACGCTCAAACCATGCGACAAGTAATGGCAACACTCGATCAAGAATTTGTAAACTCGATCCGCCCCTCGAACACCAACCTAGAAATGCCTCTTCAGTCAATCGCTCTTCACGCCTCCTAGTAGACGCGATACTCCCGATGAACCAGGAATATTTTTCGTCTAAGGGCAAGTCCGCCCAGGGCCCCGAGTACGACTTGGACGACAATGGCAAATCCACGTCCGATTCAAGTGCTCCGCAAGTCGCGGCAACAGCATCTGCTCCCGCGTTCATGACGGTTGGCACAGGGTCGACATCGCAGCATGCTGCACACTTGCAGACACTACTTGATCAAGATTCCGGGTATGGCGGTAGTATTGCTGGGGACGTAAGCAAAGCCCACCCCAATTCGGTCGAAGGCGCTGCTTGGGATCACATCCATCACGAAGACATGCCAATAAATCACCAGTCATCAATGAACTATGCCGCCGTTCCAGACAATCGCGGCCAGGCTGGGGCGGTTCATCAGCTGTGGTATAATCAACATCGTGCCGCGCTCGGCCGTTCCATCAATTCTGTCGTCGAGCTTTTGAGGGGACTGCAGGATGTGAACACCACATGGCCCGCCCATTATCCCTCTGTCCAGCGCGCAGCTCTCGACGCGCCCTCTCGACCCCCCTCTCGACCCGGTATCCACCATACAAATACTATGTCAGGGGACTTCACGACTGCCGCTTCTTCTCCGGCACCGGCACCGCCACTTCGACGGGCTATGACCTCACTGGACGACGCTGAAGCCGAGTCGAGCCGAGCTGCGGAAAGCAGAGTGGTGGCAGAACCTCGTCTCGTAACCCCACAAATTGCGCAGGAATTCTCGGTTCTCAAGCTTGACTTGAAGCTTGGTGCCCTGCACCAGGCGGAGCTCATCCATTCCCTAGAAAAGAACTCGGTGGCGTCCCTGCTTGATGGTAAGATCAGCGGAAGTATCAAACATCTTCTCTCCCTCCGGGAGCGGATAGAAGATACATCGAGCAAAGTTCTAGTGACAGGTGACCTGAACGCTGGCAAGTCTACATTCTGTAACGCGTTGCTCCGGCGCAAAATCCTGCCCGAAGATCAACAACCATGCACGAGCATCTTTTGCGAGGTTCTCGACGCAAGAGACAACTGCGGTATCGAAGAAGTGCACGCTGTTCACAAGAACACGATCTACGATCGCCATGACGAAACCACCTACGATGTCTTCAGCCTCCAGGAACTGGAAAAGATTGTGACGGATAACGACACCTATACTCAGTGCAAAGTATATGTCAAGGACGTGCGGACAATCGACGAATCCTTGCTTAACAATGGAGTTGTGGACATTGCGTTAATTGATGCTCCCGGACTGAACATGGACACTACCAAGACTACGGCAATTTTCGCCCGGCAGGAGGAGATTGACGTTGTTGTCTTCGTCGTCTCTGCTACCAATCACTTCACCCAAACGTCTACCGAATTCATCAGGGCTGCGGCTGCCGAGAAAGCGTATCTGTTTATTGTCGTCAACGGTTTCGACACGATCAGAGACAAGGAACGTTGCCAGAAGCTGATTCTGGGGCAGATCAGCGCTCTGAGTCCGACCACATACAAGGAGGCTGCCGAGTTGGTTCACTTTGTCTCTAGCGCAGCTATTCCTACGGCATCATCACCGCCCGGTGGCCCTGGCGGTGGCGGCTCAGGCAGCTCAAGTGGTGGTGGTAGTGGTGATCCCGATGGTGACGACCCCAAGGGGAAGGGGAAGAACAAAGAGCAACTTCGCGACTTCGCAGCTCTTGAGCAGTCCCTACGGAGATTTGTTCTCGAAAAGCGGGCTCGGTCGAAGCTGGCCCCCGCAAAGACATATCTGATGAATATTCTCAACGACGTGCACGTTCTTGCTATCGTCAACACAGATGTCGCTCAGTCAGAATTCAACAGGGTGAGCCAGGAATTGGCCAAGATCGAACCGATGCTCGAATCTAGCAAGAAGGCGAAGACCGAGATCAGCGATAAGATCGACCAAACCATCGAGGAGACATGCAAGGATGTTTATGACCACTCTCGATCAACGATCAACGCGGCAATTGAGCACTCTGGTGACGGCAACATAGGAGTTCCCTACCCAGGCCTGTTTGGCGCCTTCCAATATGCTGAGGATCTCAAGGAGGCGATGCTTTCGCAAATTGCAGCATCGGTCACAGCTTGCGAGGATTACGCCAGAAGCAAGACCATCAGTGGTGTCAACCTGATCAAGCAGCTTGGCATCATGCATCTTGGCAACGAATATAATGATTTGAGCTTCCGCTCTGACGTCATGTTTCGACGTAAACGGGATGCTCTCGCTCGACAGGTTGACGTTCCGACTGATCTTTGGGATTTTGTCGATTGGTCCGCTCTGATGCAGAAGGAGGAGAAAGCAGGCATGGCCTTGACAGTTGCTGGTGTTGTGAGTACGGGCGTGATCAGTGGCTATGGCCAGATGAACATTGCACTCCGTGTAGCCCAGGCACTTGGCACCGATAACTTGCGCCGACTCATCATCCCTGGAATTCTCGCCGCAGGTGAGTTTCCTCCTACATACGCACTTAGACTTTGCTAACCAATCTGATGTAGTCGCTGCCACCGCCTTCTACATTCTCAGTCAGATCCCTCAGTCTCTCCCTCACCGCCTAAGCTCCAAGATATCTCAGCAGCTCACAGCTATCGACTATATTCATTCTAACAGCACCCGAATCTCCGCGTCTGTTCGTAAAGTTCTCGGCTTCCCGGGTGAGTCTTTGCGGGTGAGCCTTCAGCGCTCCGTTGAGCAGCTAGATAGCCGTCGTGATGAAACACTCCGCGTTCGGAAGGAGAGTGACGTTGCGCTCAAATACTTTGGCAATCTGGTGCGTGAGAGTGATCGTCAGCGACGGATTGTCGAGGCGGTAGATCTAGATGGACACCCTACTGGCATGGCAGCACTCAACAGCAGTCGCTGATGGCCGTCAACTCCTTTCTTTTCAGTTTCTTGCCTTCCTTTGACGCGGCGTTTTGGTTGAATACCAGGCAACAAGACCAAGGATTTTTTGTTCAATTGCACATTGTACGAATACAACCAGTTTTAGTTATGGGGGTGTTGGTTCAGGGACGGCGCATCACAGGACTACAGCATCACAGTGGGAAATAGAGGCAACGAGGCGCATTTGAGGTGAGCAGGACGATGATATGGGATCAGAACCGTTTTCGAACGTTCCACTCGCTGTCCTGGTTCAGCTGTTCCGGATGGGAATAAAAAAAAACACCTAAATTGTCTTTCTAGTCTGGCCGCTCCTGGCTCCTTACCCTTTGGTATCTATACTTTACCACATGGTCCTTCGGAGCCTGTCTTCCTCATCGCCGCCGCCTAAAATTACACCAATACCCCGCCTAAGTGCTTAGCCACCAGGGGTATTCGTAGGACAGTTCGCTGTCAAACCCACTAACGTCATCGGTCTTGTGGGATGATCGCTGTAATTAGGATCTCGTCGATTTTGTTGATGGTAAGAATTCAGGAGACTTACACTAATAACCACTGCATTCTTCAACATTCCACCACCCGCCAAAGTGTCTGACTGTTCTGTTGGTTTGTAATAGCAATTGGGACAGGAAGAAATGAAAACGCGTAGAAGGTGGAAAACAAAAGGAAACTAAACTGCGACTCAACCCTCCCACAAACCATGTCAGCATGCACATTACAGCTCAAACACAACTCCAGCCCCATCCACCCACACGCATCAATCACCTCGCGTGCTCTCTCGTTCATGTGGGTCACATGCCCTAACCGAGCAGGCCTCCACGCTCAATAACATCAGCAGTTCCTCGTCGGTACTGAGCGTCTCTGCCTCGGCAAGGTGCGACGTGATTCCCAGATCTGGGAGGGTGCGGCGCGCTTCAGGGACTGAGGTGAGGGATAGAGGTGACAGAGGGATCGCCGCAAGGGTCGATGCCGACGACGCCCAAGAGATAAAATTGGCGGGCAAGGGAGAGGACGGATTGGGCTTCGGGGAGGGTGTTGCGTCGGTCGAAAGAGCAGACGTTGAAGTTGGGAATTTGAAGAGAGGTATCGAGGAAGGGGGTGCGGCGGGGAGAAAAGAGGAAATCAAGGTACAGAGAGGATGAGGCGTGTGTTCATCGGCACGGAAGCTTCAGCTTTACACTGGAAAATGGCATCGAGGATGGTGCGGACGCAGCCCATGGCGCGTGGGGTAGTCCGCAACTCAAGGCAAATGATGCCGTCGGCGGCCAAGTCCCGAATAACAGATAGAGTGGCGCAGGTGAGGAACCAGGCATCGTTGACAAGGCGGTAAGTGTACATACGAGGGTAAGAGGGGGAACGGTTTTTCAAATCGAAGTCATGCTTGCCAGGTTTCCCAGTTTGGTCTCGTTAACCACCATCTCCTTCTTGAGTCAGATACCGTGAAGGCACTGGCAGTTGATGCTGCCACTCAGGTGAGCATGGAGCATAGAGCTGGTTACGTCATTAGTTCACGAAATGAAGAAGGATCCGAAGGTTGTTTTGACGGCGGTGCCAAGCATCACCACGAAAAAACGGGGTCGCACCTCAATCTTGGTCAGCGCCTTGAAGTCCATAGCATTACTACGAGGGGTTATTCTGCAGATATATTAACACCCGTGAAGTTTGCGCTTTGGCGAGCTCCTGGGATAAACCGGTTTCACAGGTCAGTGGGCGCCGCCAGCGGAAAGAAAAAGCCCACTAGCTATTTGCGGGCGGAGCTCCGGCAGTCAGCCGAATCGACAGTAACGCACATCGGCCCGGCGCCGTGATAATGCCCCGCTTCCGAGCAACTTGGGGTGCTAAACTTGGATCTACTATGTAGGAACCCGGTGAACTTGCTCTGAATACGCAGCACACCATAAGTAGACGCCCACATCGCACGGAAGCTGGGAGCCGGCAGCCTTGGCCTACAGCGCACATCCCCTCCCACGCCTTCCCCCACTGCGGCTAACAAATTGGCTCAGGAAAGATTCACCTCGGCCAAACAAGCAGAGACACATCAAGAACATTCGGGGTCACAGTTATTCCAAGAACCACTTTCCGCCCTGGTGCCGCAAAGGGAGGCTAGTCAGCAAAAACAAGCCAAGTCGACCGCTTTTAGCCAGCTCCCATTGCATCAGGATGCCATATCCGCCTGCGGCATTGGTACGGCTAGGGTCCACGGGGGGGAGATGATCGACGGAGCATCTGCGACCACTGCACCCGCGAAACTGCCCCTGGATAACACCTCCGGCTCATCAGCAGTGTGTAAAGTGAAGACTGCAGCAAGATCGCGAGACAGCTCCACCGCCCAGTGTGCCGGTCCATGTTCGTTCCGAACACTAGATGTGACCATCGCCAACTTGTGCATATCGCAATGCTGAGATTCAGCCCGTTCACAATTGCAATCTCGACCAAGTCTGGCAAACTTGCATAAAGAGCATGCAAAAAATAACGATCCCGGTGCCGCTTGTGTGGGCTTGGCCGGGTGAGGAACAAGTCGCCTTGATAGTGGTGTGCAAGTAATCCAGTTCAGGTCTTGCTGACTGTGTTGCCAGCTGATCAAAGGAAGACGGACTTTTTCACTGCCCTCCAAAAATATTGAGCTGTCTTCCAGCATCTTGGCATTGAAGTTGAAAGGCCCGTGCCCTCAGCTAATGTCGCTGGCTCTTGGCTTGGCTCCTTCCTAAAGGTCCCCACGATGGCTCCCCAGCGAATCGACAAATCTTAGCGTCGCAGCGCTGGGTTGACCTTGGAGACAACATCCAGCTGCCCGTTGCCAACCCCTCTTCTGGGTTTTTCGACGCTCGCGATATTACCCCTTTCAAGCAACGCCTTAAGCATATAAGGAAACGGAGAGGTTGAGACAGTGTGTGTATGTCGCACAGTGCCGCTGACATATCCGATTTCCCATTGCCCACCTCAGGCTCGCCGTCTGTGGCCTTTGGTTGCTCGCTCCCACCTGCAACCCTCCTCTGCGACTTTGAGTTGGCCCCCGGCCCACCCCCCCTCCTCCTTCTAGTGCAGGTAATAATTCGAAAATCCGCCCGGGCTCCCGTTCGCCAGTCCCAACTCACTCAACCACCCTCTCACAGATGCCAGAGCGTCCTGAGCCAAAAACCCACATCCCCCTTTCCCTTCTCTCATCATCCCCCACTCAGCCTGCAAACCGTTTACCGTCCCCCTGCGGCCACTCGCTGCTGTGCTCTCGACGAGACCGCCACCTTCACCACGGTATTGCGTTCGGTCGCATCGGTGAAAGAGAGTGTGAGAAGAAGAAAAAACCCCGAGGTTGCGATTTCGGTTACTTGGGCCCGCATCGATCCCCTGGCTCCCCAAGCTCGCCTCCCCTCTCATCTTTTCCGACTGTCATTTCGTTCAGAAGCGTCGGGCCCTGCCTAGCGGTTTTACTGGTCGGCACACCACCACCCACCCCTGGAGCTTGACCTTTCTCCCACAACACCGAGAAAGATCCAGCCTCTCATCACCCTCGATCAATCCTTCTGTCTCATTCCGCCATCGCCCGCATCCCCTGCCACTATCCATCCCCCTCCTCTTCTGCAATCTCGATCCTGGTTGCACCTCCCGCATAGTTATCGACGATGGACCAAGGCCGACAGAACGAGGTATCGCCAGAGGCGATGCAAGCTCGCATCCAGCAGGCGCGTCGCGAGGCTGAGACACTCAAGGACAGAATCAAGCGCAAGAAGGATGAGCTCGCCGACACAACACGTGAGTAGCCATTCCCCGACATGAACCAACTGACGCGCTGCCTTTGTCCGACTCAATTGTCAATCGCTGCATGGTCACTAACAAGATTTTTCACTGTGGGCAGTTCGCGCGGTCGCTGCTCAAGCACATGACTCGATCCCAAAGAACCAGTTGATGAGGACGAAGAGGACACTGAAGGGCCATCTCGCCAAGATCTATGCGATGCACTGGTCAACGGACCGGAGACATCTGGTCTCGGCGTCGCAGGATGGCAAGCTTATCATCTGGGATGCGTACACCACCAACAAGGTCCACGCGATCCCCCTTCGATCTTCGTGGGTCATGACCTGCGCCTACGCCCCGAGTGGAAACTACGTTGCATGTGGTGGTCTCGACAACATTTGTTCCATCTACAACCTCAATTCTAATAGGGACGGGCCAACTCGCGTTGCCAGGGAACTTTCCGGTCACGCCGGCTACCTGTCGTGCTGTCGTTTTATCAACGACCGTAGCATTCTCACCTCGTCAGGTGACATGACGTGCATGAAGTGGGATATCGAGACGGGGACCAAGGTCATTGAGTTCGCTGACCATCTTGGCGACGTCATGAGCATCAGCCTGAACCCAACTAACCAGAACACATTCATTTCCGGTGCTTGCGATGCCTTCGCTAAGCTGTGGGATATTCGCGCCGGCAAGGCCGTTCAGACGTTTGCCGGCCATGAGTCGGATATTAACGCCATTCAGTTCTTCCCCGACGGCCACTCCTTTGTCACGGGCTCCGACGATGCCACCTGCCGCTTGTTTGACATTCGTGCTGATAGGGAACTGAATGTTTACGGGGTAAGTACAGCCTCCTTGATCTTTATCCTTCTCGCTCTAATGCACCGCCTGCCAGTCTGAGTCCATTCTTTGCGGAATCACCTCGGTTGCCACATCGGTGTCCGGTCGGCTTCTTTTCGCCGGTTATGACGATTTTGAGTGCAAGGTAGGCGAGCCGGCTCCGTGCATGTGCCAGACAGCAGACTTACCCTTTCACAGGTCTGGGACGTTACGCGAGGCGAGAAGGTGGGCTCTCTCGTGGGCCACGAGAACCGCGTCAGCTGCTTGGGTGTCTCCAACGACGGCATAAGTCTGTGCACGGGTTCTTGGGATTCGTTGCTCAAGGTTTGGGCCTACTAGGTGCCATTGTGATGCCGATACGACTACTCTTCGGATACCCGACCTCGTCTGTCCACTCGAAAAGAGCACCGAGCGCACCTTTTCTCCTCTTGTTTCTGTTTTAATTCAACCTGATAACGCCTTTTTTAATCACCACGGTCGGGCGTAGACAGGACGAAGTCACGATATACTCTTTTCACAATACCTCGGCCTCCACAGAATTGACTTGCAACCTCGATTCCATCCAGATGGTTGGTGGCATTGCCTCGGCTTGATGGCGACCATGTTCTGAACCCCCTTGTTTGTTGCGCAATAGCTTTCAGGGGGGGCTTTGTTTTTGTACGGGTGGTGGCTGCCGTTGTATTACTTCGGTCTTTTTTCCTCTCTGAACCGTTGGATCTGCGCTCTGTCGTCTACGCGGTGGTGCTCTACGTCTTTCTTGGGCTCAGCGGGCTAGGAATCACGACTTCTTCTGGACGAGAACGCTTGGGAAGGGGGCAAACTCTGGTGTTTTTTTTTCTCTCTGGTGGGACCAGGTTTGCCCCGGAGCAACCCATATATAACTCATCCGCCCCTGATCTGTAGCTTTTCTGGTTGGCTCGGTGACGCGTCCTGGTTGCTGTGGATCAGGAACTTCGCCACTGGGACGCAACCCTCTCCCAGACCTATCTTCTATTGTCTTATTCGGCTCTCGCATATTTCAATGTCGGATTTTCTAGTTTGTTTCTGTCGTGTTGCCCACCAGACAAGGTTGGGATGAGAGAGAGAACATTGGGGTTCTCGCTCTCACATGTGTTGATAAATCACGGGAATGCAAAACGGATTCTTCTTGATATTGCTGCGGCTCGTCTTTTTAAGTTTCGATGTGTGCGATTTGTGAGAAGGCATTGCCGGGCGGACGCTGGATAGGCATGCGAGGCTTAGCCTCTCATCAGCAACTTTTCTTCGTAGCTGGGAATATGCCTTTTTTTTTTTGGAGGGGGGGCTTGTCCTCTTCTTCTGCAAGAGAGACCCTTTCGGTTTCTCTATTATTTTGCTCCTATTTCTCCCTGGTTTTCGATGTTTGTTTCTTGCCCGTATGGGAGAAACAGGTAATAAAAGTGACTGAGGCGAGTTGGGTTATGCTGCCGTTCAGCAGGTACTGGACTATGTGGTGCCAAGGTGTATGTTTCAGTGTCGAGCGGCAGTAGATATGGTTCAGCAGAGATTGATGAAAGTAAAAGCTGGCAAATGCTGGGGTGGGTAAAAGGAAAGCTGACAGGAGGTTCTCTAGACGTGTCTTTTGTGATTTTTGGTTTGGGTGAAGAATCAGTCGGGCCGAATAATCGAATCTCCCTCTCTCCTGTTGGCACTGAGTGTGTTGTGCTGTGTTGCGCCGTGCCGTGATCTGTTGTTATTGAGGGATTCAAGAGCGTGTGGGAGTAGTGTCTGCTGTTTGGCTGGTTCGTGTCTGAAGTAGGGACGGCTGTGGCTGAGCTCCATGTTAAGATGCCGCCGATGCATGTGATGATCCTATCTCTATGTAGTCCAGTCAGTCCGGCTTTGTCCGGGTTGCTTTCATCCCAGAATATCGGGTCCACGAACCTAGTGCGTTCGGCGATTGGTCTGAACCTCATAGGTAACTAAGGAAGGGGGGGTTACCAACAGCATGATCCTAAAAGGCTGGATGATTGCAGTCACTTACGTGGTTGAAAACAAGGACTCGGTGGTGTCCTTTTCCTCTTTCCGCATTGCCTTCTGATGTACGCCCCGCCGAGTTGATTGCACCTCAGATACCTATGTATCAATGGGTGATACTTGGGTTGAGTGAGAGAGTGCACCCTGCCTAAGGTCTGACCGAGATGTGGCCGTGGCCAGTATGCTACGGACCTAGCTGGGGGGGGGGGGGAGGATGGGTTGCTG
>Ga0247765_1000083_pt1 | contig 70844 bp, 59 predicted proteins | sample UWRJL106311C6_FD_179949 | JGI IMG/M metagenome (GOLD analysis project Ga0247765, IMG submission 179949) | Plant litter microbial communities from Arlington Agricultural Research Station in Wisconsin, United States - UWRJ-L106-311C-6 | ecosystem: Environmental > Terrestrial > Plant litter >... | reverse complement strand
GGTGGGGGGGTGGGGGGATGTCAGGGGGACGGGCTCACATTCATCGAACATCGCGCTGGCCCATCCATGCCGGGCATGTCATGCCCGCCGTGGTCCATTCCCATGTGGTGCGCGTGCGACGAGTGGTCGTGGTGACTGTGGTCCATTGTGCAAAGTTGTAGCTAGTACTTTTGGTGTCGGGGGTCAAAGTAGAATCTTAAGTGTGATGGGATTGGGTTCTTGCTTCGATCAATTGTCGTTGTGCTGAAGACAGGACAGGCTGTTTCAACCTGAATTCGTCTGCGCTTACCATACAGGTTCCTGGCTTGTAAGCTGCAGGTGCACGCCCACCCAGCGATCCGAGCAACCCGCACCCCGCCAACCTATCACCTAACGGTCCCCACACTGCCAGCTTTCGCTGACCCCTGGCGACGCGCATCGACGCGACGACTGCCACTGAGAATAGCGGGGTCAGATGGAGTTGGTGGGGTAAAGAATTGTCAAGACCCATTTGCATGCAAGATGGCGGTGATAGACTGATGTACCCGATGGGTTGAACTGGTACGTAAATACCTAGGTAGGTACCAGGTACGCGGCAGAAAGGCTCCTGCAGGTGTCGCTCAGGGAAAGCCGATGATTCCCGCGACATAGGTAACAAACACTCTGCAATTCTACCCCGCCGCTAAGTCGTCACATTTTACCCGTTCGGCTTGGAGTTATTTGAGAGATTTGCTGTATTGCTGTATCGTTACTGGCAATTCCAAACGCCGTTTCTGAAGGGATCACCAGATCTCAAGATATCGAAAAGATGTTGTCGTCGCCAGTAAACCTTCCCAAGTGGTACGCCAACCCTAGTGCCCCAGGAATGATCCTACCAACCACTCAGGCAACCTGAGAGTTACTGACACTGCAATCATTATAGGCTCGAGGAAAACTCGCATCTACTGAAGCCACCAATTAACAATTACTGCGTCTACAATGAAGACTTTACAGTAATGGTATTTTGACTTATTCCCTCCAAATGTTGCATAGCTCTTAAAATGCCCAGGTCGTCGGTGGCCCCAACGCTAGGACGGATTACCACATCAACCAAACGCCCGAGTGGTTCTACCAGTACAAGGGCGCCATGATACTCAAAGTGGTTGATGGTGTTGTCTTCCGAGACATCATCATCCGGGAAGGCGACATGTTCCTCCTCCCGCCAAACACACCCCACAACCCGGTCCGCTTTGCCGACACCGTCGGCGTCGTGCTCGAGCAGAAGCGACCGGAAGACTCCATTGACCGTATGCGGTGGTACTGCCAGGGCTGCAAGGAGGTTGTGCATGAGGCCGCATTTCACTGTACCGACCTCGGCACCCAGATCAAGGAGGCTGTCGAGGCGTTCAAAACTAGCAATGATTTACGGACCTGTAAGAACTGCGGTGAAGCTGCCGATTGGTGCCCTAAGCCAGGGTCCATCCAAGACCCAAACCAGGAGTAATGGCAATGATAATGGCCATGCTAACATCGAGAGGCTGCATATGTACTCTACAATCTACGCTATGCGATCTATAGATAGCGTCATGTGAGCGGTTATTTCACTATGTCTCCGAGTACACATAGGAGCTCTTGGACTCCTCAACGCCAACTTCAATCTTGGCGTCCTCGAGCTCCTTGCCATTGATTCTGATGCCAGCCCGCATGACATCGCCGGGCACCACCGGACCGACTCCCTTGGGGGTACCCGTGATGACAATATCGCCAGCCTCAAGCGTCATGACCTTGGAAATGTCGCTGAGAATGCGGGGAACCCGAAAGAGCATTAGCTCCGTTGAATCGTTCTGCTGCACCTTATTATTGACGGTAAGGTAAAGCTCAATATTGTGCGGGTCCGGGATGGCCGATTTCTGGATGACCTTGCTCATGGGCAAGAAGGTATCAAATCCCTTGGAGATGTCCCATGGAAGTCCCTTTTTCTTGGCCTCATTCTGGATGTTTCTGGCTGTCATGTCGATGCTGAGAGCATAGCCTGTCGCTTATTAGCAAACAGAAAAGAAAGACAATTTCCAAGCAGCCTCACTCTCAATTGCATCCAGGGCTGCTGCATCGTCAGCAGGCTCAAAGTCCTTCAGCCGCTTGCCAATGATGAGGGCAAGTTCCACCTCGTAGTGAAGGTTAACTCCCTTGGGCTGAATCACGGGTCCCTCTCCTGGAAGTAAGATGGACGTTGGCGGCTTGAGGAAGAAGAACGGCTGCTTGGGCCGCGCGCTGCTCAACTCGGTAATGTGATCTCTGGGTCCGAGTTAGCATGCGCACACCCAAACATCGACGATGAGAATAGCTCAGAGATGGGTACGCACGCATAATTGCGACCAATGCAGACTACTTTGCTTGCTTTCTTGAGTGAGGCCATGGTAGCAAAACCTCTCCGCAATAACACCATTTTTGTGACGTGTGGTGAAACGAGGCCGTTACTCGGGATATATATATAGAGACCGTGAATTTGGGTTAATGGGAACGCTGATATAGGGATAGGTAATAGGATTATCCAGTGAGGGTGAGTTCCCGAAGCGGCAGGAGCTGGGCTCTGTAATAGATAGCGGCGAATCAGAGTCTCAAATGACCCGGCAGGCAAAATCCAAATAGGTGCAACTCGAAAAACGGTAAGATCCAAACATATTGTGATACCTCTTGACATACCGTAATTTTCTGCGCCAGGATGTCTCCGCTTCGGAACCGAGTGCCTGTGATGGACACAACGCTGCGGGGCGGACAATCCCGAAGTAGCAGCGTCTCCGCAAAGACAACAGACGAGATGCGCCCCATGGCTAGGTTGTAAACAAAGCAGTGGGGTGGCGATGAGCCTATGCGCCCGGTTCAGGTGTGGAGGCTAAAAACCTCACTGGTGTAGGCGCACAGGACACAGTGCACCCCCAGCTGGCACCCGCCGCGTTGACAACCTGGAACCCCGCTTCCTGCGAACAAAGCGAGCTGGACGCTGTAGTGACGTTCGCTGATATGAATTTCGGCGTTCCACCAACCAGGAAGCTCCCATATAGCCACATCGTTTTGGCCCAGGGCGAATAAATCGCGCCCTCAAGCCTTACCTAGTCCCGGAAAATCTCGATCTTGTGAAACATCATACGTAGCCGCAACCTGCAAGTACTGTCGACATTCAAAAGTCGCAAGCAACAGCATACCAACCGAGATCTTGTGTCGCGTGCCGACGCGTCTCTATTACATGATCTCGAAACAAACCGCTTTTCAAGGCCGGCTCAGCACAAAGTAGCCATGATGGAAAGCATTCAGCTAGCTCAGATGTTGGCCGACTTGACCGACTTAGAAGTTGCTGTTGGTATCCCTTCTCTCAACATCCCCACCCTCGGGGAGGGCTTCATCAGTGCCTGGTGACTGACTATCTTGCAGCAGGGAGCCCAAGCGGCAGTCGCTCTAGTCAACGCCAACAAGGCACTTCCCGCAGACACCACGCCAGGTCCTACCTCTGTTCCCCTGTCAAAGTCAACCAATTCCGCCACAACCCGGCCAGATCTGAAGCACCATCACCGTGTCGGCTCTGCTTCATCAATCATATCGCGCGCCGCCTCACCTGCCAAATTCGACAAGTTTGGCCGCCGTATTCTTACGCCTCCAATGAGCCGCACGAACTCGACGCAGGGTTCAATTCCCGGGACTCCTCGCAGAGAGGTCGAGGTGAGAAGCAGAGAACTGTGGGATATGGGCGCCCATGCTGACTAGCTGCATAGCATTTGGACGATGACGTGGAGAAAGCGACCTCCCTGATGGCTCTATATGAAATTCGTTCCAAGCTCAGAGAACAGCAAGACAACACACAGCTTCTCAAGTGGCGTGAGAAGATTGCAGCGTTGCAGGCACGCCAGCAAGCTGAGAAGAATGAGGGCAGTAGCGCAGATGGCCGCCCAAGTCGGTACACATATCCCAAGGCTCCGGCTTGAGGCTTAGCCGCCGCGGCCTCCCGGTAAAGCTCATGTGGCACACAATCACTGTTATGAACTGCATTTAGGGGTTTGGGGTTTTACACATATCGTTGGCGCATGGATGGCTGCCTCTCGGTTGGAATGAGGTGTGCAAGGTCGGGCGTTTGCGAACTCAGGTATGGAAATGGATGTACTGCGGAAGGGATCGGGTAACGACAGCTGCTACAAGATCCTATTAATCGACAGCGTCGGATACAACGTCTTTTGCATCAGGCGTCTCGGCAGAGTAACCGGTAAGCATTCGAGAAGGAAGCAAAGCATTGGGAAGGTCATGGGATCAGGGCTACAGGACGTGATCTGTACACTATGGGGTACCCAAAAGCGGAGATATACCGAGCATGGAAAGCTTAGCGGGTGATGTAGGTGTGTAATTGTTGATTTAAGCGACTGAGCCTCACTTCCACTCTACTACCGTGGTGGAAGCTTTAGAGGAATACACAGTACTGTGCAACTGCTGGGTCGTCTATAACAAGACTCCCGACATGGACTTCAGCAACCGAAGGCTTTTTGAGGGAGTCTTTTGCAGCTTCGTGACCCTGACTGAACTCAGAGATAACTCTTGCCGACTTTTAGGTAGTTAGGGATTTTAAACTTAGGCACGAACACAGTATATCCAGCGCAAACATAGCCTGCAAGTTGTCTCGCCTCTTTGCGCATTTGCTAGTTGTTCTTTGCATCTTATTGTAAATTTTGTTGTTCGGAAAATGGTTGATTCGTTCCCCTGTGCGCAGGAAGATTCCCGCTAAGCTGGGATGCACTAGCGCCGGCAGCTGATCCACACCTCGTTGTCGCGACCCACAGCAAACGTTGCTTCACCTGCAAACCCGCAATCCAACAGCGACGTTCCAGTTCGCAAAACTGCCCCGGCAAACTGCGCCGCAGCAATAGGAGTAACCATGGCCACCGGCGTGGACGCAAAGCTGGTCAAGACCACCAAGTTTCCGCCCGAGTTTAGTCAGAAGGTGGATATGCAAAAGGTCAACATTCAGGTCATGAAAAAGTAAGGCCACAGGAACGACGCGGATTCCACCACACCATCACCGTTGGCCCAGTAATGTTGACAGACACAGATGGATTGCAAACCAGGTTACTACCATCTTGGGCAACGAAGATGATGTTTTGATCGAGCTCATTTTCAACTTGATTGAGGGCACGAGATATGTACGTCATCCTCTTTCCAGAATTGCTCCCCGCTTGGAACATCTGCTAATCTCGCAATCATTACAGCCCGATATCAAGTTCGTCCAGATCCAGCTTAGAGGATTTCTCGAGAAAGACACCGCGCCCTTTTGCAAAGACCTCTGGAAGCTCCTCCTCAGCGCTCAGGATAGTCCCCAGGGCGTGCCGAAGGAGCTGCTGGAGGCGAAGAAGCAAGAGTTGCTACAGGAGAAAGTAAATACAAATCGTGTCTTCCAATTCTGTCGCTGGCAAACTGACAGTTGGGTGATAGATCGAGGCCGACAAGGCTGCAGAGGAAGCCCGTTTGCGAAGAGAGGAGTTTGAGCGTCGCAGCCGTGGAAGAGGCGGGCGAGGAGGAGGTGGCGGGCGTGGTGGTGATTCGTGGCGTGGACGTCCGAGTGACCGAGATCGAGACTTAGGTGGGAGTAGTCGTGGCGGGCTTAGATCACGTTCGCCGCCCAGATACCGCGACCAACGAGACCGCAGTGATCGTGTCCCTCGCGGAGGCATGAGGGATACTTACATACCGCGAGGCAGCCCGCCTACTCGACGTGGTGGACCCGTTAGACGAGACAAACGGCGGCAACGATCCACTTCTCCCAGATCTGCGTCCTCTCGATCGTTATCCCGGAGCCCCAGTGCGGATAGAAGCTCATCGTCGAGTTACCAATCACCCAGTCCCCCACGACGGCGGGGTGCCAGACCCAGATCCCGAACACCGCCATCCTACCGAGGATCACAGAAACGGCGTAGATCACCTCGGCGCGGGCCACAGCACCGTGGCAGGACTCGGTCTCGTTCTGCTTCGTCAGATCGTGACTCGCCGTCGCCAAAGCGTCGCCGGTATTCCAGCTCACTTAGTCGAAGCCGCAGCCGAAGTGTCTCCCGGTCGAGGAAGCAGCGATACAACCGTTCCCACTCCCGCTCTACGTCGGCGTCGCGTTCTTCCCTGTACTCTCGTTCAGCGAGTCGTAGTCTAGCCCGGCAGGCTCGACGTGAGAACAGGAGCGTATCACCCGAGAGAAAGCAAGGCCGAAGCGGGGACCGCAGCGGCCGTAGTCGGAGCCGTAACCGTAGTCGAAGCCGTAGCCGTAGCCGTAGTCGCAGCTCGAGCCGCAGTACGAGTCCAAGGCGTGGGTACAAAGGAGGACGCCGTTCCTCGCGTGAGGGTGGGCGTGGTTCGCGGAAACAGGGCCGTGGCCGAAGAGACGACGGTGATGATTGCCCTAGAACTTCGAAGCGAGACCGACAGGCGTCAATTGCATCTTCATTTTCTTCTACAGGGAGCAGATCGGCTGATGTTTCGGGCACAAAAAACAGGCCACTATCTCTTCGCGGCGAACCTATGGCGGGAACTACAGATCTGGTGTGTATAAGCCCCTTAACAACACTTTTATTGAAGCTAACCACGTCCAGGAAATCAGACAAGCCAATGAGCTACGCGAAAAGGAACTGAAAGAGAAGATCAAGAAGATGAGATCCTCAAAAAGCGGACCCAGCGATGTTCAGGCTAACCGCGGCTGAAGATTCTGCTCACATCCTGACCCTCTCGAGCACCACCGCGGTGTCACCAATCATTCCATCTACCTTGCATCGGACGTGCATTTCCTGGGGCGAAGAACCAACCATCGTTCGCTCATACATGAGTGTGTCTCGTTTAGTCAAGGCTTTTTGCATCTGGCAGAGATAGAAAGGTAGCTCCTAGGTAGACAAGAATGACCAAGTCCGTCGCTCAGTGCGGGCCGATCTCTGGGTAAACTGCGACTCTCATGTCTGTGTCCCACTGCTGTTGCCCGTCGAGCTGGCTGCAGCTACAAACCCAATCAACGCTGCAAGACATTACGAACGTAATAAATCACCTGCTTCAACCTAAAATTCCCGTGTAGCAATTACGGAGTCCATTTACTCTGGAGTCCACCTGCGAAGTATATCACAATGCTTCTCGGTTTGGATTCAGGGGCTTTCTGTCCTTTGATTGGCCATCGCTCGCAATCCCAGGCCCGTGCATTGTGGTCCCAGGCTGATGCTCCATCACCTTCTCGTCACCAACCTTTGCCCAACCAGCAATTCTACGCCACGTCGGACTCTAACAATAAAGAAAAAAGACCCGCGGAGACCCTGATTGACCAGGACGGCGATTTTATCATGACAGAGAACGGGGCGCCCAAAACCGGGGGCGCCGCACCCGATGGTACAGCAGCGGGAATCCCGTTTTACGAAAAGCAAAGACAGCATCTTAAAGAACTGATTGCGAGGAAACGAGCATTGGAGAAGCGCATTGTGGGTCCTACCCTACCTGTCCTGACCTAGGCATTATTCTTTTCCTCGTTCATTTCTCCGTCCATTTTCCACTGACAGGTTTTGGTCCCGATAGGCGCAGCAAGAAGACAGCATCTACCAGAAGGAAACCGAATATCTTGAGAACACGCCGAGCGGGAATATTATTACCGGGTTCGATAACTACACCAAGGGCGCGGGTACGGCGGCGGCGGCGCGCAGGAAGACGGGATTAACGGAGGCGAACCGCGTGTTTTCGAGGAGTTCAATCGCGTATAACCCCAATGTGGTGAGTGTGTTTACTGGCACGGTTAATGGGAAAGGTGTGGGCTAATGAGGTTTTATAGGAGGCAACAACGCCCTCGTCACATTCAACCCCAGCTTCGCACGCACCCACGCCGTTGTCGACGTCGTTTGCAACAAGCGTGAGGGATAAGGACGGTGGGTCAGGCGCTCCAACACCTACCTCAGCGACAGCGAGTAGAGCCGGAGGGGTGGCGAAGAAAAGTAAGAAGAGTACTGCTGCCGCGGTGGCGGCGGCAGCAGTGTCGGGAGTGGGTGACGACAGCGAGACAGATTCCCGTGAGGCTAAGAAGGTGCGGACCAACTTCGGGGCGGCGAGGAAGTGAAAGTGGAAACGGCGAGGGCTGGCTTCGTGGCGTTTTACGGCTGGTAGCATGTGTCTGGGATGGGATAGGTATAGAGAATGGGCCATGATGGGTCGACATATCCATGGATGGCATATTCAACGGCGTGTAAGCGTTTGGTATTAAGGTAGGGCAATCCAGAAGCCCAAATAGGAAAGTTTTTGAAGCATACTAGTGTACCCGTGCCTGAACTGTCCGTGGGTTCTAGCCTTGGAGTTCGATGGGCGATGGGCATGACGGACGAATTGCCATTCAAACCTGGCCAGGCCGAGCTTCCAGCGCCCTCAAGATGGGAGCCATCGCTTACATTACCTCAGCACCCAGCATTGGCGCACGTGGAATACAGGCTCCTTTGCAATGGCTGGGGTGGCGCATTCCATTCCATTGAAGAGTATCATGGAAGTCGAGTGCTACTTCCGTCGAAGGCGAACCTCGATACGACGGTCTCAATGCGGGCAACTAACATCTCGCGGCACAGCCATATATGAAGCGGCGAGGCAACACAACCATTGATGTAAACGGGCGAGATGGGTAATCCAAAGTTTCAATGGTGTTATCCAAACAACAGAGCTACCCCCCTGCGACGGAGGGAAGGCGCATGCCTTCGAGGTCACGCAGACATTTCAGGTGTTTGATGATGGAGCGTGCGCACAACGTCCAGGCGTGGCTGGTAGCTATTGTGGTTTACAGTCTTTACTGCGGGGTAGTCGTGGTCGTTTACACTGCGGGGACGCTGATCACCAGCATTACCCCTCTCTACCGCTTTGTCTCGGCGCTGAGCTCGCGATTAAGCGCTGGTCTGTCTGATTTATACAGCAGCTTGCGCCATCCCTCGCGAGGAACCCGCATCACGGCATTTCTCTTACAGCAATACCGATACGGCATTCGAGCATTGGTCGGGCACGCCAACATGACGCTCAAGGCCACCAAGTTCACCCCCGAGGTGCTCCTCACAGCCCCGCGGCGCTCTGCGGCGGCCCCAAGTCCTGATGGCACTAAGGCTTTGTTTACCGTCTCGACATATTCATTCGAGACGCACAAGAAGACGGCCCAGATTAGAGTGCTAGACATTGCGTCGGGCCAGTCGACAGTTTTGGTCGACGACACCAACGCTAGTGAACCGACATGGCTGAGTGACGACGAATTCCTGTACCTGAAAGCTGGAGAGAAGGGGGCTACCACCTTGGTTGTTGATAACGTATCTGCGCCGAGAAGTTCATTGTGAGTTGCCATTGCCCGTTGGCTGTGTACCACTTTCACCAACCACTTGTTCGCTAGCCTCCACGAGATCGCCACCATCAACGGCGGCGTCGGAAACGTCAAGGTCACGAAGCTGGCCAACGGGATCATTGCCTTGGCATGCTCCGCCTTAGCGACCCCTGATGGACGACTTGCCAACCCGGAGACGGAGAAGAAGCCGTATTCAAGCGCAAAGATCTACACGAGCTTGTTCGTCCGTCACTGGGACACCTGGCTAACGGAGAACCGCAATTCGATCTGGTACGGCGCTCTGGCAAAGCGCGATGGCAAGTACTCGCTGGTGAGTAAGGGCATCATCAACGCCTTGGCTGGGACAAGGCTCTCCTCGCCCGTGGCTCCGTTCGGGGGCACTGGTGACTTCGATCTTAGTTCATCGGGGTTGGTCTTTGTGGCTAAGGACCCCGAACTTTGTCCTGCTTCCTACACCAAGACCGATTTGTATTTTGTTCCCCTGAGCACCTTCACCGAGGTGAACCCCCCAGCCCCAAAAGTTGTGGAGAGTCCGAGCCTCGAAGGGTACACCCAGAGCCCGGTCTTCTCGCATTCCGGTTGCCAGGTTGCTTTCACGCGAATGCGGAGCAAGCAGTACGAGAGCGACAAAACGCGCCTGTTGTTGTTGCCGGACATTAATGACTTGACCAACGTGCAAGAGTTTTGGGCGACGGATGATGGGGAGGGTGGCTGGGATCTGCGCCCCGAAAGCATCATCTGGAGCGCGGACGACTCAACTCTTTTCGCAACGGCCGAGTCAGCCGGCCGCACATTGGTCTGGAGGATCCCAGCAGATCCCGCCCAGGCCAAAGAGCTTCCATCTGCCGTCAAGACTGTTGAGGGAAGTGTCGGTGAGATCCGCCTTCTGGGTGACTCTTCCTCCAAGCTGTTTGTGACAAGTTCGTCCCTTATCGACAACAGCTGCTACAGCGTTACAGACACGTCGCATAACACCGTTTCGGTGGTTTCTTCCAACTCAAAACAGGGCAAGAGCTTTGGTCTAACACGCTCCAGCTGCGATGAGATCTGGTTCGAGGGAGCTGGGGACTACCGTGTGCATGCTCTCGTCTTGCGGCCTTCCAACTTTGACAAAAACAAGAAGTACCCGTTGTGCTTCTTGATTCACGGCGGGCCACAGGGTGCATGGTTGGATGGATGGAGCACTAGATGGAACCCCGCTATTTTTGCAGAGCAAGGCTATATTGTTGTTGCACCAAATCCCACGGGTAGCACCGGCTACGGCATGGCCCTTCAGAATGGTATAACCGGAGAGTGGGGTGGCAGACCCTACAGTGACCTCGTCGCCTGCTTTGAGTATATCGAGGACAGCCTCCCGTATGTGGACACCAACAGGGCCGTGGCGCTGGGCGCTAGCTATGGCGGATACATGATCAGTTGGTTGCCCTTGTCGACAGAGTTGGCTTCTACTAACCTCTGTCGTAGACTGGATTCAAGGACACCCACTTGGGCGTAAGTTCAAAGCGCTGGTATGTCACGACGGTGTGTTCAGTACTTTGAATCAATGGAGCACCGAGGAACTGTTCTTTCCCATCCACGATTTCGAGGGCACCATATATGAGAACCGGGCCGGGTATGAGAAGTGGGATCCTTCAAAACATGTCAGCTGCTGGGCGACACCTCAGTTGGTACGTGGTCTTAAGGTCAGTGGATAACGGGCAGCGCCATGCTAACCTCAGGTAAAGATCATTCACAGCGAACTGGACTACCGTCTCCCCATCACGGAGGGTCTATCGCCCTTTAACGTCCTACAATCTAGGGGCATTCCCAGCAAGCTCGTCATGTTCCCTGACGAGAACCATGTAAATCTCACATTGACGTCTGCTGTCTGCGATTCTCTTGACTTTGCTAACTCCTCGATACAGTGGGTGCTCAAACCCGAGAACTCCCTCGTCTGGCACCGCGAAGTCTTGGCGTGGATCAATAAGTACGCAGGGGTTGATGTAGGCTCAGAAGAGGGCACCTCGTCCTTGCCGGTCAGGGGATAAGGACCTCTTAAGAGATGGATGAATGATGGGATGAGCGATGAAGAATACGGAACCCTGAAACAGTGCAGCGGTGAGACTACACACAATAGTATGAACGGGTATCGATGAGCTTGTAAAAGTAAGGCTAGCATCAACAGGAACGGGTATATATTCTAATGACTGATGTGTCTGCCAGTTCTCACTGATCTATGGGTATGTTTTATAACCTTGCCAGTTTTAAAGATCTGGTGGTGCAGTCCAACCTTGAAGTGTTTCCAGTCTGAGAGATCTCTAGCAATACTATGGACATAGGGGGCCCCAGCATGGACAAACTATGGGAATATTGTTGGCTGACAAAGTGATTCTTATTGTCAGAACATCAGATGCTAGGTCGGAAATACAATACCTCGAGAGTTGAAGCGTGTAAGGTTTCCAACATGACTGCCAAGGGTAGGTGGGGGGCTCAACCACATCCTTTGAGCTTGATCCATAAACATTGCCTAGAAGCGCTTGTGCCATTTGCAAAGACTGACGGACACCAAGCTTGAAGTTCACACTCAGGGACAGGACTATAGATAGTAGACATGTTTGAGTGTGCATCACCGTCCACAGTGTTCATGGAATACATCTAGGTCCGTATTGGCATGTTGCTCTTTTAAACGTTTGTACTACATAGGTATCATACAGGGACCTGACGTGACAAATGACCAGAGCCATTCCAAGCCCCAACGGCTCCAGTAGCTGGCTAGCTGCCCGTGCTGCTCGACTCCCGCCCCTGGCCGAGTCCTTTTAACTGACACAAAATGAGCCAGCACGGTATGATTTGACTGCTTAGAAACTCATGCCCATAAAAGCACCTTCCCATCCACCATTCATGAAACTCAAAAGCCACCCCAATTTTTAACCGACTAACATATGGGAGAGGGGGCCAATAAAAGCAAAACCGAAGGACGGTAAACCAAACCACCGGTGAGAAGCCTCCCCTTCGATAAATTGGTATCCCCCTGTCTTTCCCGAAGCGCCCGCAACGCCGAATGCGGTTAGTGACATGTTGATTTTGCCTCCACGGACAAAACCGAGAGACGGTGTCGCTGACACAGACCCAAGATAAGATCAACCAAGAGAAAGCCTGAGCCTGCGCCGTCCCGCCTTGAAAAACATCAGAATATGCGGTACAGAAGTATGAAGCCGAATATTGCCATCATCATTACTTGCTGGAAACGAATAAAACCCCGCTCGGTTAGTCCTACGCCGAGACAGCGACCGTTGCTGAAGATGCGACTGCTGGCTGGGGCTCGTCACCCTGTTGTTGTTGATGGGCAATCTCGCCCCCAGCCTCTCTCTCCGCCCAATCGCCCCAGAGGCCACGCTTGCCGCGTACTCGTATGGGGCCGCCCAAGACGCCCTCAGGCTGCTCGACTTTGATAGCGTCCTTCGTGGCAAGTACTAGACACTCAAAGAACATCTTGGTGGCGTCAGATTTTGTTGTTGTTTGCTCAGGGAGGAGCTCCTGAAAGACCACTGAGGTCTTCTTGCGCTTCTCTGCGTTGGTTGCAGCTTCGGCGCCAAAGAGGTCGCGCAGGATGTGCACAGCGTGCTTGGTACCGATCGAGACAGCGCCACTATCAGCGGGATGTACTAATGGTGCAGTTGTCTCGTCAAACATGGGTACTGGGCTGCTCACGCCGTCCCTGGAGACCGGTCGACCCTCGGTGTCATCAAAGAAGGCCATGCCCTCGTCGTCGACCGGAATCTCAAGTACTGTGCCATCCAGTTCCGCTGTCTGGTTCACGGCTGCTGCTCCGTCTACGTTGAGGGCAGTTTCATCTTCTGGAAGCTCAAGACGAGGCGATTTAGAGGCTCCTTGCTCCTGGTCACTATCCATGTCTGCAATGCCGCTGTCTCGCTTTCTTTTGAGGTCATTCGGCCGGATTGAGCCAAGTGACAGAAGACCCTTGAGCTCAGGAGCCCAGCTGTCACTGCGACCCTCGAGAAGAATGTTGGAAACAAAACCGCCGTTCTTCTGGAGGCCCATGAGGCTGAGAATATAGGGGTCGTGAGACAAGAATGATTGCGGTTTTAGAATGTTGTCCCGTTTCGCTTGCTGCTCCTTGATATGTGCATTGGAGAGCATGGTCTGGTCGTCGGGTTGCAAGAGCTTTCTCTTCTTCGATCGTTGGGGAGCCACGACAGTAGAGTTCGAGGGCTCATCAACGGGCTCATACAGATCAGTATTGTTGTTGCGCGTGTACTCCTCCAACTCTTTCGCAAAGTCCTCGTCAATGTCAGAAAGAGGTGATTCAGAAATCCGAGCGCGGTTCAGATCAGGCGCCGCAAGAGCGCCTGCCATCACCGTCTGATCTTCAACGTGGAACTGGAGATCGTCGTCACCCATCTGAATGTCGCCCTCATCGTCATGGATCGGAATGTCATCGCCGAAATCGAGTTCGAGGTCGGCTGCTATATCGTGATCCTTGTTCGGACCTCCAAAATCCATTTCACTAAACAAATCATCCTCGACACCTCTCGCAGCAGGAGCATCTCTGCCGAGTTCGATGGCGCTCTTTTCCATGAGCTTTGTCGGCCTTTCCTCCATGTCAAAACCGAAATCAATATCGAGGTCGTCGATGTTTGCAAGAGGCACCTCATCTTCATCAATAATCGTGTCATTGAGGAATTGGCTGTTGTTAAAGTCCTCTTGCAAGTTGATATCACGATTGCTCGCACGGGCCTTCCGGGTGCTGGCCGGGGTCGCCGTCACATCTTCGAGCTGACTTGCAAGAAAGTCGGCGTTTGGTGGTGGAAGAAGGTCGAGGTTGTCGTATGGCGTGATTCGGTCGGGAAGCATGAGAGACTCCTTGTTCTGAACGGCGAGGTTGGTAGGGATATCATGATTTCCCGTGGATCGGAAAGCCTGAAGTTGTGTCAGCAGGTTGATCTGGGGAATGTAGTAGCGGGAAGTGACCCACCATTTTGATCTTCATGAGGGCTTCATTGCAGTCGTCGAGGAGGTAACGCGCCTTGCGACTGTAGATGCGGACGACGCCTAGCAGCAGTTGGCCGCTCAATCGCAGAGCAAGAGGCGCGTCACTAGGAGTGATGATGGCGTCGACACTGTCCTGAAGATTGTGCTGTAGAATTTGCACCTTGGAGACTTTGCGCTCCTGGTTGGCGGAGAGCCATGCCTTGGCCAAAGGGCCAGTGGCACTGAGGAGAGTGCCGGACCAGAACATGGCGGCGGGTGTTGCGACAACGGACCAGCAGTGAGTTGGTGCAGTTGAACAACAATTGGGCGACGGTTTTGGTATTGAAAGTGACCAGTTGTGTCGAGAGCAAACGCGCTGGTGGAGGGGTGGCGACGATGTGGACTTGGGCGGGTGGCGAGGTAAACAAGAAGCGCGTCGTTCGGGGACTGGAGTAGTCGCGTGTGAGATAAGTGGATCAAATCGCTGTGGTTCATCCAAGTGCGCCGCAATGCGAAGCCAAATGAATGCTGGCGAAAGTCGCCCCAAGCAATGCGATGCGCTTGGGTTGGATGCGACACGAATAAACGGTGATGGCGCGATGAAGCAAGGTTGAGAAAGAGAGGGAGGGGAGGTGCGGTTCGATGGTGCGGTTTGGTCGGCGGGTGATTGTGGACGACCAAACAAAATCCACATCCGGGCTCGCAAAGCCAAAATTTGAGAGGCTGGGGGGACCCACCAGCCACACTGAGTCTCGGAATCCGTCCACTAGTCAACCAATCTAAGTCACGTGACTCTTGGCAGGGTGCTGGTTCCTGACCTTGGCGCTCAAGCCTTGCAGCCCCATGTCTTGAGTCGTTGAATCCTCGCTGTTGACTTTTTGACTCTCTTCAATTATGAGTTCAGAGCACATGAATTGGGTTACTACCTTTGTGTGTAGATTGAAAGAATAGAAAATAGAAAGCATTCATGCGCTAGATGCAATCCAAGTCCTCTGCAGCCATTTGGTCGGAACCAGTCGATGCCGCAACCCATTGCAAAGTCCAAGTCAACTCGTTAGGTTGACGAGAGTGTATTTCTTCTGGTGCAACCAAAGAAACAAAGAGCGCAATAACCTTGCCTGCCTTTTCAAGTTTCAGCAGGAGATTTTCCAGGTTGGACCGGTCTGGTATCTTTGAGGAATATTGAGATGTTGCAGAGGGACGCCTCATTCCCCATACAGGAGCTTCGATGACAAGCGCCATGCGAACAGGCTTTATTAAGGCCTAGCCGGTATTCCATGTTTGGCGTTCTGCTGGCTGATGAGCGGCACCGGCCTTTTAAGTTTTGGCTCTTGATGAACCTGCCTGATTCTCTCCTGGGATTTGCTGCCAAGCAAGCCAATCCCAGAGCACTTTCTGCTCTGCGTCAGCCTCAAGCATCCCTGCAAAGCACGGATGGTGCTGGCCCAGTACAGGGGAAGCCAAAATTCTGGACTGCATCCAGACACGTTCCACACACTGCGGCGCGATAAGTTTTCGGCGCAACCGTTCGCACATTGGCTTTTGCAGGCCAGATTTTACCCAACGCTCAGAAACCCACGGAGTGGCAATGAAAGAATTTTATTTCCAAATTCTTGGTTAGCTTTACCTCGTTGCCTCTTTATTACACGGATTGACCGGTTCGCGGTCTGCTCAGACGCCGAGTTTGATGACGCCTAGTTCGGTTTTCTACACCCGCCCGGGTCTCTTTGCGCCCAGGTTTTGCGGCTGTTCTCATCACGATGGACCGAATAACGCGGAAGAGCTCCGGTGATGGCCTACCTCTATACCACGCCAACTCTCACGACAGCAAGCTGAGCGTCCCCGAGAATGACGAACGATCACGATCCAAGTCGCCAGTCCACCATCGCACAACTTCAGCACAGTCAAGAGTAGGTGCACAGCTGGAGGGGAGGCTCCAGGTGAAGCTGTACTGACTTTGATCCGACAGAGCGTCGCAGAACGTTACTCGTACATGACACCCGCTGAAGTTGGCACCAGTCTTCAAACCTCCCTCATTCATGGCCTCACGCCCGCAGAGGCCCTCTCCAGGTTGCGCGATGTCGGCCCCAACGAGATCCCCCACGACGAGCCCGAACCGCTCTGGCTGCGATTTATTAAGCAGTTTCAAGAGCCCCTAATAGTCTTGCTCCTCGTCTCGGCTGGCGCGTCTGTGGTTGTCGGGAATATGGATGACGCCGTCAGCATCGCCGTGGCTGTGACGATTGTGGTCAGCGTTGGCTTTGTGCAAGAGTATCGGTCGGAAAAATCCATCGAGGCACTCAACCACTTGGTTCCCAACCATGCTCATCTCGTTCGGAAGCAGGAGAAGAAAGCAACCCAGGGCTCGCGGTCACCCAATTGGCCTAGTAACGGCGAGGAAGCTGTGGAGCAGGACGCAGGGTCCGGCTCAGTCACGCCTGACGAAGAGCTGTTGGAAGCGGCCTCGTCTAAGGTCATGGCCGCTCAGCTGGTCCCGGGAGATTTGGTTTTATTCACTACGGGGGACCGGATACCAGCCGACATTCGGGTAACGAAGGCGGCAGATTTGACCATTGATGTTTCTAACCTCACCGGCGAGAATGAGCCTGTCCGGATCACTGCAGATGCTCGCCCTCGGCGGGTCTTGCCTTCGACTCCAGGTACACCCTCGCTTCAGCTGCCAAGCCCTTCTTTCGCTCCTACATCGAGCGGGGGTTCAGGAGCTGACAATAAGGGGGACGGCGGGGGAAATATTGCATACATGGGAACTCTGGTGAAATCTGGGCATGGTCAGGGTATTGTGTTCGCAACTGGGGGGAATTCACACTTTGGCACTATCGCGACGAGCGTGTCCGGGACGGAAAGTCCTCGGTCACCTTTGCAGCTCTCCATGGATGAGTTGGGAACCCAACTGAGCAAGATGTCTTTTGTCATAATTGGCCTCATTTCGCTTGTTGGTTGGCTTCAAGGGAAGAACCTGCTCGAGATCTTCACCATCTCTATATCGCTCGCTGTAGCAGCAATTCCCGAAGGGCTACCTATCATCGTCACCGTCACCTTGGCCCTCGGAGTCCACCGAATGGCGAGACATAATGCCATTGTTCGCAAGATGCCCAAAGTCGAAACCTTGGGATCTGTCAATGTGGTTTGTACAGACAAGACTGGTAGGCCTGGTTCAAAATATCCGCTCGTTGATATCGCTAATTCACTTGCAGGAACTCTTACCATGAACCACATGACGACCGCCAAGATGTGGTTTTTCGGTGCTGATGATGCATTTGACGTGGATTCTGATGATGAAGCCACCGAGACAAAGCCAGATCCTGCTACGTTGAGGATACTACGCATTGGAAATATCGCCAACAATGCGCGCCTGGCCCGGCAGTATACCGAGAACGGAGCGGCTGCTAGAGCCGTCCTCTCCTCCACTCAAAGCCGAGGGGTCGCGTCAACTTACACACGGTGGGTGGGACAACCCACAGATGTCGCTATGCTCGATCTCCTGGACCGGTTCAAAGAACACGACGTTCGTGACTCGATCGGACCTCGAAGCACAGAGACACCTTTCAGCTCCGAGCGCAAGTGGATGGGAGTGACCATCGGCTCCGAAGGTATTAAGAATGATAAGGAGTTCGCATACACAAAGGGTGCCATTGACAAGATTCTCGACATGTGCGATAGCTATGTCACAAAAGACGGTCGAGAATTTGTTTTGGACTCGAACCGTCGGGCTGAAGCTTTGGAAGCGGCCGAGAAGATGGCATCCCAGGGCCTCCGAGTCCTGGCTTTCGCAAGCGGTCCAGCCAACAAAACTCCCCGTAGCCGAGCTTCCGCTGGCCGCAGAGATGGCTCGCAGAGCCCTGGCCCTCACAATCCTGAAGATCTGTACAGAGGCCTCACTTTCGCAGGCCTCGTGGGAATGAGCGATCCTCCAAGACCCGGCGTAGGGAGGTCAATCAGAAAGCTCATGCGTGGTCGTGTTAAGATCATCATGATCACCGGAGACTCGGAGACGACAGCTTTGGCAATTGGCAGACAACTAGGAATGGCGATTGCCGTTCCATCGGAGCATGGGGCCGGTCAGGTTAGCGTCCGCTCGGTGCTCCGAGGTGATGAGATCGACGCAATGTCGGAAGAGGATCTGGCACAGGCTATGGACCACACCACCATCTTTGCGCGAACCAACCCGGACCACAAAATGAAGATTATTCGGGCTCTACAGTCGCGTGGCGACATTGTCGCCATGACGGGAGATGGGGTCAATGATGCGCCAGCGCTGAAGAAGGCCGACATTGGCATCGCCATGGGCATGCATGGGACCGATGTTGCTAAGGAGGCTGCCGACATGATACTGACTGATGATGACTTTTCGACCATTCTCCACGCCATTGAGGAGGGCAAGGGCATTTTCAACAATATTCAAAACTTCCTCACGTTCCAGCTGAGCACCAGCGCGGCGGGGCTGTCTCTTGTGTTGCTCTGCACCTGCTTGGGGTTCAAGTCCCCTCTCAACGCAATGCAGATTCTATGGATCAGTAAGCAAGGAACTGCTGTTCTGGAAGGGATTCATACTGACTAGCACTATAGACATCATCATGGATGGCCCTCCAGCACAATCGCTTGGAGTCGAAGCTGTCGATAAGGACGTTATGAATCGGCCGCCGCGGAGGAGAAATGATGCCGTTCTCACTCGGCCTCTGGTCATGCGGGTCTTGACGTCGGCGTTTATTATCATGGCAGGCACAATGCTGGTGTACAGACGCGAAATGATGGACGACGGCGAGGTGACACGTCGTGATACGACCATGACGTTTACCTGTTTCGTTCTGTTTGACATGTTCAATGCCTTGAGCTGCCGATCTGAGTCCAAGTCGGTACTTCGGGGCGAGGTTGGACTGTTCGCGAACACGCTTTTCAACTGGGCTGTGTCGCTCAGCCTAGCGGGCCAACTGCTTGTTATCTACTTTCCGTGGCTGCAGGAAGTATTCCAGACCGAGGCATTGGGCTTCCGCGACTTGGCATCACTGGTGATGCTCTGCAGCACGGTATTTTGGGTGGATGAGTTACGGAAATGGTGGAAATACGGAAGACGCAAGATGGGGAGTAATTACAGCCAAGCGGTATAGAAAGGGTGGACACGGGGAATTAACAGTGGCGGGGCATTTTTTGGTTGTATTTTTAGTATGGACGGTAGATACTGTACCTAGACATTGAACGGGTGGTCCCTGGCTGTAGTTCTACATTTCCAAACCAACGAAGAACGTGTTCCTGGAAATCTATCCTTGGGAATATGACCCCCTTTCTTGAACTGTGCCTGTGGAGCGGGACTGCATTACTATTTAGCGGCCACTTGCTGGGGCGTCAGCGTCGGGCGGGGCACCGTATGGGCAAAGCAGCGGCCAGCAGGGCCGTTCTGGCATTTCCACCTACCTTGGATACCGACGATACCTACCACCTAGCAACCCGCAACCAGGGGACGAAAGGGCGAGAAGTAGCCATGCGCCGCTACTCTCACGCCGGAAACTCTAATGTCAGCCCCCTTCAATGGCGCCCCCGTCGCTCCACCGGCGCTGTTGAAAACGACAATGACAGCCCCAAATTCCACCAGTGCTAGTGGCAGCACTGAACACGCGAGACGCATCAGCATCACTGTCGCTAACCCAACCACCACCACCACCACAACTGCTTCTTCGATCCTCTCCCCCTCTATGATGGCCCTGGCCGTGACCCCCTCGAAGACCAAACACGACCTTACCATCGACCCCGAATCCGCCCTGCAATCCGCTGCCTCCCCGTCTGAAGTCCGCGCCGCGCTCGCCGCCCTCCACGCTCGCGAGTCCGCTATCGCAACTCGTCTGTCAGCCCTCTTATCCGCGCAACACGATGTCTCCCGCTCCCTCGCCCGGCTGGATAACCTACGCGCAGGTCTCGGCGCCCAGGTTATTGCTGCGCGCGGCGTGGGGAATACAATGCTTGCGGGGGCGGCAGATACAGCGGCCCACCTGTCGGGGCGGGTGCGTGCGCTAGATCTGGAGAAAAATCGTGTGGAGGATACGTTGCGCGTGGTGGAGCAAGTTGCGGAGCTAAAGGCTTGTGTTGCTGGCGTGGTGGGCAGTATGGGCGCGCCGCAGGACTGGGAGGCCGCGGCGGGGTATATTGCAAGGGCAGCGCGCGTGCCGGAGGATATTGTTAAGGGGGGTTTTGCTGCAGCGGTGGTACCGACGGTGGAGGTGCCGGATGCCCCGTGGGTGACGTTGGAGACGGCGAGAGAGAGCTTGTGCAAGCTCTTTTTGAGGGAGTTCGAGCGTGCCGCGGCGGATGGGGACGGGTCGAGGGTGACGAGATTCTTTAAGCTTTTCCCGCTGATTGGGAGGAGTGAGGCGGGGTTGGATGTCTATGGGAGATATGTCTGTCAGGGCGTGGCGGGCAGGGCGAGGGCGTTATTGAAGGAGGCGGGAACGGCGGCGGCGGCGGCTACAGCGGGTAGCCAGGCACAGGGAAGAAAGGATGGATTTTTCTACGTCGGGGCGCTGACCAAGTTGTTTGAGCATATTGCCGAGATTGTGGATGGGCATGGCAGTGTGGTGGAAAGGCACTACGGGGCCGGCAAGATGGTCAGGGTGATTGAAAGGTTACAGATGGAGGCAGACGTTCAGGGTGGCATCATTCTCGACTTGTGGAGTGATGATCGGGTAGTTGACCGGCGGCTTACCGACGTTAAGAGTTATCCTTTCTCATTCCTTGTTCAGAGCTTCCTGCCGCAGCAGCGAGGGTTTGGAGGGACACCCCGCGTCAACTCGCCGGCACTGGGAGGCGGGACAAACGACGGGAGGACCAGCGAGGATGAGGGCGTGGATATGAAGGAAGTAGATGCTTTGCTTCGCGAGATTGCGGCGATGCTTGAGAAGTGGTCTGTCTACGCACGATTCCTCGCTAGAAAATGCATGGTAGGTCTCTCTTTTTCTTTCTGTTGTCGGCTTTGGTCACTAACAACGAGTTACAGGAACCAGATACCCCGGAGAATGCGCCACTTGGTATACCGGATGTGTTAATCAAGTCCAACTTGAGTAGGAAGGTTGCCGCGAAGCTCATGGTGCCTTATAAGGAGCTATCAACCTTTTTTTTCCGAAGATCTGTCGAGAAAGCCTTCCAGATGGACGAGTCACCCGGTGGGCTGTCACTCAATATGAGCAAGACAATCGATAGTAACCCGCCCTACATTATCTCGGCCGTTGATGTTGTCATGTACATCGTCAACGCTGTAATACTCCGAACCATTTCTACAGCTCAGCGGGGCGCTATTGACGCGGCGATTCCCACCATCGCGAGTCTGCTCGGATCCGACTTCGTCGGCATGATACAACGGAAGATGCGCGATGAGTCGTATCCCAGGCCGTTGGTGCAAGGGGGGCTTCCGCCTGAAGACAAGATCATTGCTTTTATCGTCTTGATCAACAGCCTTGACATATCGAACGAATATCTCGCCCGGGTTATATCAGGGGTGATAGGGTCATCCGACGGCGATCTCGAGCCGAGCAAGGTTAGCGCCATAACAGCAGCATCAATACCGGTTTCGTCGCCATTGCGGGAGGCGTTCCCCTTCAAGAACGACCTTCGCGATGTTGTCACCCGCTTAACCAGTCTAAATACATCCTTCTCATCAAAGACCACCGAGCTCCTTAACGAAGGACTCAACGTGCTGTTCAATCAAGTCATTAAGCCACGTCTACGACCAGTCCTGACCGACACGTTCCGTGATGCTGACTACGGTCTTACCGAGGAGGAGCTAGCCGAGCAAGCTACTCAGAACGACCAAACAGAAGACGAGTTCCTCGAACAGGTAGCTCGCATCTTTGAGGACCGTTGGGACGCACGGATGAAGCCGATTGCGCGGATCATGACGCCTCGCACATTTACCACGATTCTAGATCTTACTGCGCGGTACCTGGCTCGTGTGCTTGAGAAGCGCGTCTGGGGATACACTGGCGGCAAGGCGAGTCCGTATGGTGCTATCCGAATGGAAAGGGACTTTGGGGCTATCATCGGTATAGTAAGTCGCGGAAACTATGCGGTGCGCGAGCTGTTTAGCAAGACCACGCAGATCCTGATGGTGGCGAACATGGACGAGGAGGAATGGGATGAACTCGTGGCGGCTAGGGATGAAGGAGAGGATGATGGGATGCTGTGGGTGCTCAGTGAGGAGGAGAGGCGAAAAGCGAGGACGATTGTGAGGATGTGATGTCGCGTGTAGATAGGAGTTCTCTTATTACCTAGCATATGGGCATGGACATGGGGTTTTGAGAATTTCCATGTCAGATGATTGGGGCGGGGATTGGTCAGTCATGTTACTCAAAAAGTTACTGGTAAGTTTTTTTTTATACCACGTGGGAATAATAGACTGTGATGGCTGCATTGTGCCGTCTCTCTGTCAAGCTGAATCAATATATTGATATTCGTACGTGCAGTGGGGTGTCAAAATAAACGCAAATCGCGACTATCGTCAGCGAAACTGTAATGGGGCCAGGCGACTCGCAGGCGAATCCCCGCCGCAGCGTCTGCGCAGCGCCGGGGGCAGCAGTGACGCAATAGGTCGGCACACGCATAAAAGCCGCTGTAGGTAGTGGTGCTCGCAGGGGGGTTTTCCCTTCTGCAAGAATCAGTCACTGTATCGAAGTGGAATCTGCTTTATCAACTCATCGCTAGTGAATCACCTGTGTATCGCAGCAGCATCGGGCTCTTCCTTGATCACCCCAGTAGCTTATTACACTGTAGGTGTGCGTATGTCAAGGCGGTTGGAGAAAAAAAAAAAACCTGGGCTGGCCAACACCTGAGGTTTCCAAAACTCAAACCCGCGCTGAGCCTCCTTGAGCCTCCGACCCTCCCGTTCTTCGCCCGTGACCAAACTGCTCTTCATGCTATACGACCATTGCACATCCTCTTTCACATAGTCTTACGACTCTTCATTCACTAGAAAAGAGTGTATACCCAGAGTGCATCAATTACATACCTTATACAGAGTACTTGCTAGTGCACAAAATGAACCTCACGGGCGACTACCCCGACGATCTCCTCCGTCGGTGCTGGAAACACCAATCCTGTGGAGGGTGTCTCGACCAGGACCTCTGTAGCTGGTGTCCGTTTGTGAGTTCCACTGCCTCGTCCTGCCTCTCCAAGACCGCCTGATTGGGCGTTGTGCCTATCTCTTTTCATGGAACTTCTATTACCTAGGTATATATATGTCTATGGTATACAATGTGGTGGTGTATTTGTTGTGTCTACCCCCCCCAGTCGTGTTGCTGAATATTGCCTGGGTTTACACCCGTCGTGTAGTGCAAGACAGGTCCTGGGTATATAGGTACTCGTTTATAAGTCTTGCCCTGCCCTGCTTCGTCTTGTCCCTTGCTGCCGGAGCATCGACCATGTATCCATCATGTACGGTTGATACACTGACTCTCGATCATAGAGTCAAACCTGCGTCCCGAATCTATATGGCATCCCGTTACTTGCGCCAGTTTATGATGAGAACATCTGCTCGCACTGGACTGAGCGGTGGGAAATCCGCACGCGGCCTCTGGGCTGTCAGGTGTCGACTATCACAACACTGTCGGTGCTAGTGGCGATTGTTTCCAGCTTGCTTGTGTTAGCGCTGGGTGTCATGTTAGTACGATGTCGGCGCAGATTCTATAACTCTCATCAAACGGATTGGTGGGAGGTGCGGGGACACCAGCTGCTAGAGTGGTTGCAATTCTGGAAACAGAGCAAGGACCAGCACAATGCACAAGAACGGGAGGCATTGTTAGGACCATGATAATGCTTTGATCTTAAGTATTATATCTATACATTGCCTCGTCACCCAGAGCTCACGGGTGGGATGATGGCAACCTCATCGCCTTCTTGTATGACTATGTCTGTTTCTGTCTCCTCCTCCCCGCTGCCTGGCATGTCCACATATGTGAGGTTAACAGTCACGAGGCTGTTTTCCAAGACGTTCTCCCTAATGCCCTTGTACCGCTCCTCCAGCGTTGCAAAGAGCCTGCTCAGAGGCAGCGGTGCAGACAGGGACTCGACATTCTTGGTAGTGTATGAGCTTGCGCTCGCGAAGTATAGGATGTTGAAGTGGCCTGTGGGTGGCCGAGCAGTCATGGCGTCCTCGTCTACAGGGATGACCCTATGCCCTTGAGCTGTTAGTTTTGGTCAAGATCCGAACGGCGTTGTAAGAAATAAGGTAAAAATGTGCGTGTTAAAGTCAGAGATCTTGGTGATTTTTGTGTCATCAAATTGGGTTCAGAGACATTTGTGCATTATTGGGTTTCGTCATCCACGCAGGAAAAGAAAGAGAATTGAGGTAAACTTACTGTGTTACAGTTTGGTGCATCTGGTGGTCAGAAGAAAACAGAGGCAGGGAGAGAAATCAGGAAAAAGGCTCACGAAGCAGCCCGATCACGTGGGTCGAAAAGATCCAGCTCCGCGGTGGCGCCGTGGACCGGAATGGCATATAGCAACGCTCTCATCATGATCACCGTTGTCCTCAGGTGGTCGCTCTACGCCACAGTCCCTGTTCTGAGTCAGGCTTCTGGACATTGCCAATCAATTCGACGATCAAAGTGGCTGGTGATGTCACAGCTGGACGCGGGACATTTTCCGGAACGTGTCCTTCCAATGCAGTAGGAGGTGAGGGTGCTCTAACCACAATTCTTGTGAGTTGCCGAGTGTGCTTCAACGGTGAACGGTGAAAGAACAGATTCTGCTGAAGAAAAAATAAAAAAATTCGCCCTGAATTTATACCCAGGTGGTCTGGGCGCTGGTGGGGTTGGGTGAGCACCCTGACGGCTATCAAAACCATTCTGATCACAGACGGAGTCAGGACGCAGACGGAGCATTCTTTCAAGTACCATGCTACCAGTTCAATGGGTATCAATGCGAAGCTGGCAACTATCAAAGCTTTGCGGCCTTTCCTTCGAGGTCTTTTACCCAACCCGAAATAACGTTCATGTTCTTCTCCATCACAAACTCTCCATCCTTCACTGAAGCCTCTACCTTCTCTAACCCTTGCTTCCATTGCTGAATTTCGGTGGCCATTTCGGATTGCTTCTTTTCGAGACGAGCCAGAGTCTCGGATGCGGTGGCAGCATCGGTGTGGATCATTCGCAGCGACCTAAGGCGGTCGAGCAGTGGTGGCAGTAAAGGAGTCAAGTGCTCGATGGTCGGTATCATGCCATAGAGAGCGTTGATTTTCGCCGTCTGCTCCGAGTCTTCAAGTGCATCATCATCGGCCGTGGGGGCAGCCCCTGCTGCGATAAGTGCCTCCTGGGCAGTTTTGGCGTTCCGCCTCGCCTTCTCCAGAGCTTCCGCCTCCTGAGTCAATGTCCGCACCCTCCTACTAATGCTGTCCAGGGATGCGGTTGAAGCTTCTGAGAGGGTGGATATTTGCTTATGCAATGTTTCGAGAAGAGGAATAATAGCACGAGGCAGCCCGTTAGAGTCGAATTCGGGCATTACAGCAGACCCAACGCCCAGAACCTTCTCAAGGACAATAAGGCGTTGGTCAAAATCGGCTGCTTTGGCCAAAGCATGAGTTTGTTCATAGGTAGGGGCATATGTAACCGTGTAGCTCGCCGAGTCATCCGCCGTCTCCTTAACTTGCTGTAATCCAGAAGCTCGGGGGGTTCCGACTGTGATGGGCTTGGGCGCCATTGCTTCATCGAGTCGCGATATTTCTTCCAGGGCCTTGCTGAGAGACTCGATGTCCCTGCCCTGGCTGGCGCTCTCTGCGTCGATTTGCGTCGCAGCTACTTTTTGCTTTCCGCATTCCGCTTTTGTCTCTTCTATCTCCCTCTTTAGTCGTGCAATGCGCCGTGCGAGGCTGCCCACATCGTCATCATCGCTGAAATCACCCAACTCCTCGGTTCCATCCTCGAGGATTCGATGTCGTCGACTTGATGCTTTGTAGGACTTGCGTTTCCCATCGAGACGGTCTGAAAAGTCAACGTCAGATGCATCGACAGCAGCAGGCATAAACCGCTGCCGGGCTTGACCTATATGAAGACGCGACCGTGAGATCCCCGTATCATCACCATCATCGTCAAACTCATTTTCCGAGGGCGATCGAACCGTCGTGGGCTTAGACGGCAATTAGATTAGTCTGAAGGAGAGCGCCGCCACGCCACTTACCGGAACGGTGGAGTTGTCGTCAGTAAGCTCCGGGGTTTCGTAGATGTCAGGCGCAGAGTCCTACAGACACGCAAACACTCGTTAGCCCCACGGCCACATCGAGTCAATTGGGAATGAGGAAGAGTACTAGGTCAGGGAGCGCCGCATATTTTCTGTTAGAGGCCATTTCAGAGTTGAATATTCCTCACCCGCAGATCGACAATGCTGAAGACTTGGCCGATCTTTTGTGTGGTGTTGAAGACCAGGCTTCTGGGGCGCTGGAGCTTCCCAGCTTGGCGTAAAGCCAGCGGGTCGGGTGGGGCTCATATCGGCAGGGGTTGGAGGCTCCTTCCGCTGCCCCACTAACTACCTCAATTTAAACGCGTCTTCCTGTCGCGTCCCCAGCTACCAGCTACATTTGGGCCGAATAAGTCTTGCGTTTGTCCGGACTTTCTGCAGAGTTCCGGCGAGTTTCGTTACGCTCTCATTTGAAACAAAATTGTTCAATTTTCACATTTTCGTGTCTTGGTCCCAGCTTCGAGTCACCAGCAAACTAACCTCTCGCACGCCATACAAACACATGACGCTTGATGGATTGGCAGATGAGCCGAGCCGAACGGACCGGCAAGAACAGCAATGTAAAGACAGCAACGCCTAAAGTGACACAGAGCATTTTGGGATTGGACAGAAATTGTGGGCATCTATTGAAGACACTACGTCCGAAGAGGGAATTGGCAGCAGACATTGAGGACGAGACCACGACCCTCAACAGGCCAGAATCTGACGAGCGAGAGCATCTTGAAGACAAACGTCCAGAATCGGACCCCGAGGATGGAATCGATCTGCCGCCCATCGAGGGCTTGGTGAAAGGCAGGCCATCGAAGCCGAAAATCAAAAGTGGCGACAAGGGACCACCGGGCAAGAAGCGCCCAATTCGCTATCTCGACCCCATCGAAGACTCTTCAGACAGCGAGAGCAGAGGAAGGTCATCTCGAGGTGATATGTTGAAAACTAGGTTTGTTGCGGAGGATAAACAGGAGCGGAAACCCACCAACGAAGAGCGAACATCATCATTGAGACAAACTAGTCGTCTCTCTTCACGGCAAGGAATTCGGGATCGACTGAGACAGGAGACAGCCCCCCGAAATCCGACAGGGCCGACGAAGAGGGATGAAACCGATGCGGAAAGCTCCGAGACTCGACAAAGCGGCAAGCGGAAGTCTCTAGGAGGCGAGCGAGTTGCTGTAGGCAGTCATATGGGGAATGATGACTTTATGTTAAACCGGGATAGGACGACACGCAAAGTAACTTTTGGGGGCGCAAGGAAATCAACAGTGACCGCATCAATAAACATATTCGCAGACCAAACAAAAAGCTCGAAACAAAAGAAGCCAGTCGCCAACCACAGCAGCAGCACAGTTGAGCCTAGTTCCTCCCCTGGCCCATTTCGGGTTCCTCTCAAACCCGACTTGCCCCCTACCCCCCCCACTAAGCGACCTCGGAAGCAGCAGGGTGAGAGGGAGGTCACTCCAGATTCGCCGCAAGCAACACAAGCCCTGGTGTTCAAGACTTATGATTATGATGCATCTTCGTCAATACATGATGACGGCCCAATCACTATCACAAGCAGTCCAATTCAAGCCCGATCTAACTCGTTGGCTTGGTTGGCAACCTCATCCTCGATTCCAAGCTCAAAGCCACATGTGTGCCCGATGTGCAACGACGAAGTCGACCCTGACTTGCTTGGGAACTTCAAGCGGAAACATCCGCGGATGACTATAGACCAAGAGCAGAGGTTCTGCCAACTTCACAAGAAAAACTCGGCAAAGACTGCTTGGGATAAGAACGGATACCCGGATATCAGGTGGAGCACTTTGGATGGGCGGATCGCAAAACGATATGGCTTTTTGAGGCATATCTTGGAAGGCGGCAAGTCATATTACGGCGATGTTTTCGGCAAGAAAGTTAAAGACGGACAGTATAAGACTCTTCTCAAGTCTGAGGAAAACCTGACGCCCGGTTACTACGGGGTCCGAGGCCTGCGGGTGATGTCAGAGAATATTGTGGCCGAGTTTTCGACACTGCTCCGGAAGCGAGCCGTAAAGGACCGGCTGGTGTCGGCCAGAGGCCATATAGCGTATGTGCAGTCCGTCTTGGTACCGGAGCTCACAGTTCAGCTTGTCATGGAGGACATGGGTGTGGACGAGGAGGAGGCACGGGTCATTATGAAGGAGAGTGTCTGGGTCGGTGAGCTCCTGAATGAGGAGGTTGCCGATGTTATTATGAGTGACGACGAATCAAGCTCCGAGTAGGAGCAGCTATAATTGTTTGCGGCACCATGGCTCCGTCGCATATTTTCAGCTGCGGTTCAGGGTCTGGTTTCTTCCAGTTCCAGTATCCGTATTGTAGCATATCTCAGATCGGCCAGCAGATTATAGACAGATATCCAGGAGCAATCTGACCATACCAGCACTCTAAGACAGCCAGTTTTTCCTTCGTCTGATATGCCATGGATGGCGTCACCGCTAGTTGGATCCCCGGACAAAGCCCGAACTTCTGGGCGTGAGGCATGAGGCAAGCTCCCGGCCTTCCTGTTTCAGGTGGTCTCCATGTTGAGCACAGATTTACCTCGCTCCGAAAACCCACACGTATGGATCTAGAGAATATGCATAATAAGTCCAGCCAAGGATCAGATGCGACCGAAGACCCAACCGTTCATGGGATCATAGTATTTGGAAAAGGTCTGGGCCGAGTTCACATTCCATAGGGAACATGGTCCCAAAAGGATTGTCGATCGAGGGTTAGGGTGTTAAACTTTTTGATCAAACTCGAATCCAATCCAATCCACTGAGGGGAGACTTGCTGCTGCATTTGTCACAGAGCTGCATGCAGGGTCTAACGCTAAGCTCTGGCTACTAGTGCTCGGGGTTCCCTGGCTTCACCATTCAGAAGAGAATGAATGCGTAAATTCCATTACATTGCAGCCTCTGTCGAGCCGGGTGGGACATCACCATCACCCAAAAAAATGCGTTGCGTCGTCCCACAAACCCTAATAATTACGCAGATGTCAGCCAGTCCCTGGGGCAAATCACCAGCCAATTGGAAGAATCCAGAGTTCCAATCCAATCGCACCAAGCCATTTTCAGCCTCGATGGGCCACAGTGCGGTGATCAAACGTCAGTATGCAGATTGCACTTGTCTAGCCCATTTTCGGGCCCGGACAGACGTGGCGGTGCCGAGTACTTAGAAGTTCAGAGACTCGGTAGTTCACAGCTCTACTCAGGAGGACATGGTCCACGATAACCACCTATGAGGAGGGATACAATCTCGAAAGACTTCCTTCAGTACAACATGCGACTGCGTCAGATCAGACTGTTAGATTTCTTGGGGAGCTGCTTATTATCAGGCCCTAATCTATCCGTCCGCTATGTCTAGTACTATAAGATGCATCGGAAGGGTCTTCATGACAAAGTTAGATGTTGATCTTGTCCATCAACCGCGCCAGCATGCCGTGTCTAACACTTGGTGGATCGGTGTCGGCAAGTCTAGCGCACGGCTCACCCTCTGGCCGTAAGATCACCCAACTTTGGCGGTCAAGCTGAGTGTCCGTGATGCGGAGGCTTGGAGACAAGGAGGGGCAGCGAATAGGTGAGCCAGCTATGACTGGAAACGGCAAGATGGGCTGTATCTTGGTGGAACTTGCGAGTTCTGAAGGTTATGATCCCAGTTGCCGAAAACAACCAGACGTGCATAAGTTTTGATTTTGTCTTCTTACTCCTTTATCCCTCCCCAGCGGGAGTAAGCGGGGAAATACACAAGTCTGGCTTAGGGCGGGACAGATCTGTCCCAGCGCCTTTAACTTTCGGGGCCGAGCCCACTCAGCGCCTTGTCGTGCACATCACCATTCAACGCTTCGCCGACTTCGTATTGATGATGCGGCCAAGCTGCCATGAGCGGAAGTTAGGAAAGTTATTGTGGCGGCCATACTTTCTCACGATGGCCATTATAGGACAGCTGAGAAATCAGGTGTGTGCACTAGTCAGCCAGCTTGGGGCAGTCCCGCCACAGGAGAGTCGAGTTGGGCACTCTTGCGACCCACTCTTGCGAGCCATCGCAACCTGGGCCTCCCTCATATGTTGGGCTTCCAAATCCCGGTTCCTCTCTCTCTGTGCTCTCTCACCGGTTCCATGATCCCCGGCCGTCCACTTGGCCTCTACCATCTCCAACGTAGAGGCTCCGGAACACCTGCTTCGATCCTGACCCGGATCAGAACGCTCAATCAACCGCTACAGTGCTATCGGAGGCTCAATGGTCCACTACAAACCGCAAAGCAGCAACGGATTGCAGTTCCATCTCGGCGTTGGAGCCACCCTTCCCCCTGTGCCTGGGGCTCCTCAAACTCGACTCGTTTCCCTAAGTTAACCACCCTCTGTCGAAGTGGCGCCCGGATAGAGTTTGAACAAGTTGGCTTGGTTGAAAAAGGGGAAGCCAAAAATTTTCATCTGAACTGAATCTTCACATCTTCGCACCTCTCTTGCGTCTCGAAAATGTAGAAGAGTCGCAAGTGTGGGATGCCTGCACATCTTTCAGCTACTGGACCGGGATATTTCGCGCCACAGGTTGGGGTCCCCCAATCGCCATCCCACTGCCGCTAGCACAGAACAGGCGGCCAGGGTTGCAGCCGTGCGCCAAACTGAGTGGAACTTCTGATATCGTCTGTCGTCCCGCCCATGCCTTCTCGGTGTCTCATCGCACACTTCGTTGCAACTCCACGTCCAGAGACGGCCGTCGAGTCCCGTATTATCATCACCTACTCATATCGAACCGTATCGAGCCCCAGCAGCGCAGCAAGACGGAAGACATAGAGCAGCAGAAACCAAGTCCCGCCGCGATCCCGATTGACAAGCCGATGAAATGGTGAAATGACCTGAAGGCTCCCGTGTCTCGCCCTGCATTGGAATGGCCCTGGCCTCCTAGTCGGCTTCTTTGTTCGGCTCCGCTCCCGTTGGTGACAATGGGCAGAAATGACGCCGCCTCTCGCTTCAGCTCAATGACGGGCTCCAGCACCGACAGCGCGCGCTCTAGCATCACCGTGAAACCTTTGCCCTCAACTCCCACTGCCGGTTCCGCCTCCAATGCCTCGCGCGCCGCATCCCACGGCTCTAGGAAGGCCGCTCCGTCGCGGCTTAAAACGGAAGAGAATGGTGCTGCCATGAGGTGAGTAACTGCCTCCAAGGTTCCTGGTTTGTTACAGCTGCCAGAGATCTGCCCTCGTCTCCCGGTTGCGCGAGAACACGAAACTGACCAGTTGCGTGCGTCGCCTAGGTCCTTCAAAGACTCCGAATCCCAGATTTCGCCCACCGCCTCCATGTCCGGGTCGCGTCTCGCCCTCTCGCCCTCTTCCACCGCATCTACCACGTCCCTACGCGAACATAGAATGAGCGATTTCGGCAACTACCGCCGCGATCTGGCCATTCTAGACCCCGCTGGGGGACGTTCTTCGCAGAATCACCATAATAACCCCGCGACTGGCTCCCTCAGCCAGGTCGCGCCCTGGATGTCCTCAGGTGGCAGCACCTTTTATAATGACTCGACCGACAATCTGTCTCTTGGCTCCCAGGTCTCGCCTGGTCTCCGCGGGCCCAGCACCCGCCCCTCGCAGACGACGACCGGGAGCACCGAATCGCCCGATGCCGCATATTTTACAGACGAGCGACGGCCTTCAATTGCGAGCATAACGACGACGGCTAGCAGCCAGGGATCGAGGACGAGCGGACCCCGCGGAGGCCTGAGGAAGCTCCAGGGCTTCTTTGGGGAGGAATTTCCCGGGAGAGACTCGTCCGACACGAGCTTGGCGCAGTCGACAGGGAAAGAACATCGCTCTCACTCGTATAGCCACACACGTCCACACAGAGACCGCAACTACTCCAATGCTACTGATCATGGCAGGGACGCCTCGCCCTCATCCCGGCCGCGGACCCCAGTGCCGGCTCCGGAAGTCGTGCCATTCTTGTATCAGCAAGCTGAGGTAGGTTCTTTATGTCTCTAAGTACTTTCCTTAACTACAAAAGGTCGACCCCTGCTTTTCCAAGCTGCGTAAGACCTGCATTGCCCGGCCCTTCTATGCTTTTATCTCGTCCTTTATGACTTGTTCTGCCTAGCTGACACTTGGACCGCAGGACATTGCGCGCTATGGAGAAGCCCCTGTGCGCGACTTTCTCAGTGGGCCGGATCGCGAACGCTATATGAGCGAAGGCTCGGCCCAGAATCCGCCAAAGACATCGTCGAGTGGGCGGTCAGGGCATTCGATTGTGCACTTGCCTGGCCATCATCGCCACAATAAGAGCAACGACGATCCCAGGGCCTTGAGGCCTTCGATCAGCCGAGAGGACTCAACTGCCAGCTATCCCAAGGACCGCAACAACTCGGCCGTCATGTTTGGCTCGAGATCCCGCGCCCAGAGTCCCACTCCGAGTGGCAACGGCCAGTGGGCAAGCAAGAACGGTTCATCCGACGGGCAGTCATCGCCTGGTCATCCAAGGAAAGGCGGCAGCCTTTTCGGCCGCCTTCGCGGAAGGGGTCATAAAGACAAGGAGGAGAGCTCGGAACAGTCGCTCAAACGCCTCCCTCCCTCGTCTCACTCGCTACATTCTCGCCCCTCCAAGCAGGAAATGCCTCGCATTGAAGGACTGGCGCCGCCTCAAGGTGACTGGCCTGGCGATGCTCGGGATGCCTATGGCTTGCGGCCTGGAAACTCGCGGGGAGCGACCTTTAACAACAAGTTCCCTTTTGCCAAGAAGAGCCGCTCTAACCGCCACGATGAGATCGACGAACACATCGGGCCAACAGATCGGCAGGCGGGAGGCGGAGGGACGGTATATCATCTCGACACCAACTTGAATGACATGGAGGGAATCCTGAGCCGACCTTTACCCCTGACGCCCATGGATGCCGACTTCCTTAACAACGCCAGCCAGGACAAGATGACGCTGAAACAGCCCGGCCCGCTCAATGGTGCTTGGAATGCCCCAGACAGCTGGGCCGTCCGACGCGGAGACGAGATCTCACCCCATGTTCCCGAAATCGATGACATAGGGAGCCCCCCTCGACCAGAGGAAAAGATGACAAATTACTGCATCCGCGTCTTCAGAACGGACGGTACCTTTGCAACACTTAACTTGGCGTTGGACTCTACAGTTGCCGACCTTGTCTCGCAGATTGTGAAGAAGTCTTACGTCACAGAAGGATTAGACAATTACCACATTGTCTTGAAGAAGCATGACCTGGTCCGGGTTTTGAACCCCAACGAGCGCCCACTTCTGATGCAGAAGCGACTCCTCCAACAGGTTGGCTACGAAGACCGCGATCGGATAGAAGAGATTGGCCGCGAGGATAACAGCTACCTTTGTCGGTTCCTCTTCGTGAATGCCAGGGAGAGCGACTTCCACGCCATCACCCACGATCTAGGAATCGGCCGTATGCAGAAGTTCAACCACGTCGATCTGTCCGCTCGTAACCTGATCACGATCCCCGTTCCGCTGTACTCCAAAGCAAACGAAATCATCTCTCTTAACCTCTCCAAGAACCTATCGTTAGATCTTCCACGCGATTTCATCCAGTCTTGCACTAGCCTTCGCGATGTGAAATACAACAACAACGAGGCTCGCAAGCTCCCGCTGAGCCTTGGCAGAGCCAGCAAGCTCACATACCTCGATGTGTCTCACAACCGTCTGGAGCGGCTTGATAATGCAGAGCTTGGAAACCTCACCGGCCTGTTGAAGCTGAACATGGCCAACAACCGCCTCAGCCAACTCCCTCCTTACTTTGGCGCTTACAGAGCACTGAGGACCCTCAATGTTTCTTCCAACTTTCTCGAAAAGTTTCCACCATTCCTCTGTGATCTGGAAAGCCTTGTGGACCTCGATCTGAGCTTCAACCTCATCGGTGGGTTTCCGGACTGCATTGGGAAGTTGAGAAACCTGGAGAAGTTTGTCATCACCAACAACCGATTGTCCGGAACGCTGCCTCAGCCTTTCAAGAATCTCAGCAACCTCCGTGAGCTGGATATCAAATACAACGGGATCAGCGGGATCGATGTCATCTCCGAACTTCCGAAGCTGGAAATTCTAGCCGCAGACCACAATGGTATCTCGCAGTTTGCCGGGTCATTTGAGAGGATACGAAGCCTCAAATTGAACTCGAACCCCCTAACAAAATTCGAGCTCCAGAATCCTGTCCCGACACTGAAGCTTCTCAACCTCTCCTCTTGCCAGCTTGCAAGCATTGACGAGTCCTTCAACAACATGTTGAGCCTAGAAAGGTTACTCCTCGACAGGAACTACTTTGTGTCTTTGCCCAATACAATCGGCAACCTCTCTAGACTCGAACACTTTAGCATTTCGCATAACGCAGTTGGAGAGCTTCCCCCTGAAATTGGCTGCTTGACGGAGCTGCGCCATCTGGATGTTCGTGGCAACAATATTCGGAAGCTGCCAATGGAGATATGGTGGGCCAAGAAGCTTCACACCCTGAACGCCTCGTCCAACGTTCTCGAGAACTTTCCCAAGCCTGCATCACGGCCGCCGCAGCCACCTGGTGAACCAGCGAGTTCGAACGGGGCTTTGAATGGAAAAACAAACCAAAATGGTCTGCTGTCGCAAACCCCCAGCGTGGAAGAATTGGCCAGCGATCCATCCCGGCGCCCAAGTCAAGCCTCGAGTACCCTCCTCAGCGTCGGGCCTTCGCCAGTCCCGGCAGGTCCTGACAGGAAAAGTTCCATGGTATCTATATACGGCAAGGGTGGCAGAAAGACCTCGGTTGTCTCGCGCAGTACGACTCAGAGCAGCAACAGTGGTGTAATAACCCCAACGAGTAGCACGACGAGGAAAGACTCCAGCCACAATGCGCGCCTTACCAACACGTTTTCTGGGTCCCTCAGGAGTCTATATCTTGCGGACAATCGACTCGACGATGACATCTTCGAACAGCTGGCATATCTTTCCGAGCTCCGCATTCTGAATCTCTCATACAACGAGTTGAACGACATGCCCCAACGATCAATCAAGAGCTGGCCTCAGCTTGTGGAGTTGTATCTCTCTGGCAACGAGCTCGCGGCCCTCCCAGCAGACGATCTCGAGGAGTACAGCTACCTGCAGACCCTGCACATCAACAACAACAGATTCACCAATCTCCCAGCCGACATTGCTAGGGCGAAGAAGCTAGCTGTACTTGACTGTGGAAGCAACTTACTGAGGTACAACATTGCCAATGTGCCTTACGACTGGAACTGGAATTTGAATCCCAACTTGAGGTACCTGAACCTGTCCGGAAACAGACGCCTGGAGATCAAGCAGAGCTACAATGGCACAGCGGCCCAGACCCGCGAGCAGTATACCGACTTTAGCCGTCTGGTCAACATGCGGGTGTTGGGTCTCATGGACGTGACGCTTACCCAACCCAGCATCCCGGATCAGAGCGAGGATCGCCGTGTACGAACGTCGGGATCATTGGCAGGATACTTGCCCTATGGCATGGCGGACACTCTGGGCAAAAACGAACATCTTTCAACGATAGATCTGGTGGTTCCACGTTTCAACTCGTCAGACACAGAGGTTTTGCTTGGCTTGTTCGACGGCCAGGCCCTGAGCAGTGGAGGATCGAAAATTGCCAAGTACCTTCATGAGAATTTCGGTCACATTTTCACGACGGAGCTCAAGCAGCTAAAGACCCGCCATAACGAAACCCCAGAAGACGCCCTGAGACGTGCCTTCCTGGCTCTTAATAAAGATCTTGTCACGGCTGCGATCCAACACACTGAAGAACGGCCAGTCTTGTCGCATCGTGGCTCGTCGGCTCCCCCGGTTGTTTTGAGTAAGGAGGATCTCAACTCGGGCGGCGTAGCGACGGTTGCCTATCTCCAGAACCAGGAGCTCTACATCGCCAATGTCGGTGATGTGCAGGCCATGCTCATCCAATCAGACGGTGGCCATAGGATGCTGACAAAGAAGCACGACCCGGCTGATCCCCACGAGAGGTCGCGCATTCGCGATGCTGGCGGCTGGGTCTCGCGCAATGGACGGTTGAATGATCTCCTCGAGGTGTCGCGAGCGTTTGGCTATCTGGACCTGATGCCGGCAGTCCAAGCGGCTCCGCACGTCACGCATGTTGCAATCCGCGAACAGGATGAAACGGTTCTGATTGCGACGCGCGAGCTGTGGGAGTACCTCGCTCCTGGCTTGGTCGTCGATGTGGCTCGAACTGTTCGAGGCGACCTGATGCGGGCAGCCCAGAAGCTCCGCGACCTGGCCATGGCATATGGCTCAACAAACAAGATCATGGTCATGATGATCAGCGTGTCGGACCTCAAGCGGAGGAACGAGCGATCCCGCATGCACAGAGGCCAGAGCATGTCCATTTTCTCGCTGCCTCAGGACGACTCGGGTTTCCAGACAATGAGAAAGCTCAGAAAAGCAAAGGGAGACGGCCCACAGGACTCAATGCTGAGCCGTCTGGAAGTCGAAGTCCCTGCGCCCACCGGCCTCATCTCCATCGTCTTCACCGACATCAAAAACTCGACGCAGCTGTGGGAGACGTACCCAGAGGCTATGAGAACCGCCATTAAGTTACATAATGAGGTTATGCGGCGTCAGCTGAGGCTGATTGGTGGCTTTGAAGTCAAGACGGAAGGAGATGCCTTCATGGTTTCTTTCCCCACCGCTACTTCAGCATTGCTCTGGTGCTTCGCTGTCCAAATGCAGCTGCTGACGGTCAACTGGCCTCCGGAATTGCTAAACTCTGTCAGTTGCCAACCGGTTCTTGACCGAGATAATAAGCTTATCTTCCGAGGTCTGTCGGTACGAATGGGAATCCACTGGGGCGAGCCTCTCGCAGCTGAACCAGATCCAGTAACCAGACGCATGGACTATTACGGCCCAATGGTGAATAAATCTAACCGTATCTCTGCCGTTGCCGACGGCGGCCAGATAACGGTCTCATCCGACTTCATCTCTGAAATCCAGCGCTGTCTGGAAACCTATCAGGAGTCATCAAACACCAGCGACGATAGCCTGGAGGAAGATAGCTTTGCCAAAGCCATCCGAATGGAGCTCCGGTCTCTAAGCAGCCAAGGCTTTGAGGTGAAGGATATGGGGGAGAAGAAACTCAAGGGCCTTGAAAATCCCGAGTTCGTCTACTCGATTTACCCTCACGCCCTTGCTGGTAGAATCGAGCAGCATACCGCACACGAGAGGGGACAGACAACGGGCGCATTCGTCCAAGACAAGCCAGCTGTCTTAAGTCCTGGAAGCGAGCTCTCAATCAACCCCGACGACATTTGGGGCCTGTGGCGCGTGGCGCTGCGTCTTGAGATGCTCTGCAGTACGCTTGAGGAGCTCGGTGGACGCGGGTTGCAGCCTCCAGAAACCGAGCTCCTGGAGCGCATGAAGCAAAGGGGCGGCGAGGTGACGGAGCGGTTCCTTATCAACTTCATGGAGCATCAAGTCAGTCGTATTGAGGTATGTATTTGAATTGACACTCTCGTCTGGTGCTTGACGCTAACAATTCCTTCAGACATGCATCAACACTCTTGCGATGCGTCACCTTGCCATAGGCAATGGGCCTATTGTCCGACTCAATGACCTGCGATCGCCCATGGAGTCGATTATTGCAACCTTTGCATCTCAGCTTGCCGAGCTCCAGCGGTACAAGGAGCGATTTGGCGACATCGAGGAATCGGAAGACGGCAGTGAAACAGAGCACGAATGACGGCCTGCCGTTCGTTCCCTCACGCCTTTCCTCATCGTGCTATTTACATTTAGAATTGGCGGTTTGCCGGTCCGTTGTCGGTTCATCATGCATATTTGTTTCTTTTCGCGGGCGATTGGTTTCTCCGTTCATTATACCCCCAACACAATCTGACATTCTATCACTCCGCGCAAAGTTGATTCAAGTTACGACGGCTGTCCATTCCCTACGACAACAGGCCCTATCGGTAGCAAAGCTTGTTACGAGGCGTCATCAAGGTATCGGCTACAAATGCGAGAAAGCGAGACAGATTTATATTTGCAGACTTCCAGCCCACGAAGAGGTTGTCAGACGGTGTTTACAAAAGTTATGAAGAGATTGGTGGCACAGGTTTTTATGGGATGACGTTGACGTCTTATATATGACTTTATTTGTTCAGGGAGGCGTTATTATTCTTCAAGGGAATGGTTTGGGGAAGGAACTTTTGAGGAACACGGGACATTGGAAGCAAAGGTTGATTCAGGGATGGGCTGATTTACTGGTTGGTTGGTTGGTTGCTTTGGTGAGCTTGGATAGGGATCACTTTGTGATCACTTTGTGTTCTCGGGGATGGGCTGCTACTTTTAGCGACTTGATTTGGCGATTTTCGTCTTTAACGTTTAGCTTATGAGAATGGAGGCGAGTATGGAGACGGGGATAGGGATAGGGATACACGAACATTATCTTTTTCTAGGACTGGAGGTTGGTTGTACTTGCAGCAGATACTTATTTAGTAATGACAAGTGTTGTTGCTTCTTGCATTTTGTCATGTTCCTCCCGACTCCTGGTCATCTCTTGGTGGCGTTCATACAAGTGGAGCTGTGTTGCGCTGCGTTCATGTATGAGTTTGAATATGCGAAAACTATCAGTATCGATGCATCATCGTTTTGAAGCGAACAACACCACAGGAAGGGATGTACGAAGTAAAACAACTGAACTCTGAACTCTGAACTGTCTCAAAGAGCACCTTCTATCCGATCATACCCCAGCCATGAAGACCTCACATCAGCCCGAGGCCTGTGCTCCACTCTCGTCCTGATTGGCTGATGCTTGTTAACGAAAGCGTGGCCGCTGCTCAACGTAATGCCCCAAGAGCCAGTCGCACACCTAATCCACAACAACCCGCCACGACACCCGCTTCTTTCCTCGACGCGCAAACCAGGTCCATTCTCTACAACCTGCTCTCTGCGCGACAACACATTGCAGCCGCCCGCGAGGCATAACCCCCTTTGTGATCTCTACGGAAGTGGACGATCGAACATCGACCAGGAAGAGAGCATTCGCAGCGACAGTCCCGAAGGGTGAAACCACCCGCTAGGATGTATTTCTTTGGGAGCTTCATCTACAGTATGTCTTGTTCTTTTCCTCGCTGCGCAGTCAGGGCTCGGCCCGTATCGTACAGTAGTGCTGTAGTTGTCGCCGCCCTTGCTGGCAAGTTGCATTGTGAGCGAATAACCAACGAAGCGCGTTGGGGCTGCAAAAGTTACAAGCTGCTTGAATGGACATAGGCTAACCACCTTACGCAACTCCAGCTGTCACCTTGATGATCAACGCGGTTGCCATTCTTTCGGAAGACCGTTTTCTCGCTCGTCGTACGTTTTACTCCTTCTGCCTCCCTCTTGCCCTGTCCCGCCCTGCCCTTGCTCTCGTGGCAGCTGGATCGGATCAGACCTGCAAGACCAGCACGGCACAGGACAGCACAGCACAACATACCGCAGAGGGCGATGGATACAGGACAACAACATCCACACACATTTTTCGAGTGGAAGGCTGACTGACAACTGCACAGTTGGCTTAACCGCTGGTGTCGACGGCGGCTTCGGCCAGGGCGCCGATTTGAGCGTCAAAGCCAAGATTATCAATCTGATTGCGAGTGTGCGGATGGTTATGAGGAGTGAGTTTTTTTTTAGTTTTTTTTTCCGTTCTTGGTGACCCATGCACAGCTGACGGCGGTTTTCCTCCATGCTGCAGTACCATTGATCGTCATCAATACTCTCATTATATTTTATGAGTTCGTTCTAGGCTGAGAAGCCTGGCTGGAGAGGAGAGAAGAGAGACAGGAAATAGCTGCGACCTGTGGCCAGGAGACATGAGAGTTGACTTTAGCCTTAGCCTGGGCTGGCTGCTCCCAACTGACCTCAAGGTATGCTGAAAGGACAATGGGGTCAACAGAGCCGCTGGGTTCTGTATTGGGAACAATGGAGTCTGACCGATGATGTTCTCCAGAAATATTCCGGGAGAGTGAAGAACATAGATGCAATAGATCTCCATCATGGCAATAAGGCCGGTCCAATTTTCAGCATCGAGCCACCTGGCGACCCACGGGCAAGTGGAAACAGTGATCCTCGAACCGTGTCTCAACCTAAATTATTCACTAAACCTGGTTGGCCACCAGATATGGGTACAAAGTTCCATATCCCACTATTACACCCATTCAGAGCAAATCCCGCCAAGGCTCTCTACCCTGCTCCCTTTCGCCAACCCGTATCACAACATGACAAGAATTAGCAGAAATCATACACTATATACCCCACACATATGTGACTCAACATCACCTCCCAATCAATCCACTAACCAACCACTCACACATGCTACGTAGGTGGCTAATAACGGCCACACCAGACGAGTCAACAAAGAATTTGCCTCCCCGAGATTTCCTATGGCTTCCTTGCCCATGTAGTCATGAACGGGCAACATCACAGAACGACATCCACTTTGTTACCCTCCAACCCCTCCTGTCATGGTAAAAGATACTGACAACAACGTAGCACGGGGAGCACAGGTTCGCCCCAGCATCATGCCATCCGTGGTTTTTGTATTCTCATGCCCGAAACAGATGGAAACAAACAAGAGAAGCTGTAGAAGAAAATATATATAAATGGAACAAGAAGTACACCATGGCAAAACTGGCCTGGGCTAGCCAGACCATACTAGTACCAAGAGGTCCGAGTTGACTGACCAGTACAGACTGACCAGCGCTGACTAGATTAGCCCGACCAAAGCGACCGACTCTCACGCCTTTTCTTACAAGGCCTTTCGATCACCCCCAAAGCAGCCTGTGGTATCTGAACACCAAGAACGCCCATCTCGCTAAGACAGGAACTTACCGCTCTTCTTCCTCTTCAGCCCGAAGCTGAAGCGTCCCTTGAGTGACTTTGATTCGTACGGTGGGTGGGGGTCCGCATCGACGGGAGCGGGTACTGCGCTGTTGGAGCTAATTTCTGCACGCTCTGTTGCCGTGGTCCGAATTGGGGAGTGACTAGTTGTGCTGCCGCCAATGATGCCATTCTGTGGTTGCTGCTGTTGATCTCGCCCTGGAGTGCTCTCCAGATCGCTTCTGTTGTCGGTGGATTCGGTCCTGTCCTTGTCTCGATTTTTGTCCTTGTCCCGGTCGCTCTTGTTCAAAAACGCAAAGCTCTTCCGAGTCATGGATTTGCTCCCCCGGCTCGCGCGGTTGAGGAATCCGGCGGGGCTCTTGTCCCTGACTTCGGATGTGCCTGCCTCCGCCTCCTTTTTGCGCTTCTTCTCGTCTTCTACCGCCAGTTGCTTGCTTTCTTGAAGAACCTTTTGTAGCTGTTCGCGGTCGTTCTTCTGCGTCTCACGTAGCTGTGCCAGGCGTTCCTTCTCAACATGTTTTGCTGCTTCTTTTTCCGCTGCTTTGCGGGCCTTTTCCAGCGCCTTCATCTCCTTTTTATCTCGGGCCTTGTCCTCCTTCATCACGGGAGAACTGGGAATCGGCGGAACCGGGGGCACCGTGGCTGCCCTGTCTGCTGCGGTCAAAACATTGGGGGCGGGAGGTGGCGCCGCAATCAGAGGGTGGGTTTCGGTCTGAACTGCCGATTGAACTTGCGAAGGGCTCACAGGGTTGACCACGTTGATATCGCTAGGCGCTGACTTCACCTGGGTAAGAGTCGCTAGGGGGTCTTGGTCATCGATTGCTGATACGGGCTGAGTATTGAGCCGCGTAAGGGGTGGTATGCTGTTGGGTGACCCGTTGGCTTGTTCCCCCCCGAGTGCGAGATCCGCTTTCTGGCTGGCTAACCTGACCTCCTCCAGTCCTTCAGCGTCCAGTTCTTCTCTCACATTCTCAAATGATACCTCCTGGTAAAATAACACATAGGCGCACGCCAACCCTGGTCCGTCGCCAAAGAAGTTCCGGACAAAGTGCTTATCGACCGGTTCAACCATCTCATCATCGAACAGAAGCCATCCCCGGTCCTCCGTTTTGATGACTGATACGTAATGCCCATGATATGCATTTCCACCAATGTGGACAACAACGGCATACAGCTCGTACATGCGATCGGGATCCTCGGCGTCGTCGGTAGTGTTGAACATGCGCATGTGGTACGGATACACGACGCGATGGAACAGCTTCTGCAGTCGACTATAATCCTCCGTATACTTGAAGCGTTTTAGGTGTAGCGCCAGAATTTTTGGAAGTTTCTTGATCTTCATCCGTTTTTCCGCCTCCTGCAAGCCGCCGCAGTGGTCGCAGTGGAACTTATTCCTTTCACAGAGCATTTCCTCGGCCGAGAACTTTTGTAGGCATGATGTTACCGATGAGTGCTCTTCAAGATCAATCGATAGATCCAGGAAGGTTTCGTCCCTCTGCGATGCTGTTTCGCAGGTGAGGCATTTGGTCTCGGATACCAGCACGCCCTCGAATATGTCGTGAACCCATCCGGTTCCCGGGGTCCTTGCGCCCGAGGTACCTGCAGAAGGTGACCCCAGTGCGTTCTCTATCGATCGAGCCAGCCCGTCTTTGTTCCGAGCTTCTTCTCTTTCCAGGATACGTTTGGCATTGGCTTCGACATTCGCAATGACGTCGTTCAGGACGAGGCCATAGAACTCGTGGGCATCCTGGTGCATCGAGTTGCGGAACATTTCATTGTCCCGCTTGAATATGTCGAGAAACCGCTGGGGACTCAGTACTCCCGTCCTCGTCTCGCTCTCAATCAGAGCAGTAAAGATATCCTTCAGCCCTGTAAAGGTGCACTCCTGCATGCCGTAAGCGTCAGCGTTCTCCTGGGCCAATTCTAGCACCGGCCCCTTGATCATTGCTTGTTTCTTCTTATACTCAGGCGTGTCTGGTTTGTCTTCAGGTCGCACAGCTTGGCCAATCGGCCCCAACTGGCCACCATTGAGGGCCTGCCGGGCCTTCAGTGCCGGGGTTGGCGTAGCTCCGCCCTTCTGGCCTTTGAGCGGTGTTGTGGCATTCCCATTTGGCTGTATCGGTGCGCGTATTGTAACGTTGACCTTTTTTAGAGCCCCGTTGGGTGTATCGGATGGCGAAAATGTTGGGTAGTTGACCACGTTCTCCCGAAATGGTTTTGAGTAATATAAAGCTTGTACAATGGAATTGCAGTAACTATTGCGTCATCAGCATCGCGTTTAGTACTATTGAAGGAATACGGCGATCTACCATGTGTTTCCGAACTGCGAGGCACAATCTTGTCAGTTTGACGTGCGAGCTTGCTATGTTGGGGCCTCCCTTACATTCTCCAGACCGAAGAACTTGTCGCTACCGTCCCCTCGGACTGCGCCGGCATTCACCAACAACTTGTCGAGCGGCGTCAGCTCGGGCGCTGGTTCATCCTTCTTGTTTTTGAGCGAGGCATTGCTGTCGGCCTTGGAACTCCCCTGCCACCAAAGAATCATGTTAGCCCGGTTTCACTGTCTGCCAGCTTCACGCATGCGCGCGCGGGGCAACTGAAGAAAGTTCAACGGTGCCCCTGGTGCACGATGCGAAGTGACCTGTGACGTACAGGACCTCCCCCTTTCAACCTATTAAAAAAGCCCGCCATGGTAGCACGGTATAGTAATGATGTAGTGAATAGTGAGCGGAAGCGGAGGCGGCGACGGCGGCGATGGCGGCGGAGGGAGACTGGGCGGCTTCTCTGCTGCGCAGCGCGGGCTCGGACGTGGGGTCAACGGGACACCCTTCGTGTGATGGCATTCGTGAAGCTATGCAAGTGGAATCAGGTGGGAAACGAGAAGGTCGAAAGCTGGTCAGGTTCAGGATGTGTCCATACGGCATGCGCAGGCGTAGCGCAACACCTCGACAAGCTGCTCAATTCGTCGTCGCCTGTGGCAGTTCGCTCCCTGGGATCAACAAATCTATCAGGTTGAGGCCCAGGTAGGTAGGTTCGGGAAGGCTTGGATCCCGAGCTAAGGTGCAGTGCACCGCACTCTCGTCTATGTCTCAATTACCGGCTGCGCACGCCAAAAATGCCGCCTCAGTGGAAGCAAAACAAACAGACGGCGCATGGGGAGAAGGGTAAGAAGACAACCTTCAACAGCGCAAGTCGAAGGTCCGAAGTGGAACGGCGGAAGGCCCTGAGCCTAGTGGATGGACATAACGAATTGCAGGCCTAATCCTGGAGGTTCCCTATGCCTGGCATGCTTGTTGCCAAGTAGCTACCCGACTGCTACCCCCGTGCGAACCGGCTCGTTTCCAGTACCGTTCGTCCAGTTCTCCCTCCCCAACGGCCAGAATGGCTTGGAAATCCAAAGGTGCAGGAGGGCTTCGGATAGCAGTTTGGCCTAACACAGTCGAGCTTGCAGGTTGTTCAGTGTTCAGATCGTATTACTCGCAGCACCTGTCTGCCCTGTAGGGTAAATGACGAGGGTGGCAGAACCAATGAGCTGTTGTCGGGGTCTTTCTGGAATTGCCCACAACCCCGGCTCCAGGCCACATGGTTTGCCCCTCTGCGCAAAATTCACTACCACACGGCATCCCGATCTGACCCTGCGCATCTCGTTCCACCGAGGCCGCGCCGACGATGTAACAACGGCGTCAAGCTTTGTGGCGGCTTGTCAACTCAGACGACGCCGTCTGCAAGTCAAACCCTAGAGGGACACCAGTTTCCCTCCGTTGGTTGGTCGCCAGAGCGTTCATGTCTTCTGTGGGGGGGTTACCTTAGGCCCGCCCGAGAGTGTGGTTACAATATAGGCGACTCGGTGTCCAGTGGCATGGGTCTGTGGTCCTGCTAACGGCGAACCGGCGATCAGGATTCGACAATGACAACTTGAGCCCCGCTACCTGGCTTTCCCCGTGCGCTGGCCGTTAAAAATGTTGGGATGGAGACGGGACCATGAGACATGCCGCTGACCGCATGCTGGTAAAGTGTGGGGTAAAGATAATCCAAGACATTTAATCGCTTGCGGTTGCGTGTGCGCGCCTTTTTACCCGCGCCGTTGTAACTATTCAGCGCTGTGGTGGACGCGGCCGCATCGCCTGCATCCCTTGCCCAAGGAGCATCCCTGTCATGCCTGCGAATCGTTACTGACAGTTTCTGCTGGTTTGACGTCGGGAGGGAGATCCTTCACTGCCCGATAACATCCTCCAAATGCGCGGGAATCCATGTTTAATATGTAGATCTAACACTGGAGACATGCCCGATTGGTACTGTCCGATACACCTGACTTACATGGACTGACAAACTGACTGCGCAATAATCAGCCAAATTTACACTACAAACTCGCTGCCGTAGTACGGGCCGCTATTGCGGCAAAGCAGCAGGTGTCGCTCAGTATCTAACGCTCAGATCGCTGCCGACCACACACCGACACACTAGGCGGTAGTTATTGTACTTCGTATTTTGTAGGGATTTTTCTGCTAACGGGTTGGTGGTTCAACCAGTTTCGGCTCCCTTTAGTCACAGAGCAACCTCCAACGTGCCGTGTTGGCGGACCTCACACGGTGAATGGCGCGCTATGGTGCATAGCATATACAAAGTTCTGGTGGTGCACAACTTTCGGGAATTTTCAGTTCGCCAGAGCAAAGCCCGGCAGATCACAGCACTGAACCAACAGGTTTGTCGACTCGGCAGATGGTTGGGCTATGTCCGAAACGCGTGTGTCATCATGTAGCCGCTTGACAGTGAAGTTTTTGAGGCTGTTTAAGTCACCAAAGTGATTGAACTGAGTTGGCAACATGCAAAGGATGAACCCTTGCCAGCTCTTGGAACCGAGTCGTTCTAAAACGGGTGGTGCTTGACAGAAGTCTTCCCCAGAAGGGATCTGAATCCAACAATGGTTCCTCGAGATAAGCAGGAAGGACTCCTCTCTTCCCAAGTCGACCCCAAGATCAGTGGGTGGACTCTACACATCCCATATGCAATATTCCGGCCCAATATTTGATGAGAATACAAACGTAGGCAAAGGTTTGACGTCGTTGTTCTTGGGACAAGCTTGATCCTGTAATTCGATCCGGAAGATCAAAAAATTGCCTTGGGTGCCTGAATAGCATTGTCAAAACGAAAGGTTATAGCTAATATTATACCTAATACTAGCTGCTGTGGTACAAGACATGGGACGGGTGCAGAGTAGTACTTGGATGGCCGTTTGAGTAATGTTCTACTCATGGCCGCAACAGTTGTTACGGCGAAACGTGATTTGCAACCTCTCTTCAAGTCTCACTAAACACTGGTTTCCATCGCCGCCAGGAACCGCTAACAGCGTGACATGCAGGTACAACCACCGAACAAGATCCCTGAGAGCTCATTAGAAAAAGTATTGTATTGTACAACAATCCAAAGATGGGCCCCACTTCAATCCAGACACCCGGCGTCGGGTCCTGGCCTCAAGCAAGGGATGATGGTGTAAACAGTGCTTAATAGGATTCAAACTGCCATGACTGCGTTCTCTCCCGTCTTCCACCAACCCACCCAGCCCATCTTTATTCCCGAACGCCAAAGATTTATGTGTCGCTTTAACACGCAAAGAAACTAGCTTGATCCCCCCAGGTAGTCATAGTATCGCTTCGCCATCGTAGAGGAAACCGTAGCTGCAAATGCTTTTTCTCCCACCAGGCAGTCGGTCAGCCGCATGCCGCTGTTTGGCTTTCTGCAGTAAAGTCCACCCCCAACATTATGTTCGTCACGAGTAGATTGATGTGTTCGTTGTTTAGCTCGAGAATCGCCGGGTTATCTTGGCAATAACTTTTTGACAACGTGTCAGCTTTCCATCCACCAAATCCATCATCATAACCGGCGCCATTCCTGGGCCAAGGATGAGAAGCTTACTATGGAGGGCCACGACGCTAAAGATGAAGACCAGAGACAGAACCAGGACGACGACAGGATCAACCTTGAGGCCAGGAGACTCGTCGGTGTAGAGACGGAGCATAGTGCTGCTCGAACCGCCAGCACCGGCGGCCCGCGTGCTACTAGGCCGAGCGTTTGCAATCTTCTCTTTCTGATCGGCGGCAGCGCGGCGACGGATCGCAGTGCGAGCACCACCGGGGGGAGCAGGCGAGGAAGGGCGAACAGTTGAGGTGCCCGTCGCGGCGCCGACTGGTGAGGAGGCACGGGGAGAAGACTATGCGAGGGTAGGTGTTAGTGAATGAGTCCATGACGAAGTGAAGACCATCAGGATGAGTAGACGGCCGAGAAAGTGACGAATCTAACGCACCATTTTGAGAAAGTATGTGGTAAAAATAAACAACGAACGCGCTGCTTGGTCGATTGAGAAAACGGAAACGGGGGGATCAAAGAGAGAAGTGGACAGTCCAGAGTTTGTCGCGTGGTTGATGGAGGCGGCAAGTCTACGGCTGGCCCCTTGACAACTATGGGGTCCCTGCTTCGCAATTGAGGCCACGGTGCCAATGCTGGGAAATTTGTCGCAAATACGTTCAGCCGACTCCCCGGAGTGGTGCGCAAGGTGGGTCGTTTCTTGGTTGTGGCCCATGCGCGACCTTTCTCGATAGCTTGCTTCTAGAGCCAGCTCCGATGAATATCTCTCTTCCATCCGACTACTGGTCGTTTGCTGGAATAACAATCCAATCTTGTAGAGACACCCACCAGCGATTTCCAAGGTAGAAGCAAACGCCCAATCATCTGAGAAACAGGCTGGAAACTGATTGCAGTACAGCACATACACGGTGCACCCACTGATTTGACGGAGCGCTCATGCAAACCCTTCAGCTCTTTGATATTGTAAGAATGGGTTGCAGGACAATATTGACCCTGGGGCCTAGGAGGCCATTGCGAATCCTTCTTGAACATCCTAGCCTTTAAGTACCAATTGGCATTTCAGGGCGGAAGAAGTCATGGGCGGTGTATTGTCTCTATCTTGACCTTCAACTGCCTTTCATCCATCCCCATCAAGCTCACACCCTCCCCCTAACATGAGCTACTAAGGATCGCCGAGCCCCTCCCTGCTCGCAACATCTGCCCAAAGGAAATGAACTAGAATAATAGAGGTAGGTTGTGGAAAGCTTGTATGCCGTTCCTGCTTCACGCGCTGGTCCTTGAAAGCCAACAATTGGCCTCTCAATATACATGTATGGTCAAACAATGTGCCAGGTGACAACGAAAAAGGAAGCAAGACTAGGGAAGAAAACATGAACAAAAGAAAGAACAGAATAAACGCCGTTTGGGGCTGGTATGTGTTTTTCGCAGTGCAAACAGGCCAGCCGTGGCAACATTTTTTCCAGAGACAAGATGAAAACTGACTTCTGCGCCCAGGTTGCCTCTTTCCTGGCCACTTTTGCCCCCCCCCCCCCTCCCCCGTGGAAATATCAGCCCCATTGCTAACTCCTGTGAATCTCCTGGCTTTTGATCAAACTGAGCTCGGACACCCACCCTCCGAATACGCTACTGCCCATTCTGGAGAGAAGAGTGGACCCGTCCGAGAATTTGACGCCCAAAGAGCACCTGTAGCGTGGCTAGTACAGTCTGCCAATGAGGACGGCACTTCAACTCAGGAGCGAAACGGCTCCATCAGCGCGCCAGGCCCTGGGATTCGGATATTAGGTGGCATGACGCGGGCGCCAAAGCCCCCGTGCCCAGCGCGCCGGCTGATGCGTTCCCGGCACCATCAATGCCGGGAGGTCCACGACTTGCCCGTCGTAATGTAATAACAAAGAGAAGCGGGAGACGAAAGTTTCTAGAGAGTAACGTCTAGGACCAGACTGACATCCTGGACATTCGGTCCGGCCAAATCCTCGAGGACAGGGATGAGGTCCAGCAACTCGTTGTCGTGGGCATCTGAGAACCAACTGCTGATCGGGACAGCATGTTGTGGGTGGAAGATGTAAGAGGTAGGTGAGTTGTCAATAATGATCGTGTCTTTTAGATCACGGCCAACCTGTGACAGATCCTTTACGTAGTTGCCCTGGTGGTTATAGCAACTCTCTCTGAACAATCTATGATGGACAACCTTATGAATGTCCAGCTGGTCAAGAAGCGGGTCACCATACTTGGAAATGTCAGCGCGTGTCCTCGAGGGCAATCCAAAAGGTTGTTACTTACCTTGGAAACTGACGCTGTGAAGACAACAACCTCGTAGAGTTCGCCAACTCTCTTCATGAACTGGTCCACCCCGGGCCGCTTGATAACATAGACATTGTGGTAGTTACCCTCAATTTCTACTGGTATTGTGAAGTCGGCTTGGTGGAGAATCTACTGCTGTCAACAGGTGACCCGCTGATATTTTATCCCGGAATACTTACCTTGAACGAGCTGTGAACGAGTGTCTCATCGAGGTCAAGGACAAGGCACTTCTTGCCTCTAAATTCTGGGGCTTGAGGAGGCAATAAAAACTTCTGCTGCTGCTCAGGAGGGAAAACTGGCGGCGAGTCGACAGAGGTGGTCGTGGGCGGGTTTGGTACTGCCGGAATCGGCCCTGGTGGTGGCGGAGGGAGATTGGTATATGAATCTTCTGCTGTTCCTCCAACTGCGGGTGTCTGCCTGGTCCCCTCGGCATCTGGCATATGAACATCGCCTTCTGCGTCCTTCTCAGATGCGGCTTCCTCTAGGGTCTCAGCATCAGAGCTTGCCCCATGAGGCGGCTCCACCGAGATAACTGGATTGCTTGAGCTTGGACCGACCAGAGTCGTTTGCTTCGATTCCGCGTCCCGATCACCAACGGTGGATTGGTCCTGGGTGCTCGTGCCCGAAACCCGCTTCCCGTTCTTGTGGGAATCATGCGGTGGCTGTGATGGTTGAATCGCCTCCTTCTCGTACAACTGGGTCCTGCTGTTGGATGGCTGGTCGGAAGGGGTCGCAGTCCTCCTGCTAGCAGTTGCCGGGCGGGGAGGAATTTTCTCCAGCCTGTGGTTTGGCTCTTCGACATCGGCTTCTAGGCCGTTTGCATTGTCGGGAACACCGCAGCAGCCGAATATGGCGAGGAATCCGCCCTTCTTCTTCTTATGCGATGCGACTGCTGGCGAAGTAGGCTCGGAGTTGCCCGGTGTGGCCGTCGGTCCTGTTCCAACACCTAATCGGTTACTAGCTGCGCTGCCATTTCGATTTCGCCCCAACATACTTCCTTTGGATTCCTTGGAATGCCCGCCGATGCTATCTCTGGGATCACCAGCCGTGGCGCCGCTCAATCCTGTGTTCGTAGGGGACGATTGGATTCTTTGCGACGACGATCGAGACGGCACAGGAAGAAGGCCTCTCTTCTTGGAAGCTGCACCATCTTCGGGTGCTAGAAGCTCCCTGTCCTTTGAGCTCTCTGGGATGACCCTGTCAGGCTTCTCGGATGTTGACCGCCCCATATCGTCAATGGGAAATTATAGGCGATGCGTTTGCAAAAATAGAGGTCAACCCTGCGATGGTCTCGTTAGGACCGTGAATGGAGAAGCGGCACGATTGTCGCGACTTTGAAGATTATAGGGACCAGATAGCAGTTGGAATCCAGAGCCTTGGCCTGCGAGCAGCCTCACGAGAAGCCAATTCAGGTAGGGTTCTCAATGAGCCGCGAATGAACATCACCGCCATGATTTGAAGACGTAAAAGAAACCCAAACCCAAAAGTCGTGCTGTATCCGTCACGATAACAGAATCTCTACACACCTCTTGAAAAGAGCTCCTGGCACAGCCCAACCCCAAATTCAACAGCAAGTGGCCGTCTAAGGCCGATGATGTCGTGCCGGACCAACCTCTCAAGTAGGAGAAGCGTTTGGCGATCGATTCCGAGCCGGTATCGTCGTGATAATATTGCGACTGATGGAGGTTGCGAAGGCAGATCGGTGGAAAATTGGCGCGCAGGACCGGGACAGTGTTTGTCCGACGAAGTTCACAGCGGTGCTCGATTTACCCAGAAGAAGAACAGAAAGATAATCAAGAATGAAATATCGACATCCAAAATCGAAGGCCGAAGATTCAAGCGGCGCGCTGGGAGGACAAACCGATGATCAAGCAGCTGAAGGAGAAGAGAGGCGTATCAGAGGCTGAGGAAGCCGCGAGAGCGCAAGCGAGATGATTGACTTTAAAGGTGATGGGGTCTGTTCTGGGATCTTTCCCAGCGCAAAGAGAACGATGGGGGAGCAGATTGACGAGAGTGGATTAGCGGGATATCCCCGAAGAGATTAGCCACCAGCGAAGGGACTGCGCGCACGGAGCACCAAGTTGGCAGGCGATAATGGCACAGCATATGCCCAGGGGCGACATCTGCAGTTTCGCGGCCTGTCCCTAACGCACCTCATCATGGGGTTAGACGCTGGAGGTATTCATACCTCTCAGCGCTAAATTCGTCCAGACCCGCTGTCGTGCAGATGAGCCCGCCTTTGGGGGTGACAGCGAGGTTCGCTGTCCGCATCCCCGTTTCTGCATTCCCAGCTGCCCTCTCTGCGTGTCGTGAGCGGCGTTGGATCCCCAGCGTCTATGACTGTCGCTGCCCGCCCAAGACAGCTTGGAAAGGCAGCAGCTCTGATAGAGGAGTTGGTTTTGAGAAACAATACGCTACAAGCAGATTGGAGCCCCTTGTTAGTTAATCTTTGACGGGCAATTGTGTCGCACAAATGAACCGGACGCGCAGCCCTCTGACCATTTGGCTTGCCAAGTCCCGGTTTTGGTGCTCCGTTTGCGCGGGCTAGCCACTGGAGCAAACGCCCCATCAGCAATCCCGGGAGACAATGGGCTTGCTGCTGCTCATCAGGTCTCAGTGCGGCATGGCTCTTGCCCAACTGCGGGCCCACGACTCGCCAATTGCAACACCAACCGCTTACTTCAACGAAAAGGCACGAAAGATGTGAAGCTGTCACCTAGAAGAGCGGCCTGGCTACGGATTGGGATTTCGGGGTTAGGCGGTGCGGTCAGTCGCCCAATTGCACTCTCAGAGCCGGACACCATCATATGGGCCTCTCAGAATCTCAGAACTGCCTTCCCTGGCCCACATGCTCACACACCAGTCGCGGGATGCAGCCTAGTGTTCTCTCGCCTTGTTGAAGTTCGCTTCTTCTGCGGACCGCACATGCTTCGCCGACCAGGATTGCTGGGCGAAGGCACAACCCACAGACACAAACAGCATAGACAGCTGCTGTGGGGGGTTGCATGATTGGTCCTGTTGCCGCCCACCAAGGTGACCAGCCCCAATGGCAGAACCAGGTACTGGCCACTCATGCCATCGAGCTAATCGCCGAATTCAGAGAGCATTGCACGCACAATACGAAGTACATAGTGGTTAACTGCCGTCCAGTGTACAGGCTCTAGACCACCCGGAAACCCTGGAAGAAACGGATCCCCAGAGCAAAAATCCCCAGATCAGACAGACGCAAGAACGGTTGCTCGGATGATAACGTTGTTGCAATAGTCTCCTGGTATAAAATCAATCCACGCCTCTAGCTGCGCAGGTATTAGTTACATAGGAGCCGCGCGCTACTTTCGTGTCGCTCTCAAACTCAGCAACGTGAATGAGGTAAATGGGGTCCGTTCAAGACGCCGCGTGCTGTGGCTGCTGGGCCATGGTTGCTTGAGCCGCATCTCTCACGTACGCGCGCGGGTTTGGGGCGCCGATGAGATGTCGAGTCGACGCAAGCCCTCTAACCCCCCCTTTCACGCCAGCTTCACGCCGTGTCCAAACTGTCGGGTCCGTTCGGGAAGTTGTCGCAATCCAATTGGCAAACTGCAAAAAAGACGCACCTGCATCGCCTCCCGCCCGTCGAACTGCGGCTAGGTAGGTTGCGAATGGGTTTGAGGTGGTTTTTTATCTCAGGAAAACAGCTACGGCGAGATGAATCCCACGTGAGGACCTTCCCTCAACGCCTAGCCCGTCTCATCACATCGAGGTGCAAATCGATTGCGGCAATGGAAATTTACGGAACGAGACCCCACCCCCGTGGCTTGTCTCCGGGGAGCTAGGTGGCCTCCACGCTTGGGATCGATGACGTCCATTTTGAGGGGCTCGCCCGCTGTGGCTAGGGCGGTTGGGGCAATGCGACCTCGGGAATGCTGGCGACTTTCAAGTTGGAGCCCGTTCACATGCTACGGCTCATCAAACGTCCATCCGTCGGCCTTAGCATTTGCGCCAGTCTTCAACCCGCAACAATGCGCAGACTCGTCCGTACAGACAATCCACGAACGCTGAGCACCGAGGGCAAGCGTCACATTTACCATTTGACGATCCCACTCGCCGTCGCCATTTAAAACGCCGTTGTTCGCCCATGCGATTCGTCTCGTTCCAGTGCAGAATACAGCCGTGTGACCCGCACACCACCGCCGCCCACCTTTGCAGTGCAAAACAGAACTGCAGCCCAGTTTTCCATGCCCATGAAGTAGCGCCTTCGGTCCCGTAACCATCGGGAAGCATTGCAATGACTGCACAGTCCACGCTCCGCGGCTCTGCCGCTGAAGAGGCGATCGCGGCCTTCTTCGAAAAGTACACTGAGCTCATCCGGGTCAAGCTGCGCAACACACACAAAACAACACGCATCCTCGCCACCCTAGCTCTCGCCTCCTCGATTATATTGACCGCCGAGGGCAGTCGCCGTTGGTGGAAAAGCCGCCGTGCAGAAAAGGAGCAGGGCATGAAGTTGGTACGGACCAATTCATGGCTACACAACAAGGATGGCTCTCGAACTATATACGTCCCGTACAAAGACGGCACTTCCAAGGTAGTGATACATGGAACAAAGCCGCTCACTTTCGAGGCTCATCGGCGGCTTTTCCTCAACCCACCTCGGGTCTCCGGCTTGGGAGACGGCCAGGTGCCCTCCGCACAAACGAAACCAGGGCTCAACCTCGCATTCCTCCACCAATTCCTCAGCTTGATGAGCATCATGATTCCGCGGTGGACTAGCAAGGAGGCTGGCTTGTTGGTAAGCCACAGCGCCTTTCTGATGCTCCGTACATACCTCTCGCTAGTTGTCGCGCGCCTCGACGGTGAAATCGTTCGTGATTTGGTTGCCGGCAATGGGAAGCTCTTCCTGTTAGGTCTCATCAAATGGTGCGGGCTTGGTGGTTTTGCCTCATACACAAATGCCATGATCAAGTTTCTCGAGTCAAAGGTGTCGATCGCGTTCCGAACCCGGCTAACGCGATACATCCACGACCTGTATTTAAACGACAACCTCAACTATTACAAGCTATCCAACCTGGACGGCGGTGTTGGTCAAGGTGCAGATCAATTCATCACTCAGGATCTCACATTGTTTTGCGCAGCGGCCGCAAACCTATACTCGTCTCTTGGCAAGCCCTTCGTCGACATCTGCGTATTCAACTATCAGCTCTACCGCTCGCTTGGACCCTTAGCACTTACAGGTCTTTTGAGCAATTATTTCTTGACCGCGAGCATTCTCCGACGTCTTTCGCCGCCGTTTGGTAAGCTCAAAGCTGTCGAGGGCCGGAAAGAAGGCGACTTCAGAAGCTTACACGCTCGGCTCATCGCGAATGCCGAGGAGATTGCCTTTTATGGCGGTGCCGATATGGAGAAAACTTTCTTGAACAAAGAGTTCAAGTCTTTGAAGAACTGGATGGAGGGGATCTACATGCTCAAGATTCGGTACAACATTCTTGAGGACTTCATTCTAAAGTATAGTTGGAGCGCATATGGTTATCTGCTTTCGTCTCTCCCCGTCTTCCTACCTGCTTGGGGTGGCTTGGGGGGCGCCACTGAGCGGTCCGACAATGGCGAGAAACACGGCCGTGAAAGATCTCGCATGAAGCACTTTATCACTAACAAGCGGCTCATGCTATCCCTAGCTGATGCCGGTGGTCGTATGATGTACTCCATCAAGGACCTGTCAGAACTTGCTGGCTACACCAGCCGCGTATACACGCTGATCTCGACGCTGCATAGGGCTCACGCTAACGCGTACTACGTCCGCGGACGCGAGAACGAGCTTTATTCGCTGTCTGATGTTCAGGGAACCATTCAGAAGGGTTTTGACGGTGTCCGGCTCGAAAATGTTCCAATTGTGGCGCCTGCGCTCTGGCCTCAGGGCGGCGAGGAGTTGATTGAATCGCTCTCCCTTATTGTCCGGCGAGGTGATCACCTACTTGTGAGTTGTGTGCCCAGAATCAAACCGAAAGATGGCTGACACGGAATACAATCCAGATTTCTGGTCCCAATGGAGTTGGCAAGAGCGCGATTGCCAGAGTGATCGCAGGCTTATGGCCTGTGTACCGCGGGCTCGTGAGCCGTCCCAAGAACAACGGCGAGGACGGCATTATGTTCCTCCCTCAGAGGCCGTATCTCAGCATAGGGACACTGCGAGACCAGGTCATCTACCCCGATGGGGAGGCAAATATGAGGGAGAAACGCAAGGCCGAATATGACCTGAGACGAGCATTGGAACAGGCTCGCCTAGGTTATCTGCCGGACCGCGAGGGAGGTTGGGATACCAGGAAGGAGTGGAAGGATGTGCTCAGCGGTGGAGAGAAGCAGCGGCTTGCCATTGCCCGCCTCCTCTACCATGAACCTCGGTATGCATTCATCGACGAGGGCACGAGTGCTGTGTCGAGTGACGTTGAAGGATTGTTGTACGAGACATGCAAAGAGAAAGGAATCAGTAAGTTGGGGGCAGTTACAGAGCTGGGAAGCAGGGCTAACACCATCAAAGCATTGATTACCATCTCAACCCGGGCGTCGCTGAAAAAATACCACACATATAATCTTGTTCTCGGCATGGGCGAGAGGGGCGATGAATGGGAGTTCCAGCGCATTGGCACCGAGAGGGAGAAGATGCATGTTGAGAAGGAACTCCAGGAGCTTCGCGAGCGGCTCTCCCAGGTTGAGGAATGGAAATCTCGACATGAGGAAATCGAGAGGGAGTTGGCCAGAGTGTGGGTTGAAGGAGGTGATGATTTGAGCCCACCCCCTTATGTTGAGGCGACCAAAAAGGCAGCGACAGCAGCCACCGACGACAGTGTCGAAGATACTACGCTGGTGGAGGCGGGTGATGTTCAATAGTCGACAATACATGCATCTCAGTGTATGACGTCAAAGGGATTGTTTACATCTGGCATGTGCGTTCCGCGAGTTAATGTTCTCGGCCGTCAGAATCGATAGTCTGGAAGTGTTCCTTCCCAAAACTGGACTGGCTTCAGATCCTCATTTCCAGGCAAGCCACAGCACGTCTTAGCGCGCTGACTGAGCACGACAAAGAGCCAATGATTTCGCTGCCCGACGCCGTCTTCAGCGCGCCAGAGCCGTTTCCAGCTTTTTTACCATGCCGCCCATATAATTCTGCCGCTGACCCGCCGACCTCCGGCCTCCTTTTTACGCTCGGATCACGACCAAGGCCCCTTTTCTCGCCAATCAGGCATCTTCAGATCTGTCTGGCGAAGTCTCAACACGAAGCATCTTGGAACATTGGCCCCTTCCTGGAATCTGGTCTGATGCCGCACACCGACGAAGCGTAAAGGCCTCGTCGCGGCCAGTCGAGTTACGCGCCTCCTCATTTTGATTTGCAGAGCGGGGGGATTACAGGCTACTTCCCAACTCGCCGACTTTTGGATCTGCGCCGATTCTTCAGCTTCCGAGTCCCAGTCATGCCCCTGGTCTGGACCAGGGCCAGGATGATCGAGCCCAGAAATGGCGTGTGCAAGTGGTCAACCAGGTGAGTGAACGAGGGGAGATCGCCCGCAAGGGCAATCAGCGGGGACGCAGCCGCCTCATCAGCCCTCTGGCTTGGCTGTAAGTCACCATGTATCCTCCCACTTCTCCCTCTTATCGTGGGGATACCTAATTCATCTCTTCCTAACTTCCCTCCCGCACCCTATGTCGCCCTGGCTTCTTTCTGCCCCGCCTCGCTCGACCTTTGGCCGCTGCTCAAGGTAGCTCCCGGGCGCATCAGGACGCAGATGGAGTATGCCGTACTCCCATTCGCCCGGGAGGCGGTCGTCACTTCGCCCTTTGCAACCTCTGCCCATTATTCCCGAAGATGCCATCGAGGTTCCTGTCATCCCTCAGAGGTCTCCGCGCCGCCTCACGCTCAATGGCAAAGAGGACACACCTATGTCCATGGACTCCATGCTACACAGCAACCATGGAAGTGCTCCAGACAGAAGATCGGAGGCTCCGAAAGAGGGTCTCATGGACCATGAGTGGATCACCAAACGAGGCGGATGGTACAGACTTGTTCTAGGATCACTGTTGCTTGTTGCGGCCATCATCGGACTCGCGGTGGGGTTAAGTATCGGCCTGGGATTAAAGTTCGTTATGTGGTGCTACTTCACAACTGGCGCTGACTTGTCTATTAGAGTTACCTCGGGTTCCCCAGTGCCATTGCCCACAGGCGTATTTCCAGCAGGATCATATTCCTTCACAACGGCCTTAACGTTAGTATCAAACGGCTGTACCAGCAACGCTGTAGCCTGGAGATGCTTCCCATTTTCAACTTTTGACCCTGCACGGCCGGATCTTTCAATGGCGACGTACTTCTGGATTATCCGGCTGAGGACGGACGGGGGCTACGAGATCTCATCTTCAGACAACCCCTTTGCCCCTTCCTTTGCCAATATTAGTCTTGCCTTGCTTGACGACAAGTTACAAACAGAGAGGTTTATGTTCAGTTTTGTCACGGGGAAAAGCGTCACCTCCAGCACGCCACTGGATGGCAGCAACCAGGTAGCAACATGCCGGTACCCGGTAACATCAATGCATGCAACGATATGGACGAGGATTCGGGCATCATATCCAGCAAATATCAGCGCCACGGCAGCGCCTGTTAATGCAAGCAATGCGTTTGCCCCGTGGCCGTTCGCCGTCGAGGTTACACAGGAGACAACAGACGTGCCCCAATGCAGAGATGCCAAAGGGACGACAGTCGGTGGGGACCTTAGGCCAAAGGGAATGGCCAGCACTTGTCGGTGTGTCTATGTAAATCACGGCCTTCAACTGACAAAGGGAAAGCTCGGTGTGCAACCTACAGAGATGAGGAGGAGAAAGCACAGGTAGGGTCATCAAATTTTCACTTGCTCACTTGGCCAGGCTGTGTTCAGGTTCTGTTGAAACAAATGTATGTGCTTGGGTTATGACGAGAGCTCTCTCAGTCACAGACCTGCACATCCCCTTGTATTGATACACTATGGACTGGCACATGATGTTCCAGTGGGAACGGAGACAGATGGTAATGTTAATTATATTTTGAGCCAACATGATATGGGAATGCCAAAACATGGCTAACGCCAGCGTTCATCTGCTTAGATACCTAGAGATTTAGAGCCACGCGGTACCCTAGCCTCCCCAATACCCTCTCTCCGGCAGCCCAGAGAAGATCGCTGGACCGAGGCAACGGCACGGATACTATTTCGCTGGTGGGCAAGAGCTGGACCTCAAAGGGGCCTAGGGCCTCCCACTTCCACATCCCACACCCTAATCAGAAACGGGCCGTGCCGCAAGGATGCTGTCGAGTGTAAATTCACCGGAGCTGACTCGCCCCGACCCTTCTCACTTATTGATCATGTTCATGTTTTCTGAAAGTTGGTTGGTTGGTGCACACATTTCGAACAGCTTTCTGCAGCCGTTACGGAAGCACCCGCTGCGCACCAGGCACGCATCCACTTCGTTGGTTTAAACTACCCCAGGTAAGAAATGAACCGCTCAGAGCTGACAGTTGAAAGCGTCTGAAATGGCTAGTGTGGATATTTGGCGTCGAAAGAAGGCGCCAAACTGCGTTGCGGGTACACGTGCCGGTTTGCGAGCACCTATTACTAGGTATACTTTCGTCACACTCATACAAATCTGAAAGCCAAAATTTTGTTACTTTCGAGTACTCGCTCCCTTAATTTGAATTGGCGCCTTCCCGTCCGCCCTGCCCCCCAGACCAGCGGCGAGAATATGACACACAGGCAGTGGCATGCTGCAACAGGGCACAATCAACAACAGACGGGATTATGACATTTATCGTTTCACAGTTACCGAGACAACATGCGCTACAACTGGCTGCTACTTCCCGAGGAGGGGAGAGTAGGTATAGCCATCTCTAGCTAATAGGCGGGCGCTCGTGAATCCGATAGCGCCCCTATCGCACCACGTGGAAAGGGAGAAATCTGCGTTTGTTAGTCTCGGTGGTTCATCAAGGTGTGTTGTGCAGGCAAGCTCCAGCTAGGTGCGATGCACAGAAGGGACACCCCTGTTTGCAGAACATTGGCCCATCAAGATATAGGCCCACAGGAACCGCAGTGGGGACTTTTTTCCCTATTCGCGAGCGCTTGCCCTGCGAATTAGCCGGCACTTGTGGTTGGCCCAGGTTCATACAGGCTAAATGGCGGGCATGCCGGGTTACCGGGTCAAGACTGCCCTCTTGCCCCAGTGGGAGCTGAGGGGGTGCAGTGATTCGTTTCCGTTGCCGGGGATGTGAGGAAAGCCAAGTTGAAATCGCTTCTGGGTGCCGTTTCTCTGGGCCAGAGGACCATCGATGGACATTGAGTAACCGGCATGGTTGATCAGGTCCCCTTTCTAAAGCCTAGGGCTCGGCCCCCGAAACGGCGCTTCTAGGTCAGACTGGCCGTTGAGGCGCCAAGCACAAGGCGAGAACCAACCCTCTTTCTCGGAGAAAAGAACCGGCGGGCCAAGTTTCAACCCGTTGACGAGTCGGCGACGGCCACCTGACCTGCGCGTTCTCCCCCTCCCCCCCTTTCCAAAGTCCACAATTCCCTGGCCAGCTTGAGATAACCATTTGAGCCGCACAAATCGGCGCTCAGCAGTTGGTTCCACTGCCTTGGCCCCGTGTTGGTGGATAGTCGTGGACTTTGGCTGTATTAGCCTTGCCAATCAGTGAGGGAGCTCGGGAAGGCAGCCGCTCCAAGAACCACGACCCTCGACGGCGGGCCAGTAGGAAGTCGCGCTTTTTTTCATGGCAGCCGGAGCTCAGACGGCGACATGCAACATTGGCATCCCATGCCGCCAGAGATGCTGGCCAGACCGAATGACGATGCGAGTGGGTTTCTGGAGCCATGAGGGGAGGTGACCATATACCACGGCTCACATCTGCTGGAGCACGGGCGGGACGGAATGACCCTGCCTCTCGGCGGCACATCATCTAGATGAAGCGCAAATCAGGTGCAGGGTGGGAAGCAGCTACTAGCTTGGTGGTGCTATACTAGGTGGTGCCTGTTCTCCTCATCATCCGGGGGGTAGGAGCTATCGAAGTTGCGACGTTGCTAATATAAATACCGCGAGCGCCTCGTCGACCTCCTTGTTCGTCCCGGCTGTTCTGTTCTCGAGCTTCATAGAGTTTGCGTCCGTCTGATACCCCTCCGGAACGAGTCATCCAAGTGAGTTCACCATCCACTGTCCCATTTGTCCCGCCTTACCTCACCTTAGCTTCACCTTCCCTTCCCTCCGCGCTCTCTCACTGCATCACATTTACGGAATCTGTTTTGGCTCCTAGCAGCCACTGACCAGCTTGGAGAGACAGATTTCCCTTCCCCAGTCACGTCTACCGAAAGCGGAGAACACACAAACCGTCAAAATGGTCCAGGTGCCCAACATCAAGCTCAACAGCGGCTTTGATATGCCCCAGGTGGGCTTCGGCCTCTGGAAGGTCGACAACGCTATTGCTGCCGACACCGTCTACGAGGCCATTAAGCTTGGTTACCGTCTCTTCGATGGCGCATGCGGTGAGTCTCTGCTTGTTTCCGCTCCGCCCCCCTATATCGAACAGCGATTGTCTGGCAAGGACCAATCCGGCGAGGAGATCGGCAAGACGGCCGATGAGGAAGGAAAACGTGGTTGAGGACCTAGGGCAGTGGAGGGGCACGCGCAAGACTGAAAAATTATTACCCCGCCTCCTCTTCTCCGCCCACATCCCCCACTTCGCTCTAGAGATCGGAGCCAAGCAAGCCTGGATGCCGCCAAGACCTCCGTCGGTTGTTCGGGTCATTCTAATTGCCGCTATACACGCTTCCCGCTTCCCGCTTCCATGTTTTCTATGGTTACCGTGCCTCAATGCCAGCTGGCTGACATTGGTGTGCAGACTACGGCAACGAGGTCGAGTGCGGCCAGGGTGTTGCCCGTGCCATTGCCGAGGGCATCGTGAAGCGCGAGGACCTCTTCATTGTCTCCAAGCTCTGGAACACATTCCACGACGGTGAGCGTGTCGAACCCATCGTCAAGAAGCAGCTTGCCGACTGGGGTCTCGAGTACTTCGACCTCTACCTCATCCACTTCCCCGTCGCCCTTGAGTACGTCGACCCTTCGGTCCGCTACCCACCCGGCTGGCACTTCGATGGCGCCAGCGAGATCCGCCGCAGCAAGGCCACCATCCAGGAGACGTGGATCGCCATGGAGGGCCTCGTCGGCAAGGGCCTTGCCAAGAGCATTGGTATCTCCAACTTCCAGGCCCAACTCGTCTATGACCTGCTGCGCTACGCCAAGATCCGCCCAGCCACCCTTCAGATCGAGCATCACCCCTTCCTTGTCCAGCAGGAGCTCCTAAATCTCGCCAAGCAGGAGGGCATCGCTGTCACGGCATACAGCTCCTTTGGGCCCGCCAGTTTCGTCGAGTTCAACATGCAACACGCCGTGAAGCTTACTCCTCTCATCGAGGATGCCACCATCAAGAGCATTGCCACCAAGTACGGCCGTGATCCCTCACAGGTCCTGCTCCGCTGGGCTACCCAACGCGGCCTTGCCATCATCCCCAAGAGCACGCGCAAAGATCTTATGGCATCCAACTTGGCTTCGCTCGAGTTCGACCTCTCCGAGGAGGACATTGCCACTATCACCGGCTTCAACAGGGGTATCCGCTTCAACCAGCCTTCCAACGTATGTCCACAATCTGCTTCATCCTATCTTCTTGCCACATAAACTGACTTGCCGTGCTCGTAGTACTTCCCCACCGAGCTTCTCTGGATCTTCGGTTAAGCATCATGTGTCCAAGAACAAGGGGAGGGTGCCTGGAAACCCCCTCCTCTGTAATTGCCTAGGACTAAACGAGGGTTGGACAGCTCTTCCCGGGACTCATCACGTCCGATGGATCACCCAACTGTACCCGCATAGCTGGATTCTCTCAGACGGTCGCAAATTTGGAGGCTCGCTTGAATGTGAGCTTGGTCAGTTTATGAGACGCGGCTATGGAAGGGAGTATCGGGTGACCCCTGGATGAATCAAGCCAACTTCAGCTAGTTTTTGCTCTGGATCTTCCGAATATTTATCGAGGGGGGGAGGGATGGCAGGAGAGGGATGGAAGATGACATCTCATATGACATGATGATAATTTCTGTGATGGTTTCCAAATGAAAAGAAATTAGCTTGCTCACTAGTTTCTCGCTCACTTGCTGACTCCCGAGGCGGCCAGTTCAGCGTATTTATCAAGAGCGGGTTTTCTGAACAGTATAGGTCAAACGAATACAGAGGCCCTTATGCAAGCTTCCTCATGTCGTGCCATCAAATGACTCTGCGAAAAGCAGAAACTCAAGGCTTTGGTTTCCGAATTTCAAGTGTTTGTAATTTCTTGGGTAAATATCTCTGACAAGCCCCTCAACAGCAAGTTGTACTGCGCAGTGAATCTCCCAGGCGAGGCTGGACTGGCTGCGCCCTTTGCTGTGGGCGTGTTGGCCATCCCTCCAGCTTTATGGATGCGATGGGCTTACCACATGGTTCTTTTAGCAAGATGGGCATATTTATAGGTAGGTAGCCTACTATGTGTTCTACCCACAATGACTTGGGTTTGCTACTCTCTTGACAATGCGACAGCCAACAACAGTCTGTTACAGATGCCATGATCAAATCATACGCAGCCTCCAACCCTGTAAGCAACAGTTGCCAGGACCAAGTGAAATATAATCCATCAGTATTACCGCCATAAAACACCGGATACCATGCTAATGTGACAGGAATGTCTAACGTGGGAAATCGAAGACTGCCGTAGTACCGCAATCACAGAGAATCCACACCCGCATCGTTTAACTTGGTAGAGATAAAATACAACGCAGAGAGCTAAACCGACGTTGAACTGATAGATCTAGATCTTTAGCAGGTTCGTACATATGCTGCAAGAGATGGTCAGCAACACGAGGGTTAAGGGAAAAGAAGAATGACGTCACATACTGGCATCAATCTGCTTCACCTGCGGAAGCGCCAGTCGCACCTTATTTCGGTACAGAGCTGGTGCCTTCAGCTGCAGCGGGTTGCCCTCAAAGTAGACAGTTGTCAAATTTTTCTTGTCGGCGAGCTCGCGCTCGACTTCGGCGAAGTCGGAAATCTGGTTGTAGCTGGCCCAGAGCTCCTCCAGCTTGGACAAAGGACCCAAGCCCTTTAGGCTGCTAATCTGATTGTTTGAGATTTCCAGAACTCGTAGCTTGGTGTTGGACTCGAGCCCTTCTAGCGACTCGAGCGCATTGTGCGAGATGTAAAGTTCTTCCAGCTGTGGCACTTCGCGTAGCGGTGACAAGTCACGGATCCGATTAGATTGAATGCTCAAAAGCCTGAGTTTGGGCAGGCCACTGAGACCAGTCAACTCGGTGATCTTGTTCTTGGCCACCCATAGCTCTTCCAGCGCAGGCAGTTTGTCAAGGTGTTCAAGCTGCCGTATGCGGTTGGACCCCAGTTCGAGATTGCGCAGCTGATCGAGGCCGTCGAGGCCCTCGATCCGCGAGATCTTGTTCGCGACAAAGAATAAATCGGTCAGGTTCGTCAAGTGGCTGATGTGTTTAATGTGCTTGATCTTGTTGAAGCTGAGATCGAGACTGGTGAGATTTGTCAACTCGTCGAGACCGCGAATATGCGATATTAGATTGTCGTAAAAGTCGAGGTCCTGCAGCGTCGCGGCCAGACACTCAAGTCCTTCGATCTCCTGAATCAAGTTTTGTCGCAGACAGATGCGGGCGCACTGTTTGAACCGCTCAAGATGGAGTGCTGGGATGGACTGGATGCGCGAATGCGTGCAGATAATCTCGTCCGTGTCGACATCTTCGGCATCAAGGAGATCTGCACAGAGAGGCGGTTAGTCTTGGCAAATGACAAACAAGTTCATGGGACTCGACCTACCTTCGTCGGCTGCTAGTTCCTCTCCTGGGACGACATTGTCATCATCCGAGTATTCTGGATCGGACAGCGACTCTGGGTTCGTCAAGACGGCGCTGTTTGAAACGCGGAGTTTCCCATCCCAACCCTTGCTATTCTTAAGGCCAGGGCTTGATTCTCCATCGCGTCTAGGAGATGGGTTGTCGTCGACCAACTCAATATGGTGACCGGGCGAGCGGTTGCCAGGTTCGAGAGGGGTTGGCATGTTTCGGTGCACCCGGCGGTGTTCGAGTTCGAAGATTGATTTCGTCGCCGTTGATGCAAAGGAACTCCCTGGGCGCACCAGCGTTGCTTGACTAGGAATCAAGTCACGGAAGTCGAATAGAGCCCACGTTTTCGTCTGGGGTGGGGAATGAGTAGCAGCGACGAGTCGCCTTCGTATCTAGGATCCACGGGTTTTGACAGTTTGAAATTGGGGAGGTTCTCCGAGCCGTTTTACCTGCCTCTTGGTTGCGGTCCAAGGTTGGAGGGGTCGTCAACAACTTTATCGCCCCAGGACAAGCCACTGCGAGGCGGACAGAGGCCCATAGCAAGTGCGGGGTGCGGGGTGTCCCCCAAGCGGCGACTCAACTGCAGTTTTGCAGGGATATGCGGAGGCACATAGTATACACAACCATTTGACTAGTGTACTTTTTAACAAGGCAAAATCTCCTACTGGTTCACGATTGGGCGTTGGGGTAGAACGGGAAAAGCCAACAGCCCTTGAGAGGCCACCAGCGAATCGCAAGGCGACAGCAAATAACCACACTCCAAATTTCCGCCCAACCAACGCTCCAGCTCATCCCCAGCTTCGCGAGCCTTTACGTGCAGGTGGATATTTCTGCACAGTGAAGGTTGACGAGTCGCACACAGACAGACGATTAGGCAATGGCATGAGCGGAGCGCGATATAATTTACGTGTGAGTGCCACCGGACACCCGCTTTCAACACACATATCGAGCTTTCCCGCTTCATGCAGCTCGCCACCCCCAGAACAAGCTACCGACGAGGAGGGTTTGATGTCGACACTCATCTTCTCGGCCACCCGTCGCTTAGTGCCCACCCCCTCGGGTCAGCGGCACCTGCTTCAGATAAGGCTCTTGCATACCAGCTATTCTAGAATTCCCTGTACGAGATGGCGTTGCGCTTTGTCTGGGCTGTCAACTTCCCACGCGGTCATTCTGTCCGCGAGAGTCCGGCTTCGGGGTATTCATATCCCCTCTGTGCTCCTTCCGCCAGTTATATTTACAGGGCTGCTGTTGGGTCTGTGGATTTGGAAGTGTACGATGCTGGTCGTGTTCCAGAACAAGATCATCTATATGCCTGGACTACCTCCAAATGCTCGGCGAGAAACCATTGCCGACTATTCTCGCCTCTGCTGGGGAATTCAGTGGCGGGAAGAGACCACGAAAGCTGTGGATGGAACAAGGCTCGGGCTGGCCGTGGCAACCATCCAACTCCCAAGCCGCGAAGTCTCAGCCTTGCGTGAGACTGAACCGAGGACTCGATGTTACGTATATGTGTTGTATTTCCAAGGCAACGCATCCTCTCTCCCGCCCAGGTTACCGGATCTCTCGGCGGTCCTGCATAAAGTGAGAACTAACGATGCGACAATCATACCCGCGACAGACTTAATATTTGTCTGTTTGAGTTACAGAGGCTATTGGACGTCGGGAGGGAAACCGTCGGAAAGGGGCATCAGACTCGACGCGGAAGCCGGAGTCCGGTGGATTGTCGAGGATCATCGGCAGAGGTGCCTGGATGGCAGTGGACAGCCACCAGTGTTACTTCTCTGGGGACAATCGATCGGATCCGGTGTCGCCACAAACCTTGCAGCAACTGGCAGGTTGCCGGATGGACTGCCAATCAGGGGCATGATACTTGAAACCCCTTTCACATCAATCCGGGCGCTGCTGTCCGTCTTGTATCCGCAAAGGTGGCTTCCGTACAAGTACCTTTGGCCCTTTCTACGAAATCACCTGGACAGTTTGTCCAACCTCGATCTGGTTGCTGCGGCTGCCAAGAAGCATGGCGGTGTCGCTCCACACATCTACATTCTAGAAGCCGAGAGAGACGAGCTTGTGCCCAAAGAGCACTCTGAGGACCTCTACGCAAAATGCTTGGCATTAGGGATACCTGTTGAAAAGGGAGCTGCGTTGGCTGCGTTCCATCAGGAAGCAATTGTGAGAAGCGGGGGCAAAACTCTTGCTGCGCAAGCAATTTTGAAGTTGGCTAAGGAAGCCTTCGAAAACGCTAACTAATAATTTGATTGGTGGCGATAATCATTACACTCCACTCGGTGCACGTATAGTAGTTGGGTGGGTGAGTGACAAGGCTGCCCCCTGTAGCGTCGCCGTAGCACCAGAATGGGAGCAAACAAATGCGTTCGGGTGGGTCATCTGAAAAGGGGCTGTCACTTGAGAGGGGAAAAAAGTCTGACACAGGCGGAGGACAAAATAGAAATTGAGCAAAATCGCAATTTGTGAAACAGGCAGCGGATCGTTATTATTCTGTTTGCACTATACTCACTTCCGTTCCTTGCCTCTCTGTCTGTTTCCGCCTTGGTCGTTGTGAGGGAATCGGGGGGTCCGTGTGAAGGAGGGTGACGGCTGTTGTGCCGTGACACTGGCATCAGTGCTGCGCTGTTAGGGAAGCGGATTTGACAAGTCATTGGGCTCGGGGGATTGGACATCAAGGCCAATGCTTTGTATTCGCAATTGCATCAGCACAGAGATACTAATTGATCCCTCTGTGGCCTGGGAAAGAAAATATACAGGACACTGTCATCTTCATCGCATTGCGTTGTTGTCACTTATCGCAGCTTCTCACAAACGCTCCTGCTGCCTTGAAGTTTTCGGCTAGCAATATTTCACACCGAAATGGGCCGATGCAGGCAGCCTTGCAGTACGAGCCCCACTTGCCTTCTGGGCAATGCACACGCAAAATCACACACAGCCCACTTCCCAGCCTTTCGCTCCCCAGCGCGTTGAGGTCACCATCCAAGTTCCAGAGCGGCATTTGCCAGCACCAAACGAGTTGTCGATCTCCACCTCGCCAACCACCCGAGCGGCGCTGACAACAATGACTCCGACTCCCTTGCCGCACACAGACCATGCAATTCCGCTTGCTTTCCTTTGTGCTAGCCCACCCATGGAATTCCCCTGAACCATTCCCTTGCCATCTGCCCAAATAGGAGTAGCGCAGTATCAGGTGACCACGCGAGAGTATCCCGTCCCCCCCCTTGCCCCAGGCACTTTACGCGTCAAATCACGTTGGATGTTGGAACCACTGGTGTCTGCCTTTTTCGGCCCGCCGAGACGAGTGCGCCCGCCTGTGAGATGCCCAGGCATCTGTGCATGTCTGGCTGTCTTGCTATATAAGACTCAGCACCCCCATTTGAGAGAATTTTCTTCTTTTCTTCCATCGCTCATAGGTAGGTGGATTTTCTCTTCATCGCGGGGAATTTTTTGGGATCGAAATCATCGACAAACTCCCATCCCGACCATTTTTCCAATCAATACTTTGTCACTTCCATCATCCGCTCGATCCTGCCTGCCATCCCGGCCATTGTATCGCCATTTCACATCATCCTGCCGACCGCGACACCGAGCGAGCCTGATACCAACTACCTGGAGGAACCCGACCGAGTCAAAATGTTTTCTCGACGTTTTGAGCAGCCGCCCTCGAGCTCGTCGGCTCACAAGAGCTTCTCCAAGAGTCAGCGACTTGGTCGCTCGAATTCGTCCTTTAGCAGGGATTCGGGTGTGTCCAAGCGACGCCATGAATCATCACGCCGCCGCCCCACCACTTCATCAAGTGCCATGATGGCATCAGAGTCTCCTGCAGAGTAAGTCTCCAGCTCGTTATGAGTCTGAATGAGACGTCTCTCTGACGTCTCGATAATGCAGACATCCCATCTCGGCCATTGTGACACTCGTCGTCGGTCAGGAACAACGCATCTTTGCTGCTCATGAGAATGTGCTGTGCGTCTCACCATTCTTCCAAGCCGTGCTGCAGAACCAGATGCTGGATTCGCAGAGTAAGAAGATTTCGCTGCCCGATGAAGAGCCCGAGGTGTTCTCTTCGGTCCTCGAGTATCTCTACAAAGGCGACTACTACCCTCGTCTTCTCCACAACAAGAAGCGAAACTCGTGGGAGCTGGAGCCGCCGCCGGAGGAGGCCCGCCACGAGGCTACTATTTATCACCACGGCATGGATACTGAGCTGTTGAAGGACACCGTTATCTACTGTGCTGCCGAGAAGTACAGCTTGGATGAGCTTAAGCGCCTCTCGCTTCGAAAGCAGGGTCTCCGTACGTTTACTTCTCCATCTGTTGCTTAATCCGTTGCTGACAATAGTCCTAGAGTCGGGAATCCAGGCTAGCACCATTCTCGCCTCGGCTCGTTTTGCTTATGCCAACACACCTGACACCGACTCCAAGTTGCGTGCTCACTACCTCGCCCTCATCATCCGAAGCCGCAGCACCTTCAAGCGCAGCGGCACCATGCAGCTGGAGATGTTCAACGGCGGGTCGCAGCTGTTTTTTGATTTATTCGTCGCTCTTTGCAATCACGTTGATGACATCTCAAGTGCTTCGTAGGCCAACCTGACTCGATCCTCCTCCCGACTTTCTACTAACATACATACAGCAATACCCCCCGGACTCCTCGCAGCGGTCGTCCGTTCTAGAGTGCTATCTCTGCGACTTTTGATGCCTGGCCTTCTCCCATTTCGTTCACAGAACACATCCCCTTTCCCAAAACCTGTTTCACTTCTTAATGACTGAATGCTGTGTTTTTATTTCTTACAACTCACTTGTTACACTATTGGGGAACTTGGCTGGCATAGACGATTACCCTTGTTGGACGACCTGGCGTTTGGTGCGGAATGAGGTGTTTGGGCGTTTGTCGTTTGCCGGGTACGCTTTTTGGAAGGAATTTCTTTGGAGCCAAACACTTGTACAACATTAGGAACCGGTGTTGGTTGACAGCCAGGGACCGTTGATTTCTCTGGGTTAGCCACCTGGTTTGAGAAGTGCTATTTCCGTCGATCATTCCCGGATCATGTTTCTGCGTTGCACTACTGTTTTCAACAATAAATTAAAACTGCTGGGTGTGGAGAAACCTGAAGGATACCGCACAGCCGGTTGCGGCAAATACTACAGGCCTGGGTGTGCCAGGAGAAAATGTATTCACTTCTTACGTTCATTCAGAATAATTTGTCCGACGCGGAGAAGGTGGTTTTCCACTTCGGGATGGAAGACCATGGTCTAGCAGTAATCGTCATATTAAAATGCTGGACCTCATTCTCATTTTTACCAAGTGTAGAGATATGGAAGAGCGGTGCTTTGTGAAAGAAGGATCACTGATGGCCTGACGTGCGAAAATCTGTCTTGGTGTCTCCCGACAGAGTGGATGGAACTTGGCCGCTCTGGGCGGTCGCGACCAGCCATGAAGCCAAGTCGGGCTTTCTCTTTCTTTTCGAAACGGTAGCGTCGAATCGTCCGGAACATGCATTCCGCCTCACCTGCGTCTCACACCCCCTCTACCCAAAAGCCGCCACTCACATACACCGACACATTCAAGCTCACCACTTGCTGCCAGTGAACGACCAATCCGGTTCTCCCTTGAGGCCAGACTCAACCACCCCAGTAAAGTTCCCCTACCAATCAACTCGAGCCTCATCCTGCCCCATCCATCCATCCCTCTCTCCCTTCCCGTCCCATGTCTTTTCGGTAATCCTCCCTCTACTCCCCGCGCCTGCTTCCAAAAAGGGGCTCGCAAAAAATGGAAGCCACCCCAAATCGGCCCCTGCACATGCCGTGAATCCCACCCCTAAAACAGCACCTTTTGACTCACGCGTGGAGCTGACGGCGTGCACGCGCGGGGGCCTAACCACACCATAGTATCATGGGGATAGGAAGAAGACAGTTCCACATGTAGGGGACCGATACTGATTTTGGATCAAATAAATGGTTTCGCTGAGGCATCACAGGTGAAATTTTGAGCACAGTTATTATGCATGCATCGCGGTGGTTGACTGGTCCTTTCGTGAAGCGCTTTCAATCATTGAGAACACATGTGGGTGCCTTATCGCATCGGGCGAAAGAGTGTAAATATGGATGGAAGCATGGGAACGAGCGGTGGTTGCATATAGTGCAATCACGGTGTCGCGGTGCGCTGTGCTTCAAGCGCAAGTCGTCTGGCAGTTGACTTGTCGAGAAAAGAGGGTTGCATACATTGCAAAAGGGACTTTGTTTGCTGTCGATAACCGGAATAAGCGTTTCCGAAGCAACACACGCCCACACTGACTGCCAAGGCGACAAGTTGACTCTGCGTTGAGCTGAACACAATACTTTGACGGTATGATATAAATGTTGGCTGGCTGGTCTTATGAGTGTCGACTTCATAGATGATTTTTTTTTTGGGGGGGGGGGGGGGGGGGGGGTTCTT
>Ga0247765_1000082_pt1 | contig 71297 bp, 80 predicted proteins | sample UWRJL106311C6_FD_179949 | JGI IMG/M metagenome (GOLD analysis project Ga0247765, IMG submission 179949) | Plant litter microbial communities from Arlington Agricultural Research Station in Wisconsin, United States - UWRJ-L106-311C-6 | ecosystem: Environmental > Terrestrial > Plant litter >... | reverse complement strand
CCACGTCCAATCCATCATCTTCTCCTTCTCATCCTCAGCCACGCACGATACCGGCGACACCGGAATCCCTATTGCGGTCGACGGGATTCGGCCAGCAATTTCCCCAGTGTCGACAAAGTCAGCGCCGAGGAGTTCTGAGGATGAGCTAGGCTCCGTGGAGTGGCTCTTTGATACACAACTCAGAAGAAGGTGGCGTTCGTGTATGCGGGTGAGTTTACCAATTAGAAAAACCGTTGGTCTAGGGGGTGTAATGACAGGGAAGCCCTTACCAAGTACCTCGGCTGCTGCTGTAAGCGTCAGAACCTTGGTTTGACGCTCCTGACGAGAGCCCCCGGCCCAGCCGGGCATGGGCTGTCACTCAACTGTTGGTGAGTCTGTAGAACTAGAGGAACGCTGGCAAGATGGGATAACAAGCACGACCATGTGAGTATCTGAAGTTGCCAAAGCAGTAGTCATTAATGGTCTTGGTGTTGATGAGCAGCAGGCGTCCGCGGGCCGCGCCAAACTGGAACAAGACGCGAGATGGCTGGGAGACACACTGTAGCAAAGTTGATGGCCGAGATCCGAATCAAGATAAGTCCAGTCAGCAGTCACCCGATCAAGTATTGGGGGCGATAGACTTGTTCAGCGCAAGTTAGACTTCATCAAAACCAATCTCAGGCGATGACAATGGACATACCTCACTGTGTACCTCACCTTAAGCACTCAACTTACAATTCCAGTCATCATTGTAGTGCTAAACACCACACCGAATTCATCTAAATAGCAATAGTGGTATGGAATTGCAAGCGCTGACGCCATGCTCAAAGATATCCTCCAAACCTCGCTGTCTAGTCTTGCCTGCTAGTTCATGTTTCAGACAAACAACCTATTTCACAAGGTACACGGCACTATGTTTTGTCCCAGCTGCCAACAGAACTCCACGCATCCCAAATAACAACGCTCGCAAATAATCCCCAGGCGATAAGGAGACAGACCTAGGGCGCCTAGAGCTTGCCGTGTCTTGCACGGAATATGGCGACTTTATCATCATAAAACAAAATCTCCCTCAATCTCAGCTTGATTCTCCCATTATCGGGGTCCACGAACCCATCGTCATCGGAATCTTCCTCTGGCTCTGCGGCCTCGTTTTCGCTCTGTGCCTCGTCAGGATCGCTAGTTGCAGTTGTTGGCGTATTGTCGTCATCATCATCTGAATCTGTCGAGTCATCCACTTCTTCCCCATCCTCATCGTCGTCCTCTTCGCTCGTCGTATCCTCTTCCTCTTCCACCTGCTGGTCGCCATTCAGCACACCGTTGGCATGGGTGCTGACTCCATTCACCTGGTTGGTTGCTCCGTCATCAGCAGCCGCGCCCGGTGGGCTAGTGCCGCTAGCGTTCGAGCCGGGTGGCGGGTCAAGGGCTTCTAAGATCTCAAAGCACTTGGTCCCGATGCCGACATAGCATAGCTGTATTTCGGGACGCAGCGTGATGATATCGGCAATTTGATGCACCAGCTCCCTCGGCTCAAAGGTGGACGTGACATAGTCGGCGATGTGTGGAATGTTGATCGCTCGAAGCTGCGGGATATTGGGAAGACGCTGAAGGAATGTATGCTGTACTTAGGTTAGCTAAAACTCCACGATTGGGGTACGAAACCTACCCAGTCCTTGTAATCGAGCGAAACCGCCAGTTCACTCAAGCTCGGCATCCGTCCACTCGTGATATACTCAACAACCTCCGTCGTCAAGGCCCACTTCCGCCAACGCATGGCGTCGGGGACAGCACTACTGTGTGCTGTCGAAGGCCGAACAGAACTGTCCAGGAGTAGCTTCTTCAGGCTAGTCCGGTGTCTCTTGAGTGCCCCCTTGAATATGGTATCAATAGGCACTGGTGGTGGGCAGGGCTGCGCTGGAGATGTCCGCCTGCGATCTTGCAAGAAAAGGACTTCCAACGTGTTGGGCGCCAGTGTCTCTTTGACGAACGTGATTAGGGCAGCAGTCGTGAGGTCCGTGTGGATAGACTTGAGGCCGAGATGGTACTGTAGGGTTGGATTAGACGATTGTGGCTTACTGCTGGCTGAGATGCCAAATCCAGATCCCAAAGGTGTAGGCTGGAACTGCTTCCTCAGCATCTTCCAGAGATTCTCATGTTGCGCGCACTCAAGCAACGTCAGGCTTGAGAGCATTGACCAATCGATGGCATGCCTGCAGACTTGCATCGAGAGGGGAACTCGCTCAAGTTCCAAGCTCTGCAACTTTAGCTTCCCCTCGAGCCGTTTTCTCCCACCTGAAGCTGATTTATTCGACTTCTCTGTTTTCACCGAAGGCGCCTGGGCCTTGGAAGCTTCACCAACCGCAATCTCGGTTTCAGCTGCCGTGGCTTGCTGGATTTCCGCAAGTTGTGGTGCATGTTCGTCGACGATTTCCAGGTCGCTGGGTTGTTGAGGCTCCACGGCTGCTGATACTGGCGTCGCCGGAGATGGTGGGACTTCTGTGGTGGTAGCATCGATGACTGGCTTTTCTTTCCCTCTAGAGAAGCCGCGCTTCCTGATGTCGTATATCTTCCCAACCAGAACACCAAGGACACCCCCAAGCCGCCTATCCCCAATGGTACTCTCTCCCGGCCATGTCGCCCGGTGGTCAATCTGCCTGAGTCCTGGCCCATCCCAAGTCTGCACAAAGTCCTTGCAAAGAGCTTTGAATGAGATGCCGACCCTCAACTCGGTCAGAGTGTCCTTGGAACGCTCGATCAGGGTTGCCATCTCGTCGACATATCCCAGCTCGTCGATATCCAACACCGTGAGACTCTTGAGCGGCGGTAACACACTAAAGGTCGGGTATTCGCAGTGATACTCAGAATACGGCATTGCTGGCCTGGGAGGAGGATGGCTCGCGCCGGGAGGCAAGAGGATACCGATGGGAGTGAGCTGGCTGCCCGAGGGAACGGCAGACCCTGCCAACCCTGGTGCTTGATTCGATGTTGAAGGCAGCACGGCCAGATTCTCCGAGTTGTCGTGCCATCTTACCCAAACGCGGCTCAGCTTGCACTCGTTATCAATCTGGTCGCCGAGAGATGCCAAAGCCATGAAGATATCAGAGAGGACCCCGGTGGGCATATCCCACACAAACGTTTCGAGATTCTTCATCTTGGCTATGGCGATTGCTACGAGGGTGCCGAGCATCTTGCCACTTTCCTTGTTGATCATGTACTCGGCAACCCAATCGTTGGGGCCATTGCCGAGCGAAAACTTCTTCGTGTACTTGGCGTACTCATTGCCGATGAACTTGGACAGCTGCGAGTGGTTAGACCGGTACACTTTACGCGTTGTAGGCGCGAAGGCACTGCCCAGACACAGTGTTGATAAGCCGTAGGTAAGGGCATCGACGCTCTTGGACTCGGACGACGCAATGTTGCCATCAGGCCAGACTATATCGAACCTCGAGTAAATAAGCGGAACCGCAAGGTTATACAGGGCCGAGCTTGTCAGTGCCAAAGCTGTTAGGTCGTTGGTATGGGTGATCTGTGTTGCTGTGGTGTTAGCCGGGACTTTACCAAGGGGTGGATACACAACGCGGAACATGCCTCCTTAACTATCAGCCGCAGGATATCGACTGGCAGCTCGAGCAAAGTGAGAGGGCGCTTCCGCTCGCCGAGAGCCTTCCATTGCAGATCTTTATTCTGAAGATATTTGGCAACAATTATGCTCGTCTTGTCTGGGTGGGACTGCGATGGGTCAGGGGTGAAGATGGGAGTGGTGTTGGCAGTATCCATCGTGGAGTTTTGCGGGTCGGTCAGCCCAGGCAAGCGAAGGCAAGCATGGTCTGATGGCACCAGAAACCCTTGAAGGGGTCGCGCCCGTATTCAGACCCCTTGGTCAAGCCAGAAAATGTCTGCCAATGCGATGATGGAGTTGTCCCAAGGGTTGAGGTACCGATTCCGGGCGGTGATGCAGTGATGCCAATGGGATTGTTGCACTTGCGGTCGGCGGTTCGGTGATTTGCAGAGGTGCCACAGATGAGCTTGAGCAGCAATAACAAGTCGCGGTTGCTCAGGACGTGTTGCCTTGGGAATCGTAAAATATAGCGCCTGGGATGTACAGCGGATGGACAATTAGACAGTGAGGACGGGAGTCAATGATCCCCGGTCGTGGGCGTTGAAGATTGTTGGGATAGCGACGGGATGGAATGGTAGAGATCTTCTTGACCGTGAAGCTCAGACCTGGAGCGCCGAGCTGGAAAAAGCGGGACACAGCAGAGTTGGTCTGCCGCTCCGCACGGGGCAACGAACTGGGGGCTCCCCAGCCGCTGCTGGGTGAAGAAAAAAATTGGTGCCTTCATCCCAACCGGGTTTAGTGTCTGTCTGTGAGCCTTCGATAAGGAACTATCAGCCTGGGTGTTTGCCGTCAGCTTTCGTCTCATGTTCAGTTTGCTGGTTTTGACTCCCGCCTTCCTGCCATTGTTTGTGACATTCAACTGTAAAAGCCAAGCTGCAGGCTTTCCCGGTCTAGTGAAAGAACCAAGACACTGCGCCGGCACTCCCGGTAGGATACCAAGATACCTGGCGGTAACCCATTCACCTGATGTGTGCTTGCTATCAGGTTGCCAATGTGCGGCTGGTTCGGAGCCCAATGACAGGGCTGTCACGGCTGCTGCCCAAAAGCCGTGACCTTGGTCACGAATGGGAAAGCACGGGAACGCCACAAATAGGTGGGCGAAATGGCAAGATTGACTTGTGAGCACCATAGTCGGATACTGCGTGCCTCGGGATTTTCTCATGACGTTACTCAGGCTCGATTATTCTTGGCTGGCAAGTGCCCGAGACGGGGTTTTCAGCCCGGTCTGTCTCAAAGTGTGAGAGCCAACCCAAATCATAGATGATGCTGAAACCGGCTTCCAGCAAGGGCGCAGGTCTACACCTCTCAAACCGGCGAGAGATGTGTCTTGAAACTTAGTTTTGATAAGTATCTTGAGAAAGATGGTGGGACAGGTTGGTCTTCCTGTCTTGCGTTAACAGTTTTTGGTGTTGGATTGCAACAGCGGGTCGGAGCGGGAGAGCTGTCATTCCCCAGCCTGCCAGCCAAGCAAGGACCCCTCCTTCCGTCTTGGACGTCAAGATTTCCCCGCTATCGCATTGATGTTGCTGTCATCCGCTTGCGTTGCCGAATTGTTGCCGTTGACATGCGAATAGCTGCCGCGCATGGGGCGTTTCTGAGTTAATATTGACCAACTGGCCTCGGTTTTAGTCCAGCTGCTTATTGTCCTGGTCGATTGTTGTGCAGGCCCACATGCCGACCACCTGCCGTGCGAATCCCGTAGTTGTCCCATTGGAGAAGAAGCCACCCCTGCGCTCGTTGGCAGGTTTACCAGTCAACCCAAACAAACCACGCTGTCCCAAGCCCCCCTCTGAGTGAGTCTACCACCCGTGTGGTCCATTAGGTGGCCTTTGTGATTCGGTAACTGTGTCTTTCCTGTCGGGCTGTCGTCACCGGATTTCTTTCAGGCTACCCATGTGGCTGCTTGTTTTTTAATGATCCTTAGTCCCCGCCTCCTTTCCTCGCCGCAGTGGTTGGTAACCTTCCTCTGACGACACATCCACTTCCAGCCTCAAAATCCTAAACAAGACGCGGCGCGGCGACCACCATTCCGAGCTCTCGAGATTGCCGATTTGTTTGCGATTATAACCCACCGATTTTTGCACGATTAGAGCATTGCGAGTACCCGTGCGACCGCGCAGCGCAAACCTATCCCGACGTGCCAGGTTTCGTCCCACGTTGCGACATTTTTAGCTGCTCATCGATAACGTCCAAAAAATCGATCGCCGCCATGGCATCATTCTTTCAAGAGCTTTGGGAATCTATCTTTACCCCGGGACCGACGCCAACGCTTCTCATCGCGACAAATGTTACCTTTGCAACTCTCCAGGTTGTCCTAGCCGGCCTGCTGTATGTAACCTACAGCATCCACTTTGCGATTCTATCGGTGCTTTGTGGTGGCCTGTGGTGGGCCATCAACTGGTTCGCGCGGGAACTCAAGGAACATCAGCTTCAAGAAGAGGAAAAGGCGCGGCGCGCACAGGCGGCGACAATCCCAGTTGCATCCGAAGACAGCGAAACAGAGGTTGAGGGGGCAGCAGAACCACGCTCGAGCATCGCGAAGAAAGAACCGCCGCCGCAAAAAGCAGCAGCTGTCAGCAAGGAAGTTGAGCCTGTTGAGGCCCAGGGGGAGCTGAAGCACAGACTAGTCGTCGAAGAAGCGTTGAGCCAGGGGACCAAGAGCAGCGTCAGCACCGAGGATGAGTGGGAGAAGGTGTCGGAGAACGAGAACGAAAAGGATAAGTAGGAGCTACTCCCAATTACTCCCAAGAGAAAACGACGTAAAGACGCTGGACTGAGCGTGCGAGCGATTGGAATATGACAATATCCAGGGTAAGGAAGACCTTTGGACCACATATAAACCCTTAGTTTAGACCTTAGCGTGTATGTCATCTCTGCCTTCAAGCCTATCTAGAAAAACTGTATAACTATCAGGCGCCGACCGTTTGAAACCCAAATTCCTTACCTTTGGCAAGCTCTCTGGCCAAGTTCCACTGTGACTGCGGGGCAGATTGACCATTATCGCTCAGCGACTCTTCTGCCAATCACGTGCGGTTGCACGAGCCCTGAATTTTCGCGGTGGGACCCGCCTTGCGCATTGAAGCTTCCAGGATCCATCAGGTCAGTTCAACGGACGACAACCACTCTTCTAGGCCGCCAGAAGACGAGAACGAGAGCCCGATTGAACAACATTACATCGTGGTAAAGCGGACTCGCGCACAGTTACAAGATGAAGCTGGTCAGGTGAGCATCTTCCTGAATCGCTCTTCGTTCACTGCACTGCTTGCCATAACGCGTGCTGAGCTTTCCCATCTTTGGCGCACAACACTGGCAGCGCGACGGCAGAGCAGCAGTAGCCACAACGGCCCCCGCGAGAAGGATTGCGAAGACTGACGAGCAAACTGTGCGCAACTCTAGGTTTTTGATGAAGCTGGCCAATGAGACGGTCACAATCGAACTCAAGAATGGAACTGTTATTCACGGAACGATTACCAGTGTCTCGCCGCAGATGAACACGGCGCTGCGCAATGTCAAGATGACACCCAGGGGCCAGGATGCGATACCACTCGATGCAATGAACATTCGCGGCAGCACTATCCGCTACTACATTCTGGTGAGTTTGTCTCCGGTGTCAGCTGTGGCCGGAAATGCTAACTCAGCGCAGCCTGATTCGCTTCCCCTAGACACATTGCTTATTGACGATGCGCCGAAACCAAAGAACAAGGCCCGTAAGGAGACGGAACGTGGAGGTGGTGGCGGCGGCGGCGGCCGAGGCGGACGAGGTGGACGTGGCAGAGGAAGGGGAGGTCGTGGCGGGCGTGGGCGGGGACGGGGTTAGTGGTGAAGGTTCCAAAGACAGATGCGCAATATCGGCTTGAAGAACGCGCTCAGCTATGAACCGTGGGGGCGATCGTAGTCCGGATTGTTGGCCACAGCGACAGACGATACCCAACCGATTAACCAGGCATTGTCTAGGTGCAAGGATGTGGATCTGCGCGGGTTATGGCAGCTGGCTTCTTTAGGCCCCGTTCGTGTTGAAGGCAGTCATTATGATGGCGTTCCGATTCCAGGGTGGAGGCAAGAAAAGAAAGGGAAGGGCCTGCTTTGGTATGGCTCCTCTTTTCCCGACACAAAATGGCAGGCAGGACGGACACGTTTCTTAGACATGGCTGCTCACCAGAGAGCAGGAGACCAGTTGGAAACTTGTGAATAAAGGCGAAGCTTATTATGCCGCTGCTGTCCCATGAACCTAAGGGGGGCCTTCCCTCCAAATCCTCACAATCTGCAGTTTCTCCCACCCAGCCTGCTTCCCGCTCCTTCCCACCGTCTCCGCCCTCCACCATGGACCGAACCTCCGTATTCGGTCTTTGACCTCATCTGGCCGATTCTGCGCACATAGTAGCAAGTACGCACATCCCAGTTCCGACAGTATTTCCGGAAGTGCATCAATCAGCCGGTCTGTCGTCTCCATGCCATCCTTCCCACCAGCATACGACAGCTCCAGCAGCCGTGAATCCTCCTCAAACCTCGTCATGACCTCGCCCGGCCCCACTGGCACAGGTAGGTCTTCTGTCGGCACATATGGCGGGTTAAACACCAGGACGTCTATCTGGCCCAATCTCAAGGGTGACACCAAATCCCCTTGCACGGCGTCGAGGAAGAAACCACTCGATACTGCGGTCCCACTCCCAGGGGACGTGGGCACATCCTTGACCGCCTTCCCCGCCGTCATAGCCGTCGCAACACACGCATATCGGTTGAGATCTACCGCTAGAGATAAAAGTCCACTCCCTCTTGACGTACCAAAGATGGTGGTTGCATGTGCGGTGAGAAAGGCGATTACGACGCCAGAGCCGGGACCGATTTCGAGAATCAGTGGAGAGTAGGGTTTTGTTTCTTCTTTCAGGGATGGACTGGCACTGGCATTGGGGAGATGGGAAGGTGAAGAAAACCGGGAGGTGAGAAATGCTGTCTCGCTGGGAGAAGAGAGCGTATCGAGGAGGAGAAAGGAATCTTCGGCGGGTTCGTAGACGCGGGTGTATGGGACGTGTGAGGTATCGGGGGTTGGTAACATTTCGGCTTCTGGTCTGGAGTCTGTTTATTGTTGGTAGTGATGTTTGTGATTTGGGTGTGTGCATGAATGAGTTGGTTTGGTTTGGTGAGTCAAGATTTCAGACCTAGCTGAAATGATGAGGGCGTAGGGGAAAAAAGAGTGAATCCCAAATACCTGAACGGAGGTGTATTTATAAGTTCGCGTCGTATTTGAGACGTCAAAAATCGTAGAGCTCAAGATATTTGACACAATCAACAAGAGATTTTGCGCAGCAATCAAATGCCACCGATGTTGAGATGCTGTCGCCGCTCGAACTGTGACTCCACTTTCCCCAAATCCACCCCCTTTTTCACCGTACGTACCATTCGATCCCTTGAATATTGTTATCGCGAGGCTTTCTTTAAATCTATGGATGGCACTTGCTAGCGGGAGTTTTCAAAAATATTATGGCGATAGAAAATGGTTTTATCATATCATATATACTGCCAGAAAATTTTGCAACGACACCGTCTCTATCTACAACCCCGTTGTTAGAAAAATACATAGAGAGAGAGAGAGAGAGAGAGAGAGAGAGAGAGAGAGAGAGCAAGAGAGAGAGAGCAAGAGAGAGAGGTTGAAGAAAAAGGATATCAAAACTTGAACTCGCCTCGCATTATATCACATCACATCACATTACATTACACTACATTACACTACAACAAAACAGTTCCACCCCTCGATCCGCTTTCGTCGGCCCCTTTCCAATCTTGAAACCCTTTCTCTGTCTTGTTACCATGCGGATCTGGTTTCTATCGTAGCATCCCTTCAAATCGCATGTAGGACAGGGCTCGCGAGTAGCGATAAAGGCGCGGGGGGTGCCTTTTACGTAGTTTGGGTCGGTGAAGCTGGGACAGTCGGAGAATCCGGTGCCGTGTGCGCAGGGGTGGGCGATGCGGGCCCAGTGGTGGTTGCAGGACGGGTCTTTGAAGTGGTAGAGTTTGCACATGGTGAAGACTGTTTAGAGATAGAGATAGATAGGGTGACTACCGGCACGAGAGGAGTGCGAGCGGGTACGACGTGGTGGATGTGGTAATGGTGATTGGTAGAGAGAGAGAGAGAGAGAGAGAGTTCAGTCTGCGGCTGGATGGCAATAGGAGTATACAGGCAGGCGGTGCAAGTCCAAGGAGGTATTCATTGTCGTGGCCGTGGCAAGCCGGCCGCTAAGTCATATTCATCCCAAACTCTCGACCGCATCAGTCCAGTCTTGACCGTGAAGCAAACGGCAAGCAGCGCTATTCCTCAACGCCATCCTACAACTATATCGATACCAATCTACAGTTTGTTTGTTGCATCTCCCAAACGCACTACCAAGTGTCATTGCTCATCTGTCGCGCGCCCATCCTCACTCAGCGATGTCGCCCACGCATGTGTATCCCTCGTGTGTGGTTCCCCGATCTCAGATCCCACAAATCCCTCAGCCAGTCTGGTTAACAGAGCCTCAATGCGCTGCGTGCTCTCTTCCAATGCCTCCAGTCGGGAAGTGATGTCGCTGACCTCATTGCTCTCGCTGAGCACGCCTTGAAGCTCAGCCCGCAGACCCGGGAACGGTGCGATGCTATCACGCCGATTGAACGTCTTTTTCGCTTTCGGATTTGCCCCGGCCTCCGCAGGCGTGAGTTGCACGCCTTCCATCAGATTATTCCGCGTAAACTGTCTCCGTATCATGTGGCGTGTAAGCTCATCGTCTGTTGCGATCTCAGAGAGAACCGAATCCGGAGGCGGAACATCAAAAACGGTTGCGAGGTCACTGTGCGACGTGATGCTCCATCTCCACTTCCCCCAAAGCCAAGCTCGAGGCTTAGATAGCCTTCTGAGGTGTACAGAATGGAATAAGCTGGCGGGAGAAGTGCGGTTTCCGCGTGTGCCAGGCCACAGGTTTTGACGCTCAGCAAAGGCAATGATGAGGAGGAGTGGCAAGTTGAGGAACCGGACCCAGAAGACGTGAATTTTGTGGAACCAGCGAGGAGAGACGAGAAACTTGAGCGGAATGAGGATAAATATAGCGAGGAGGTTGAACGGTGGCTGGTAGGCAAAGATGGCATCGCCCTTGACTCCCTCGAGCGTCTGCACAGCGCGGCGAAACTGTATCTCAGCCGCTGCATCCTGCACAATCTTGCTAAACGTCGTCGATAGCATCGAAACCAACACGGTCAGGAACAAAGTGTTTCCGAGGAAAGCGAAAGCCACCATCAGGGCCGGTCCGAGTATTTGATGGAATTCGGTCTGCATTGTCAGCTTCGTCTCTACGTTCCCGGCGACAGAGGAGTGCAAACCGAATAATGAATCCCTGACCCATCCAAGCCAAACCAGATATATATCATCCATTTGCTGATGGTAACGGCAGGAAACTCGCCGTTGCCAAGCCAAAGCAGCGATAGCAGGAACCCAACGAAACACCTGTTATCTGTTAGCATCGATCGACCAGTATCGAGCCATCGACTTACCAACCAGCCAAAGCTGTAAGTAACGCAAAGTCTGACATCATCGACCGGAGGGACAAAAATAACATGTTATCCGAGAGCAGGTTGAAAGCCAGACGAGGTATCAGTACTGGCGCGCCCATGGCCAGCACATCGAGAGCCTGCTGGCTGACACTGTCCTTGCCAGTTTTCAACCCGTAGATACGGATGAAAAGATAACCCCAATAGATAACAGCGAAGGTGACATCAAGAAAAGACCACAGGTTCTGCGTGTAGACTCGCCTATCGGGGGTCAGCAGCGGCATGGTGTAGCAGGAGAAATACTCACCACCCATGTTCCAAAATTGTTGCAAATTGGTCTAGAACCCAGCCAAGAGCGTAAATGACAAAACACACCTCGAGCCAACTCACGGTGCTCGGGTCCCGCTCGGCCATGAAAGCGAGATACAGACATAGCAGAATAATGAACTGGATGATCTCGAGGATATTTCTCGTCCTGGGGACTACCAGGCGATACTGGTTTAGTAGTGGGGCTTCCCGGGGCTCGTACAACGAAATGGGCCTCTGCTTGTAGTGATCTGAGATCAGATCCATGTAGCTGGACGGGGTGTAAATAACGCGGCCGACGTAGATGGCGTCGACACTGCGGCTGTCAGCTTTCAGACGGGTGCAGAGAATAGCGAAACCCACACTTTCTGGCAGGAAGTAGAGCTCAAAAAATGTCTGCTCTCGGTGAGAATGGCGACCTCGAGAGCAGGCAAAGTCTTGTTATGGGATAGTGACGACTGGATTTCACGGTGGACCTCGACCGGGGCGTTCTGAAAGGGCCCGAAGCCGGCGATAAGGATGTGGGCGAGCACCATGAGATTCTGAGGCCCCTCGTTGTCCTCGTTGAACCTCCGGAGGATACGCGTGGCGATGAGTTCGCAGAGTGTCGCTCTGGTAAAGTTGACATTCTGACGATTCTTGAGGTGTGACTGCTCGTGCAAAAACTGAGCGCGGTTGACCAGCAGACAGTAAACGATGGAAATGTCGTCCTGTTCGTAGAGCTTATCGACGAGGGGACGCACGACCGAGATGTTGATGCGCATGTCCCGCAGCTGGTCAAGACTCAGGTAATCCTCAACAACCGAGATGATGTCGCGTCGAATGCGGTGGATGTTGGTGTATACGGGCAACCGTGAGTGGTTGGCCGTATAGCAGCTGAAGACCTCGCGATCGAGCTCATGGTTGAATGTGACACGGTGAGGAAGCAATGGTCGCCGCTCACTTCGCTCACTTTCCTCATTGCCTAGTGACCGACCTCCAGACCCCGAAGGACGCTGCCTTCCAGCCCCGTCTCCCATCCCCGACTCTTCCTACCTATTGGTCCTCTCAGGTTCGCCTTGTTCGGGTGGCTGCGTCTGTGGCGCGCTGTATCCAACCCCTAGCGCAGTTCCCGATTCTCGCTACGTAAAAGGGCAATGACGTGATTCTGCGACCTCGGAAGCCGTACCCAACTGATTTCGAGCGAGGTAAAATGCCCAGGCTGCAAAGTGGCAACAAGTCCTTGTGTTTTCGAGGATGCGAAAAGATTCAGAGGACGTCTTTTTGACCGGGCATCACAAATTGGCAGTGTTTTTAGTTACACGAGCTAAAGATGGTTGGAGCCAAAAAAAAAAAAAACGTCAAAGGGACGTTTGTGTGGATAGCGGTTTCGAATCGTGGGATCCGTTCCAACCCCTGCCCCGCTTTCCACTGATGATGTACCGGCCCCAGGACCTGTACTAGAGTTGATCTCCCCCACGCCAACTGATAACTTGTTACATGCACGGTTAATCCCTATCTTGACAATACCTCCACCCAGATAGACCCCTTATCAGAGCACGCCAACCAACTGGTCGGGACAGGCAAAGTAGGAGCTTACCTAGCTGAAGATTGAGCGATATACCACCTTTCTCGATAGTCTGCCAAAGCTTCGGCAGTGGCAGTTGCCTCTATGTGGTTATTGGCGTGTGATGACAGCTGCGGACTGTGACGCCACAGCTTAAATCTCCAGCTCCATTGTTTGGTCGGAGCTACTAGGTACTGTGGAGCTTCGTTGGGTCCATGTTGACACTGTATTGGTACCCATCAAAGCTTTGTGAAAAGCTGGCCTTGGTACGTACTTTGGGCGACTTGGTTCGTTCGCGCATCACTAGACACCTTGACAGCACCAGGTTCCAGATGTTTGCAATGTCCTCGGTTTCAGAGCTACCTAGGTATCATAGAACCCAGTTCGGGAGGCGAGTTTCTGACGACATTATCTTTTCAAAGTGAGAGACAGATGAACTGACCCAAGCTGGAAGCTTCTGTGTGATTGCAAGACTTGAAGTAGACAGACGAGCTGCGCCTGGTTCGAGGGCGGGAATTTAGCAAGCGCCTCGCAGCTATTGTTATCGTTCGCCCTCAGCAACAAAGTATGCCAAGCTGGATAGTGAAAATTTGGCTACACCTGCCAGGACATCATAACAGACATCGCGCAGGACCGATTATCATGAAGAGTTTTCTGGCGAGTGAGCTGGCAATAGTTTCTTGCTGTAGGTCTGAGATCAGCCTTGCTGCCGACGAACGCCATCCAAGGCAAATGTCAAGTCACCATGCACATCAGTATCCTCTGCCTTCATACCATGCCCTGCATTTCGTCAATATCGTTGCCGTCTTGCGACACCGAGTCCCGCGCGATTTAGAAATCTGTATTGGCTAATTCACAAGGTGTGTATGGACACTGGTACAACAAAAGGAAAATCCCACGCGTTGGTCTAGTCAGTGCTTATTGAGCCTTGGACGCCACGACCTCTGAAGTTTTGTTAGTCAATTCAGAGTGGACCGGATTGGACATCAACTCACTCTCAACATCTGCCACACTCTGCTGGAGAATTTGCTGCAGCACCTTGGGATTCTCGAGCTCCTTCTGCACCTTCGCAATGATGCTCTGGGCGAGCTCTTTCTGTTGCCGCTGCTTGACCTGGCCCTCGTACCGCACCCACGATTCCAGAACGTTCTTGGCCTCAGCTGCCAGGGCCGTCTTCTGTTCCAGTTCGTAAGCCTGAGCCTCGAGCTTGGCGGTTTCCTGCATAACAATGCGTCAGTCTGCCCCGTCTCCATATCATCCAGTGACACCCACCTTGGAAACCTCAAACAGAGTCTTGGTGATGTCGACAACGCTTGTCATCTGCTTGACGTCCTCGATGCGGTTCTTGACAGCCTGGGTGTGGTCGGTCCGCGCCGAGTTGAGGATGCCCTTAATCTTCTCGGTCTGTGCCTCAGCCCACTCCTTGTACATGGGCCCACCATACTTGATCAGACCACCCCAGACGCTGAGAAGGCAGAAAGCGACAACCGTCTCCTCGTTCACCACGTAGTACTCGTTGCTGAGGGCGTAGATTGAGAGACCGGCAGCCGATGAGAGGATGGCCGTCTTGGAGACCAGACTGTTTCCGGGAAGGGCGTCGATGATGGACTGTGCCTTGGACTTGGGATCCTGGGCCGGCACACCCGAGGACTGGCGGGTCGAGGTGAGGGAGGCGACGGCCGGAAGGACACGCGGAGCAACGCTGGGTCGCAGGCAGGCGGCCCCTAGAATCATTCGCATCAGCGATTGAGAGCTCAATTGACCCGGCCGAGCTCGATGGAAGCTTCAAATCACTCACCGACAGCACTTCTCGCCAAACGGGACGCCATTGTGAAACGTGGGGGGATCGGGTTGTTGACTTCGTGACCTTTGCAGGAGCTTCGAACGAATTGAGGTTTTAACGGAATGCGTTGGCCTGGGTCTTTGCCGCGCAAGGTCACGTGCTTTAAAACGTGATAGTTGTGGTTTAATTGTGAGCCGCCTAATCGCGCGGTCGATAAGAGTACCCCCACTTAAATTTTGGTGGCCTTTGGCTTCGAAATTCAAGCGCAATTCCTGTCTGAGAAGTCAGTCGAATTTGGCAGCACACCGGTGGTGCCCGGGACAATCATGGAGTCAACAGCGAACGCGGCGGTAAAGAGGAAACGTCAGGAAAATGGGGATACGTCAAAGAAGCGACGGAAGTCGGGCGGGGAAGTGACGAGCGAGAAGCAAACCGAAATCGAGAAACTCGAAACCGAGGTCCTGGAGTCGAGAAAGAACTACAACCACATAGCCGCCCTTATCTCCCTTGCGTGCAACCCTGAAACAAATGTCGCGGCGGCAGAAGCACTATGTAGAGTGTTCATTAGCCTCCTGGCACAGGGGAAACTGGTCAACAAGCAGGACGCTTCGGAGAAGGATGCAACGGTGACGAAATGGCTGAGGGACCGCCTCAAGGCATACCATGGCGTCTTGTTTCCAATGGTATACGAAAAGGCAACGGCAATAAAGGCCTTGATGCTTATTATGGCCCTGGTCAAGGCGGAGGCGCTTCATCTCAATGGCGAGAGTGAAGCAGTTTTCCCCCTAGGGTTTTTCATGGATCTTGTCGCTGCAGTCCTCCAATCGCCGGTCGAACAACTGCGAACTGAGTTTACCGATAGGTTCTTCAGCATATACGACGACATTCGATTTTACACTCTAGACACAATTACGCAAGTCTTCGCTGCTCCCTTGACAGGCTGCGCTAACATGTCATGTAGAGCATTTCTCAACGACGAGGAGCAGGTGATTGATGCGGCAGTGCAGAACAACGCATTTAATCTACTTGTGGGAATGAGGGACCCACCAGAGTCCTCCGAGGAGCTGGAAGACTTTTATGTTGATCCCCCGAGGAAAAAGAAGACCGCAGTGTGCTCTCCGTCCCAACACAAGAAAACCGCGCAGAAGGCATGGCTAGCGGTCATGCAGATGGGGTTGAGCAAGGAGCAAAAGAAGAAGGCTCTGGAAATCATGGCGACTTCAATTGCTCCTTGGTTTTCTCAGCCCGAGATGTTGATGGACTTCTTGACCGACTGTTACAACTCAAGAGGGTCAACCTCTCTGCTGGCGCTTTCTGGAGTCTTCTACCTTATCCAGCAGCGCAACCTCGATTATCCCTCTTTCTACACAAAACTTTATTCACTGCTTGACGCCGACATCCTCCACTCCAAATATCGCTCTCGATTTTTCCGCCTGCTCGATACTTTCCTCAGGTCGTCACATTTACCGGCTGTCCTCGTGGCTAGTTTCGTCAAGCGTTTGGCTCGCTTGGCATTGAATGCTCCGCCAAGTGCGATTGTGGCCATTGTTCCGTGGTTCTACAATGTCTTCAAGAAGCACCCGTTGTGTACCTTCATGATGCACCGCGTACCCCGGACTCAAGAGGAGCGGGATATACTAGAGAGCGAGGGTTTAGCAGATCCTTTCCTACCAGACGAGGAGGACCCAATGAAGACGCGCGCCATCGACAGCTGCATCTGGGAAATCGTGCAGCTGCAGTCACATTATCACCCTAACGTAGCTACTATTGCCAAGATTGTCTCGGAACAGTTTACGAAGCAGTACTACGGGCTCGAGGACTTTCTTGACCACTCCTATAGCAGTGTAAGTTGAGAGCACCATGTCTTACCGGCGCATTTCTAACCCCGCTGCAGCTCCTCGAAGCTGAGATGGCCAAGGAGGTCAAGAAACCACCAGTCGTTGAGTACATGATTCCCAAACGGATCTTTACCAAAACCGACTCTGTCGATGAGAAGGACAGCCTGCTGGTGAGTTTGTGGGATTTCGGGTCGTCCTAATCGACCTTCCATCCATAGCTCTGGCAACTCTAGGCCAATCCTCCTATAGAAACCTCTGAGATACCCAAAACCCGGACTACTGTGCCTATGTGCTCTGGTGCCCAAGCTCAGGCACGTGCTTCGGAAGACTGCGTTCAGAGACAATCCCCACATCTCTCTGGCTTGAACCGACGGACACGGAGGCGAGCCAGGGCAGCTCCGACTACACAGGAAACGGGAAAGCAAGGCGGCACCGCAGCAACACGCATCCCCAGAACTGTGTGCTCCCGTCCTCTGCTATTCCCCGCCTGTGTGCCCCGTACCACAGCCTCCCCTCCCACTCCTGCTCGTACCGGTGTCTCTGCTTGTTCAGCGATTCGGGGGCATGATGACCGTCTTCACTGGCCGTGGTCAGTGGTTCGCCAGGACCGTTTAGCCCTAGAGTGTTGTGTCACAATGTCTTGGAGGTGCATGTACTACCAGCGACCGTCGCATCTGCGTCTTTGGTGATTTCTATCTGCCGCATCCATGCCTGCGAGCAGATTGGGGGGCGGTCTGGGGAGTGGTAATCCAAGTGTGGGGAGGTGGGTAGTGGGGTGTCATGGGCAAGGTCGGCTGCTGTATCCGTGGTCGATAGATCTGGAGTTATGTGTATTGATGGTGGTTATGGTCTGATTTGGACTTATCTCGATATGGGCTCACCGAGTGAGAAGAAGCATAGATGCCATCCCCCATGTTGGTGCGAGAAATTAGAGTAGTGATCAGGCATCAGAAGTACAGTACGCTGAGGTGTGCTAGGGGAGATTAAGTTTGTGAGATCACATAAGCAACGCATCAGAATACTGGAACATTTTGCCTAGCTAAAAACCCGCCACTACTCTAAAAGAAAAAGGGGAGGGGGCGGAGACCCTCCATGTAAAGAAGCATCACAGTCGGGACTGCCGGGAACCTGGTTCAGAGCTTGAAGTTGCCCAACAACCTGCCCAGTTAAGAACATGAAACCATCCAGTCAATCACCACGTGGGGTGAAAACAACTCCAGCAGGGACAGTGACAGTTTCACATGGCGCAAGCGAACACGAGCGTTTCAATACATGAACTACCAGACACGGACGGCATCAAAAAACTGAGAGCCGGCAGTCTGGTCTGGTCTGGTCTGGGTTTGGTAACTCAGGAAGCCCAAAAAAGTGTTATATTCCAGTCGGTTTACGATCTCGCTCATGTCCTCCTAGGCTGAGCAGGAGCTGTGCGAGAGAAACATGACTGGACAGATCGAGCCACCCTTACACATCGAGAATATATATACATACACCATGCCGATTAGGAATGGAACTTATTGACGGCTTTCATTGCATCGGGTTCAACCTGAATTGAGATCTGATACACATTGTGCCAGTTAGCTACACACCACGGACTGGACTGGGTGGAGTCAAGTCCTGGGTTCCGGGAAGGATGATAAGTAGGGTAGTCTTGGTCTATCATCTTGATATGATGAACGAGGAGAGGGGAGTGTTGGACGGAAACACCACATGCAGTCAGGGCCAGGAGTCTGGTCGTGTCAAACACAAAGTAGGGGGAGGGGGTTAGATCGTGATCACCAAAACAACTTTGTTGAACACTCACCCACCCACCCACCCACATATTCGGCCGAAAATGCCCGGGTTTCTTTGTACAGATCTCTGTTTCTAGACTAAAGACACATGTCAAACCTCCCAGCTACACTGGGACTTCCAGTCCCAGAAAGGGGGGGAATCTATCACATCACCAGCACACAAGAAACCTGTGGGATGAGGAGGGGTGACGAGAACTGGCAAACAACTAGAAAACGAACCCCAAATACGAAAGTAAATATACCACCCATCTAAACAGCTTGCATATCCCTTCTCTTCTCTTACTATCCAGAAGGTAGACCCAGAAAACGCATTCAATATAAATAGTAAAAGTGTCACACCTACCGCCGTATCTCCGGCTATTATCATCATCATCACACACCACCATGGTACACACGGCGGCGGCCAAGCAGAAAAAAAGGCACAGCTACACACAAACGTATTACACAAATGGACGACAATACCATCTACGATTCATATATAACTACACCTGCAAGACTCCCCTCCCATCAAAGTACAGGGAGATCTTGTAAAAAGAAAATCCAAAACCGGGACATGGAAACATACGCTAGGTCGAACAAAACCAGAGCCTTGACATCCCCAATCCATCCAGGTCGCAAATCACTAATCACAAACTACGAGCACAAACACAAACCAGGGGAAGATAGCACCGGTTTGAAAAACAAGACAAGTCAAGTCACACGGAGCGTGGTTCGCCCGTCCACCCGTCCGTCCACCCGTCCGGTCCTCTATCTGTACCCGTCAATCTGTCCAACCGGTCCATGGTTGCGGGGTATGTCCATTTCGATTCGCTCTACTCTTAGTCTGTGTCACGCTTGTGCCAGGGCGTGTGAAAAGTGGACGGAGAAGGGGGAATCTGGTGTTGTTCCGTGGCCGCCTGGGGACGAGAAGATGGTAGAGAGTGGGGGAGAGAGGGAGAGCTGGGCAGCACTCACATTCATCACTCCCTTCCTCTCTCCCTCCCATATTCTCGCCTCCAGGTGGGAGCAACTTGACAACCAGCATATTGTGTCACGCCTTGTATTGGTCTCTTTCCCCCTTGTTTCCTCTCCCTCAAAAAACAAGTCAGTCTAATAGCTCACGACGGCCTGGTCTCCGGCTCCCATCTCTCTCAGCAGTGAATCCGGTCACCGAGGTGATCACCGGCCTTCACTTGCCGGGTGATCACGGCCTCTCCCAGGACACCTGCCCTTCATAGCAGACGCACAACGGCAGCCGTATGTCACACCTGTGGGTTAGGGTTCACCCATTTTCCGTCCGACAGTGGGGTCTTCCCCTGACCGTACGGAAGCATTGGCAATTTGTGTTTGACAAAGAGAAAGAGGGAGAAACAGGGTGTGGCTCGTCCACTCCCTGGGGACTTAACGCCAGGGACGGGAATCCCCCGAACCAGGTTTTCTTCACCGCCACATCAAGACCGACACCCGGACCTTGATCTGTTATACGGTGAGCGGGCCACAACCAAGACATCCTGAACAAAAAATAGCACTTGCTGAAAAAAGCTGAGAGGAACATCAAGGCCGGGTCAATTTATCATCTGGTAGTGATGTTGCTCCGCCTTACATTGCTCAACTAACAGGACGCGCAATGGCGAGCAACACAGCCTCTGCAATAGATTCCATCGCTCCTTCCGATTGTCGACGGTTGCACATTGTAAAACCGCTTGCACTTCTCGGCAATCTTGAAACTTGCACCTCAAAATACCCATTGCGTGCCTGCAGGAGTAAGTACAAATCAGTAGCCAAAGCAAGGAACCCAACTTCCCTCCACAAACGCACTTCACTTGATAGGCTTCTGCAAGAGTCCGATCGGCTTGCCTTCGACGCACCAAGCCTCTGCCGTGCCACGGATCATGCTCATCATGTGCAATCCGATATTTCACAGGAAGAAGCTGCTGCAAACAGCCCAAGCCCTCATGGTAGCCTCGCCGGACCCAGTGTGTCTTGTGGTGGGCTAGGTGGGGGCCAAAGTGGATCAAACTGGTTCCGAGGTGAGACCACCACGGTCTCACCGCTTACAACTGCCATATCTCGCAGTTCTTGGCAGTCCTTGACCGTCAACTGGCGCCAAGGACAATCATTGAACCTGGTGGAATAAGCCCAACATCTAGTCCAAGTCGTATCCGCGACCCGCGGAGCCATCAACCGGCTTCCGGGACAGCTTGCGGTCCACCTGGATGAGATGGCAAGTCCGCTTGGCCAGGCATCGAGGAATGAGAGGAAGATGGAGCGGCCCGCCTCTTTCTGGGGAATATGTGAGTCAGTCAGATGGTCAGTCATTGCGCAGACGCTCATGAGCTGGCTCGGACGCCTCAGACTCGACAGTTTTGCGGGACTACCGCCTCAAAATCCGGGGACGAATAAAGAACGAGTCAACTATCCACTAAGAACAAATGTGAGGGTAACGTCATGGGCATGCGGGAGAGCTGAACCGCCCGCTCGAGCATTCGTATTGGCAGGCCGAGGTCGTTGGGCCGTAATGTTGACACCTGGTTTGATGTCGGAGTGACCCCCCCAGATCGGTCCCGACTCTGAAACGCCATCTGACTCGGCCACATATTGGGCCTCGACTGTTTCCAGGTGTTAGACATGCTTGTAATAGATGCACGAGAGATCTGACTGCCGTATCTGGATCCGGACACTGGCCAAAGTCTTAAGCTTCTCCAGTCAACGTGACAAGCACCCCTGCATACATTGGATGAGGCTTGAGCTTCATGCTCGAACTAACGTTCCCGCATAAAGTTGGACTTCGAGAAACCAACAGGGAGCGCCAATACCACGACGACAGCTGGGAGACGGAATTGCTCGTTGCAGTTGGGCAGGTTCAACATGCTCAGGTAACCCAGGACTCTGGGAAAGAGAAGCTGCGGCACCGTGGCTGAGCAGGTGTTGGGTGCCCAATAATGCTGGACTGCAAGCCCGCCCCGTCAAATTGATTGGCCGTGGGATGCGGCGGCTTGAAATTCGTCGGGTCTCCGCACCGGGTTTCATAGCAAGCCCCAGCCGGCAGATTTGCCGTTGACACACGGAAAAATCTTGTCGTCCCGACCAGGCTCAGCGAAAGCATTAGAGAAAAACCATTTTCTGCCCGGGAGCAAAGGCGCGGCTCGGGCGGAACAGACAGGCGGACAAGAAGGGAGGCGAGAAGCACTGCATTGGGCCGTCGGGGAGGCGTCGCACAGCGCTGAACTTTTAGGGCAAAGACCCAGGCAGGCAGACGAGAAGGGAGTGTTGCTGAGACCCCTCAACTCAATTGAGAATCGCTCATCAGCTGTTCGTCGACTAGCTGAAGACGAAGTGTCGGAGGCATTATTGGCCGCAATGCCCGTTCCGGAGCGCTAGAGGCAAATCGAGAGGAACCCGCCCGCAAAGAGGCGCCTGGGGTCGTGGATGGTTCGTGACCGGCTTGCAATCCGATGGACGCGTTTGTTCGCGCGTCTCTGAACAGAAACACACCGACTCTTGGGTTGGGTAGTGACGACGGGTCCTGTTGCACTTTGTTTGGGTCGCCACGGGCCTCAGATATGCGGCCATAAGCACACTTGCCCTCGGCAAGCTGCTCGCGCTGCGCCGTGAGTGGTCGAAGCTGCAGAAGCTCCGTACAAGAGCCCTCAATCCCTCCGCAGCGTGAATACGGAGGTGGGGTCGTGAGGAACGGTCGACGCGCTTGCAACCAGCCACCGCATTTTTCTCGTCGGGCCGGATAGAATCACAGATCACATCACGTCGACACTGGTGTTGTTGACTGTTGACGATCCGGAGCGTCAGCAGAAAATAAATAAACGGCTCGAATTGACGAGTCCAGACAAATCATGCCTGGGCGCGGCGATGAGAGGGGGGTAGATTCGAGCATGCTGCTGAAAGGCAAAGTGGAGGCAGGAGCAGGGCGTCAGCGCAGTGGTTGCAAAGAAGGGAAGGTGGGAGAGGTCATGTGACCACGCCGTTATCTTTGAAGTGACTTCACTCGAGCCCGGAAAACCTGGAAACCGTCAGCCGGTCTTGCGACCAGTCGCACCTCCCACTTTCCATCAGGCTGGCCTGGAAATAGGAAGAGGACTGGCAACGGATGACTGCCCGCCTTTGTCTGGGTCGCGACTTCCACTTGACGCTGATTGGGACGGGGAAGCTGGCGTCTCGCTTCCAGGTTCCCGCAGCTGAACGTCTGCCAGTGGTCCGCTGCTGCTGCATCTTGCCAATCGCACCGTCGCTCACCATGCAGCAGACGAACTGGAACTTGGACCTGCTGACCATGGTCCCTCATCCGCTGCCTTTTCCCACGCTCCCTGCGCGCTATTAAAAATTCCCACGCCTAGGGTTGACGAAGCTGCTGAGAGACGTCCCCCACCATGCCGGGACATGATGTCGCCAGCTGATCGTCCATGATGAGATGACTTGGTGACGAACTGCACTCAAGTCACAATCACAAACCGATCGCTGCTTCTTCACACGGCCAAAATCGAGCAGATGTTGACCTTGCTGCGCGGCTCCCCCTGGCTCTTCCAGTGCGACTCGGATTTGTTAAGAAAACCAAAAAGATCACGGTGCTAAAACGGGGGTTCTCACGGGGGGCTCTCCTGCTCACGGGTTCGAACGAACCCCAGCAAGACTATGTCTTGGGTGTGGGAGCGGCTTGCGAATCCTTGGCAGGCGACTGGCCCGAGGTCGCCTTTGGGTATCAAGGCCATCGATGCCCAACCGCTGCCGGGGCGGCAGCTCGCAACCACTTGTTCCCCCCAGGCCAATCACGACGGCAGCTGTTTCACGGCGACCACCCAGGCGTTCCAAGCGTCTGGCCGCTGCTTCTCCGCGAGTCTCGCTCGTCCTTGTCCAGCTTCCCTCGTCGCCCTGTTCGTTGCCCTTGATGAGCCTGTCAGACTGGCGCCTTCGGCAACGCCCCCGTCTAAACAAAAGACTCCGCAGACTCGGCGGCCGATCTCTGATTCGATCTCGGATGCGACCACTCTCTCCTGGCACGCCGGGGGGAAGTGAACCAGAGCCTGGTCTTCTCCTATTTGGGGAAGTCGAAAGCTCGCCCAGTCCCCTGTCAACCCTAACCGAGCGAGGGTTTCTGATGCTTGCCGATTCCAGAAGACTGCGGTAACTTTCCCGCCAGCTCCCGTAGCCGTCTGCATGTACCGCCGCCGTCACACCAAGTCTCTCTGGGGGACAGGGTCGAGACCACGATGTTGCTTCACTTCCCAGGGTTGTCTTGGTCGAGAGAACATCTCTCTACTCTCCGTGAAAAAGGCGACAGATCCAATCCGCGGCCTTCTTGCAAGCGTCTAGCGCTGCTCTGCCCTCGCGCCTCGTCCAACGCTTGTCCTGCCGTCTTGCTGATGGTCTCTCGGGTGTCAAGGGAAGTACTTTGAGCAGCACCCCGGTCCCCGTCAATCGGATCTCTGCTTGTTGCACTCCCAGGCTGAGGCCCCTGCTCCTTCTCCCCCGCCCACACCCCCCTTCCCAGGTTCTCCGAAGACCTCCTCACCCACGCAGAGAGACAAGAAACATGCCCTCGAAGTACCACAAGAAAGGGTACGTACCGGTTTGCCCAATTGTGCTTGTGGAATTGAAGGTAGCAGACCCGCGACATCCTCTGGCCCTTCGGCCTGACCATCCCATCCCTCCCCCAACTTGAATACATAATGATGAAGAGCCACCACCCCCTCTGCACACCCTCTCAATTCCCATCATTGACATCTTGAAGGATATCAACCTCAGAAGCAGCATTGATTCCTGCTTCCTTGTGTGTTCTGCCATCGCCATTGTTATTATTACATCTCCACGACTTTGCTTCACACACAATCACAACACACTGTCACCTCCCCCACTTCTCTTCTCCTACGCTTTGGTCTGATACCCCTCTCTGCCAAAGACGGAATCGCGGTTGCACCGAAAAGAGTGTGAGTGCCATTTTTTTTTCCCCTTCCTCTGCGCTCCTAACCCACCCACCCTGGTCTCCCGCACGTCGCGCCCCCGATGCCCAGCTCTCTCCTCCCCACCAGCCCTCTTATCAACCCGTGTTATCCTCCAACTTCTCATCCTGTTCTCCCCCTCTTCTGCCTTTGCTCTGCAGCATCACCCCATATCGAGGGCATATGTTCTCTTCCTCTCCTCATCTCTCACCACTTTCTGCCTCCAACAACATCGTCTCCTCTCAGCAAGCAACCACGCCAAGAGGCCGGTGTTGCACTATCCCTTGTTCACTTGAAGAATCCACCCCCTGCTCCCCCCCTGCCACGCCAAAAATAAGGGCGGTGCCCCTTCACCGCTTCCCGCTTTCCGGTCCGCCTCCCAACCTCGACTGACAAGGCCATACATAACAGACTGCTCGCACATTTTTCTGAAAGTCTAAAATCTGCAAATCACTGCAGTCTTTCAGTCCCATCACCACCCACACATATACACACACATCGGTCTTGTGGCCCACCATGGTGTATTCGCAAATGCAGTCATACTACAGAGCGCCGTTGACGGTCGACACAACAGCTCAGAAGTTCTTTGATGAGGAGGACGCGAGCATATTGGACGAGAACATTCTTGATCAGACATCACTCGATTCGGCGTTGGAGATGTCCCCGCCCATGGTTGAGAGCAGGAGAGATTCCTTTGCTGTCTCATCAATGTTCTCGCCCAAGACGGAAGATTGGCAGTCTGTAGAGATGCAGTCTGTCCCGTCAAACAACCCCTTCTTCGACCAGCACAGCAACAACCCCTTCATGCGGATGGATCAGGCCCAGCAAGCAGCATACCAAAGCCATGCCGCCGCTTGGCCCATGACCAGCTCTGGCTCCGCCACACCTCTTCAGACCTTTGACGGCTTGCCTACGGAGTTTGACTCTAGCGTCCCTCTCTTCGGCAGGCCCGCCACCATGGTCCAGACCCCCTTCAACAACCCCAGCAACCCGGTCGCCCTCTTCCAGACATTAGGACACCCTGCTGGCCAGTCTCTCCCCACATCACCCCAGAAGGATTGGATGAGTCAGGAGATGAAGAACCAGGCCATGGCGAAGCGGACCCGGCCTCCCAGCCCCCTCATCCGGTCTCACAACGACCTCAGGAGGGGAGACGGCATCCGGAAGAAGAACGCCCGCTTCGACATTCCCTCGGAGCGCAACCTCAACAACATTGACCAGCTCATCTCGCAGTCGACGGATGAGCAGGAGATCAAGGAGCTCAAGCAACAGAAGCGGCTTTTGCGCAACAGACAGGCAGCGTGAGTATCCTCGCCCTTCTCTGCTCCTTGGATACATGATACTAACAGAACACCTCTAGGCTGGACTCAAGACAGCGCAAAAAGCAACACACAGAGCGTCTGGAGGACGAGAAGAAGCAGTTCACCGAGGTGATTTCTTCGATGGAGGAGCAGATCACCAAGATGGAGCAGGACATGGCCAACCTCATGCGCGAGAAGCAGTCCTACCAGGCTTACATCCACGAGATGGAGAGGAAGCAGGAGCAGATGATCGCCGACCACACGATCGAGACAGGCGAGCTTCGCAAGAAGATCAGCGTCCTGACTAACCACGTGCAGTCGATGGAGAGCGCCGCCGTGTCGAACGAATCCGGGTTCACCGGAGGGTTCAATGACATGGAAGGCATCACCATGGAAGACTCATGGGATGATGATATGCACATGTTTAACACTTTCCCCATGGGTCAGCAGACTGCCGAGGTCAAGACAGAGATGCAGATTGTGCCTGCGAAGAAGCCCGAGGTGGCCTTGACGACGGATTGCGAGAAGCCTGCCCAACAGGGCGGCCTTTTGTTCATGCTTTTCCTCGTCGGCGCCTTTGTGCTCTCGAGCCGGTCGACACCCAGCATCCCGCGCGTCTCCGAGGATGTTCGCGCCGCGTCCGCGACCATCCTGGAGAACGTGCTTAAGGATGCTGGCGTCTCACATGCCGCCTCCTCCACCCTCGAGGCCATGGCTCCCCAGCCTTCGGCCAACACATGGACCCAGCAGCCTGGCGGGTCAGCGATTCCTATCGCCGCCCCCGTCCTCGACAACGTCGCGCCCTCCATGCTTGGAGACATGGTCGACTCCCTCACGCAGCCGACGGAACAGCAGACCAACGAGCAGCTCTTCTCGCTGTCGGTGTCGCAGTATAACGGCCTGAACTCGCAGGATTTCCCCCAAGTTGCTCAGGCTGAAAAGTCGACGAGCCAGGGACGACGAAATCTTGCTGAAGCTCTCGCCAACATGCGCAACACTGACAAGCAGTCAGCCTCGGAAGTCTACTCCCGCTCGCTGCTCTGGGACCAGATCCCGAGCGACGTGGTCAGGACCTTCGCCAAGATGGTGGCGGAGTCAAATGCTCAGCAGGGCACTGCTGGCAGGGGCGGCGAGGACGACACATGAGAAGAACCCAAGGTTCCTTTCTTTCACGACGACATGACGACATGAAGATGCTCCGCTCCAGAATGCTTTCGTTCATCACCCTCAGCTCGGTCGCTCTCATCTGCCCTACGACTACTTGATTTTAACAGTTACACTTCCTCCGCTCCCGCGACACACATCTTCAGACCTATGCTGCTCACGCACCCGAAAGTTTGTTTTTACTCTTGCGTCCTGCTCGTGACAGGACCCCCTCTTTCCTCTCTGATTTTCATGATGAATATTTAGCAGGCGAGCATTGTGATTTTGGCGATTTTGGCTTGTTTTCCTCTCTATTTGTTTCCTCTTAGTTTAATTCTGTGTCAATTTCATATTTCCTCAACTTGTTTGTATGGCGCAGGGGCCAGGGCAAATCTTTTGGTGTCTCTACTACTACTGAGCAAAGCCTTGCTGCGAGGTTCGGCAGGCGGGTTTTTGGCAGGTATTGGGCTTTTTTTGGCAGGGAGGAGCACGGCGAACGGTCATTTGTTGTGTTGAGATTTTCTTCCCATGGGATCCAGGGTCGGGCAACCGACGCCCACACATTCTGACACAGACTCGTCAGCACACTCTCCTTGCTGGTCTTTTTTCTTTGTATAAAATTTTGGGTTGGGTCAAAATTTTGGGGGAAGCATCAGCGTGTGGGAGATGATCCAGTCTCTCTCAAGCTTGGTGGGGAAAGCCTCTTGGGACACACTCCATTTTCTTTGATCTCTGCATTGGGAGTGGGAATGGAAACTTGAACGACACGCGCACAACGGCTGCACCATCATCATACACATGTCTGACGACGACAACAATTTCTTTTGTCACTTGACGACATTACGACACACTCTTTTTACGACAGCGGCATTCTTGTTCTCTTCCTGTCACGGCGACGGGGAGAAACAGGAGCCCTCTTTTGTTCTGGCGGGAGATCGAACGGGAAAGGACAAGGGATACCGGTTGTTTTCTTTTTGCGGAAACCGTTCGCCCATAAAACTGTGAACAACTCCCCGCGCAGAAAAAGAAGCAAACACCCAAACCTGAAGTTTCTCCAAGAACCCCCCAGCCTCAACCAAAACCTCAACGGCAGCACATGGGACCTTTTGAGGTCAGACGCAGAGACAGGAGGAAGAAAAAACAGGCTTCAGCAAAGGAAGGCAGACAGAGATACAAACACCATTTTTATTGCCATGCGGGCTATCACCACCCCCATTCATGTTCATTGCAGTACAAGCACAAATTCAGATTGAGCGGTATATGGCTTTGCTCATTTATTGTGTATATTTTTTCCCTGACATCCTGACATGAGTGATGAATGATGAAATGATGATGAAATTTGATCCACCTTGAGTTTGATCCCCAGGATTGTCACAATGTGAAATGTCTTTTTTGTGCAGAGTAATGGAGCCTTCAGGCGGTAGGTACACAGGCACTTGTCTGCAGGCGTTCATCAGCGCCCGCCTGAGCTGACGACTGACCTGCAGTGATAGTTAGCGTAGGCGGGCTTGCAGGGTGTCATTCCAGATCGGTAGGTAAGGCATGGCGAGGTGAGGTGCCATAGCCACGCTGATGGTGCTGCAAACCGGTTTGGTTTTACGAATACTCCCACCTCAGTAAAAGTCATTCATTGGCTTCCCCAGTCGTGTTCCGCAGCGGGGAATCTTTTTACTGTACATGCTACCTATGAGAGCAAGTCTTGGTCTGGTTCGGTCGGCCGTGGTTGGCTCAGCTCATCAGCTCAGCTCAGCATAGCACTGTAAATCCTTTGGTATGTATTCGTATCGGACTTTGCTTATTCTAGTTCCTGCGGAGAGGGAGAAATGGGGATATATTTAAATGGTAAGAACCTAGCACGACACGGGAGGTGAGGCCATGTGCCATATCAGGCAGTCATTGGAAGTTTGAGCAGTCAGTTATACATATCGGGGTGGTTGGTAAGTACGTAGAGGTGAGAAGAGGAGAGCTGTTGGTTAGTCTAGGTTTTTTTCTGTCGTAAAATTGCAGTTTCCCATGTATGTATGTAAGTGCGTGTGTGTGCGCCAGGAAGACAAACCCTATTCCCTTGGGGCGAAGCAGAAATAGGCAATCGCCGTCAGCTTTCAGCTCAGGGGGGGTTTTTTTTCTTCTTTTTTCTTTTTCCTTTTTTTGCTTGGTTGCATTGTTTAGGTAGAATGATATTATTCAACGGGCTCGTTCCATGGGGTATCCCCGCCCCCGCAAAAACTGTGCTACGTAGATGATTCATCATGTGCTTGATCTTGAATGTCGGTGAGCTTGCCGATGGTCTGGGTGGGTACGTGTGTCTCAGTGGGCAGGCGGCGGTGTTTGTGGGTGGGTGGGGACGGCATCATGAACGATGGGGGGGAAGGTCGGGTGGTTGACGTGACGTTGCTGCTCGCGTCATTTGTCATTTGGGATGAGGGGGAGAAAAGGTGAACTGTAGGAGAGCTAGGGTGGCTGTTCCTTCCTACCTAGGTAGTTGGACTTGGAGTTGGCGAGTTGGCTATCTTTTTCTCTCTGGCTAGTCACTAACTCATCCCCCCCCTTAAAAAAACTTGATCTGGTCACAAAACTCGAGATTTCCCCCGTCCCGTATCTACCGATCTTCCCATGAGCTCCGCTCGTATCATTCAGTTCGATAATAGTTGCTAGTCTCCTCTGCCGCAGGGCCGCCTGATGGCCGCACTTCGCATCTGCCGTCTCACACCCACCCCCTTCGGACCAAATACGTTCAACACGAAGCACCAGGTCGCTCCTGCGAGAAGGAGGGTGGAATCCGGGGAAAACATGGGGCCACGGAATTTAGCCAGAGACGAACGAGCGAATGCAATTTGTGATTTGTCTGGCCTTGGCCCTGCAGGCGAAAAAAAGAGAAAAAGCTGTTTGCTGCGACCTGCCGGACCTGCTCATCAGGTGGTCTCTGGGGCTGGAAGAAAGGGAGGGGAAAAAAAAAAAGTCCAAGGCGATTGGGCAGCAATGGGGACCATTGGTTGGCAGCGAGTGAATGACGCCCACGCAACCACACCCACCATCGCCGCTACCACCCTCTAATGCCTCAACGTTCCCCCATCTTATGATCCCGCCCCAAATTCCGGTTCGGAGGGACGCCCGGATCGAGGATGGTTGGGGGGGAGCCTGCAGATGCGGTGCGTCAGGAGCCTTCGGGAATTCTTTTGGGGACTTCTTTCAGAGAGAAGACGACCCAGCCGAGTCCGTTGTTTGTCACGCAGCTCTTGCCGGTGTAACGTCCTATCTACGTCTAACGTTGCCCGGTACGACAGCAGTTGTGTGGCACGAGGGCTTGAAGACAAAGGCTGACCAAGCCCCGGCAGATGATCGAGACAAGCCTGTTGTGTAAAGGGCAGAGTGAGGCTTTCTCGGAACCAGGTCACGCGCGCTGTGGTGTGGCCTTGTAACTGACTGATGCAGACATCCGCCTTGAAAAGCCATGCTTCTCAGCGAGTCGCCGTGCAACGGCGCCATGAGACAGGGCGAGGTCGTGCCAACCACTATCCGGGGATATGTGCCGGATGTCTCTTACTACCCGGACGGACCGGCGCCGATCTCGCCTAGTCTTCCGCCCCGTGCCACCGATAATTGGGAGCTGCCTAACCCTTCGGCTATTCTCCGTTGCCACGGCCCAGGAGTTCACCGAAGCTCGGAGCCTGCCGGTTTCGCACTCCGAGTAGATTCAGTCGTCGTTTCTTGATTCAGCTCTCCTTTTCCGTTCTTGTTGTGGCCTCCTATGTTTCGAGGCGATGCTTTCCGTGATGGCATGGACGCGGGATCGCTGGGCAGAGTTGGGCATCGTCCACCATCTCTGTGTTTCCTCGGCCTTCTGCTCTTCTTCTCTCATCACCTCTCAGACACTCCCTGGACTCTCCCGACGTCCAAGCTTCAACGCCAGTGGTATTGCGGGTCTCGTTCCGAACCCTGCTGCATATCTTGGATGAAGTCCTGCGGAATCGCAGGTGATTGTCACAGTCCTAGATGCTCTTGTACCTCGAAGTCGAGCCATGTACCCTCTGTCTACCGCTGCCGATGGTCAGATTGAGAGGCTGATGGCGGATCACGCTTAGAGGAGAGCGTACACTGGGAGGCGAGAAGTTCTCGAAGCGTTCTTGGCACGGACTTCGTCCGACATGGCGTCGTGATGGCGTTTGTTTACGGCTGTGGCGAGGAAATAGGAGGCGAGCCTAGACCAAGCCAGTCTCGCCAGAAAAAAAGCTCGACGGCATACTTTGCCACAACTCCAAGTCATCCCTTGGCTCAAGTTCTGTCGATCCCCTCCTTCCGACCCCGCTACAACGCTACGCAGTCGTTCCAATACGCGTGAGAACCAATGGCGCGCCTGAGTTGGCCTTCTCGTGTGTCTGAGCTCTGGATAGCCTCCACCACTCGATGGTGTTGATTGTGATGGCCATGGGTCTCCAATTGCAGCTTTAGCCTCTTGGTGATACAGGATGCTCCTCCTGCAGCTACAGTAGCATTGTTCTTGAAAAGAAGCATCAAGACCCGACGGCAAGGATGAAACCCTGGGCTCGCAGCAGAAACCGACCAAGCGGCAAAGTGGAAAAACATACCGCGGAGACGGCTCAAGCGATGCCAATGCATGCAGATACACATGTTGTCTTCTGATATCTCTGCTGCGCGCTTTAGCTCCATGCCGGCTTTCAGCCCCTTCACCTCGAGCGGCATGGCTGCCCGGCGAAAGCTCAAGTTCGAGACAAAACGCCGGTACTTCTGATCAAAGTATCACTCCCCTTTTGGCCATCCGAAGAATCCGTTCCACTCTTGCTGTAACTATCGCCTCCCCTGTTCCTATTCCCATCACAGTGCAGACCACAATTCGCGTCGAGTTGATATCCACCGCGCTGCATTGACATTGCATTACATGGCATTGAAGCCCGCCCTGTGTCCAATGCTCGACCTCAAGACCGAGACGATCAAGACGTCCATCGTGATGATGCAGGTTATTGTGTTCGGACTTGGCAACTGACAAGAAAAAGCTGCACATTTTTACTTCATCCTTGACCATCTCACGCCATGATATCCAATGCTTCCCCCTCTGGCTATCACATGCGAAAGGGAGTGTGAATCAAGGTCAAGCAGCCCAGCAGCCCAAGCCGATGACAGAATCTAGAATGGCACGAATGAATAAAAATATCTAAATTAAGAATCTCTGAACTGAGAGCAGAAAACCGGGAAAGCAGCAGAAACTAATCGAATGGTAACAAGACGCCGAGAATAGGAAGGGAAAGAAAAATAAACCGCCAGCAACAAAGGGGAAAAAAAAGGTCGTGCTAACGTGGACAGTTCCCCCACCAGAGCTGACCCAGCTTTTTCTCCCTTCCATCACCCCTCGTTCTCTCTCCCACTTTCATAGCCTTTGTGAACCTATCAAACCACGAAGTTGCCGCGAACCCCATCCTTCAATGGGGGGTCACCCCCATCATGGTTCCTGAACGATGAACGATGATGAAGGCGGTCCAGATGCCGCATACCGGCAGCAAAAAAAGTCACAGTTTTGGAAAACTGACCTAGCATTGAACGTTCTGGCTGTTAGACTTTGTCTTGCAAAGGTGTCAATCACAGTGCATCTCATCCCATCACAGCATCAGTGGACCCTGCTCCCGCGACATCTTGTCCTGTCATTCATTGCTACAACGGTGATATCCATCCACCCATCTCCAAGTCCTCCTCCGTCAGCGGTCCACGTCCTTCCTGCATCCATCTCCTGAGCAGAACCTTTGGATCTCAACTCCCCTGGTACGAGGACGGTGACCAACCACAAACGATGCACCAAGCCAATCCAAGCAGACTGATTGGCAATCCTCCGGGTTAAGGTTAGTACGGACAGAATCTAAGTAGTGTTGTCGTGCTCGTCTCCTTGGCCGGCCGGCCTTCTGCTGCCCGTTGGCCAGACCACAGATCATTCGAACAGGCCATACAGGTTGGCCAATTACCCCATCCCTGAGCACCCCCGCGCAGGCCACCTAATCATATCAACTACTTTTTTGCGTTCTGTGGGTCGTATTTGTCCTTCCAGATCCTGGAGAACAAAAAGTCAGCGGTCTAGTCGTCGACAACTGGTGAACATCAACATCAACATCAACACCGACATTGACATGACTTTCTGAAACAGACCAGGGAACGCGCCGGCTTGACTAACAGGCCGCGAGTAAGCAATATCACAATCATATGCCAGGTACGCGGTGCGCCTTGTCTGTGCCTGGGCCTTCCCGTCGGCCGACTGCAGTGACCAGCCGGCCATCGACACTCGCCCGCGTGTTTCGAGCTGTGGTGGTTGCACAGCTAGACCCAAGAAGCCCGATCCAGACAAAAGTGGACAGATACAGTATTGTTGTTGCTCATCCTCACATAACCCTGAGTATCATGTTGCGGAAGGCTGGTGCATGCAGGAGCTGTGGGGGTGTGTCCCTATGACATGCCGAGAAAGAAAAAACAGGGCGAACAAATCGACTGGCTCCTAACCCATGTGGCCAGCGGCCCTCGGCCGCAGTTGATGACAGCCTATCAGATCGCCAAGCGGCGAGTCATCTGCGTCGGACGACATGCGGCTTTTCGACACGAGTTCACCCCCATTGTTTCTGCAAGCCGTTGTGCTGCATTCATGCTCCATTGGACCATGCAGAAGAGTTGAAAAATGAGGGGGAGGAGGATTGGAGTGAGGGGAAGGGATTGAGGGGATGCCAAAAGAGGGATAGGGGACACGGGCTCCCATTTCCCAAGAGCAGGCCAAAAAGAGAACAAGAGTAAATGGCAATCGAACTCACCAGGTATTACCGATTATCTTGTTGCCGTTCTTCTCCGCCAGCCGGTAGTATTTTGCAGCCGTGAACTGTATTTTGGTTCGCAAGACACCAAGTCAGCCTCATATGACAGATCGATCTTTTTCCCTCAGTTAGAGGATCGAGGGCCTCTGGCCCCCCTCCCTTTCCATCTGGCGCGGGGTTGGAGAGGGCGGGATCCAGCGCTCTCATTCGTGCCGGCCCCAAAGCCTCATTGATGCCCAACTCTCGGATCCAGCGGACGTCAACCAACCCCGTGCGTCGAAGTTAGTCCGCCGAAGGACCCTTTCCCCTTTGGCTCAAATCCAAAAGAGCAAGCACGCCACTGCTGTCCAGCTGGCGTCGCCTAATTGCCAGGCATTTTTCGATGACCAGCGCTTGTGATGGCGTGCAGGGAGGGGATAATCACTCGGTGACAAGGGAGAAAGAAAGCAACTGACCTTGTCTTTTTTGGTGCCAAAACCCTCGAGATAGCACCACGCTACTTCATTCATGGCATCTGTGCGATGGAGGCAAATAGTGTCAGCTCAACTCACGTCGTTCTGATCGGGCACCGTCGCGTGGCAGCAGCAGCGGTGCAAGAGAGGCTGCGGTCTCACAGCTGATCTGATGCTGCTGTTGCCGGTGTCGCTGCCGCGCGGCCATGCCCGATCCGCACACGACACCAAGGAACGTACCGGTATCGCCTAGGTTGGCCGCCGTCTCGTAATACTACAAAGGCCAGTGTTAGAAAACGGAAAGGCGGGACGGGGATGGTTACGGCGAAGAGGATCACGGCCAAGGCCGACGAGAAAGACCGAGACAAGCAGTCGGAACCATGCATGTCTCCAATGGAGTGAAGACTTACCTGCTTTGCCGCAATTGGGTCTTTGGGAATCCCCCAGCCGTGGCGGAAGCAGTTTGCCAATTCGAAAATGGCTAGGACGAGCTCGCCCTTCGCCACCCCTCCCTTCTTTAGTCCAGCCTGGAGCGCGAGGTGCTCGATTTCAGCGGCATTAGAGGCTGCGGCTGAGAGGTAGTTGACGGCGGCGGCGGCGTCTGGTTTGCACCCCCATCCATGCCTGGATTCTGGATGTCAGCACATGGCGATGGCAGGCATTATTGGGCAATTGGAGCTGCTGTGTGACCTGGTGCGCGGCAATCCGGACGGACTTCCGCGAGACCCCAAGTCCTTCGCGACGACGCAGATCGGAGGCACATACCTCAAGGCGAGTCCATACAAGACCTGACTCAAGGGGTTATTAGCACCCTTTGGGTCAGCCAGGCGACCAAAGAGCTTGGTCGACCTCTCCAAATCGCCCTCCTCGTGCAGTCTGATTGCCTCTTGAATACTATCATCAATCTCCTTGGACGACACGACTCCCTTCTGAGGGCTAGGACCAGACAGCGGCCAATTTTGCGGGGAATCGTCACTCGAACCGTCTGTCAGGCGCATGTTTGCAAGGCCCCTAGTTACCTCACGCCCTGGAGACGGAGGGCGGCTGCGGTTCTTCTCGTTCTCCCGCGCCAACATGGTGGCCCGCTTCTCCCACTGTAGTTCCTGGCCTTCCTTGTCCTCCTCGGGATCCTCAGGCGCGATAATCTCGGGAAGATTTTGCGGCACATTTTCGGACGTGACGGGGCTGCGACTGAGGTGCAGGCGTTGCGACAGTCGTTTGGTTGTTCCGCCGGGCGTTGTGGCCCCGGGACCGCCGGCACTCCTGTTGCTGGACACGGAGGCGCTCCGACTGCGGCTGCTCCCACGAAAAACGTCGAGGCTGAGACGCGACTTGTCCTTGCCGGATCTCGAATCAACCGTTAGGTAGGAAGAGGTATCGTCAGAATCGGCTCTACCGGGCGGATGGATGATTTCCTGCGTGTATGTGTCGGAGCGCACAAAGGTGAACTCTGGTGCGGCGAGACGTCTGACCGTGGCGGGGTCGGGACCGTCGCCCTCGTCGATACCCTGCTTCTTCTTGAGGAGGTCCCGGAGACCCATTTTGCAACGTTAGTAGCTAGTGATGGTTGGAACTTGTAGTTCAGATTATGCCCGTGTCTTCAGGACTTTCTGGTGCCGCGCTGACGTGGGGTCGACCTTCTCCTGGGCGCAGTTTCCACTTCGGGGGTCAAACAAGTGCGCGTCGCGGGAATCGGCGTGACAAAGAAGGCAAAGATATCATATATTCGAGTACGGTAAGCTGTTGCGATCGCTATGAACACTCGTCCTGGAATCCAACGCGCCGGGCGTCCTTTTCAGACAGCAGCATTCAACGCTGGACATGGCTGCGAATGTCGTTAAGGAGGGGGCTGAGTATTCGTTGAGGGGCTGTGGCACCCCTTTTTCAGGCAGGTAAGGCAGGAAGCAGGGGCTGAATGCGGGGATGCGAGCCAATGCAAAAGCGACGCGCCTGCTCCAGTGACAAGCTTCAGCGCGCATCTGTCTTTGCCCCGCAGGTTCGGGATAGGTACGACCGTCAAGCATCTTCCTGGCTTGACGAGATCTCTGGAGAATTGGGATGACTGCGATGCCCGGAGCTAGTAATCGCTGGAAGAAAAATAGAAGAATGTTGTGGACAAGAAGATGCCTGATGACGCGGACCTGACTTCAGGTCTGCAGTGGGAACGCAGCAGGTGTGAGGAGGGTGCAACCAGTTGATCGGTGGAAATGCAAGGTATTGATGATTGAAATCTGACATATGAGGCGGTCTCCGCGAAGGGGACTCTGCCTGGTTAAGTACCTAGGTTGGACATCGGAATAAGAACTCACAGGAGATGCGTTCAGTCGAATCAATGGCTCACCTGATACAGCATCTCATGCTTGTGGTATCTTGGCAAAAGGACACTCAGGTCCTTGGAAATGCTAGTGAAGTCGCGATAGTACTAGGTCTCAACTTTTTTGTTGAACCTGCTCCCCTGACTCTATCTTCGATTGGCAGCAGACCTCTGAAAGTTGAGATAAACGATGTCCTCACGTAGTTTGGATCTGCCACTGCTGTCAAAGGACGACTTTCTTCTCTGCCGAGAAGAAGACCCTGACAAGTCTTTGCGCGAACGGAACAAACATTCAGGGATTACCTTCAGGGGTTGCACTGTGTGGCCGATTTTTCAAACTCCTCTGGATCCAGCATTGATGGAGCAGCGACAAGTGATCCAGCAGCCACGGCACGAATATAGCATGCTCACCTTCTCATCGTGCGCTTCGTGAAAAACATCGCTTAAAGGGAGAGTGACCCCCCGCAAGTTGCGAAACATGGTGTTGAGAACCTTGCTTCGGCAGATGGCGGCTCTTTCCCAGTTTGTCGGTTTCGCGACAAGGTTGAAGGCTGAAAGAGGTAGCGGAGGTCGAATCAAGGTGTGAGGGCACCCCATTTTGATGCGGAGCTTCCTAGACCGGTGGGAGGTTCTTGTCGATCTGCCACTTAACCAAACACCCAAGCTGCCACTTCATGCGTAGATGCTCTCTACCTACCTTCTAGTGTGTGTCCTGGATTTGATATTCTTCCACAATGGACCGAGCAGACGAGTCTTCGTCATTGTTTGGTGAGATTTGTCATTTGATGAAGGGTGAGATGGTCGAAACAAACCAGTGGAATGTGACGGTGTGACGGACTCGAGATTTTTCTTATCTTTTTTTTTGAGCTCTCCTTTCCGCAACGCTGCGCCGTTGTCTGATTCGCCAACTAGAACTAACGACTACTGGCCCGTGCCTGTCGACTTGGCGGTGAGCATGGGATTTCTGTCCCTTGCAGCTTCCCCTTCCGAACCTGACTTCAGGGGCATCTTCAGGGGTTCGCGGGGTTCTGCGAGGTTCAGTCGTTCCAGTGGGGATTCCATGCAGCGAGATGCCTTTGCTCGAGGGGAGCGGCATCCCCTTACTCGAACAAAGCAACCATGTTCCTGGTCGCTACCAACTTCCCGCGCCGCCTCGCAGGAATTCTGAAATGAGCCGCTGAGAAGTGCAACCATCCGCATGGTGCCTAGATCTTGAAATGATTTGAATGCAGTCCACCAGCAGCCAAGAAAGCCGCGAGCCGACGCGTTCAATTGCCTTTGTCCCCGAGGCTCCCCTAGCCCTTCGCTTCGGCAGAGCAATTTTTTTTTTTTGCAGTTGTTTCTCACAAGACACTTTTCCCCGAGACATCACATGGCAAAGGGACTCGTCAATACCTAACTGACCAGCTATCCCCCCCCCCTCTTGTCGATTTTTGGACCGTCAAGTTCCGATATTTGAAATCGCCGTCACGCGTAAAGGCCCGTTCGCAAAAGGCGGGATCGTGCCGAAGCGAACGAGAACGGTGTTTTTTTGTCACCATTGAACGATTGGCGGGCGAGTTCCACTCTAAGTGCACCTCCGAAATATCACCCAAAACGGATCGGGGAAGGTCCAGAAAACCTCGGGCGAGCTTCGACTCTGGTTTTGTTTAACCATTGCCTAACAATCCATTGTCCGAAAGCAAGAGCAGGCACAAGAAAGAACCAGCATCCAGGGCGACTTGGTTTTCGGTTTGCGACGACAGCGGGTCCATTCTTGTTTCCCCCACCTTTGAGCCCGAGCTCCGCAACTTCTGAGGACCTTGGATCCTGGACGGTTGCTTGTCACACACGACACTTGGAACTAGACTTCCCTTCCTGTCCTTCGCAGCGGCGACGGTCAACTCTCGGGCGTTGTTCCTGGTTGCTGGCAGCTTCGTCCGACGGCTTGACACAACGCCAACCCCCACTCCGCTCCCGTCCTGGACCGTCTTGTGATGGCCAAACTCTAAGGCGCGCCAATGTCGTCCCCCAGCTTGCCAATTGTCAGTAGCTCCGACGTGTTTCGTGCAATTTACCCTCACCACACGTCCAACAAACGCTGCGGGTAATTGCAGCCCGCGACGCCATTAAGCGTCGCATCCTCGCACCCTCGCGTCCCTCGCTTCCCTCGATCTGGGCCTCTTGGTCGCACGGCAGGCTCAGTATTGGATATTCTTGCCGGGTAGTAGCGACGCGGAGGACGGGACTTGTCTCTAGGGCTTAGCTACCGTGGGCACCCGTTCCACCTTCGCTTCCAGTTTCCATACAGTCCGCAAGTGTGTAATTCGCAGCTTCGTAAGAAGCAAAACGACTTCGGCATGGCAGCCATGGAAGCTGCCACTCCTCGCCATCACCATGGCCACCAACCTCTTCCTGCCTCGCCAACACTGACGAACCCCGATATGATCTTGCCCGACTACGGCCGCAGCGACTCCCCCGACCCCGATCTCGGTGGCACCGGCCGAGAACACTCACCGCTTATGATGTGGAAGAATGCCCACGCAGGGACCACTGGCGTGGATATTCACCACATCTTTGGCGTTACTACTCCCGGCACCCAACAGCTCGATCATCCGTATGGCCCTACCGGCCCCATAACCCCCACTACCCCTATAATATACGGGAACGGGACCATGTTGTCGGATATCGGCGAGGTTACGGAGGTCGAAAGTACTCCCGGGAAGCCATCTCCGTCCCGAAACAGGACTGTCCTGCGGAGGCCTGAATCCCCCACGCGCAACAACAGCAGCGACGCTGCATTGCGATCATCTCCTACCATGGGCGTAGCCGCTATGATGAAGAAAAAGTCGAGCAAGAGTTTGAATACGAAAAGGGATCGTCGCGATAGCCTTGAGAGTAATAGCACGGTTACCACACAAGAACAAGCTGGCATTTTTGCCGATTTCGACGACTCTGTCAGTGTGGGTGATAGCGTATTCCAGGGCGACGACGAGGAGAGCATGGCTTCGTCTTATGTGGAGGGAACGCCGGTACATGAGCCTCATCGCCTGGGCATTCCACCATCCGATAGTGTGGATAGGCTGTCCACTTACTCAACAACGTCGTTGAGCCGGAGAGCGGAGGAGATTCTGGCAAACGCGAAGAAGAGGCTGACGGTATGCTCTCACCTCCCACATATGCTCTGGGCCCGATGCTAACTGTCAGTAGACCATGGAAGGTAATTTGACACGCGCCAGGAGCTCCCTTTATATCACCCCACACAGTTACGGATCTGACGGCTCAACTCCCTCGCCCCCCTTCCAGCGCGCGGTTACTGCCATGCCACCGCGTGACAGTGGTCACTCTACGCCAAGCAACTCACCAGGCCACTCGAGGATGTCAAGCGATATCGCTATGCGCAACGGACTTCCATATCGGATATCTGCACAAAGATCACAAAGCGCCCTTGGTGCGGCTGGAGGATACAGACAGCCATCGTTGTCAAAGAGCGCTGACCACATGCAAACCGGGACAGACGAGGATGATACACACCCAACTTACATGGTGTCTGTAGCCCGGGAGAGCGCACTCCAGTCTCTGACGGAGAACCATGTCGCCAGACTTGAAGAAGGGGAGGAAGTTGCCCAAGAAAGCAGGCTGGATAATTTCCTGAGCCCTACGTTTGGACCTTTTACCGACAATGGGAATGGGCGGGGCCTACAACGATCAGCATCTGCCGCTCAAATGCGAGACATCAAGGATATTAAGGATCAGATGAAGGACCTGAAAGGCAAAATCTCGAGTCTGCGAGAGCAAGCCCGCGTCGACAGCATGAAGAGGAGGAGTTTGCAGAGTTTGCGGACTCCTAGCCCCTTTACTCATTCACAAATCGACCAGTGGTACGCTGATCGGGGGTCTGATAGAAATTCGACGGTCAGCAGCAGTGGTGCACTCCCCGCTAAGAGCCCTTGGAATGGCGAGGAGTCGAGCATCGACGGCGATGCTGTGCAAGCGCTGGCCGAGGCGATACACCAAGACAGTTATGTGGAAGAAGGAGAGTCGGTCTACAGTGAGGCGCACAGTGGAACCCAGCTGAAACCAGCTGGTGGTCGCTCACCAGCAGGGATCAGCGCTCCCCTTTCGGCAACTGGAGTTGACGATGCCGAGTTGGAAGTCGAGGATGATTCCGATGTGGTCACCGAAAATGGCGATCCACCCGAAGAAGAGGATTTACCTGCTGGGTTTCATGACGCCATGGACATGGGTTATGAGAGCGAAAGCGGTGATTCTCTTTATCACGACACAGTCCAACATCAAATTTCTCACGAAGACCGTGAGGACGCGTTTGACTACGAGCATTTCTTTTTGCATAGCGCCATGGGGACCATGAGCCAACAACGCTTGCTAAGGAGGGGAAGTACTGGAAGCTATACATCGGATGACTCGACCGAGACGACGAGGGGCCCCGTTGCAGGGACGCAGCCGGGTGGAGTTGAAGGCGATGAGAACACACTGGGCCCGGACAAGCCCGCCCATAGGAGTCGGCGCAATAGTACTGCGTCTATATCAACTATTGAGACATTCGCGACGGCGGAGGAGGAACGTGCTCGACGATCTGGAGAGGTCAGCCGCCTGGATGGCGTTATTGAGGATGAGTTTGTACCGTCGGCCGGTTCGTCCCCCAACAGCCAGAGGAACCGATCTGATGCTACAACCACATCGAGTCGGTCACCGATCACAACCAGCGGCCACCCTTCTATGTCTAGCATTATGAGCCTCGCAAGGGATAACAGCGACGGATCCATTTCTTCGATTCCTGAGGAAGGCACGGAAGACGGAGAAGGATACCAGCCCTCTCGCCGCCATTCCGCTTTCCGTCGACCGATATCTTTCTCGACGTCCCACTCGATGCACCGTCCCTCGGTCTCGTCGTTTGACTCGACGGGCACCAACCGAAGCTTTCCACTTGTCAACAAGCCCAAGAGGGCTAACAGCACCGGCGTTCTGACTCCGAATTCGTCTCCCGACCAGGAACTCAAGAACATATCAGACACGCTTTTGAGCGAGACGGTCAATGTTTGCGATCGGCTCAACGAAGAAGGCCCAGCTACCGGGGACCGTGCTAACGATAGGGCCCGGCTTCCCCAAACTATGCAACACCTCTGACGCGAAGACAAGTACCTTGTCGAGAGGATGGTTGCGGGGCTAGGGCGGTGCGTGTTGGGCTTGACGGAAAGTGGACGAGCTAGTGCCGAGAGCCGGATGTACAGGAGAAGAATTGACATGGCGAGACGAATCTTGGAGGGCCTTGAAGGGGAGGAAGATGAGTAAGGTAATGGTGGATGGTTCGCCATTAATGCGGCGGACGCTGGGTTTTTTTTTTTTTTGCGTTTAGGCACCAGCGGAACGACGACGTTGATGCGGAACGATTACAGCCTTTGCAACAGTCAGACTTGATACGAAGCGGCAATGCCAGTATTATGACGGCGCAAAGCAGGTGTATGGAGGAAGGGGATGCTCTTTATTCTTCAAAACCCGGGAGACTGCATATCAGGTACTTGTACTTGGTTCCCCTTTTCTTCCTTTTATCCAGCCATTAGTCTTTTACCCACTACTGCTGGAGTTACTTCATTTTGTTTGTCATTGTTTCTTTTATTGGCGGACAAGGTATTTGGAAGATGGATGATCATGGTGTTTAAACAGACGGGTAGGAGTCTTGGTCACACACCCTCCGAAGACCTGGGATGGGTTCTGGTATTAAAATGGGTGATGCGATGGGAGCAGGGCATAACTTGTGGTTTTGGCGAAATTCGCTTGTTCTTGATTCGATACCCCAATACTTTATCCTTCTAGGTTATTTTGTTTGTCGAGATGGAACCTGAAGAAGGGGGGGCTGGAGATTGGAAGGGGACTGCTATCCTGAACTTAGGAGGCATGTTTGAGGTGAAGGGGGAACCGAAAAATAGATCAATTCCAGAAGTTCCCCCGCTCACAGAGTGAAACCTCATATCATATAATTAACACTACTGAACTGGGCGGTGTCTTGATCACCAACAAATCTCTGTTGCTCTGGTGAACTTTCGCAATTGACTTCCAGTACCAGAATACCTAGCCTGCACTGATTAGCTTGAAGTGTGTCTCCACACGAGGAACGAAGCCAAAGCCGCTGGAAAATAAGCTTCTGAACCCCAGCCAGATCTGGTTCGGCATGGTCCACCTGCATGGCAAGGTTAAAAAATAGCGTCATAGGCTTCCCTCACCGCCTTTGGTGGGCGCGTTTTACTGCCGCGGGGCAGTTGGGCGATAGCGGCGACTGGGAATCACATTGAAGTTCCAAACCGGGCACTCTCGATAACAACGCCCAGCAGCCGATTACAACCGCATCCCCCCTGGAAACCCTGTTCAAGGCCCTCAATCCTTGTATAATTATGGCAAACTTCAAGGATTGGGCACTGCAGTATGTCCTGGCAGACGATGAACCCGCGCAACTCGACATTGCGAAAAAGGCCGCGAAGGGTGAGTGAGGAGGGACGCAGAAAGTTTCCCGTGTATTCGTGCTGACAATGATTTTCGATGCAGAGATTGAGGACTCTGGTGCCAACAGAGTTGTCGTGGGGAATTGGGCTGCGTCGGTACAGTCGTGGATGAGCAGAGCACAGGCCAGTGACGATGACCAAATGGATGACGGGGACGATGGTGGCAGCGGCGATATCATTGCTCGGGCAAAAGGTATGTTGAAGCAGAATATGTGGGTGGTATGTGATACTAAGATGGACTCGAAGCTCTCGGATTCCTTGCAGGAACCCTGGAATCGTTGGACAAGGATGTGCTCCGGGAGGATCAAGGTGAGACTGCTTGTATTCTCATGGACGTTTTATACTGAACATCGCAAAGTTACATTCTTAGTCGGCTTTTTCGGTGCTATGTTTTCCCTCGACCACAAGTCGGGAATCACAGCATCGACAAAAGCCTTGCGGCGACTGCTTCTCATGAAAGCATTCAAGCCAAGTCTCGGAGCGAAGATGGTCGAGGATGTGCTCAACCTCAAAGAGGATTTCCGATTGCAACCGGCTGCAACTAGGCTTGAAATATACGACTTACTTTTCTCACTATTCCAAGAAAAGTCCGTCAACAGCGAGCTCCAGCACAAATATGGGCCGTCTTGCGGGTTCGCCGTGGACCTCCTTCAGCTTTGCCAACACGAAAGAGACCCACGGAATCTTATGGTTTGGTTCAAAATACTTAAGACTCTCCTCGCTGATTATTCTCCCTCAGCAGAAGTCACAGAGGAAATCTTCAAAGCCTTCTCAGCATACTTCCCTATCTCGCTGAGAAGCTCAGCTACTCCTATTGGTATCACCGCCGATGATCTCAAGGAGGCTGTGCGGGGTTGTTTTGCCGCACACCAGAGACTATCGTCTCTTGCGTTCCCCTTCTTGATGCAAAAGTTGGATCAAGGTGACGCTGTGACAGTATCGGTAAAGGTTAGTGGCTCGCAGTTGACGTGATTATTATTCCCTTTGCTAATAGAACCCAGGTCGACATCTTGAGGACACTAAAGGCCTGCGTTCAAAATTACAACAACCCCCAAGCAAGCGTCGTACCGCATATCGAGAAGATTTGGAACTCTCTCAAGTATGAAGTCCGTAACGGGGAGGTCAAGGAGACCATCGATGCTACTCTCGATGTTTTGCGGGCCATCGCAGATCGATTGGATGGCTCTAAGACGCAAAAGTTGGATGTATTATCCTTGAAAGACTATATCGACTTAGTCTTCGGGGACTGCCGCGATGACCTTGCTAATCCCACTTATACGAAACAGGCCGGGCTTCTTGTTATGACCGTCGTCACTAGTAACATCCGAAGCTACATCCTAGAGAACGTGGGCCTTGTCGAATGCATCCGGCAGAACTTGAAACTGCCAAAGTCGCCATCACACACCAAAGATCTCTTACTCATTCTCAACTCGATCCTCAAATCTCGGTCCGATCTGGTCAATAATCGAAAAGCTGGCCACCCCCAGGATGAGGAACAGCTGAAGGGCGAGCCGAAGGAGCACCTAGAGAGCCTCTTTCACGATACCTATCTGAGAATATGGACTTCCACGTCAAATGAGGTAGCCGATAGTGTCGATATACCCGAGCAATTATTGCAGGGGATGGCTCTGCTTGCAAGCCAACGTGCAGTGGGGGAAACCGGAGAGGACTACTTGCTCTGTTCAGCAAAGATATGCTCCGAGATCTGCACTCTCCTGATACAACACCTGGTCAAAGGACTGACACTGAGCTCTAATGACAACATGTCCGACGGCGATAGTCTTGAGGAGGAAGCCCAAATTGCCCTTCGAACTGTTGCCTCGGTTTACACTCCGGCTTACGATGAATTTATACTGAGGGCTACCGCAGAAATACGGAAGCGGGACTGGACAAACCCTTCAAAGTATTCCCTCGACGCCCTCAGAAATCTGCTGTTTCATCTGGCTTACGTTGGCTGCTCCGAAATACCAGCGAAGATTGTTTCCGACGCATTGCTGCCACATCCCTTCTCTCCACTTCAACACCTCACTTCATTCACTACCGCTATGGTTTCACTTTTCCCACTATCCCCATCAACAAACGAAGCCGACACGCAAGAGGAATCACTAGCCAATTCGTACGTTATCGCGGCGTTGCACACTGGCCTGCTCTTCTTCCGCGATGCTTGTGTCACCAAGTATAAACTCGATACCTTGGACACGTACTCGAAGGCCGACGAGAACTGGCTGGAGGGACTTGAACATGTTTTGGATGACTGGCTCCAGGGTCTTTCTTCCGCCAAGGCTGGGATCACCTCTGAGAGCTTGGGGGAAGACGACCCAGAGGTTTACAGGCAGTTCTTGTGTCTGGGTTTGCTCATTACGAGATACCTGTACAGAGCTGCTGTCTCTGGGCCTCAGTCGCTTTGGAATGCGGATATTCTGTTCAAGTTATCCAATATCGCTGCCACAACGGTCCGGAGTCTCGGCGAGCAGCTGCAGAAGTCGTGCAACCTGGCCATCGAAGCGTTCAACTTCTTTGGCAGTGAGGGCCCCGCTAGGCCGCAGACCGAGATCCTAACTCGGGGTATCCTGGAGGGACTATGGCCAGGAGCCATGACCGAACTGGTATGTGGCAGTGATTAAATTGTGATGTTACTTCGACTAACAAGCGCGTAGTACAAGCCGGGCGGTGTTGCGGAACGCTTCTTATGCAGGGTGCCAGAATCGACAGGCTCATATCCACGCCAGGGTGAGGTTCGTGCCTCGATAGGGTTGATCTTGGCCAACAAGTATCGAGGGGGGGCTTTTACATTCGACACAGAGTCGCAAACCATCAAAACTATCATTAGCTACTGGGAAGATCAGCTAAAATTGGTCGGTATCTCGACAGATGTCAAACCCGATGACTACCAGGGCATTTGCATGGTAGGAATGAAGACCATCTCTGGCGCTGCGGCACGGCTGGACAAAGCTGTGCTAGATATGGCTCCGCTCTTAAAGGACGTTCTCGGGAGCGAGAACCCCAACGGCGATATCCTCGCACGCTCGATGGGAATATTGGTCCAGGACACGGACCTTCTCACCACCGAGAACCACGCAGTTGTCCGGCGCTTCTATAAGCAGTGGATCTACACCCATCTGGCCAAGCCACTGTACCCTCTCGCTCTGCCGACTGCTGGCGACCGTTCTTCGACAGAGTCGAGATACAGAAGCGCCATTCTCTCCATCGTGAGCAACTGCGTGTATGGTGTCTACGAAGCCGACTTGGAGCCGCTGATCCGCTTGCTTGTTATCACCCTTGGTGACCGCAGCAGCCTCGCTGCCAAGGCTGGTCGTCAGCAGCTAGTCTCAGCACTCGAGGTGCTGGTCGAGATCCTGGCCAACGAGCCCGACACTCTAAAGAGTCACTTGAAGGCCATCATCGGCGGAGTGATGGCTGTCTATGAGGGATGTCTGCCAGACAGGCAGGAGGCGAAGAAGGATGCTAGCTTGACGGCAGCGAGGAAGCTTGTCCTCCAAACGTTGGGGGCGATTCCCAAGAAGTTTGAGGAGAGGCATTTGTTGCCTTACTCGTTGCGGTTGCAGCGGATGCTAGCATTGACCTGTGGTGACCCTGTTCGGGAGGTACGGCAGGTTGCGAGGTTGGCCCGAGTGAACTGGGCCAAAGTTGTAGTCTAGATAGATTAGGAGAAAGAAGAACCATGTTATGGTGGAAAAAGGGGCGTGTTCTTGGCAGCTTGCAGCGGAGGCGGCGAGAATCCGGCATGCTCCCCCAAGGTATTGAAGACCATGCAGCCGTGGGTATCTATTCCTTTTATTTCCCAGTTTCCGCGCTCATTTTAACATCCCAAGGATACATGGTGATAATCCATGTCTTTTCTTTTTTCTTAGTTTTTCTCCCGCAACTTCATACACGCTAGCCAGCACTGCGCTTGAACAATAACGACCACGACATCTATGCCTTTCTCCGCTTGCCACCCTTCTTTGCATCAGTCCCCGACGCCGCCTCCGCCCCCGACGCGGTCCCCGCTGCACTCGCCAGTGCCTCCAAAATCTCTGGCGTGTACCCTGGGGTTCCCGCCGTCGTTCCCGCCGCCTCCCGCGCCTTCAACAACCTCTTGGAGTCCAACGCACCCACGACAGGAATCCCCGTCGCAATCATAGTCTGGAACGGCGCTGCCACAAAATGTCCCGCCGCGTCAAACCACTCGCTGAACGGCCGGCTGACCGTTAGTGTCTCGGCTTTGCTCGACCCCTTGCGTGTTACCTCGACGGTGAGATGGTAGGTGGGCTCGTTCTTGCGGCTCTGCGAGGATATGCGCAAGGTAGCATCCCCGCTGGGGGTTGTGCCTTGGTAGATGCACCCGCGCTCGACGTAATAGATCCAGAGGGTGAGGGCGCCATTGATGGCGCTATACAGGGCTACCGCGAGCGCGGTGAGGGTCTTGGTGGATTCAAAGCCGAATTTATAGTCCCAGAGGAAACACGCGGCGGCCAGGGCAAAGGCGCCGTAGCCGAGGGCGAGGCGGACATCGGTTAGGTGGTGGGATTGGGTAAATTTGAGAGAGTTGAGGTAATTGGGGATGGCATCGTCAGAGGTGTTTTTGAGGTCTGGAAGAAGGGAGGTCAGCTATCAGGTAGATGGCATAGGGATGATGGTCCGGAGGGGAACAGACCTGCAAGGTTATAGACCGTAATCTTTTCTTGGGAGACAGCCATGATGATGTGTTGTTTCAGTATCTGTCTGGTTGAACTGATAAAGATGCCACTGAGTCAGGGAGCTGTTCTGTTCTGTCTCGAACAGCGTAACCTTGGTGGTTCTGTCCTCAAAGTCTCGGCTGCTGCCCTTCAAGGCTGTGTGGATGGAAAGGCCACCTTTGGTCGCGTTCGATTGGTGTGTGGGTCACAGGCACCCCTGCCCACAGCCAGCAAGCAAGACCGCCAGAACGGCCGCCAAGCCTTTGCCTGTGCTTTGGCGGGTCGTAGCTTCAGAGCCGAAAGAAATCAACCGACGACATCATCTACGACCCCTCAAAGTGATAGAGCCGCGGCCGATTCTGCAGCGCAAAGCACGGAAAACATGGCACAAATACCGATACAGACGATCCATCGGGATCCTCAATTATTGTAAGGCTTCATGCAGACTCCCTTCCACTTCGTCAGTCGCTGATCCCATTGCGCAAATAGTTACTGGATTCTCTTCCCGATAACGCTGGTCATGGTAGATGCCACCTTCTTCTTCTCCTAGTTGATCATGCTAGATCTGACACGATGTGCGCCCAATAGATTCTCACAGGCGTCCTCCGCCACTACGCCAGCATCCTGATGACTTCGGCACCCAAGAAGCTCGACCAAAAGGCGATTCGCGAACAGCGCTCGTTGCTGCACGGCGTCGGTGTGCGGAGCAACTTCCACGTGCTATCACAGGCATCCTTCATCGCTCGCCGCGACTCCTTGTCGACGGCGTACGAATCGGGTGCCTACCTCAAGGACCCGGAGCGCCGCGGGCAGGCGCCGCCAAACCCGATGAGCGACCCAAGCTCCATGGAAGGCATGATGGGAGCCATGAAGAATCAGATGGCCATGATCATCCCCAATACGCTGATCATGAGCTGGATCAATGCGTTTTTCAGCGGCTACGTCATCATGAAGTTACCTTTCCCTCTGACGATCAAGTTCAAGAGCATGCTCCAGGCGGGCGTGGCAACCAAGGATATGGATCCGAGGTGGATGTCTAGCATCAGCTGGTACTTTTTGTGCTTCTTTGGATTGCAGTCAGTCTTCAACTTCCTGCTGGGAAGTGATAATGGTAGGTGGAATTGCCGTGGTGTTCTGTACGACGTGTTGCTTACAAGAACCTAGCTGCGAGCCAAATGGCGCAACAGATGGGACAAATGGGCCCGCAGGCAGGGCAAATGTTTGGCCCTGGCGTTGACCCTGATAAGCAGTTTCTTGCCGAGGCAGAGAATCTTGCTGTTATCGAACATTATTCGGTTCTTGACGGCGTCGAGCAGCGCCTTCTAGAGGGTATCAGGGTATAAAAGCCTAGCCGTGTCTGTATGTGTTGTACATAGACCGTTTTTGAAAAGCAACCTTTGCGCCATGCCTGTAACCCAAGTTCAGATATCCGTATCCCGCCATCCAAATATCTCATTCCCACCAGAGCGCGCAGCCGAGGCCCGCCGCCTTCATGGACCCTGTGATTTTGTATGGGGCCTTGAGCTCGCTAGCAGGCTGGTTGGCCAGATCCACGGGACCAGTTGGCGCTTGGTCGTGCCACTCTTCTGCGATGACCTGGAATCGAACCATTTCGTTATTATCGTAATATAGTTCTTGGCCGTCTTCTTTCCAGACCCAAACACCCTCGGCGGCTTCACTTTGAGCTAGTTAGCATGTGTCATAGCAGTGGGGGCGAGTGTCTTACAACACTGAGCCATCCGGAAGCTCGAAGCTGGGAACGAAGATATCGTGGAAAAAGTCAGTGGCCACTGCTGTTGTGTTAGCCTGCCTAACGTCATAACCAGTAAACAAAGACACTCGACTCACAGTTGATCCCCTCCCGAGACTGGCTGGCAATTCGTGCGACAATGACCTCTCCCTTGAAGGGCCGGAACACCACCATTCGGAAATTGACTAGTGGATAAGTCAGCGCTGGGCAGGTCGGTCAGAGGGAAAATAAATACCGTTGACGTTGGCACAGCCGTCGCCCTGGCCGATGAGACCTTCCGACGTCCACAGAATATCCCATACACAAATGCACAAGCCGATGTGTTGGACAACTTTGTTAGCGTATTTTGCATTGATATTGTCCTCAATCGCCGAATGACTGGGTTTGCCAAAATCCGCAGGCGCAATCTGCACCAGGTCGGCGATCTTGGTCTAACCTCGGGTGTTAGAGTAGCTAGCAGCGACGGAGAGGGGTACACACGAGGATGAACATATCGAGCAAAATGGACCTCTTCTTGAAAACCGGAGAATTAAGTCCCAGATAAAATGATGAGGGAAATGCGTTTGTGATGAACTGTATCGCTTCTACATACTCCAGAGAAAATTTAAAGCCGCGCCCTCGGTTTTCTGCATCTCATGGTTGACACTTGCACTTTGTGAACAGCGCCCCGCGATCATAGCAGTCGCTGGGTTCTGCCGGTGTTCAAAACTTCACCGCCCACAAGGGACTCAAGCAGCCCAATCGATAAGAATCTTCAAACCTTGGTGCCGGAATTACCTCGGGTAATCATGTCTGGTGTTTGTGTCAAACCCATCACCCAGTCGAGCCAGCACTTCCTTTCATCATCAACCCAAACGTAAAAGGCAATTTTGCCACAACCCTCTCGTCCACACCATCTACCGTTCTTTTCATTTCGCTCCCTGTTATAAGCCCCGACGTTCAAGTGAAAGCAGACTTTTCGGTATTCGGGGATCTGCGCTGCGTGGTCGCGTTCACTTCCAATCTCTTCGCTCTTGATCTGGAAGTCATCCAGTTTGTCTTGCTTCTAATCGTCAGGCACAGGCACCGGCGCGGCTATCTCCTTCCAGGGCTATGGCCTACAACTACGGACCGCCTCCCCCGCCGCCGCCTCCGGCACCCGCTGCCAGCAGTGGTGGCGGACCTCCAATGTACGCATCTTCGTACCACCAACGAGGCCCTAGCGGGAGAGGTCGCGGGGCTCCTGACCGAGGCGGGTACCACCAGCCCTCTCCAGCTTACGGCTATAGCCAACCGCCTGCCCCGTATGGACAGCAGACCAGCTCTTACCCCGGTCCACACCAGCCCCCGCAAGGCGGCTACCCTCCCCAGCAGCAGTGGCATACCGAGCACGCTCAGCAACACCCCCCACCGCAACAGCCTCCCGCTGCAAACACACTATCCGCTGAGAACTATCACCCGAACTATGCGCCCCAGATTTACCAACAGCCTGCGTACGGTGCCCAGCAGCCCTACCCTTCCGCACCCCAACCCGCCTATAGCTCTGGATATCCCGCTTCTGGACCGCCCGCTCAGCAGTGGGGCGCTCAGCCTCCCCCAAACCAGCCGCCGTATGGTAATGGCAGTAGCAGCCGTGGAGGTCGGGGATACGGTGATCGTGGAGGACACAAAGGAGGGCAGATGATGGGTCCCCCAATCAGAATGGGATTTGATGGCGCGCAAGCTCCTCCCGCTCCAGTGAGCAACCCATATGCTGCTCAACCATACGGCGGTCCTCAACCCCCCCCAGCGCCGTACGCAGCACCACCCTTCCAAGGCTATCAACACCCGGTTCCGTACATGCCTGGACCTGCCCCATATGACAGCAATTCCGGACATGGGTCTCGTCATCACGGACGTGGAGGCTTCCATGGCAATGGGAAACCCCGTCCTCAGTTTGGTGGCGATAAGATGCGCAACCGTAACCGGGGCTCGTCCGCACAAACACCGCCTACCCACCATCAGAAGCCTGATGCTGCCTCAACCGGGAAGAAGAAGAAGAGGAAGACGAACACGCTTGGCTTGACCCCCGGTGACGAGTCAGACGAGTTCGATGAAAATGAAGAGGAGTTGGAGCAGATGTATGGCGCCGATGCACCTATGTAAGTACCAGCGCACTGGCCTTGTTTCCAAGAAACAATAGTAGCTAATGCCAAGCAGGCCTGAGGACATCGCTACATGGATTGCTGAACGACGAGCCAACTTTCCAACCAGAGCAAGAATTGAGGCCAAGAAGGCAGCAGAAGCGGCCTTCAAATCTCAAAGTGGCGATGGTTCCAAGAACGGCGAGAACCGTGACGCTCTGGAGCAAAAGGCCCAGAAGCTCAGAGAGCGGCTCGAGAAAGTTGAATCGAGCATCAAGCGCAAGCGTGAGCAGCAAGATGAGGGGGACGATATGCGCGACATTGACCTCAGTCCATCTTCTTTGAGCGATGTCAAGTCGGATGACGAAAAGCCTGAAGTCATGTCTGCCCGCCAGGAGAGCTTCCTACCTCCCCCGCCTAAGAAAGCCGACCCGAAGAAGCACTGCAAGTACTATTCTACTGGAGGCACCTGTGGAAAGCGGGGCAAGTGCCGCTTCGTCCACGATCCTGCCGTCCGCGAACAAGCACTCAAGGAGCGAGAGAGAAACGGGGGCCGTATGACGCTTCAGCAGCGGTTGACACTGAATGATAAGGAGCAAGATGATCTTGCCATCGTTCAGACGCTCAAGTTCCTACAAGACAAAGGTGTCTTTCCGAAGAAGTCAGCTCACCCCCAGGCTGAGAACACAGGTTCAGGCGCCTGGGAAGAGTCGAAACCGCTCAAGCAGGAGTTGCCTGTCAATGGACACGGCCTGCCGCCAATCCCACCCCCGAGTGTGGTGTCGCAGAGCACAACGTCTAAGTACTCGGGCTGGAATCTGAGCGGGTTTGGCAATACTGGCGTGAGACCTGGTGACACCTAGCGGCCGGGAAGTCTTCGAGGTCGCGGTGTCATTATCTCATTCCGCTGAAGGTTGGGTTGGTGTTATAATTTTTTCTTTGGGTGCCTGGGTAGGTCCTTATTTACCTGGGAATTCGGCTTGGGAGAATGCCTGCGAGATAATGCTAAGATGTAACTTCGATGGGAGACAGCCTCTTGTCGTCGTTCGCATCTTTTGCGTTGCTGGGCAGTGTTGAAAATGACATAGAAGGTTGAGCACCCCGAGTCAACGACTGCCAGTAGCGGTCCGCCATGTGGTATTTCTCGGGGCGCCATTGAGCACCTGGTAATAGACAGAAGAAGCATTTCAAGACAAAATTGTTTCTTTTTCTTCCATGTCTTGCAAATTCTTTCATACCCTTGGGATTATGCCTTGACAGTTCCCAGTGTCCCACCATCTCGTCTTGTACTTTTATTTGCCTCCCCATTGTGCGGTACGATCATCAGGCAATGCAGAAGCCAGCCTTTAGCAGACTGAGCAGCGATGTCTGCCCTGAAGCATAATTGCTTGACAGTTCAAGGGTCGATTTGGCAAGAGCCCTTCCCTTTCCCTGCGGTTGATGCGTAAATATCCTTATTCAACGCCTTTCAAAACTGCTCTCTAGCAATTTGGAGGTGAAAAATCCCCGCCCAACACCCTCTTGAAAGCTACTGTGGCTACAATCCAACCCCTAAAAGGCTGTTAGCCTGGGACTCGAATGGCATTTGGTGATATTTAAATAGCTGGGAAGCTATTTGCGAGGGGTTAAACTCAAACATCTGGGTTCTGGTTGCAGAATTCGAGGCCTTCCCTAAATTTTCTTCATTAGACCTTTGATGATGAGAAAGCTCTCGACTCGTCCCCGCCAATTTCCCCCCACCACTTCGTCTCGCTTCTCAGGGCAGCCGCCTTGTACGCCTCAAACCCATCTTCGTCTTCCTTCTGAACAGCCAGGAGCGCCCGCCGGAGGTCCTTGTTGACAGGGGGGATATCCTGCATGTGCTTTTCCAAAGTCTCATAGTTATCCATCAGCCTCAACAGCTTCTCGTCGCCTCCATCGCTGCTTAGCCACCACTCTCACAGTAACCTCGGCGTCGCTCTCTCCCTCTATATCTTCGATTTCCACTATCTCCACGTTGTGTGGGTGGCCTAAGTAACCATGTCCACAATGCCCCGACACAGTCTTGTACGCATCCCTCGGGGTAGCCACGACCCCAGCACAAGGTGCACCAGTGGACAGGGTGGCTTTTGTTGCATGCAATGCACTCGACATCTCAGTCCCGGTAACTCGATACGGCTTGGCAGCAGTTCTTGCAGGCGTTCGACAACCTCCAGTGCGTTGTTGCGGATGGGCTCAAGTCTATAGAATATGCCTCTATGTATCGGACTTCGATGCTGAATCTCCGTAGATACGGTAGTATATTTTTCGCTAGACATGTCTTTCGGCCTTTCCGCCTCTGGGGTTGATCCAGTTAGGCGTTTCGGTGCCGAACAAGACTTCAAGGGCTTTTTTTTTGAGTAACGAAGGATTGATACACAGGGACCATGTCCATCCCATTGCTGATCTCGATCTTGAATGTTTGAAGCACAAAAATTATCTTGGGGCCCTGGACTTGAACTTTCTCACCAAGCCCCTGAGACTTTCCTCATCAAGCCTTTGCTTGTCGGTAATAAGAAAAGTATATCACCAAGGTTGGCATCCATGGATGTAGTGTATCGAAAGGGAGGGGGCCGTTCCGACAGCTGCCAAGCTAGGCTATAAAGTATCAGGCAAGACAGACTTGTAGGGTTTAGACATTAGAATCCATTGTGTTAACGGCAAGGGCATGGCAGTTCGACTTCGTGCGCAGCGGCCGTGATCTGTAGGGAATTTGGCGAGGGCAAGTTACACACCAAGTTACCACCTTTCGGTATTCAAGATCATAGTTTTATATAGATAGGTACCTGAACCGATGGCCTATGCAGTTAAAGGGCATTATACGTATTGGCATTACAAGCATCTTTACAGCGTAAACATACACATATTATAGTTCCTCCTTGCCATTTTTCTTCTTCTTCTGCCCATTCACCTTCCTCTGCTCCCCCAACTTGGCCAACAGCTCCCGACTCCAATGGCTCTTATCCTTCCCCGCCAATCTCCCCGCCAGCTGCTTGACATGCCAATCCCAACAATCTCCTCTCACATCCCCCTCCAACCGTCCCGCACATTCTTTATCCCCAACTAGATTGTGCTCCGAAGTAGGCCACTCCCCTAGGGCAGCCCCCATATTCTCGTCTAGAAAGTTATCCAGCATCAAAAACGCCGCCTTCTTCTGCGCGGCCTCCCACTCCCCTGTCCCTGGGAAAGCCAACACAGCAAGCACCATGTCCATGCCGCCGCGCGATAGGAAATCCCTCCGGATCACGCTGTTGCGTAGTAGTCCACTTAGCGCGGCAATGCGCGCCTTGGCCACGCCGGCGTCCTCGTCTGATGTGGCCGAGGCAGAGACAAGTCGGAAGGTGGCGCTGCCGAGCGTCTCGGCGGAGCCGGGACATGTTGCGGTGCGGAGGGAAGAAGTCCAGTGCTTTTCAATCTCGTCGAGAGCCTTGGGGTTGTTTTGCACCGCCGACGCGAGGGTTAATGCAGCAAGGCGGGCGCGGGAACGGACGGTGGGGGGAGCGGAGGGGGTGAAGAGGGAAGGGGAATGAGCGAGGCAAAAGAGCTGGTGGATGGTGGGGAGGTCTTCTGTGAGCTTGAGGCCATAGTAAATGTCATGGGAGATCTCCTCGAGGGTTGTCAGGGCGGCGTCAATGTCCAGCCCCTTTTTCAGGTGGGCGAGGTTGGCGTAGAAGCCGCCGTCCTCGGAGCTGCCGCCTCCTTTGGCGGCAGACGGTGGTTGTTTGATCTTGCCTACTGGGTCGTAGACTGGGGCGTTGGCGGGGATTTTGGGTTTGGGTTGGTGTTGTTGAGGGGGCGTGTTGTTGCTCGAGTCAGGGTCTGGGTCGACTATCACGACAGAAGAGTCGACGGGGAGACCTTCGAGGGAGGGGTTCACTTCCTCGGGGACGTTGATTTTGGCTTCTTTCTGACCGGTTTGGATATTGAGCCGGACATGTAGACCTTTAGGGAGGTCTTGATCCGGGTGGACGATTTGGAATTCATCTGTTGGGACAAAGACTTTGGGGTAGCATTCTGCGGGGTTGGAGGTGTGGCAGATGAGCTCGGTCTTATCATTGGCTGAAGGGGGTTGAGGTGAAGATGAAGATGCCGAAGATGCTGATGCTGTAGTTCCAACAAGAGCAACGCCTAACAAAGCCAGGAGGCTGAGTGGGAGTGAACCCAATCTTGATCTTGTCATTTTGAGTTGCGAGGAATGAGTGGGTTGAAGAAGTTGTAAAAGGGTTCCAGGAACTAAGTGAGATGAGATGCTTGAAGTCTATTCCCACAGGATGGAATGTGTGTGGAAAAAAGATGCTATGATGCGTGGACAGGACAATGCAAAAATACCGAGGCTTGCAAGTGAAAGAAATAACTTAAAATACTTATTATCAGTGCCCTGAATTAGCTGACACTCTGGCATTTGCTGCCACCAGGCGGCTGACCTTCAGTGACTCAGGGGGAAGGCGAGAGAAAGGACAGACTGGCGATTCAGTGGACTTCGCCCCTGAGAGTAGACTTTGAACAGCGACAACGTCAGGGCAGACTGGGCGCTCTGTAATTGGCTGGCTTAGCGCATCTAAGCGCGAGGGTGTGGTGAGTCACGTGAAGGAGCCCCGGCCAAGCTTGGGGGTTCCACGGCCTTCACGGCATGGTGATCGCAGCTCAGAGTCCGTTTGTCCCTCATCGATTAGCCAACGTCCCGTTGTACGCGCCTACACCCCTGGAGGCGCTGCAACTGCAAGCTCACCAAGGTCGATTATAGTTCGGCTTTTCGATTTGCCATCGTTGCGCCTGACAGGTCTGGTGCGGCCTTGGGGGACGGAACAGCACCTCGTTCGATTGCCATTGAGCAACATCTCTTAGTCCTTGCCCCTTAATTCGCTTTCGGTCCCTCACGATGCAGGCAATTCGACAGCGGGCAGCAAATGCCGCTCGACAAGCCCGGCCGACCGCGGTGCGAAACACGAGATCGTACGCCTCTGGACACGGCCACGAACATCATGCGGAGCACACGGTGGAGGAATCGTTTGGAGTAAGCTTTCCATGAAAACGACGTAGCATTGATTGCTGGGCTTTTTATCTACAATTTTTTGGAAGCTAATTGATGGCTCAGACTGGCTTCTACGTTGCCGTTGCTGCGATCCCGGCCTCGGTCTTCATTTACTCAGTTTCGCGAGCGAGCAAGGACGGCGAGCCCACAACCATTGAAAAGTGGCTAAACAAGGCAATGGATCTGAGCAAGGAGTGGGAGCGGAGGAATCACAACACCACTGCTCTCATTGAGCAGGCGGCCAAGGACAAGCACCTGTTCTACAATGTTGAGAGGAACAGACACATTGAGCTTTCCTACCCAGAGTACGTCCTCCTTCGATTTGGTACGATTCAAAAACCAGGCGAGCCGTGGGGGCTTGGATTGCTACGTGAGGGGATATTCGGATGCAGGATTGTGTGGGTTGGTCACACAAAGCCCTCGTTTTGTCTGACAAGAACGCCTTGTTGCGTCCGCCCAATTGGATCTGCACCACCAACCGGATATCTCGCGAGTTTCCTCGCTTGGGCCTGGCATGTCCAGGTTGTTATCCCGGTGGCTCCCAGAAAATGCATCTGAGAGGCCTTCTCCGCTTGGACATGCGCGATTGGCTCAATGTAATGCTAACCGCTAACCACGTGACAGGATCTTCCAACACGGCTCTCCCTACAATGTTCCGGCGGGACATTCTGTCAACCTGGACAAGGTTATTGCCCACTACCAAAAGCAGGCGGCCGATGAGGAGGTGCGCAAGGCAAAGAAGTTGTCAGAGGCGTCGGAGTAGCATGAACCATTGATTGCACAGTTCACCGTCAGCCGTGGCCAAAAAATAAATACCCGCTTGTGGCACATGTACATAGATCACCTAGGCCAATTTGTTCTCGATCGAGCCTCCCCTTTCTTCTGTCCTCCCTTAGTTGAACCCTCGTCGTGCTCCTGCTGTCGTGTGCCGGGACCAACTCCTTCCATATCGAGGTTTAACTGCCCCCGTTTCTTAAATCTCGCAGCCCTGCCTGTGCGCAACCTAGCGGCTGATGCGGACGTCACCATCGTCATCATCAGCTCTAGTGTCGCCCCGAGTCACAGCACACAGCTGACAACGTGATGGCGGACAACCAATCCTCCGCCGCTGGCAAGGTTTTTGACGCCTCCAGGACTGCCAAGGTATTTAGCATCCAATTCCTCTAGAGATCGGATAGCTGAAGCTATCGATTCCTTCCAGATATCGGACGAGTTCCTCAGTAAACCTCCCCGAGATGAACCCGCCGTCCGCATCGGTTTCGTTAGCCCTGAAGTTGGTTACGGACTCTTCGCCGCCCGCGATTTCGACAAGGGCGAGTTCATCTTTCACGAGGCACCCGCTTTCGTAGCCCCTTACAACGAGAAATACTTTGCTGAGAGGGCCCACATCATCCGCCAGCACGCAGCCTATCGAGCCGCCCTCGCTAAGTCACCGGAAGCCCACGACGCCATCATCGCAGCATATCCCCGCCTTGCCGCCAGCAACGGTATCGCGCCGCCGCCGTTTGATGAGGCCAATGTCGCCCTCAACACGGGGCTGGGAATGTTTCTGGTTCACGGGAAATTCGCCGGATCCACTATTGAGCAGGACGAGTACGATGGGTACACGACCAAGTTGCGTTCCGCTGTCGAGGCGAATCCGAAGCCAGGCGACGACGCGGTCCGCAAGGCGTGTAATGAGTATTTCAGGCACTATGCTTTTGACTCAGACATGAAGCTCGACCATGGCGGATCTGGGATGGCGGGAGTCGTCGATCTCAAGGCCGCCCGTGCCGGGCCTTCTGTTAGTCCCGAGATCTCCCGCGAAGCCTGCATCTATCTACTTGGCTCCCTCATCAACCATTGCTGCGCCCCGTCAGAAGAATTCAAGAAGCGTTTTGTGGAGCAGCAGGAGCAACCACGCAAACAACAACAGGAAGACGCCGCTGAGGCCTCAGATTCTACCACTACTACTCCGCCGATCCACCCACCCGGACCTAACTGCGTCTTTCGCATTGGCCCATCCGGATTGGCTAGGTTTGTCCTCCCACGCCATATCCTCGTCGAGGCCAAACGGGATATCCGCGAAGGCGAGCAGCTTACCTGGGTCTACGGAAAGCGCAAGAATGACTTTATTTGCGAGTGTGAGGTCTGCAAGAGCACCCGCGGCTTTATGGGCCATACATGCCACGTTTTGTGAAGAGCAGTGCGTCAGGCTTCCGGGGTGACCGATCTCTCCTCCTGGTCCAACAGGCTGTTTGCGCTCTACAAAAAGCTGCTTGTGCTCGGTGTTTCCGGATATTTTGTTTACTACCTCGTCAAACGGGGGATACCGGGAATCAAGATTGCGCTTGGATGGGTTACTGCGGACAGTTTAGTCAGTCGTTTCGACAATTTTGGCGGCGGCACGAATTGGGCAACGGAAATTGGTGCTGCCTTTGCGTTGGGCGGCGCAGCGGGCCTAGTGGCGAGTGGTACAACCTCCAGGTCTACCTCAAACACTCCCAAGGCGCATCCGTTGCTTCCATCGTGCCCCATGTGCCAAAAGCCTGGAGGTTGATTTGATTGATTCCGGGAGAACATCTGGGTGGGACACAGTACAGCGTAACACACAAAAGCAGCGAGATTCTTGTTCATTCTTGTCAGGCAGAGGGCCAATCATAGGCATTCTCCCAAAATCAAGACTCTGTTTCGTGATATCGTAACTGGCCAATCAATTGGTCGGAATGCAGCACCCGAATTGCTCGTCTCATAACTATCTCGTAACCCTTCGGGATAGTTTTCTTGGCACTTGTAATCGCCAATGCCAGAGAGCATAACCTTGTCCGTTTTTCGCCGAATCCATGATTGACTGAATGCAAGAACCACCCATATCCCACAGCCCTTACTTCAGAGGAATGAAACGAGAAGAGTGCGTGGCACCGATACCTGGTCTACCGTGCTTGACGGGCTTACTGTGGAAGGGGTCAGTCATCTTGTGCTCTCTGTGTCTCTCTCCCTCAAAAGAACAAGAACATACTATGTGATCGAGAACTCGCCGAGGTAGTGGCCAACCATCTCAGGCTTGATTTCCACCTGGTTGAACTCCTTGCCAGAGTAGATGCCGATGACGCTGCCAATCATCTCAGGAACGACAATCATGTCACGAAGGTGCGTCTTGACGAGGTCGGGCTTCTCGTTGGGCTTGGCCTCCTGCTTGGCCTTGCGGAGCTTCTTGATCAGGCCCATGGGCTTGCGCTTGAGGCCGCGGTTGATCCTGCGGCGGGCGCGAGCATGGACGACGTCCCGGAGCTCATCGGAGCCGAGATCGAGGAGACTGTGTGGCATTTGCGTTAGCCTTCTCTCTATTCGGATCCTGTTTGTGTTCACGCAAATGATGCCAGATATTTCCTCTTCTTTTTTTCTGAAGACTCTCCCCTCTGGCCAGTTCTACTCGGGTCCTCATTCCTTCCCCAAGTGCCAGTTTTGTGATTTTCGGGTCGGCGATCAATCGGGATGGGCAACGTACGCATCGAGGTCAATACCCCGGTAGGAGAACTTGCGGAAGGTTCTCTTCTTCTTGAGCTCAGCGGCCTCCTCGGCGTTCTGCAGACACAACACTCGTCAGTTCAATCATGTTTTCCTTCACGGCAGTGCATCCATCTCGGGCGGTAACGAGGTTGGTCGACGAGCGAAAAAAAAAACGGAGGGGACGTACATATTCGTCAGCCATGATTGCGGTTGTTGTAGATGATCACGACTTCGCTCGGCTCGATAGTCCTAAATACCGAAGAGCGGAAGGTGGTCGTCGCGATGATGGGAGTGGGTTGAGATAATGGCCTACTTTCGCGAGCCCTGAGAGTGGATTGGATTGGTGCTGCACAGGTCTTCTCCCGGCTCCGCTGCAAAATTCGTAGGGTTCTGTGCCCTCACAAAAACCCCGCCTCAGCAAAATGTGCTGTGGCTCGGCAGCTGGACTGGTGTGGCGGTTGTGCTTAGGTAAGTAAGCTGCGAGCTTGGGCCAGTCTCCGGCCCCATATTTCTGCAATCCTGGGCGTGCTTGGCACTGTGATTTTCCTGCCCCGAAGCTTAATTTTCCAGCGGCTCTGCATGCGCTCAGTATATCCGGACACAATAGATAGAGTTACACGACGGATCACCACAGCCTCCTGCCAATACTAGGACACGAAGGCCCTAGGAAGTCAATGGCACTGTTTTCCGCAATTACGGAGATATGCAGATGGAAAACACACAGCGCGGTTTGTTGGTTGCTCGTGGTCGCTGGAAGTCAGCCAGCGGAGCGCTAAACCGGAAGAAGTAGGAGGGGCATTGTGGTTTCTGAACGGGCAAATTTTTTTGCCTGCGGCCGAAGTAGGAGCCGCGGGAGTGTAAGTCGACAGGCGCTGGCGCGCGAACATGGCATTGCCGGCTATATGAGTTTGAGAAGACCAAAATCTCTCAGAGTCACTCAGACAAAGACGACGTGATCCCCGTGGGACTGGCTACCTCTCTTCCCGCCAATTTTACCTTGCTACACACATATTTATCCTATCGAGGGACTGACAATTTGACAGATTTTTGTCTCCAATTATCGCGGGGCACTCAGGTAAACATTCTGCTGCGCTTTCCCCTTTGAGCCACGGCACTTACACGAACCTTTCCCCTCGACGAAAAGGCACACAAGGTGAAACATGAGATTGTTGAGAACACAAGCTAATAAGGCCACCAGACACATTTCATCTTTTAGCTCTTGCCCTCAACGGCTCTGTCGCCAAGCCCACAAGATGGCGACTGCCGAAGTGCCCAAGACCTGCAAGGTGATCCTGGCCGATACCATTGCGAAGAAGCTGCTTGGTGAGGTCAAGGACATGCTCGTCAAGGTACAGAGCAACGACCCGCGCAAGCCGACGTTGGCGGCATTTTTGGCCAATGACGACCCGGCCGCAGCACAATACGCCGAATGGTCTAAAAAGACGTGTGAGGAGCACGGCTTCGGCTTTGACCTGCGCAAGGTTGATAAGGAGCACCTTGAAGAAGCCATTGTTGCGGCCAACCAAGACGATGCCGTCGACGGCATCATCGTCTACTACCCCATATGGACCAACAACCAGCAGCAGGACCGCTACATCCAGGAGACAGTCGCCCTGTCCAAGGATGTTGAAGGCCTTTGCCATACGCATCTGTTCAACATGTACCACAACATCCGCACCCTTGATCCGCCTACCAATCGCAAGAAGTCGATTCTCCCCTGCACGCCCCTGGCAATCGTCAAGGCCCTAGAGCATTTGCAGATTTACAACCCCATCCTGGCCTACGGCAACCGCCTCTTTGGCAAGACCATTACGGTCATCAACCGCAGCGAGGTCAACGGCCGTCCACTAGCCGCCCTACTCGCCAACGACGGTGCCACTGTCTACAGCGTCGATATCACGGGTGTCCAGCTCTTCTCGCGTGGCAGCGGTCTGCGCCAGCCCCGTCATCAGGTTGTCGACAAGGAGGGCTGGGGCCTTGCCGATGTGCTGCCCCTTAGCGACGTGGTAATTGGCGGCGTGCCAACCGAGTCCTTCAAGGTGCCCACAGAGCTGATTCACGACGGCGCCGTCTGCATCAACTTCTCTAGCTATCGTAACTTTGACGGGCCCGCGGTCAAGGAGAAGGCAAGCATTTATGTGCCTAGCATCGGCAAGGTGACTATTGCCGTGCTGTTGCGCAACCTGGTGGTATGTACACAATCTCTCTGGAATATGATATGCAGCACAGAGACCTAACCATCCCACAGAGATTAATTGAGAACCGGTCTACTGCAAGCGAAAAGGAGTAGAGTAGAGGAAAGACTTGGAGGGATAGGGATGACCTTGTAGGCTGCTAGTGAAGAACAAAACACACAAAAGGATGTTCTTTCTGGATATCAACGTTATGGAACAAGCGAAGGGTGGCCAGTATGACAGCACTGGATTTGGGGACTGGACAGTAACTCATATGTACAGTCAACACCCCTCAGACTTTGAGTCCTAGATGCTCTTAAAGACGGCCATGCTCGACAGGGCCTGCCCGTTCTGTGTGAACATGCAGTTGTCAGCACAAGAAGATCCCAGGTTTGCATTGTGAATCCAAGCCGGCTCCCAGTAAAACAAGCCCACGCCCCCCTTGACGCTCGAGACGACATTTGCGACCTGCTGAATCCACGTCGTTTGGCCAACCGCCGTGAAGGGGATGCTTCTGGCGTCAGATGGGAACTGATATTTCGGGTTCGGGCACCAAGTTGGCCAGTCCGTCTCGACGACGAGGATCTCCTTGCCCCAAGAGTTGGCCATGTTGGTCAGGCTCCTGCGCAACGAGGCCAGGGTGGCTTGTTCGTTGTAGAAGGGGTAGTAGCTGACCCCCATCATGTCGTAGTCTGAGGCAAGGAAAGTTCCTTGGTTCAGGACGTTGGTGTACCACCAGTTTTGCGTGTCCCAGTTCCTAGGGTCGGGTGTCAGTCCTTCTGCGGTAAGTCAGGAGAGATCACGACACTCACCAGCCATTGTCCAAGTGGACCATGATCTTGGGTTTGGGGTTCAACCTTGAGTCCTTGATGCCCGCTGACGCCGAGTGCAGGAGACGAGCAATATTGGCCCAGTTGTTGCTCGTCCCTGTGGGCCAGAGCAGGCCTGGCGTGATTTCGTTACCAATGGAGATGATAGTTGGTTGGATATCGGCATCCTGGAAACGGTTTGACACCTCGAGCGTGTAATTGTACAGCTTCCACGAGAGATTGTTAATGTCGGTCGGCCATCCCGAGGGAATGGTCTGGTGGGCAGGGTCAGCCCACGTGTCGCTGAAGTGAAGGTCCAAGTAGACACCGAGGCCGGCTGCCTTGGCTCTCCTCCCAAGTTGGATGTTGTAGTCGAGGTTATAAGTACCGCCTGTAGGTGTTACCCATGCGCGCTGCCGAACGGTGTTGACGCCGTTGTCGGCGAGAATTCGCTCCAAGGGTTTGGCTTGGCCGTTGATATCCTTGTAGTTGACGCCGGCTCTCTCCTCGACGATTGCTGATGACCAGTCCACGCCTTTGTAGGGGAGCGCGGCGTTGGCGGTGGACAAGCAGGCGGCAATAGCCGAGAGCGACAACAGGAGCATTGTGCCGCCTTACGATTCTCTCACATCCAACTTGAAGGCTTGGGGCCGACGATCATGACTGGATACTCGACGGCAACAAGGAGGTTTTATCTCGTACAGAGTCACATAGCGAAGCTAAAAAAAAATGCACAAATTCCCATGCATTCTGATTGATGGAAAACCGGAGTGGCATCGAAGAGGAAAAGTCACCCTACATGTTCCACCTGGGTACATGTAGCGGGGCAGATCGGTCGGCCCTTCGCTCCTTGCCTACAAGGAGACTGAAAAAAACAGTTGTTTCTAATGCTTCCCCCAAATTGCGGAAGAACATATATGTTTACCGTTTTGGGATGGAGTAAGCCAATCTGTCCATTGTCAAGGTTGCGGCTTTTGGTAAGGAGAAGAGTCAAAAACCGGACCAATCAATTTACACGAGACACTCGGTTCCCCACATCAAGAACCACACTAGGAGATCGGATTTGGGGAACGACTGACTCTGCCGGCTTCGTGATATCATTAAGTTGTCCAGCTAGACACTGAATTACCTGGTTTGGGAATGTCCCGTCAATGGAAATATCGGAAGAGCCCCATCGTGCCGAGTAAGGTGAACCTTTGAGACTGTTGATAGAAAGCGTGGGACTCGGGCGGGTTCGTTCCGTCATCCACACACAAGACTCTTAAATAGGAGCCGACAGCGCTTGGTTCTTCAATTCCCCTCCAAACGTCTCCGAGGAGCATTCTCGCAACAAGTTTTCTTGGTAACGACAACAACATTGAAATGAAGGTGCCTCTGAACTGTCTTCTTCCAGTCGTGGACAAGTTGCAACGGGCTAGTCTATCGCACATAAATTTGCAGGTTGCTTTTTTTTTTCCAGCACGTGGTCGCATGCCGCCAGGAATTCTTAGTAGTCCTGATCAGCGCCGTCGACATCGCGCGCAACCCAGAGAGAGAAGTCAGTGAGCCCCACAATGGCCCCTGCAGCGGGGTGGATCCACTCGGCTCAGCTCGGCCGACAGTGCGAACTTACACTAGAAGTCGTGCTGCGTAACCTGCTAGCCATGTTGAGGGTCTGAGAGGGCGAAAGGAGAAAACGAAAAAAAGAATTGTCATTCTAAACAAGACAAGATTCAGATTGCAGTCTGAGACGAACTACAATTTGCGCATTTTGACAGAGAAACAGTTGCTTGCTGCAGCCAGGTCGCGGGATGCCGACAAATTCGCACTGTCTAGATGACGGGATGCAGCAAGCCGTCACAGCCGCAAACTGGCTGCCGGTTGTAGCTTCCGCAGTCCGCCAAATATGCTTTTGCTTCAACGTCCTTCAATGCGCCTTCTGACTGCCACTTGTCCATGCCATCTCTAGACTTCTCCTCTGACCGCCGAAACCATATTCTGCTGAATCTGCCCAGTTTGCGTCACTTTCGTGGTTGTCAACTCGCCGCCCCGCATCGTCAACGAGAATGCGACACCCGCCCTGCCGTGATAACCGATAACCAAACCTGCAAGGAATTGAATCCTCCCCGAGTCGCGATTGGAAAGTAGTCTTACGAAAGGAGGTTGCCCCTTTCGGACGCTCCAGCTCGACTCTCGACACTGCTTATATTTTAATTCTAATTGTGACTTTTGTTTCTTTCGCTCCTTACCTAGTGTGCACGATGCCTTCTCCACGGCGGTTACGTCTTCTGGTGTACGTCGCGTTTGGTGCCCTCATCACGATGCTCCTCGTCAGCTCCCGGTATCGCGCGACGCAAGAACCCGACACCCGAACCTTCCAAGATTTCTACCGCAAGACGATGAATGCCATTGATAAGAAGTCGGGACAACAGAGAATGGCTGGGACTTATGTTTACAATCCCAACGAAGATGAGGACGACGAGGCAGTGGCGAGAGCAATGGCCGAGCGCCTGAAGCTAGCCGAGCAGAAGGCGAGGAGCAGCGCCAACTCAAAGGGCCCACATAAACCAGATGCTCCCGAAGACGTCGTTGGTGTCGGTTCATCAGCGAGCGGACAAGTGAAGAAGGGGGATGGCAAGGAGAAAGTCATTGAGAATGACGAGGATCACGAGGTGGAGACAGAGCTCAACTCTATTCTCAAGAAGTCCCCAGGTAAGGTCTACGAACATTCGGTGGAAGCGTGGATGCCTAACTCTCATAGTGATCATCTTCTCCAAGTCATATTGCCCGCACTCGTTGAAGGCGAAGACCATCTTGCTGGATAAGTACCAGATTGATCCTGCGCCTTACGTAGTCGAGCTCGACCAACACCCGCTCGGCCGAAAAATCCAGAGCAAGCTTGGGGAGAGGACCGGGAGGACGACAGTTCCCAACATTATGGTTTTTGGGGTCAGCATCGGTGGTGGCGACGAGATGGCGCAACTCGACAGGTCGAAGACGCTTACCAAAAAGCTGAAGGAGCTTGGTGGGAAGCGTATCGACGCTGTGCAACGGAGCGTTAACAAGAACACTTGAGGTTCGGCAGGCTTGAGTTCGGGCTCTCGCAGCTGACAACTGCTCGATCGGGTCCTAAAGACCCGACTATCACCTTTTGCAACTCGTGAGGTCAGCAACGACCTTGACGCATCCATATCAACACCTCTGCGGCGTGATTATTGATAGTACAGCCCTCGCGGCTTGGATTTCGGATTTCCGGCCACAATGGATATGCTGCATGACAGGCGTTTGGGGGTTCGGTTTGGGCACAAATGGATGATGGTATGAATGGGCATTGACGTCAGTCGATTCACTTTACTCGATTCACATCACTCAAGTCAGTGTGCCATATTGCAGTTTGGGGGGAAGCTCTTGTGGGCGAGTAAATGACCTGGGAAAACTGGACGACGGACAGGCAATCATGGCTTGGGGCTCACCTGAATACGTAACCTGAATATCGTTACAAGAAATGCATTGGCTTGACGGTTCACCTATGGAAATTTTCTGGTCGTCTGATGCTCCGTACTCTTTCACTTTTTGTGACCCACAGTGCGAACTGGCCGTGCGAGATCGGGTTTGCCACAGTGGAGTCAGGGGTAGCATGTGAGTGAGCAACTTGTGATACCTCTGGACAAAAAGTGCATGGTGTTTTGGACGAAGCCGAGCGGAGTTTCTAGGAATTTACCGGCAGAATGGGAGCCACATCAAGTTTAGCATTGGGCCTAAGCTGCCAGTGAATGGGGAAAGTGCTCGGGAACCCTGGTGGGTAGCCTCCGCCATCAAGGTTCACGAAGTCACTTTCAAGCCACTCAGTATGTCATAGAGCGCTTCGCCGCCAGGCTGGCGTGCTTTTTTGTCTCCATCCATCGGCAATATATAATACATACTTCAGCCCCTCGCCGTTTCTTTTTCGGACCTCCACCCAACACGAATTCTAACCCATCTCGCTGGCATCTTCTCACTTGCTTCACGGCATCGCACCCTCTTTGCTCAACAGACGATCGATCCGGATCTCTCTCTCCCTCAATCATAACAGATATAACCAATCCATCTGATTCTCTCAATTGGAGCAAGAATGTCGACAAATAACGGTGTAATGAAGACCTCGGCCTCGCTCGGCGTCCTGGGGCCTGATGTCATGCTCCTCATCGCCGAGGAAGCTGACCTCGCTACCCTTCGCAACCTCATGCTCTGTTCAGTCGCCACGAAGACGACTTTCGTGTCATATGAGCATTCCATCTGCCAGAAACGCATTCAGAACCTCCCCATTGTGCCCCAGGCGACGATCCATGGCAAGATCCAGGCGCCCCTTTCTGGCATTGGCGAGGATTTGAGAGCCGATACTTTCCGCGGCGTCCGCGAACTGACCATCCGTGCTGAGCGGGCCGAGATGCTTCTTGCGCCAGGCAGTTTCATCCGCCGCCAGTTCGAGCAGGAACCCATCTACAACGGGCTCCAGGACGAGGAACGGACTAGCCTGCTCTACGGTCTGAAGCGCGCCATTACCACGGCTGATCGCATTGCCGACGCCATCGCCGACGTTCGAATCGAGCAAGAAATCAAGACACAAGAGAAGGAAGACCAGCGCGCAGCCCTCGAAGCCCAGGGCTTCGAGGTTCCGCCCCCCGCTGATGTCACCGACCCGAGATGTCGTTGGTACGATCCGGCTCTCGCTATCAAGGCGGCTCTTCGCGAAGAGCATCTCGGTCATCTCAAGACCATCATCAATCACATCCCGAAGCGGGACCTCGTCTTCCTCTGGTACCTCGCCGACGTTGCCGGAAGAGCCTTTGTCTCGGATGAATGCGATGTCCATGACGAGGACCCCTGGACCAACATGACGGCCTTCAAGGAGGCATTTCTCAGCATCGGCAGCATGGCCCTCTGGACATACTTTAACCAAGTTGACTCGCCTGGTGCCAAATCAATCTCGCCCAAACACCGTTCGGTCCACAACCCCAGTGACCCCTTGCAGATGTTCACCCGCGGGGCTATCAACCTCCATCTTAAGAACATCACGGAGTGGGAGCTCGGAGCCCGTGCCGTCACCGAAGACGAATTTGATGTCAGCGGGCTCGTGCTCCCCGGCCTGTACCTCACTATACGCAACACATTTGCGAAGCTTCACGGAATCCCCGATGAGCAGCAGGACGAAGACGATTTGGGCTTTGCTGGAGACAATGACAGTGACGACGAGGACAGCGACCAAGAGTCCGAGACCGACGAGTTCTTTGACGAGTTCCTTGGCGAGGGATCTGACGACGACGACGAGTTTGGACAGTGGGAAGACGAGGACGATGAGGAAGATGAGGAAGACGAGGAGGCTGTGCCGTCCCGTGAGTCGCGGGCGGATAGAATCACTCGTGAGATGTACAGCGTCTTGCAATCAGAGCTTCGCGTCATGAGCGGCATCCCCGACGAGGATGATGAAGAAGCCGAGGCCGAGGCGAAGACGGAGGAGGAGTAGCTCGGCACGGATGCACGACAATACATGTAACGAATAAGACGATAACGGATTGGAACGGGATTAGACTGGGGCGATTTGAGTTCAAGCTCGCTTGGAATTGGGCGGGATAGGATGGGTTAGGTTTGCTGGAATGATGATGAGCTCGGGAAACAGGAACTGATGAATTTGCGTGCACGAAAATGGAGGATGGGATCGGTTTGGTTTGATGTTGTGATCTTTTCTTGTGCTTGTTTTCTTTCCTTGGAGTGGTCTGTTTCCTTTGGGCTTTGGGGGGGGCCCCTTCCAGGATTCCACTCCCTGCCGCAGTGTATAACCTTCGGATAGAGGTTTTTATTTGTGTAGCACATGCTGTATTGTATTCATTGCTCTCTGTGTTGTGATCCAAGATATCGAAGTTGGTGATGATGAGGAGGACTCGGAGAAGGACCAGGAGATTGTGCAGCCCAGCGAATCGCGGGGCGTAACCAGTTTGTAGTTCAGCAACGTTAAGAAGGGAGCTTCTGATTGTTATTCCTTTGTCTTTTACAGTATAGAATAGATACTGACTACCTATCTATGGTTCGTCACTCCTTGAGCGTCTGGCCTAGTGTGTATTCTCCAGACGGAAGATTGGTGCCCAGCTTTGTCAAGTCTACCGTCGTGACCAGCTATCAGATATCCTACAGACAGCCCACCCGGAGCAGATTTAGGTTTGTACATACATGGCGGGTTTGTCCTCGAGTTCAAAATGCAGCAAGACGCCAGACACAGTATTTCCCGACCGATGGGCTATATCATCCTTGAAGATTAATTAGGTGGCATCGAAGATGTGTTTTTCTCAAGCCTGGAATGACGCCAAAAGATGAATTTCTTTTTCATTTATTCCAGCAAGGCAAAACGAACTACTTTACCTGGAATGATAGGTAGGCACCTAGGGGTACCTACAAGATTTGACGACCTACGTTGGCGTCTTTCCGCGAAGCATTTAGAGAAGAAAAAAAAGAAAAAGACAAAGAAAAAGACAAAGAAAAAGACAAAGAAAAAGACAAAGAAAAAAAAACTCATGGCACGGAGTGAGTGAATAGAGTATTATGGGAACTTGCTTGCCTACCTTTTTCAACATCACCGCCCCGCCGTCCCCGGCACTTGCCACAGCAGCTTCAATTCACTTGTCGGAGAAATGGCCCTCACACCGGCCAGCTCGGAAAACCCAGCGGGTCGCAGTCCACAAAACCGCGCCTGGTGGGTATACACACAATGGGCATCGTCAAACCCCCCGGCCATACCCGCTGTCTCATCCAAAATCCAAACCACCGCTTCCGGCTCAGCCACCACTTCTCCATCGTCGTGGTCGTGGTCGTCGTCGTCGTTTTCTTTCTCCCCGATAACCAACGTAACCGTCGCCCTATACCCTTCCCCCGCTAACACATCGCGACTCACCATGCCGAATCCCAAACGTACACCACGCTGTTTCCCCCAGAGATAAATAATCACGGCCAACGAGCTGCGCGTGAAGGGGGAATCTTTACTCCGCGGAGATGGCGGAATCGGTCGGCCTAATCGTTCCTTGAGCGCCACATATCGCTCATGTAAATCGCGGAGGTCCTCTTGGTCTGGATCAGGGATATGCAGGGTAGGGGTATGTACACTGTCCAAGGACCGCTGGCTTGCGTTGGCAGCAGCGATGCTGGCGACAATGGCGGAGATTGCCGAGTTGAAGCCACCGCGCTCGGGGGAACGAGCACGGCCACGGCCACGAGGGTCGGGGATGGGGATGGGGTTGGAGATGGGGCAGGCGCCGGAGGGGAAGGTGTTACGGAAGAGACTGGGTGCCGTGGAGAGGACTAGCTGGGGAGGGATCCCATATCCAGGAGGTAAATGGTTGATAAATATAGGCCGGGCGATGCAGGTTGTGGGAAGGCTCGAGACAAACCGCGAGGGATGGGACGAGAGAGGTTGGGGGTGGGCCGGGTAGCGTTGGGGAGGCCAGCGCTTGGGGAGAGTTGGTGAAGGTGAAGAAGCTGGCTCCGGAGAGGGGGGTGGGGAGTTGATAAAGGGCCGTACTAGGGGACCGAGGAAAGCAAGGGGGTGTCGTCGGGGGTGAGGCCGGGTGTTGGAGCTTGTGCCGGCTTTGGCGTCGATATTACGAAGGGAGCGAGCTGCCCTGTTCCGTGAGGCATCTTGGTATACCCTGGTAGCTTGGGCAGTCTTGTTGGTACCCTGAGCCAGGGCTGGCGGAGCTGGCTGAGCTGTCCGACGGTGGGAATTCAGCAACACTGCCGCAGGGGGGCAGGGAACCTGCGGTGAGGGCAGGTCAGAGTCAAGACGGGGGAAGAATGTCATACCTGATTGGACCTGCGGCTCGTCCTTGATGATTGTACGCGAGGGCAGCTCCATGACCGCCGGAGCGGCCACAGACGTGATAGGTCGACAGAAAAAGGGGAAGAGAGGCATTCTGAGACTCGTTTTGATGGTATATGTGACTGAGATGAGATACTAGTATCAAACAGCTCGATACCCAACTAGTACAGAAAAACAGGCCCTCACCAAAGTCTACAACCGCGGCAGACTTTTACAGATCAATCTGTGTTGACGAATCACATGCGTAGCTTACCCAGGGGAAATCGCGTTTAAACCAATAAATCGTGATCAAAGCGTTGAGTACATAGCTATCCAGAGACATACAGGTTGAGTCTATCCAGACAATGATCTTGTAAGTGATGAAGGATATCAATGGCAGACAAAGAGCCGGGACATAATACCTGTTGTTCCGAACATACGACAGGTATCATGACAAAGACACTGGCCGAACACAATGGATATGGTATAAATGAAGGCGATACCCGCTCCATTCCTAGCTTTTTCTTCTTTTCGTCATATCCAGAAAATCCGAGACTCTTACCATCAAGCGCTTTTTACTCCATCTACTTATCATCACAGTATTGGAAAAAAAAAAAAGCGCACTTGAGAACTCAC
>Ga0247765_1000081_pt1 | contig 72093 bp, 62 predicted proteins | sample UWRJL106311C6_FD_179949 | JGI IMG/M metagenome (GOLD analysis project Ga0247765, IMG submission 179949) | Plant litter microbial communities from Arlington Agricultural Research Station in Wisconsin, United States - UWRJ-L106-311C-6 | ecosystem: Environmental > Terrestrial > Plant litter >... | reverse complement strand
CCCCTTTTTCTCATTGGGCCAGCTCCTTTGCCTGCCGCTTCCCGATGGCGACCCTCCAGACGGCCATTCACGGCCAGACTAGCGATATTGCTGTCATTGTGCCTGCCCGGCCGGGATCCGAGGCCCTCACGGTCACTTACCTCGATCTTATTGCTGAAGTCGCCGCCTTCCAGGCCAAGCTTGCTGCTATTGGCGTCGGCGTAGGTTCGGCCGTGTCCATTGCGACAGTCAACTCGTATGAGTTTATCGTCTCATTTCTGGCCGCCGCCTGGCAACGCAGCATTGCCGCCCCGCTGAACCCCGCATACAAGCAGGACGAGTTTGAGTTCTACATTGAGGATGTCAAGTCTGCCATTGTCATGGTGCCCAGAGGTGCCTATAAGGCACAGAGCCCCGCGGTGAAGGCAGCGCAGCAGTTCAAAGCAGCCATCGCCGAATGCTACTGGGATGCCGTCAAGAGGGAGGTCGCACTGGATGTGAAGGAGCTTGGCCAGCTCGAGGGCAAGGGGAAACAGCCCGTCCTCAAGGCTGAGCCCGAGGATGTTGCTCTTGTTCTTCACACCAGCGGGACAACATCGCGACCTAAAGTGGTTCCCCTCTCGCACCTCAATCTGACGCGGACTATGCAAAACATCAAGGCCACATACCAGCTGACGCCCGCCGACCGCACTATGCTCGTCATGCCTCTTTTCCACGTCCACGGCCTGCTGTGTGGGCTGCTCGCTCCTTTCCATTCTGGCGGCTCCATCGTTGTGCCGGCCAAGTTCTCGGCCACCGACTTCTGGAGTGACTTCGCCACGTGCAAAGCCAACTGGTACACGGCCGTGCCCACCATCCACCAAATTCTCCTCAAGAACCCTACTCCGAAGACCCTCCCCAAAATCCGCTTCATTCGTTCTTGCTCCTCCCCTCTATCACCAACGGTCTTCCACGCCCTCGAATCCACCTACAAGGCGCCCGTGCTCGAGGCCTACGCCATGACCGAAGCCGCCCACCAAATGACCTCCAACCCACTTCCCCCAGGCAAGCGCAAGCCCGGTACCGTCGGCCTCGGCCAGGGCGTAGAGGTCGTCATCCTCGACGGCGCCGGCAACGCGGTCCCGCAGGGCAGCGAAGGAGAAATCTGCATCCGGGGCGAGAACGTCACAACAGGCTACATCAACAACCCCACCGCCAACGCTTCCGCCTTCACCGCCTCGGGCTACTTCCGCACTGGTGACCAGGGCAAGAAAGACACTGACGGCTACGTTGTCATCACAGGCCGCATCAAGGAGCTAATCAACAAGGGCGGAGAGAAAATCTCGCCCATCGAGCTGGACAACACCCTAGCCCGCCACCCGGCCGTCGGCGAAGCCGTCAGCTTTGCCATCCCCGATGAAATGTACGGGCAGGAGGTGGCCGTCGCCGTGGTACTCAAGCCGGGCACCAGCCTAGCAAAGGAGGAGCTACAGGCATGGGTGGCCGAGCGGCTGGCCAGGTTCAAGGTGCCCAAGAAGGTCTACCTTACCGATGTGATGCCCAAGACGGCGACGGGTAAGATCCAGCGGAGGATTGTAGCCGAGGCGATGCAGAAGCAGGATGCGAGGACGGCTAAGCTGTAGGCTTGTACAGTCTGTCTCTTTAAGTACGTCAGGACAAGGTTTTGTTTGGCAGGTCGTAAATGTGGATGGATATGTTTGCAGCTTTAGGGGCTCAAAAAGTGGAGAGTTGGCGTAGATTGCTGGGTCTGCTTCAGATACGCATATGCATGCACGGAAGCTGGATAGATCATGACTAGATGAGCTTCAGATAGGTTTTTCTGCGCTGGTGTTCAATGTGGTGCTGTTCAAGTCGACGGAACCAGAGGAAGCGGAGCATTTCAAATCCTTCTGTGGGCGATATTAGGTAAAAAAGCCCGGTGTATCGTTCCTCGATCAATACCTCAACCGCAGCCGGGCCCTCCGGCAATCACATGTCAAAATGACCCCGAAATTTTTGTTCAGGTTGCTCTTCAAATTCCCTAGCAAGCTACGCCGATGAAACCAGGACCCCTGATATCAAAATCCTCCATCCCTGTGGTCTCGAGTGCGAGGTACCGTCGCAGAACCATGCAAGTTTTAGAAGAACAGAAAGGAAAGAGATCATGAACGACGTTTCGCTTAGTCGAAGAGACCGAAGCCCATGTCCTCGTCGGACTCCTCTTTCTCTGTGGCAAGCACTATCGTCAGTATCAACATCCTAAAACCTTGTTGGTGGGACAAACTTACCCTCCTCCTTAGCTTCCTCCTTCGTCTCCTCAGCAGCGGCAGCACCGCCAGCAGCAGCACCACCGGCCGCGGGGGCAGCGGCGCCACCACCCGAACCGAAGTTGGACAGTAAATCCTTAAGATCCTTGCCCTCGAGTGCCTATTCCCATATGCCAAGTCAGCTCAATGTGTCACTTTTCTGTTCTATCCTCTGCCGGGCAGTATATCGCGGGGCGGAGAGGGACGTAAAGCCCTCGAGGTGAGTCGTACCTTCGCAAAGAGGGAAGCCCAAATTGGCTCAACCTCGACAATGTTGGCAGCCTTGATCAAAGCCGTGATCTTGTCGGCCTATGAAATGGAAAAGCGGATCAGTGGTTAGCCCAATTGTCCCAAAGAGAACACATCCAAGCTTCCAAGCCCTTCCAGTCGACGCTCGCGATGTAGTTGGCGCGGCCAGCAAGGAGATACAAAGCGCAAATCGAAAAATCGCGGGGTACTCCGAGCAACCATCAATTCGTCGGGGTCGGCTTACCGTAATTTCGACGTTGTCATCCGCGAGGATGAGTGCCGCGTACGAGGCCGAAAGCTCTGCAGTGGACATTGTGAAGTGTGATGGGTCGTCGAGACGCAGATATGTGCAGAGACTCGAGGTTAGTTTGGAGTGGGATGTCGAAGACCGGGAAGCTAGATATTCGTCGGGCGAAGGAAGAATTAATTAGTTGTGTGCCAGCGAAAAAGTGCAGGCACTAGACCCTACAGGCGGGTGATAGCAGCTGGACGACAGCTGGCAAGTACCTGCACTGATTAAACCAGTCACACTGCGGGGGCCGCCATGAGTGTGGACAAGTGATGTTCCATACAACCTTCTGATTGGTACGCGATTCCCGTTGTTGATCAGCCCCATGCACCCGATACTTGCTTCACCCCCCCCCGCCCGGACCTGAGCGTTTCCCCTCCCTTCCACCCCACCGTTGCCCGATGTCAGCGTTACTGACATCGTAGGAGGGCACCACGACTGAATGCCTATAACGTCGAAATCCCACCAACTATTCAATTGGAAGAGTATTCTTCATCCTGGCGTAATCCACAATCCTCCTGGCATTGCTAACAAATCGATTTTCTTTGACGCCCCGCTGAGGCCGGCGTTCGCTGAAACCCCCAGCTGTAAACGGGGGTTAGCCGAGGCGACCCTGCTGATCAAGAAGATACCGGCGAGAACACCTGGCACCAATGTGTCGCCAGTATTGATCTTTACGTGAACGCCCACCTTTTTACCTCCCAGACACAGACAAAGATGGAGACACCAGCAATCCCAATGCCCCAAGATGCGCGGGAGAGGGAGATCCTAGACGCCCTGGTCAGCATCCGCGACCACCTCCTACTACTAAAACGCGATCGCACAAAGTATATCCGTACCCAGGATGTGATGCTCGTCTACGAACAGGTGATCAAGCAGGTGAAGCACCTGAACGAGATCCGTAAGGGGGCCGCTGAGAAGGGTGAGAACAGATGTGAGCTTATTGCGAAAGATGACCCAAACCCCCAGGCCCAGAAACTGATCGGTTACCGGCGCAGTGGACAAGGTCCTTGAGAGCTGCTTCCAGCTCCTTTCGCTCTTCTTCATGACCATCGGTCGGACAAACGAGGCGCCCGCCGCCTACGCCATGACGTCGACTATCAAGCGCTTGCTCGACCACCTCACCGAGTCAGGCCTATTCTCTGGAAAGGATCTTGATAGCATGTCAAGCACACTTGCGACTCTCGATAGCGTTCTAAAAAACGCCGACTCAAAGCATTCGCCATATCTAGTAGAGCTACTGGCGAAGCGTGAGGAACGGTGCATGGTCTCGCTGGAGACCTTGCGGAAGCAGTTGGAGCAGTTGGCGGAGCCATTGCGTGAGGTTTACGAGAAGTTGATCTCAATATTGCGGTCCATGTCTCTGGCGAATACTAAGGCGAAGGTGGGTTATCCCCAGGTCTGAACCGGGTCTGGATCCGACGCTGACGGTGATGAGATGGACAGTTCTCAGCTACGGAAGTGCAGAAGTTACAAACACAATTGAAAGACGTGGAGGCGTCCTTGGCAAGCAAAAAATACACGGATGCCGAGTTACGACCGCTAGAAGGTAGTGACAAGGTTGCCGACCTCCTGAGACGATGTCTTCTTTGGTCGGATATTGTGCTGGAGAGGTGTGTTTCTTCTGGCCCCCATGCTCTTTTCCTTCGCTGACACAGGAACTACAGGAAAGGTGAAATTCCTGAAAGCTTCCGGGCGACGTATGAGAAACTAGTTGGTATCCGAAACGATCTCGAGAAATTGTCCATCACCCAGGCGTGGTCACTGCGGGAGACAGATCTCTACGACTACCAGAGAGAACTCGATAAAATAGACGAAAGCCGAGTAGACGGAAACTTCCTGGATGAGGACGGGAAGCCGGGGGACCTGTATATTCAACGAACACTGCTCTACTTGATCCGGCGAAGCTACGGCTATATTTACTACCTCATGGTCTCGTCGGAGCCGGTATCGGAAGCGCTACTGCCGTATTATAACCAACTGCAGACGCTGAAACGGTGTCTGCTCGAAGTGAAAAACTCGGGAGGCGTGAGCTCAGTGCGGGACCTCTACCCCTACAGCATGAAAGTAGGTGTTCACAGGCCGGGCAGAGAGATGTCACTAATATGAGGCCGCGAACAGCTTACCTCCATCGACAACCTGAGAGTCGACGGGAAATTCATGGTCGGCAACGATCTTCCCGAAGGCCAGGGCGCAGTCAATGAGCTCCTTGCCGAGTGTTTTGACCTGGCATACGAGTTGCGGGTCGCGGTACTAGATGAGCCAACAGCGGGCAACGAGTAACGAGTTGAGGAGCTCGTGGGCCGTGTTTATCTCTCTGCTCTGGGGCTGCTTTGTGCTTTTGTGGGCGTTTTGTACTGATGGGGCAACAAGGTGCTGGTCTAGGAAACTTATGCTTGGCTAATAGGTAAAGGGTGCCTCGGGGCTCGTGAGATGTGGCTGATAGGGTTCCAGCCTTTTTCACTTGGTCTTTTCACTATATAAGTAGCTCATGGGCGGTTCATGGTATATGCTATGCTATGGAAAGTTGTATGATATGAGGGAGTTTCACAGTTCAGCCTCCCAAAGACTGCTGATCTGGGCTCTGGGGGTACTGGTCATGGCGTGTCTGTAAACCGATGTGGTGGGTAGTTGTCGGGTGTTTCTGCAGGTTGGGTGGTGCGTTTTTGTGCGCTACAGGCATTGAATATCGGATCTGAAGTCTTTACACGTGGTCAGTCTGATTGGGATATTGACATCTGTTTCTCTCGCTCTGTGACTGGTGGGAAAGCTGCGTTCTCAGCCTGGGCTCGAGGATTTCCCATTCACCACGTACGGCATGGCCCCACCGAGGGATATATCTATCAGTCCTACCCTGGTATTTGCGCTGCGTCGAAGCAAGAAGGGGACGAGAACGTCAGCCTCCCCCTCCCCCCCAAAAAGGGCGCGCTAATGAGAGAAGTTTGGGAACACAAGAGCAGAGAAATCCAGCTTTGGTAGCCGGGCAGAAACCGGCCTGCAAGTACTGAAGAGCAGGAAGCTTTTCTCATTGGCACAGGCTAAGCCTTACCACACTGGAAGAACGACAGGCCCTTGGCGCCAACAACACTGGGTATGGGTGCCATAAAGCTAGAATCAATATAGAGAGAAACATGTTGGACACCGCAATATCGGATTGGGCAGAGGCGACAGCAAAACTGGCCAAACCCAACCCGAGACCATCGTTGGGGCTATGCTTTGAGATTACATGTTCCGTATCTACTGCTTCACGGGGATTCTGAAAGCACACTTGAGAGGCCACATCTGAGTCTGGTGATCCTCTTTCATTAGCACTCATCCTAACACGTGTGTGTCTATGGAGCATATGATCGAAGGAGTAGAGTAGTGAGCACCGAGAAAGAAAGATACATGAAAAACATACCTTGTCGACATCCCACACTCCAGACTTAGCGTAGACATCCTCCCGCAACGTTTGTAGAACCTCCTCCTTGCTCGACGCCACAATCACTAGGGTGCTGCCACTCATCTTGAGGCTTGATGGCTCATCATCGATGGGGACTTCGTCGAGGATGGCGCCTGGAAGGGAGCATTTAACGTCGTCAGTGTGGTTCAAGTGATGTTGGTCTTAGCTGACGTCCTTGACGACAATGGTAATGGTGCATGACATCGGTCCATATCCCACATATGCATGCAGACTTTCCTTGCCCGGAGTCCAAAGAACGCGGAGAAAAGAAAGGGAATCACAAACCCCCCATCTGATATCTCCCCGAGTCAATAAACGGCTTCAATCCCGCAAAGTGCTGCCTGTGTTATAGGTCGTGTCAACACAGCCCTCATCTTTGCACTAGTGCATCTCATTCCAAGGCACTGTGCAAGTCAAGCACCCCACACCAGGCATGGCATGTCATGGAATAGGTGAATCCAACGCCATTGACACCCACACTAGGAGGAAAAGAAGGATGAAAAAAAAGTCTCACGGCCGCGCCTCCAACCGTTTCGCCAACGAATTAGGAAAATCTGGCACCACTACCAGCCACTCATACTGGCGAGGTTCTAAAGCCGTCGTCGCCATTGCTCTGCAGGGGTGGGATCTACTGGTCCTAGTGTGGACGGTGGTGGTGGTGGTGGTGGTGATGGTATTGGATATCGATGGACGCCCAGAGCAGAGAAGATGCCTTTGGACCTGTGAAGTGAAAGGAGCAATGTTTGTTGTGATGGCGGCAATACCGATGCGGCGGAGGGGTAGGGCCATGGTAAAAGTACTTTGAGACGGGATGGGCTGTGGATAAAACTAGGCGCCCAGGAAGCTTCGGGTGTTCTCCGGGTCTCTTTGCTACATATATGTAGCTAGGTACTGTTAGGGGCGACACAACAGGGATGGATGTCTGCCGGGCAAGATCGGAAGTTTGGCAGACGGGGATTGAGAGATGCTCTTCACCTGGTTTGGTCGCTAAAGCTAGCTGGCTAGGTACACCAAGCAGCAGCTAGGTGTAGTTAGGGTACACTAGGCACTCGGCGCCGGGGACCCTTAGCCGCCCGGGAAGGCAAGCCGGAATGGATATGCAATAACTTACGTTGAGCGGGGCGAGCGCGGGGTAAGAAGAAAGCACCCAGATTTTCCACTTTCGACCGGACTGACCTGAGCCTAGGGTGGGGGGTAACAGCGGCAGTTTTAGTACGCCCGATTAGATAGCGAGCGGACAGAACTGACGTTTCCGTAGACACCATCATAACTGCCTTAAAGGGGCGGTCGCTGTATGGATGCAATTGACATCGACAATTAGTAGAGACAGTTCTACTTCGTAATGGTCTGTTTGCTCGCTCCAAGTCAACAGGTTTCCCGGCAGTGATGTACTCCGCATCCCCTGCTCTGACCTCGTCTTCTCCTGCCAGAGCAAGACACAGGTCGTCCTATTGACGGTCTATTAAGGCACGTTGAAATGCAGATACTTATGGTCACAAACCCCATCAACCATGCTAACGCTATCTAGCCGGAAACCTAGGGACTGAAACCACCCAACAAGCGTCTTGTTGCTGTCCGAGATGCAAAAGCTTCGAGGAGAAAGAAATAATACAGCTTGTGAAGCAACAGGAGAAAAGAAAAAGGTTAAACTCCGTGATCAAGAAATGCTAGTCCGTGCTGCTTCATATCAGACAACCTCAGACTATTATTTACTTTGATATGGCTCTGTCTGTCCCCCATGCCTCTTTTTTGCCGCTCGCTCGTACCTATAAAATCATGCACCTACCCCAGGTTTTTGGTCTAAGTCTCCATGCCTTCTCGGCATCTCAGGCCATATGCTGCCCGTCCTCTCCGCCACGCAGAGCCAGTAACGCGCGGACATCCGACACGTACTGCAGACCCTCTAGGAAGGGTATCAAATACATCAAATCGCCGTCCGTTGGGTCGCTAATCCAACCCTGTATCGGAATGGCATTATCTAGCACAGCTTAGTCCGCGATATTCTGAAATAGCGTGGCAAAACAAAGCTCACCTTGGTGAAACATGTAGCTCAACGGGCTGTTATCGAGAATCATAACCTTACTCAGGTCCGGTTCGACTGAGCTCAGATCCTTGATGAAAGCCCCATGTCGGAACGTGCAGTGCTGGCGGTAGTAGCGCGCTGAAAAGTACTTGCGATCGGCCTCTAACCAGTCGATGACAGGGTCCGCGTACTCCTGCACTGATGCCGTGAAAATCACAAGGTTATACCACTTGCTCACCCTCCGCAGAAACTCGTCACAGTGTGGCCGCTTGTGCACGTAATACAGGATCGGGTGCTGCGGCCCGATGCTTGCCTGCCCCCCTACTCCTACATATGTCGTGCTTAGCCTCACTTCGACCATGTGCCCTGAGCTCATACGCCCGCCCTTGGACATGCTGTGAATCAATGTCTCGTCGAGGTCTAGGATTAGCGTTTTCTGGTGTTTTATATCAGCCGGCTCCGTGTTGATGTATGATGGTTGTCGTCTGGGTATCAGTGGCCGCGGCGGTGCTGGTGTTTTGGGGTATTTAGTGAGTGCACCAGCTGGCGATGTCGGCGACTTCAGCTGCGCCGAGATGTCGCCGGGAGCTGATCCAGATCTAGCACCATTACTACCCGTCCGGGCGCTCGCGGACTGCGCTTTCCGATGCTTTCGCTGCCGGAGCGCTTCATCTGAGTGCAGCTTTATCCTAATTGACCGCCGTGCCGGTGCAATCTCTTCCGTCTCCTGCAGCGACTTAGACCTCAGGTGTTTCCCTTTGGTCGCTCGGCTGCCCCCCTGCCTTGTGCCGTCAGCGTCAGACTCCGACTCCGACGATAGCCCCGATGACGACGAGCCACTGGAACCAGCCACCCTTGAGCCTGCAGCCCCCCTACGGCTTCCCCCGTCCAATATCTGCTTCTCCGACATGGCTGCGCTCTCCTGGTCATCCATGCTCATCTTCATGGCGTTGCCGCCGTAGAAGCCAAATAACCTTCTCAGCTGTCCCAGTGGAGCGAAGTTGCCATGTTCGTCATAAAGACAGGCTATCAAGTAGACACCGGGGGCAGCAAATGTGGATAGGACCCAACGTATCGACGTGATTATTGTACTCGCAATGCTTTTGGGTAGGGGAGGTTTCGGGGAACTTCGTGGGCTATCAATTGAGTTCGGCGAGAGCAGGGGCGTCTCCTCGTGCACAGCATAGTCGTGTCCATCTGTACTTGGGGTTTCGCCGAAAAAGTCATTGGGCTCGGCCGTCAGCTTGTCCTTCTCGCTGGTGACGGGCGCGTCCTCGCCTGACTGCGGGTCCTCGGAGCTTACGGCGAGGCCGAGTGCGCTCAACGAGTTCGTTCGCGTCGGGGCTGGGCTCGAGGTGGGAGATACACGTGCTGATATGATGTTGAGGGAATTCATGTTGCCGCCGACATGGAGAGATCCATGAAGGGGGTGGAGGGGGGGTTGCTGAGGATGCGACTGCGCCAAGCTCAAGGGGCTTGATAGTTCTTGCAATTGACTCGGGTCACTTTGGGGTTAGTGGAGCACACGGCGTGTGCGATACTTCACAGGCAAGCTTCGCAGAGGAGTCTCGGGTGTTTTGCTGTCGGTAGTCGGACGGATGATGTTTCGTTTGCGCAGTACGTCGCTCGAAGCAGCAGACGTCCGGTTGTTGATGATAGTGCCGAGAAGCTTGAGCGAGCGCTGACACAGGGCACAGACCAGGATACGAAATGGCTCGTAGGGCGGGCTGGACAATGTCGTCAGCCTCGGTACGGCCAGTTCTAGCGCAACCTTGAGTTCTCGCGGACCTTAACCGTACGCCTTACCAGGTAGTTATTGCGAAAGAATCAGTAACAGAACAAGTTGCGGCTGCGTGGCGTTCTCATGCTGAAAAAAAAGTGTCTCGCCCAAACCGCCAGGACCTGGTTCGAATATATTCAAGATGCACTTTATTGGGCTGCGCTAGCGGGTCGGGGCCCTGCAAACGGTTCTCCTTACAGCACTGGGCCTCAACAAGTGCGCATCTCCGCGTCTTGGCTAGCACTGATTAGGTTGCTTCACGTGTCGTCCCCAACTGACAGTGTTGGGGGGGGAGGGGGGGCGGGTGCTGCATCTTTCCCGTGTTCTTGCGGCGGCTTGTCTGTTAAAATCCGGTACATTCGGCTGACCAATCTCAGCCAGCCGTTTTCTGTAGACAGGACATCTGATCGGCATCTACATTTCTGGTTCTGGCGAGATAATGTTTTAAGTCCTGGATTTGGTGAATTTATCTTGTAAGTTCATTGAGCAATAGACATTGTTTTAGAAGGTCCAGATGGCTGCCCAGGAGAACTACATTCACTGAAGGCAGTGTCTGCTGTCATGGTGCCAACTCATCACACAAACTGACAAGTTGTCTTGATGCCTAACAGTATAATGTTTTACATTGGCGCAACAGCCTTGTCGAGTGCGACATTCGTCCATACGTGCTGAAGGCTTCCTGAATTACGGTAGTAACGACGGGTCGTCCTCAATCGTTTTCACTGTCAGCCAGTATGAAGATGATGCTTGTGTTCCCAAACACTTCGCGGACCTCGGATCCTAGCCCCTGGTACTGCGCGGTTTGAAATAGTATCTCCTAAGTAAACGCTAGCTGCTGAGAAAATACCGTGTCACACGATCTTTGCCTGCCCCATGACTAGATCTGGGGATCTGGTGGATATGAACGGACTGCGATGAAATCTATTTCCAGCCTCATAGGGGTGATTGGTCGATGATGTACAGTGAGGTCTATATTGGCACAGTCCCGCTCCTCGGGTGTATTTTGCGTGGTATCATCCCATCCTTACTCCTCGTCGCCATCAAACTCAGCCCGGCCAGCCTTGGAGTTGAGGTACTCGTTCCTGTGGTGTGTCAGCTCGTTTGCTCGTCACACGCCCATCCGGATCCCCCCTACCGTTTGGTGGCCCAGTCCATTATCATGTATGCGCCAATGAAGGGTGGCGCAATGTAAAGAACCTGGGCACTAAACCGCCTCCATGTGTTGAAGACGGCATCGTGGAACACACCGGCGATAGGGTTCTGGCGGTTCGAGCTGATTCCGTAGCTGATGATGCCCTTCTGCTTAGATCCACCTAACCAAATATTGCATGTCAGACTGGTTCTATTTCGTTGGGTAAAGCAAAAGAGCTTCATCGGAAGCTTTGCATATCTCTCGGGCTCGCATGTTCGACTGTCGAGCTGCTGACTCGGGTTCCTAGAGAGACGGGTGCTTACCCATGGCGCCCCATCCCCCAATGTACCTAGATAGAGAGATGGCGTGTTAGCAGGGTGCATCTTAGGAGGATCTGCGCGCAAAGGAGGGAAGAAGTCTGATTGATGATGTCGCGGAAAAGACCCAGTGGTCTGCAATCGCCGCCAGGGGTAACTTACTTGTTGTAACGCCCAATTGGTACGTCACCACCACCTCCCATGAGTTTCTGAGTAGGACGCATTGTGAATAAGGTGCTCGACGCTGCTGTTCGGGCTCAATTGGGATTGTAGTCCAGCGGGCAGGTCGGAGAAGCTCGGAGTGGCTTGAATTCGCGGCGGATTCGTACGGGTGGGCCGTGCATCGGCCCACTTGGTTCGCTTCTTGCCGGCAAAACGAAATTCCAGGCCCGCATCCCAGAGAGGAGGGTTTTTGGAAATTAGTTATTGAATTTTCCCGTAAATCTCGGTACTTGCATTTGGGTTGTGGACTGAAAGAGTGAACAAGTTTGCCAACCTAAACGTCCCCAGCTGCACTTGCGATGCTGCTCGGCGGTTTCCAACACGTTGTTTTCTGAATTGAACACTACTTACCCCTAATACACGTCTGGACTAAAATCATACCTCCTCCACCCACTTCGGTATGGTAGTCTGGGACACTGACTTGGTGCTGACTTGTACCATACCGAAGCGGGGGTAGGAGGGATGATTTTTGCCCAGACGAATAGCAAACATTGTAAATGTCTTGAAGCTTTGGCGTCTATGTTGTGCATCGAGCAAGAAAGTTACTCCAGTCTTTCTGTTCTGTCCAGTCCAACGCCTGAAAGATTGCCCGCGCGATGCTTCATGGCTTGGCTGCAGGCGAAGATGGTCCAACCTGCCCTGGCATTTTTTCTTTCTATTTTTGAGGGCTTAATGACAGATACCTGAGGCCTATACGGAAGATCAACGCCTTAACAAGGAAGTTTCAAGGCCTTGAATGTTAGAACTAAGACCTAAATATTCTGGCTTGAACCTCACAACAGCTTCCAGATAGTACTCACCAAGTCCCACGCTAGCAAATTTTCAGTGGTAGGATTGTGCATTCCTACAAGTTCGAATTGGTATTAGCGAGGTGGGTCCATCCGAGCTTTGGGGTAAGCGACAGAAACTCCACCAGCTCCGTCACAGCAAACATACGGATTCCAGCAAAAGCCTCTGCACTCCCGACGCTTGAAGCTCTTGACAGAGCTCCTCCGCCCCGGTCCAATCGACGCGATTCCTACCCAACCGACGCGGTAACACATACCCGGCCAAAACATGGCGGCCAATTCGCTGAACGCACTCTACCGGTTCGCCATCCCAGCCGCCGTCGGTCTCGGCATTGCACAGAACTCACTCTACGACGTCAAGGGTGGCACACGGGCCGTTATCTTCGACCGGATGTCTGGTGTTAAGGAGACGGTAGTGAACGAGGGGACGCACTTTCTGATCCCCTGGCTGCAGAAGGCCATCGTTTTCGATGTGCGCACCAAGCCACGCACCATCGGCACAACGACTGGATCTAAAGATCTCCAAATGGTCAGCTTGACGCTGCGTGTGCTGCACCGACCAGAGGTTCAGGCACTACCCAAGATCTACCAGGTACTTCTTATCTTTCCCCAATGAGACAGGATAAACTTGATAACATCAACCTACCAGTCCCTCGGCCAAGACTACGACGAGCGTGTACTCCCCTCCATTGGCAACGAAGTCCTGAAGTCCATTGTCGCCCAATTTGACGCCGCCGAGCTAATCACACAGCGTGAGGCGGTATCTAACCGGATCCGAACAGACCTGATGAAGCGGGCCAAGGAGTTCAACATTGCGCTCGAGGACGTGTCTATTACGCATATGACCTTTGGCAAGGAGTTCACCAAGGCGGTTGAGCAGAAGCAGATTGCCCAACAGGATGCCGAGCGCGCACGCTTTATCGTCGAGCGTGCCGAGCAGGAGCGCCAGGCCAATGTCATCCGCGCTGAGGGCGAGGCCGAGAGTGCAGAGACGATTAGCAAGGCCATTGCCAAGGCGGGGGATGGCCTCGTTCAGATCAGAAGGATTGAAGCGAGCAGGGAGATTGCCCAGACGCTGGCAAGTAACCCCAACGTGGCATACGTGCCTGGTGGTGGGAAGGGCACTAATCTGTTGATGAACGTGGGCCGGTAAGGAGGGGATTGGTATGGGAAGAGGAAAGGAGGCGATTTTTTTTGGGAGGGGTTAATATCAAGAGAGGAGAGCGTGTATTGCTAGATGTGGTGTAAAATTCCCCGCTTCATGTGTTATTGTTTATTTACGTTGGTGATAGGTTTGCACTTCGGGTGTGCAACAGCAAAAATAGCACAAAGACCAGAGATGAGAAGCTCCCAGCTTTCTCACAGCCAAGCTCCTAAAAGACTATTCGCGTGCTACGTCACGGCTTGGTAGCCACGAGCCCCATGCAAGCCGGCTGAGAGTAATCCTCCAATGCACTTCGCTTTTGATTGACGGCTCGTTGAACTTTACCCAAGAGCTCAACAAAAGGCTTGATGACTTGCTGGGGAAATTAAAAGTCTCGAACTCGCAGCCTGAGCTTGAAAATATTTTAACGCCTCGCAAACAGCTCCCCAGCGCTTAGAACATGGGTAGTACAGACCACTCGCCAGGTGCCCATGAAGTCAGCTAAACTCCTGAAACCAATGTTCGCTCGTACTCAAAAACGATCTCGTCCTAGTAATTCTTCTGTTTGGGCATCTTCTTGACCATCATAGTCTCGACATCCTTCTTATCATAGTAGTGGCCGCCAAACTCCGTTAACCACTCAGCTTCTATGGGTATCACGCTCCGGACAAATTCCTTGGAAGTCACGACCAGTTCATGATAAATAATCACCCTAGGTGGCGGATCTATGCTCTTGATCACGCTGCTCGGGTGGACATAAACCGTCATAGCAGTCTTGAGCGTGCGGTACCCATCACCGCCGCGGCCCAGCCTCGCCGCGTTGAGGAAAAAAGCCGAGGTCAGTGCCCGTAGGACCGGTCTCATGTTGGAGATACCACCGCAAGACGTCGTCGAGCCTTCGAGAATGCGGTCACATAGCTTGGCGAGCTGGTCCCGCACGTCACGGGCACGGGTGAGAGAGCGTTGTGTGAGGAAGTTTTCCTTGGCCCAGATAGGGGAGTAGTCGGCATCAACCCACTGGTTGTAGACGTTGAGCAGCGTCAAGTGGTCACCGCCATCTTTAACGGTGAAACGGGCGCGCGCGCTGTCAGCATGAACTTTTTTGTCCTTGGGTCTGAAAAAAAGTGTTGCCATTTCTCCAAGCATGGAGACAATGGTCAACATCTCTTCGACGCAGCCTTCTTTCGTTGCGGCGATTAGTGCTTTGGCGAGCATGGGTTCGGCGGGAAATTCGCCCATTTGCCGCCCCACGCGCGTCAAGGCCCCTGCACTGTTGAGGGCTCCAAGGGCGTAGAGCATATTAAGAGATTTGATGAGGAGTTCTGTGGGTGGGGGGTCAAGGAAGTCGAAGCCGAGGAGGTCCTCAATTCCAAGCGCCTTGAGTTGGAGGACTACGCTTGACAGCGACGTCCTTTGAATCTCAGGTGTTGGGGACTCGTCCATCTCCGAAAGATATGCGAACTTGGTGTACAAGCGGAAGCACTTGCCAGGTCGCACACGTCCGGCTCGACCCATACGCTGGTTTGCTGCCGCTCTTGAGCATGGCACAACAGCGAGCGTAGACTGTCCTGTTGTCCCCACCGGACTAAATGTGTTCTCTTTCACATACCCACAGTCGATGACATAGACAATGCCATCGATAGTAAGTGACGTTTCAGCGATATTTGTGGAGAAGACAACCTTCCGCGCTTTGGGGGGGGTAGGTTCGAAAATTTTGGCCTGCATCTCCGACGGCATATTGGCGTAAATTGGTAAAGGGATGATTTCTGGCACCCGGCTCCCTAGCTTTCGTTTTATTTCTTCAACTCGCTCACATGCGCGGTCGATCTCTTCTTGGCCAGTAAGAAACACCAATATGCCGCCCTCGGGTTGTGTAGCATGGATCTGGAAGACTGTTACCAGGCTTGCCTCAAGATAGTTGCTCTCAGGGTTTGAAGTGTAGTATACTTCGACAGGATGGACGCGGCCGGGCACGTTGAAGATAGGTGCTTCGTCGAAGTAGGTGCTGAACTTCTCGGCATTTAGTGTTGCTGAAGAGATGATCAGCTTCAACTCGGGTCTTGCCCGAGTAAGATCTTTAATTAGTGCTAGAAGAATGTCGGTGTGGACGGTCCTCTCGTGCGCTTCATCGATCATGACTGCCGAATAGCCTTCCAAGGTGGGTGATGTGACCATCTCCCTCAAGAGCATACCGTCCGTCATGTACTTGAGGATGGTTTTGTCGCTCGTGCAATCCTCAAACCGGATTGAGTAACCAACTTCATGTCCAACCTTCACCCCCATCTCATCCGCCACACGAGCTGCCACGCTCATTGCTGCAACACGACGAGGCTGGGTGCACGCAATCTTGGTCCCACCTTCGTTGTAGCCGGCTTCGTGGAGATATTGTGGTATCTGTGTCGTTTTCCCAGAACCCGTTTCTCCTACGAGAATGAGTACTTGGTGTTCTTTGATGGCTGCCAAGAATTCGTCCCGGTAGGCGTAGACAGGCAGGCTTTTCCGAACCTCCTGAATGGTCCAGTGGGCTTTCTCAGCAGCATCGATCTTATCTCTCAATATCCTTTGCTCCTGCGTAAGGCCATCGTTCGGCTGCAGATACCTGGCGGCTGCATCCCGAACGAAGGTGATAGCGTCCTCGTCCAATAAGAAGTCATAATCCCCGCCGTCCTCGCGTTCTCGACTTTGGATCTGGGCCTTGGCCTTGACAGTCTGCTCTCGTTCCCATTCCTCGTACTCGGTGATGAATTTCTCGTTTCCGAATTCGTCCTTCTCAATATGTCGTTTGTATAGCGCATCCTGTTTCTTCTTGCTGTCGACACCATACTGATCTGGCAAGCGATAGCCGTCTTGATAGTCGTCGATGCGCGCCCGTTCCTCCGCCAACCGGAGAATCTCGCGGTTCTTGGCGAATCCGGCTTTTTCCCTCTCGGAAAGGCGGGCGCCGGATCGCAACTCAGCCGTCTCTTCGGCGACCTGTTTTCTTAGGAGTGCAAGCTTTTCGGCCTCTCTCTTCGCGAGGTATTCTTGTCGCGATTTGTCTCGTAGGTCCGAAATCTTTGGGTCCTCACGCTCACGCCGAGATGGTCCGTCTCGGTCGTTCCTTGGCGAACGTGATCGTGTTCGACTGCGCTTCCGCTCCTTCTTGTCCCTTCTGTCTCTGTGACTTCTGCGGTCTGTTGATGATGACGCGGGTGCAGGCCCATCGTCCTCGTCCATCGGGACATAGGCGTACCGTTTTGGGGCCATTTTGAACAGGTTGACGGAGCAAGATGCAATTGCTCGTGATTCTCCCGCGTGTGGTGCTAGCCTGGGGGCCAAGAAAGCAGCAAGGGTCTGGAAAACTGGAAAGTTAGCAGAAGTATTCACGTAATAAGGCCCGTTGGCATGCGACGACAACAACACGATAACTAACTACGTAGTAGGAATACCAACTACATCTTTCTGGAGCCAAATCCTTATCTTATCGTGATGCGCCAGGCTGTGCCGTGCGGCCCCGCGAAGATGAATTATTATGTCAGCTCTGCTTGGCATCGGCAGGCTGAGAAGACCCCTGTGGGTGGGGCTTCCTTTGACCACGCTGGCTGGTATTTTGATGGTTGGAAGCTGCGCCTGCAGCAGCGTATAAGTGGCATGCACATCATCCACAGCGAGATGCTCTTTCTTCGACGGAGATAAATGGTCCCTTCAACCTCACAGAAAAGGAACTCTGTCCTAGTTGTTTTTTATTTTAAACCTATACGCCGCCTAATTCTGTTTACTTTATCGTTGGCGCAGAGCATAGGGCGTGCTTGAGCTCGAGGCCTGTCTGGTGGCTTCAAAGTGTCGCATCGCATCCCTAAACCACATCTGGCCACAATAACATCCAACCATGTTGTTCGGCCGGACAGCTTTGCTGTTCGTTTGGGGTCTGGCCCAGCTTGTCCTCGGCGCCGAAGACTATTACAAGGTGAGCATTGCTTTTCCCAATGCTGCCGTGTCTATTCGCTGATTTTTCTTGTCTTCTGCCTAGATCCTTGGTCTGAACAAGCAGGCCACCGAAAAACAGATCAAGTCGGCTTACAGGCAATTAAGTAAGAAATACCACCCAGATAAGAATCCGTATGTTTTCTCGATCCCAATTGCTCCCGAATCACGGTTCCCTGACCCCTTTTGACTATACAGAGGCGATTCAACAGCACACGACAAGTTCGTCGAGGTTTCGGAAGCCTACGAGGCCCTCAGCAACACCGAAAGCCGGCGCATCTACGACCAATATGGCCACGAGGGGCTGAAGCAACATAAGCAGCAGGGCGGCGGCGGGTTCCACGCCCACGACCCTTTTGACGTCTTCAGCCGCTTCTTCGGCGGCGGTGGCCACTTCAACCAGCAGCAACGGCGGGGCCAGAACCTCGAGGTCAAGGTCGCTATCGCCCTCCGCGACTTCTATATCGGGCGCACCACCGAGTTCGAATGGAACAAGCAGCAGATTTGCGAGCACTGCTCTGGCACAGGTGCCGCCGACGGCAAGGTGGACACTTGCCGCAGTTGCAATGGACAAGGCGCCAGGATCGTACGCCACCAGCTGGCCCCCGGCATGTTCCAGCAGGTTCAAATGCAGTGCGACGAGTGCGGCGGCACCGGCAAATACATTAAACACAAATGCCCCATTTGCCAGGGCAACCGTGTGGTTCGGAAACCTACGCCTGTCACGATCAACATCCAGCGTGGCCACGGCGAGGGCTCCCGAATTATCTTTGAGAACGAAGCCGATGCCCATCCCGACTACGTCGCTGGCGACCTCATCGTCACGCTAGTCGAAAAGGAGGCGGGCCAGGACGGCGACAATCCGGATCATATCGACGGCGCCTTCTTCCGCCGCAAGGGCAACGATCTCTACTGGCGCGAGGTACTCTCCCTGCGAGAAGCCCTCTTTGGCGACTGGACACGGAACCTGACCCACCTCGATGGCCATATTGTGCGGTTAGGTCGCAAAGACGGCGAGGTGGTGCACCCAGGCCACGTCGAGTCGATTCCCAACCAGGGCATGCCTATCTGGCATGAGGATGCCGATAGTGTCTACCATAAGACCGAGTTCGGGGCACTCTTTGTAGAATATGTCGTTGTCCTCCCCGATCAGATGCAGAGTGGTATGCGCAAGGATCTCAAAGCCGTGTTTGAGAAGTGGCGGAAGAAGGTAGGTGTTGATCTACACAAGGATAGCGGACGGCCCGATAGGCCTGTCATGTCTGAAGAAGGGCGGGAACATGAGGAGCTATGATGCCATCTAGTAAGCAGGTGGGTTGGTTGTTAGGCATGCAGGGCAGGAGTTATATCTGGAATGGGTTAGTTGGGGCCTGGCGTGAGTGGTTTTCGTCGATTCGTGTCTGTAATGTATAAGAAAAGATAGACGGGCTATCTGGATGAGCTGTTCAGTTTTCCTTTGCACCACTGTTTTTGCACAGATGACCAAGCGCAACCTAGTTCAACTTAGGTTTGAGTTAGTGAATTTGTTATTCAGAAAGTAACCGTCAACCAGAATATAATCCTTCTCTTCATGCTCAGATTGAACGCAACTCAAGGTTTAAGTGAATAGAAACAAAGCAAAACAAAACAAAACAGCAAAGAAGCAGTCAACACATTGTCATAAGTCATTACCCTCGGTCATTCCACTCTCTCCTCTTTCCACCCCTAGTCATGTATTTCATGTTCCTCCTCTTCTCTCCGTCATAAAAGTAATCACCAGCGACGTCACCGCGATTGTAATCGCTCATAGACCTTCTCCGCCCGTTCTCGTCCAGCCCCCAGCTACGCCTCTCTCTTACTTCCCGCCTCTTCCCTTCTTTACCTCCATAAATGGCGTCTTGCCCTCTGAGATTCTGTAAAAGCCCTCCACCGAGAACGCTGCCCAACAATGCCAACCAGCTCCCCCGTCCTTCCAAGACACCTGTCACATTCCGAACGACGCGCTCCACCGCCTCAGGATCCGTGCCTACTCCACCCCATTGCCCTTGCATCTGCAGACCATCTGATCCGCGTGGACTACGATACTGAAACTCTCCGCGTCGCGTATGAACTAGCGGGTTCATGCTTCTCTCTCCCTGGTCAAGTGGTTGACCTTGGGAATCGAAGCGATCCGGGAGCACCTCGATGACCCCTCCGCCGGTTCCAAAATCCTCCGCGTCCATGTCGTTAGTTACAAGGTTCGTAAAGTAACCCTCACTATCGGCGGCGCGAAATGTCGACACATGGCTGTTGTCGCCGTCTGAAGAAGCCTCTTTACTAACTTGCTTGACTGCTTCTTGTTCTGCATGGTGACGCTCGAGGGTTCTGGAGGACCGAGGAGAAAGGGGGATGAAAGTGACAGATTTAGCCGTCTGAGGGATATCTGAAGATTCGTGGTTTCGAGCGTTTGTGGTGACAAGAGATAGCGAGGGGAGCGAGGCGGAGCGGCCAATGCTTACACCATCTACAATCATGTTAGCGCAAGTCCCAAGTAAGGTGTCTCCCCTAGCTGAAGGCTGCGGCAGGGGTGAACACTGAACCAGACGCACCCTTTTTCAGGTCATTTCTGGGGCGCCCAGCGACCTTGGGCTCTGGAGTGGAACTGCGAGCACGGGAAGCTTCACTCACATGTTCAGGGTCATTGGGGTGAGTCGGCCGGAGGACACCGCCGGGACTCGGTCCCGAGTTAGGGTGCACATTTGGTGGATACCCGGCGTAGTCTTGTGGATTGTACGGCGCCTGATAGGGAGGGTGACCCAGGTTGGTGTTGGGGTGTTGCGTGAAACCACTTGACTGGCTTGGCGGCGCGGGTCCGGGGGGGTTGAAGTAGCCACCAGACGCATGTGTCGGGGACGGACTTCGACGGCCATAACCACCAGATTGATCGTCAACGGTTGAGCTTTCATCCTCAAAACCTTCCCGATAGGTTAGTATCTAACTCTCGACTGGCCGCTAGAAGGGCCAGATGAGTCAAGAGGACTTACGTCGGCGTTCTCGCTCCCGTTCCCTGTTTCTCTCTCTTTCTCTTTCTCTGTCTCGGTCTCGTTCCCGATCCCTATCCCTCTCCTGGTCTCTTGACTGTGACCTATCATTGCCCTTCTCCCTGTGACGGTCGCCGTCTCTGTCCCTATCCTCCTTCTCCCTGCCTTTATCTTTCTTTTCGTTGTACTTCTTTATCCCCATGGCCGCTGCACCCATGGCTGCGGCACCGGTAGCAATATCCCTAAGCCTGCTTCGGCTCCTCTTTTTGCCTGCCTTCTTCCCTCGGTCGCTGTCCGCCTCGCTATCAGCGGAATAATCTGTATCCTCCCTCGACCGTGACCTATGCCTGTGCTTCTTCTGCCGCCGGCTCCTCGATTCCTCGGCCGCCGAGTCATAATCCACGACCGCTCCCCTCGCTCCATGCTCCGGATATGGCGGTTCAGTGTACACTGGATGAGCCCCGTACTCAACGAGTCCTAGCTCAGGATCAGCGGTTGAATAATCAGTTTTTGGATGCGTGGGTCCGGACCGAGATAGGCTCCTACTTCTGCTACGATGACGATCGCGGTCATCGTAGTCCGAAGCGCTAGTCTGACTGTGCGCAGATCGAGAGCGAGAGCGCTTCTTGTCCTTGTGTCTGTCGTAGAGCTTCTTGGCACCGGCACCTGCCAGGCCAGCAGCTACAATCTCGGCCCCAGTGCGGAGCCGAGATTGAGATCGACTCTTACCGTCACGGGACTTGCTCCTTTTCTTCTTGTAATGGCGTGCCAAGCCGACTACAGCTGCGGTGCCTGCTGCCGCCTTGGCTATCGATGAGGCGCGGCTCTTGGAACGTGAACGCTTGCGACTGGAGGATCGACTGCTCTCATCATCGCTGTAGCGGCGGAGTGGACGTCCGCGGTTCATCTCCTCTTTCTCGATCTTGTTGCTCTGGTAGTATTTGGCGGCACCGGCAGCAGCTAATGCCACGGCAGCTATTCCAAGGCCAGTCTTGATCCGAGAGTGAGGCCGTTCGCGAGAGCGGGAGCGGGACCGCTCCTTGTCCGAGTCGCCATACCTTTCCTCGTATGCACTGTGGGCGCGTCTCACCACTTCGGTGCCAAGCGCACCAAGGGCAGCGCCGGCAAGAACTTTACGGCCGCGCTTCTCCGGCAATTCACCATTCTCATTTCGCCGAGATGCGAGGATGGCAGAGAGACCAGCTCCGGCTAGGGCACCTTCGGCAATGTGGCGTTTCCGGTGCGGGCTACTCGACGAGCTGCGAGAACGAGCTGGCTTCTTCTTGCTGTGATAATATTCATCGGCCGACTCACCGTCGCTGTGATGGCGATGGTGATGATGATGATGACGACGATGGTGGTGGTGGTGGTGCCGATGATCATCAAAATGCTCAACTCTGACCTCCTCCTCACGAGTCTCTGATCGCCAGGGACCTACCTCGCGCGATTCGCGATGATAATAGTAGTCGTCATCGCGTGGCGGGAGACGAGCAAGAGCAAGGTCGCGAGTATCTTGCTGCTCCCGGATGAAGACCGGCGGTGGCGCAGGAGCCTCCTGGACAATGATTTTCTGCTCGGGGGGACGCGAGCGGATGACTATAGGGGCGGGGACAGGCTCATAGTATTCAGTTTCCTTGCGCCAGCGCTCGACATCGTCATCACGTCGCTCCTCATAACGGCGCTCGACGCGGACCTCTGTGCCATCGTCGCGGCGTTCGATCCTCTTCTCGATGCGAACATCTGTTTCCTTGTCGTCCCAGTATGAACGGCGATCGTAGTCGCGGGGGGAGCGTGGCGAGTAAGCGTCAACACGGTCTACTTCTTTGCTCTCGTAGACAACACGAGCGCGCGAGTCTTTGTCGTAGTGATCATCGTCGTGGTGTTTGTGTTCGAGCACCAAGGTGCGTCCATCGCGATCTCTGTCGTATTCGAACCGTGTGTAGTGGTCATCGCGATCACGCACCGACGGCTCGAAGGCAGACCTCGGGCGATCCGGCGCATAGGCTCGGCGGTCAATCTCGAGAAGTTCAGTTTGACTCGAGCGACCATGGCGGCCCCGCGTTTCGTCGATGACGTCAAACTCGCGCTCCACCCGCTCGACTCGGGTTGGCGTGACCTTGTAGCGGCGCACAGTCGTCTTCCTGTACTCATCATCCGAAGGGGACGAGCTCCGGTCCCGGGTATACGCCCGAGATTCCCGGTACACGTCAGGCATTGTTGCGCGCAGGTCTCTCCGACCAGGTGGGACGGCAAACACAGACGGGAACAAACTGAGTAAACGAGGGGCAGAAGAGATCCCAAACTACCAAGGACTCAAGGAGGTGCGGCCTAAGGTTCAATGCGAGGGTGGAAAAGAGAACCAGAAACCGCAAAATAGATCAGTTTTCTAGATTGATGTTGGAGGGAGGGCGGGGCAGCGAGAGAAAGTCTGGGAGGGGTGGTAATAATAGGAGGAAACCCGGCAGAGGACGGGAGACAAGGGAAGGGAGACTGGGCAGGTGGTAATGTCGCGGTGGGACGCCGACCTGGAGATCCCGTTGGGCTCTGCGCCTGCCTGGCAGGGGTCTTCGCTTGGTGAGTGCGGACTGGTTTCGGCTTCACACACACCGCGAGCCGTTGCGACGGCCATAGCATGCGATGATATTACAGCAGCTCAGCAGCTAACTGGAACTGGCCGGGGCGGAGTTGGAAAGCTCTGCCTTATGTTGCCCCAAATAAGGCCAAATTCCATTCACCCCAAGAGAACCTGGAACCAACAGTATTAGCTCCTGAGCGGCTCCAGGTCGAAAAGGCTGGCCTCGGCCAGAACCACAGGCCAGTGTTTGCTCCTATCCACTCACACAGGGCGCGTGGGAGGAACGGTATGGAAGGACTATATGGGAGGGGCGATATGTGTGAGGCCTCACGGTGACTCAGTGGCCGATGCAATGGCCATCCTGGGTGTGCAGCATTTTCAACAGTGTAGTGACCGCAAAGATGCGCGGCCTCTGTGCTCGCTACGTCAGGCGGCAGCGATACGGTGGACGGACACAGTTGTGCTCGCGCGCTTCCCGATCCACCAGTCGTTCATTCTTCGCAAAGGAACCGAAACATGCCTTGCGATGCGCCCAAATGCACACCCGAGACTTACCTGCCCTGTCTTGCAGTAGCTTGCAGCCACACGCATCTCTCTGGGCCGCTATATCGCCCGCCATTCGCTCAAAGGTTTTGGAAATCAGGACGAGAGGCAAAATATATCACCTCATACACGAATTTATCCGCCCTTGGCGCTACTGAAGGCAAGTTAAGTAAAGGGCATGTTGTAGGTTCGACTAGGAGTTTCTGTCTTCTGAGCTCTCGAATTTCCCAACCCGCGGAACCTGAGATTTTCGTCTGGGTTGCCAAATCCTAGCTAAGTGGTACATCCAATCCCCCTCTCCCGCACCCTCACTTGCCTCTCCATGTGAGCTCAGCCTTCCATCATCCGGCCACCCCGTCCAACGATCTCCAACATTTTGCTTCCCCCCCCCAAACGTATGTATGCCGTTATCACGGTGGGGCAGTATGCTTTTATAATATGCATTGGCGCCCATCTATCCAATGTAACCGCGCTTGAGACGTTCTCTGCTTCTGTAATTTTTTCCCAAGCTCAGCCAATTACTTGCAGCCAAGGGCGCCCCGCTGACTTTTGACGGCATTTCGTCATCGATGCGGCGATGCCCCACTCACCATGGTGGCACCCCTGGCGCTCAGTCAGAGCCCAGCAGGGGCTCGACCAAGCTTCACATCACCACCCGGCATCACCTGAGCAGCGCCCAGTTTTACTTAGGATCAAATGATTTTTTTTTAGTCCACCTAGGCAGGCAGGTTGGCAGGCATGGCAGGCTGTATTGTCCAGCAAAAGGCACACAGTTTGGTGATACGCGGTGGGGGGGAAATAAATTGAGAAGTTTTTGGGGGGCGTTTTGGGCTCGATGGTCGAAACTACCGAGCAGCGGGACGAGCCTTGCTTCCATCACTCCCGCCGAAATGTTCCCAAACATCGAGTTCACGTAATGGCTAAGCAATTCGCCCCGATACCTTAATTCTGCTGTAGAATGGTACGAACAGTGAAAGAAAACCGCCCAGTTCTTAGAGCCGGACATTCTGGGGCTTGGGATGCCCTGTCAATATCACCCTTGCCGAGATTTTGCTAGGTATTTATATTGGATAATGGATCGAGAACTTATATATCTAAGGGATGGAACGTCATCTTCGGATTGCAGAAGGAACGTCCAATGTCTTCCTGCAGCCGGGCTGTCATCTGGCTCTGCGAGGAATTGTGAGCGTTGCAGGTGATTATCTAGTGGCCCTCGTGATACCGCTAACTAGTCTCAGTCGAACGGTATTTGCGGTTAATGGGGGTGGGGTAAGCGGGGCTAATCCGACTCTGAACACACCACAGACGCTGTGCCAAGTGCACAGCCCTAAGGAAGGGAGGATGGTCAGGACTGAAGAAAAGAAAAACAGCCTAAAAGGCGTCAAAAAGGAAGACTTCATTTTGACAAAGAAGTTGCCAAGTCAGAACTCAATGGGTCTGGCCGGGGATTGAACCCGGGACCTCTCGCATGCTGATGCTTTAGGGTGGGCCCTAAGCGAGAATCATACCACTAGACCACCAGACCTTATTGGCTGCTTGTTGAAAACATTACTACTTTTCCTCATTTTGTTCTACCTGCCATTCCTTCTGAGGAAGCAGATACACACTCTTCCTGCCAGGTGAATTGTTATGGTGACTTAGTTCAGAAGAAGAGGGTCGCAATCACATCCATGTGCATTCAGGGCAGTCGACAGAAAAGCGCATGTACCGAACTGCACCTGCGCACCGACGTTGAAACACCCAGGATTGGCTGAGCAGGCCGCTCGCTAGCTAACCCATAGGCCTTCCCCTTTGCGAGATTGACAGTGCACTAATAAGGCGAATTATAGATCTTAGAGCCAGCTGCTAAAGCATACAGGATGCCCAGACGTGAGGTTATGATACACAGGGCCAGGGGGACTGCAAGAGATCTAGGTAGAGTAGGCCCGAGTGAACAGAAGAAAGCACACGGCGTTCCAGCCACGCTTGACAGGACAAAGAAAATCTCAGAACATAGAAATTCAAGAGACGCCATGTTTGCCGCTGGAAAAATGCATCAACCACTCTTTCATCCTCACATTTCCTCAACAACTACAAGGGGTAGCTACAGTAACAAACCCACCCTATGATCAAAAGACGCTCTGCAGCGGAAGAAGTGAGCCCCTCTGAAATCACAATAAACACCCCATTTGGCAGCATGTTGTTCATGAGCCGCTTCACTATCCTTCCATGGTATTTCCGTTCCATGCCCTGCTGCTCTAAGGAGCAACTTTCATCCTCCGTTGAATCATGACAAGCCCTCTCTCTATCCATCCATGACAAAGGGAATCGATTTCTGTCCAGAGTGCAATTAATATGGCCCGCTCGTTGAGAGGGAAGTTCGCCATCCAAGTACAAGCTAAGATACTCGAGCCCCAGGGGCTTCAACTAGAAAAAGAAGTAGGCCAGAAGGAAGCAGATTAGGCAGAGAATCGCCACAATCTGAACCGGGACACCTTCTGTGCCTTGTCTCTGTGCCTGCTCAAGGGCTTGGCTAGCTGTAACAGTCTTTTCGTCAGATGATGAAGCAGCGGGCTTGCGCTGCTTCAGGCCACTGTTGTTCTGCTCTCTGAGAGCGGAGATTGTTGCTTCGGCCTGCGCCAATTTCTCCTTCAGTTCCTCAACAATGTCTTTGGTAGTAGACTTGACAGAGTCCGCGATCGGCACGGGGACTGTGGTAGGCGCAGCCTCCGGTTCTCGAGTGGTGTCCTGTTTGACCGCGGGCTCAACAGGCGGGCTTTGGCTGACGATGGTGGTTTCGTCGTGTGGGGAGGAGTACGACGGTGGGGGAACATCGGGTGTAGCATCGATCTTGGAGGTGGAAGACGTCAGGTTAGAACTCTGAGGAGGTGATTCGGTGTGACCAACCCCATTCACATAGCTATGTCGGTTAGGCGTGGCGTTGACAGTGAGCTGTTCTTCTCCGGTAGCAGGCAACCACGAGACCCGGATTTTTTTCTCTTGGATCGCCGAACGCTCTACCGAATCCCACTTCGACTAGTTAGCACGTTCAACTGCTAGAATATCGAGTCAACACACAATTTGAGGAACGCCAGTAAACTCTTTGTCTCCAGTGATTGTCACGGATTGGACGAGGAACTTATCGCGGCATCGGGCATCGATAGGGGGTTCCTGCTTCATCGCCTGCAGCAGGACTGTGGACGTCAACAACTCCATACGTGGTAGAGAGGTATTCAAACTTGCTGAGCACTTACCCGATACCTCGACCTCATGTCCAGGTTCGATGCGACCGGAGTTTGGACGCACGCAATACCTGACAGATTAGTATCGGGCGACGAAAGCGCCAGAGCCTGGGTGCTCCGAGGTGTTACGAGAGACATACTGCTTAGGTGCTGTGGTTTTAACCTACGATGGTGTGGTCAGTCGAACTCCATTTCAAAGGAGGAGTAAATGGTTCGGGAGGCGGTACCTTGAATGCGACAGGTGAAGCATTAGGGTTCTTGATCTTTAGGACCTGTGCAACCTCCACCGTGAAAGGCCCTAGAACGGTCAGACATCCACAGGTTGGCGAACGGAACAGTGCAATGCGCCGAAAACATACTGCGGAAGCCGAGCTCGACGGGGTCGATTTCGACAGACATGATAACGATCGCGCGATCCGTAATTGCAAAAGCGAGGCTTGTGTGGCGATGCTGTATTTGTCTCAAAGACAGAAGGCACTGGGTCGGTTATGGGATGTGAAAGATGCTTGTTTGCTCTCTCAGGTCGAGGGAGGTGTTACGACATTTCAGCACGGTAACCGCAAAGCTGGCCAAGTTTCGACTGGCTGTCCAGGCAGTCCACGCTTGTCCCAAGCCAGTGGGCCCGTGCTGATCACCAGGGCCCTGGAGCTCCTCCCCACCAGCGCACCAGAAGGTTCTAGCCAATAAGCAATTGCCCGGTTCAACTGCAACGCCTGGCTGCCTCACCTGACCAATCAACTCTAATCTTTTCGAATGACGTGAAAGGTGACCACGTCAGGAGCATCGCCTTCCCGCATCAGTATTTGAGCTATCCAAGACGACAGCGTGCTTCTTCAAAGCAAACCCAACTTCTAGCTCTGACAAATAACCTTTATCAAGAACCAAATTAGTGACGGGCCTGTGAAGCGTCCTCCCCACCTTGACCAAAGCCAAGAACACACCACCATGCACCCATGCACGAGTCCAATTAGAAGTACACGTGCAAAAGGTCTCAGACTCTTTGTGTTGCTTGACTTAAGGCTCAACCTCCTTCAGCCAAGATAATCTCCAGATGCCTTCATACACTACACTGCGTTCAGGGCTCCAATGGCATGGACGAATTCCAGGCACCGGGGAGGGTCAGAGGTATGGACAAGCGTCGCGGTTCTACCGACACTCTCCGCTTTTAGGTAGGAAGTACACGTGATACCTAACTCATAGATATTTGCACGACAGATAATAGTAACGACAGAGTTCATCGAATTGGAGTTCATAGTCTGCGTGGTTTTGTTCGAGTGGATTTGAAGGGTTAGGGTTTTCATACTTGGTCCAATCACGTCAGGCAGACAGATGACGCAGGTGCCCCTCGTTTTCCCCTCGCGCTGAACTGTCCACGACACGAGACGACCCAGATACGATATCCACACGACCCAGACTACCGAATACACTTGAGTTCATACCAGAAAACCCCATCGCCCCGAGAATTGTGGAAAGGAATAGGTTGGGTGACCACGGTTCATTGTTGGGTCGTTTTTTTCCCCTGTGCCCCGCTCTGTGGCTTGGTAACTTTGGAATTTTCAACTTTGGCACGCACACCTCCAAAGTAAGGCAAAGGAACCCTAAATCCTTTGCCGTAATTCTACTTTGTGTTCCCTCCACCAGCCTTCTCACGGTTTTCCAACAACCGCCAGAATGGGGCAATCAGATCTCGAAGTTCTGCTCGATATGGGCTTCGACCGGGAGCGCGCTGAGCTCGCCGTAAAAAAGACGGGTGGATGTCAGTTTCCCATATCATAACTCTTTGGAGTGGCCCCAACAGCTAAACATCAGACACAGTACAAGGAGCACTTAATTGGCTGGAAGAGACGCAGGACACCCCGGTTGATGAGTTGAAAGCCGCTGCCACAGCTCCGGTCTCAGCTGCTCAGGAAGAAGGCGGTCCGTCCATAGCCCCTGGCGCGGAGGGAGAGGCTGCCCAGTCGTTGGTCTGCAATGAGTGCGGAAAAAAGTTTCGAAACCATGACCAAGCCTCCTTCCATGCGTCCAAAACGTCTGTTATCAAAACTTGTTCCGTTATAATTAGCTAACATGGACTGTAGTGATCATACGGACTTCTCAGAATCGACCGATGAGATCGTTCCGCTGACTGAAGAGGAGAAGAAAGCTAGGTTGGAGGAACTTCGCCAGAAGTTGGCTGAGAAGAGAGCCAACCAGTCCATTCAGGACAAGGAAGAGGCCAAACGCAACGAGGTAGGTCCGCTGATAGAAATCCATTGCTCAATACTGACTCCCTCCAGAAAATCCGCCAAAAGTCCACCAAGGAAACGCAAGATCTGAAAGAAGAACTTCAACGCAAGGAGCAGATCAAGGAAGCTGCCAAGAAGCGCCAGGAGAAGATGGAGGACCTTGAGGCGAAGAGACGCATTAAAGCCAAGATCGAGGCTGACAAGGCTGAGCGGAAACGTAAAGAAGAAGAGGCCAAGGCAGCTCGTGAGGGTAGACTCGTCTCTACTCCAGCCGCCCCGGTCACCGCGCCATCAACGCCCAAGCCGGCAGCTGCGCACACCGAAGCTCGTCTCCGCCTTCAGACTCCAGCTGGGACTATCCAGAAGACGTATCCTGCCGACATGACGCTCTTTGAACTAGCCCAGCAGCTTCAAACCGAGACTGGGCTGGCCGTGGTTGAAAGTTTCACGATGAATTTCCCTCGGAAAACGTTCGCGGCTGGCGTTGATTACGGTCAAACTCTCAAGGAGGCCGGTCTTGTACCAAGCGCCGTTCTCATTGTTAAGGGTTTATAGCCTTGAAGAGAGTTGAGGCACTGAAAGCGTTTGCCGCTAGCATTCAACCATCTCATAGGGATGAAAAATCGATGAAGTCTCAGAATAGCATGTGGGGGCAAATAATAGAGATAAGTGGCCTACTACTATTCGGGTATTCCCAACAAAATTCCAGGGATCGGGATCATTCCTTGGGACCCACTCCCGAACGTCTCTTGAAATGTTGTAGTGTGAAAACGATACGGTCTGTGGAGGCGGAAATGACATAGTTATTGAAATGAACAGACGCCACGAAAAAAAGCTGGGTTTCCAGGCTAGTGACATACGATATGTTTGACCCAAATGTATGTCCTATACTCCTCATGATGGAACCGTGAGGATCATCCCTGTGGTGGTGGACTATCCGTTTTCGGCTCGGCGCTCCAAGGTGGGGTCGCACTGCCAGGGTCCGTCGCGGAACGGAGAAGGTGATGACATCATCCTGCAGGGGACACAAAGGTGCAAGCAGCTCTCCCACTACGATGCGATGATGTTATGCTATTGCTAGAGGAGCCTGGTGCTTGCCCGTCAAGAGGCGAGCCAGGGCGATCGAAGAGCCCGTCCCTGCTGGAATCGTGACGCACAAAGGAGGAGCACCCCCACCCGGGGTGGTCAGGCGCGTGGTTTTATAAACCAGCACCTCCCTCCAAGCACCTGCATTTCTCATCTCTTGTGTCTCAACCACGATTAATTGAAACTCACCAACTTTGCGAAACTTTGATTGACGATACTTTACCAATTTCGCCCGCAGGTTTCTGAATTGGCTAAACCACACTCGCCATCATCATCATGTCTCTGCACTGTAAGTGCCATGCCAACATTGACCCATCATCTTCTTCAACCTAATCAGCCTTACATTGGCCCTTCCATTGCACCTTGAACACCGACACTTTGTCCATCCGCGTTGGCTATATATCAATCCACAGGCACAACTACTGACCACCAACAGACCTTCCTCCGGTCAAGCCTTCGGCCATCGCCCTCGGCCTTTGCTTCAACCAGGCCACAGAGGTTGCGATCCTCTCGCCACTCTTCGGTCAGGCCTGGCAGCGCGCTAAGCAAGCGAACACCAAGGAGGAATTCCTCCGGTCAAAGGAGGCCACCAGCAGTGCCGTCGCCTTAGGCACTTCGTTCCTCGGATCTGCTATGCAGTCGTATGGTGTCGGTGCCCTGATCAACGCGACCGGCACACTCAGCTATAAGGGTGCTGCGTATCTTGGTGCCCTCATCTTCGCTGCTAGCAATGCCCCGACGGTCCGTTCCCATCCTTTGCCGTGATTCGTGAAACTGGACAAGCTGACGACACCTTTAGTTCTTCAATGAGATCCTCATTGAGAAGCGCCCCCTCGAGACTGTCACCGCCAGCGTTGTCGCCAAGCTGCTTGAGACGGTTGGCTTGTCCATGCTCCTCACCTGGTGGGGAACACGCACCAATCCCTTTGAATAGTACGTCAACCCGACCTGCTAGCTGTGTGGTGAAGGAAATGTCTAAAAACTAACGGCGAAGATTTGATGTAGCTCGAATCCCAACCGCGGAACTCCACTCAGTCGCACCGCGTTCCGGTCAGAGTAATTCAGGCTGTGCAAGATCCGGTAATGGATGAGTGTGCTTTTCTCGGAGCAGGTTTGATTGCGTTGCGCATTGATATAGAGAGCCACCGCCTCCGAGTCGATCCGGTGGCCAGGGTTTTCGGTTTCCTTGCCTGTAATTTTATCATATCATAAATATCCACGATCACGTTGGCACCCAGAAATGGAAGTCTTCGGGTGAATCAGGGCTGTTGGTTTCGCATTGCTATACTGTGATCCTGTGAACTCGGCTGGGGTAGTTCAACAAATCGTCAAGACCTCAAACCAACCGTCTCCACCTTGAGTCCTCAACAATGTTCGATGTCTGGAAAGCGGGCAAAACTTTCGAAAGTCCGTCCCTTAACAGTGCAAAAGAAACCGAAGTGACCTATCCTCTTAACGCCGTCCATACTTCATACTCAGATCCGCGCCAGGACTAGACAGAAGCTCAATCATACGTTAAACGCCATAGGGATATCGCCTGGCCTTCCACACCACGGGAGATGGTGATGAAAACAAACTAACATGGCCACACCGGGGCAGGTACTTCGGTCTAACAAATAGCACTCCCGCAAGTGGGGAGCGAAGACGACGACGGAGAGAAGACGCCGTCATTTGTCTCGCTACTGCACCCACTTTCGCAAACCTTCACCACGAGACAAGGTTTACAGTCCGCCTTGTTTCTTCATTCGTGTTGTCCTCTCCCGTATCGTCCTTGCCCAAACATACGCAAACTGAATCACAGGACATCATGAGCTCCTGGACTGGGCTGCAAGCTGCAAGGGATGGATACCCTTGACCCACGGCTCGACTTGTGTAACCCATTGCTTCTGCGCCGTCTTGACCATTTCCTTCCAAGCCTCAAGGTACTCCTCTGCGCTAACCTTCTTGTCGTCCCCGTCCTTCTCTTTCTCTTTCTTTTCTCCCTCAACCGGCTTCTTCCCCTCGGGCTTGAGCATGACGACGCTCGTAGCGCGCTTGGTGCATGCAGCAACGCCGAGGTCAGCGCGAGATCGTATGAAAAGGTACGGAATGCCGTGCTCCTCGCACAGGATAGGGAAGTGCATGATGACATCCATCGGGGAGATGTCGCCAGCAATGACGACAAGGGCAGGCGCGTCTTTCCCAGTCAGTGTTTGACGTTGTGGGCACTTCTTTATAGCCTTTTCGCACTCTTTGACGCCGCGGCTGATAGCTTTGAGTCTGGCGCCTGTGTAGGAAGGTGTTTAGTAAGGGAGGAAAAGAGAGGGGCGAGGAAAGGGCGACATACCCTTTTTGATCAACTTGTAGATCTTCTTATGCGCCTTGTCGTCGGCGAGAGGTAGCGCAAAGGGAACGAGATCCTCGGCCGGCTTTATGATATCCTCGGGGTCGACTTCAATGTCGACATCCTCCCTGACATCCGATGATGCTGCAGCGTCGGCCTGGAGGTGGGCATCGAGGGCGCGTGCAAGCTTGTCCTGTTTCTTCTTGTCCTTCTTCTTGTCCTTGGATTCCTTGCGAACACCATCTGTCTCGCTGCGCTTCTTTTCCTTCTTGTCGGCCTTGTCTTTCTTCTCCTTCTTCACCTTCACATCGGTCTTGTCGCCTGAACCCATCTTAGAAGCTGGAGAGGTGGTGGGCCTGGAGGAAAAATGCTCAAAACTCCGTGGAAAATAACTCGATTACTCAGTCCAGATCTCAGCTTGTCTGTCACAGGTCATTTGGTAGTGCGGATTGGGTATTTCGACCGAGTGGGCGTTGTAGGTGTGGCTTGCAAGCTTTACCGTTGGTGGCCGAGAATTTTCTTGATCCAAAATTTTGTAGGCTAATTGTATCGCCGTTCCGCATCCAGGCTGGATTTTCTTTCCTGCAGCGCGCTAGCGACACCGGGCACGGTCCCATGTTTTGAGGTGCAAGGATGTTTTGGAGGGGGCACCACACAGTGCCCCACCAGATTTGCGAATGGAGCTTTTTTGGCTTTGTGCCGCGCCCCTCGATTGGATTGAGTCACAAGCTCGAAAAGTCTCGGGCGCAGTTCTCCAAGCTCCAACACATCTTGGAACCACACTTCACTTTGGGTCTCTGCGCTTCTCAGGGCTATTGGGGGTTCAGAAATCTCTATCCTCGACCTTGTTCCGATAACTCTTCTACCCTGCCTCGAAGCACGATTCTCTGGTTCGCAGCAAGTCGCAACCTTTGTGACGCCAATTCAGATCATGGCGCCCTCGCACGCAAGCCATGCTCCAAGCATGGAGAAGCTTGTGAAGTCTCTTAAAACTCTCACCCTGGAGGCTTCAATTGAGTCGTTTATTTAGTTGGTAGTGCCCAAACCCCGTCGTTATCTTGCGCTAACTGCGAGCGTCCTGTACGCGTCCTGCACAGCCTCCTGAAGCGAGAACAGGTGAAAGGCGACGACTGCGCCGATGCTACCGCCCACATCCTACGTCAAGTTGTTGCTAAGTCGAAATGGAACGATGTCGACCAACTTCTATCCAGAGTCCAAAGCGTCGGGTCAAGGCTGGTCAGCGCCGCGCCCCACGAACCTGTGATTGGCAATATTGTACGGCGCGTTCTGGGCCTCATTCGAGATGAGGCATCAGAGGATAGAAATGCCGACGACTTCGGCAGCGAATCTGCTTCAGACATACAGAGTCTGGCACCAGCAGCAGGCCCGCCTCCGCCTCGGCCAGCCCCAACACCCCTTGCGCGCCCCCCGACTTTGGCTTCAGTTGCGTCTTTCCACGTATCCAAGTCAAAGTCGATGTTCAATCTACTTTCGGTTGCCGACCTCGATTCACCTCTCACAATGGCCTCGACGCCTATGTCACAGGCGATGCCAACGAGCATAAACTCATTGCGTTCCGAGGTTCTTGATGGAATTGGAGAGATTCAGGACGAGATCAGCCAGACAGACGATCAGATTGCGAGCTTCGCCGACATCCAAATTTTCCCCGGCGATTACGTCCTAGCGTATCTGCCATCGAGGACGGTAGAGCGCTTTTTGATCAAGGCAGCGGCAAAAAGAAGGTTTACGGTTCTCCTTGTCAGCCTTGAGAATAAACCGACTGTCGGGGACGTGCCCTACACCAACATGCGAAAGAAGCTTGGAGCGTCCGGGGTGAAGACAATCAGCCTCGCTAGTAACGGGCTGATGGCTTACATGTCGAGGATCAACAAGGTCGTCTTCAGCGCAAAGGTGGTCTATCAGAACGGCGGTTTGCTGGTAGACAGCGGCGCATCAGTTGCTGCGCAAGCTGCGAAGGCACACTCTAAGCCAGTAATCGCTCTAGGGGGGGTTTATAAGTTTTGTCCGGAAGATCCGTCCGACGAGATCGCTGGAGAGACAGGCGATTCGTCAACCTATGTGACGTATGAGGATGGCCTCAAGGTAGATGCGCTGGAGGTTGAGAACACAGTCGCGGACTACGTGCCGCCGGAACTCGTGGACGTCTACTTGACTAATTTGTGAGTAAAGTGGTGAAAAGAGGATGCCAAGTGTCATTGCTAACAGATTTTCGCAGGGGACCGCAAACCCGCCACCACCTAGCTGCCATCCTTGCCGACCACTACAAGCCCGAAGATGTCGGGTTCTCGTTGAACCATAACGAGGTGTAAGGGTAGGAAGCTGTGACATGCAATGTCCTCACCTCATTCGATAGACAAATAGAACGCGAAAGCTCTTGGCGCTTCCATGCAGGTATTGCGGAAGCTGACCAGTCAAGAGCAGCGCCTTTGCGTAGAATGGGAGGGAATACCTAAGTGCTACCTCGTTGAGTCAGTGGGCCGCGTCAGCGAGATGGCTAGCTTGCGTGGATCGAAAGGTGCGGGGAGGCGTCCGGTCGCTGTGAGGGGAGGCTATGTCAGCCAAGCGGCCAAGCCGACAGGGCCGTTCTCGCTTATGGTGCCAAGGGTGCTTGCTGGGGCTTGCCAAATACTAGCGGGCTCGGACGCTGAGGCCTAACAAGGGGGTTTGGGGGTTTGGGGTTACGCTCCCGCGTTCGCGCGGCGTGGAATCTTCCCGGGGCCGTTGGAGATGTCGATATCACCCCACCAAGCAAGCTGCGCCTCATTCTTCCTGGTGCCCAAATACATCTCTGGACCCTTTTCCCAATATTCCCAGGGTATTTTTGACTCGAATCCGCTGTTCTTGTGCTCTGTATTTTGAATCAGCTCGAGGCCGACGAGCTCTTGCTCACCGACGTTTGCAAGATGGCAACTCAGGCGCAACTGGACGATGTTCCCCCACCGCCATATACTGAGACGGATATCTACTCCGCCTCTGGCGGCCCTCGTTCACCCATCAGCCCGATTCGGCGACGAGACTCCCATGGGGACGATGCGACGCAGTCCACGTCGTCGACGAATGGCGAGGTTATCTACACGCCGCCCCTCACCCCGCGCAGTTCTCACCTCTCCAACTTTGGTGGAGAAGCCGACCACATCACCGTCTCATCTTCGGCTGCCTACTTTGATACCCGCCCGCCCCCTTCGCTTCTACAGAACAATCTTCCTCTCCATGTCCAAACTATCGTTCTCCACGATAACACCTCCCCCGACGACTTGCCTTATCCGTCTGAGCTCACCAGCCGCGATGTCCGCCCTGAGGATTGGCAGACCTTTGTCAACTATGTGATTCCCCACTACTCAGCAGTGAGCAACGAGCAGGTCATTGATCGGAAGCTGCGCGCAGAAGGGAACACGTTTCCTTCTCCTTGTTTGAATCAGCGTAGTCCGGGTGTCAACCAGGAACAATCCCAGGTCCAGTGTCAAAATGGCAACGGGGATGGCAATATCAACCAGCAACTTGTCAACACCTCCCAATCTTCCTCACTGAGCCACGCCGAAGCCCAGCTTTCTCGCATCCGCATTCGCTCCCCCTCCGAGACGGAAGCATCACGCCGCCGTCTCCAGGACGTGGAAGCAATAGTTCGCGAGTGGAATGATGGGTTCTTTGCTCCCCGCCGCGTGAACATCCGGGTAGAGAGTGCTTGGCAACAGGAGCAACAGACGGTCGATGTCCAGGTCCCAGGGGCGTGGGATCGGTCGTTTGATGTAGACGATGGGGCTGGTTGCTCAGATCCGTCTGTGACTCTAGCAGCGGCTACGGCTGCCCTGGCAAGCTCGGCGGTGGGTCCGACGAGGTCCAGGTTTGGGAGATTGAATCCGTTTGCGGGTATGACCGGGGGAGGTGGTGGTAGCGGAAGTGGAAGCGGAAACGGAAACGGAAACGGAAACGGAAACGGAAACGGAAACGGCAATGGGGGGTTCAGGTTTGGAGGAATTACTATCGATGGAGATAGGGTGTCGATTGGCAACCAGTTTGTGGCGGATAGGAATGGTATGCGAATTGGTGGGATTGTCGCCGATGGGAATGGCATCTCGGTCAATGGCCAGCCGATGTTTGCTGGGCCTTTCGGGCCAGGTAATCGTGGCTTCATGCCGGGTGGTCCGTTTGGTCATAATCGTGGAGGGCTTGGACAATGGGGTGGCTTTGGTGGTGGTGGAGGGTTTGGCGGCCCCTGTGGGGGTGGTCCCCGTGGTGCAGGATACTGGGGCAGTCACGGCCGAGGAGGTCTGGGTTACTGGGGAGGAGGACGCTGCGGTCCTAACCGTGAGATGGCGGATGCCTGTAGCAGGGGGCGTGGTCGTGGTCGTGGAAGAGGACGACATCATGGCCGGCATTCCCGTTCAAGTTCTGTGTCGAGTGCTTCATCAGACTCGTCTACGTCGTCCGAGTCCTCGATTGACTCTCTCCCGGGATACGAAGATCTCAAGGACGCGCAGCTCGACATCACCAAAGACCGTCTCCAGTCCTGGCTCCGTGATCCCAACCAACCCATCACCAAGGGAAAGGTCACGGAACTCAAGGAACAAATTAAAGCGGCCAAGAAGGCCCCCTCCAACCAGTTCAGTGGTATCAGCGACCCTGTCAACCTCAACGCTGACCGCTCCGCCCTCCGAAAAGAAGTCAAGTCCCTCCTCAAGGAATGGAAATCCCTTAAGAAGCAGCAATCTAAGCTCAACAAGCAGCTGCGCCGCGAGCGCCGGCAAAAACGCCGCGAGGAGAAACGTGAACGGCGAAATGTCCGTCGAGAGATGCGCCACGCCGAACGAGACTGGCGTCGCGGTTATAAACATAATCATGGACATGGTCAAGATCATGGCCTTACTCCTTCTGGCCCCTCTTTTCCCTTCGGCGCGCCGCTCATCCCACCTATCTCATCTGTCCCTCCTGTTCCGCCCGTTCCCGGCGCATTTTCCTTCTACGCTGGTGTTCCTGGGTCGGCTCCCGCCCCAGGGGCATGGCCTGTCAATGATCTCAACCACAATCCGGATGTTCACGGGAGCACCAGCGCCAGCCGCACCAAGTACGAAGCTGCAGATAAGCTTCAGGCAGAGCTAGTTGACAAGGAGACGCAGCTGGGCGTCTTCCATGAGCAGATTGCGCAGGAGGCTGTTGCCGCGGCGGGCGATAAGGCTGCGCGGGAAAAGGTTGATGCCAAGCTTCACGAGGGGACACTGCGGTATGAGCGAGAGATTGAGGGGCTGGCAAGGAGCATGTCACTGTTGCGGATGGAGGCTGATGAGGAGTTTGCGAGAGAATTGGCGGAGGAGGAGAATAGACGGGGGTGGTAAGCAGTTCTATCCCACCATAAAAATGTATGCTGCTGGCAAGGGGTCAGGGAATGATTTGGTTATAAAGGAAGGAAATTGGATACCCGCTATCGTTTTGTGTGCTTCAGGTATTCAAACTTGGCTCAGTTATGATGAGAATGATATATCGTACCTATAGTGAGCCCCACTGCCGTGATTGTATGATGCCCAGTCATGCTGAAGGGATGACTTGTTCTTGTTTCCTTTACCCACCCTACTTCCGTACGTTTTCTCATTCGACGGGCATAATGGTTGATACCGCCGAAGTCCCTTCGAAGTATGCCATCCACCAGTAAGTCACAGCTTATCTCATTAGACAAAGAATACCCACTCCGTCTTTGGCTGGTCAAGAGAAACCCGGACGTTCACCTACTATTTTACCAACCCTTTTAATTTTTCTCTTCCCGCAATTTCCTACAGACTCAAACCCTATTATGAATGTTTACTCTCCACCCTCTCCACCAACTCGCCCACACCTAGGCCCCTCCCAACCTTGACCTTCACCTTCTCCCCCGAGTCCTTTTCCCCTTTTTTCTTCCCCGCATCCTTCTTCGGATCCCTCCCCACATCTCCCACCGCCTCCCCCTCATCCTGGTCTCCCGATGCCTCGCTTCTCGCTGCCGGCGCAGATGTAGTCTCACCAACCTCCGCCGCAGCAGCTTCACGGACCTGCTCGCGGATCGCAGAGAGATCCAGCTTCATGCAAAATGCGTCCTCGCCATCGGCGTAGTATTTAGCCTCTGTCTTTTCCGTCTTGAAGCCCAGCGTGTCACGGTACAGGTGGATGGCGGCCTGGTTAGAGACGCGGACATGGAGAGAGACGTAGTGAGCCCCAAAGGTTTCGACCATGGCGAGTTCTATACAATTCCCAAGTGTCAGCTTTCTGTTCCTCGAGAAAGGGAGGGAGGCAGAAATGTGGGCGGTGAACTTACGGCTTTGCCTCATCAACTTCTCCGCAATACCCAACCGGCGGTGCGTGCGCATCACTGACAGCGAGGTAATGTGGCCATGCTGCACCCCGTCCGTGGGCTCCTCTTCCATTTTAGCGAGGACATAGCCGACAATTTTAGGGTAGTCGTAGGGGGTCTTCTTGGGGCGCGACACGTCTACGGCGACGTAGGACAGCTGCGGCCACGAAAGGGCGTGGTATAAGTAGTATTTGAGGAAGTAGTTCTCGGGGAGGTTCTCAAGGTTGGCGTGCTGGATCAGCGGGATGTCGTCGGGGCGGAGGAGGCGGATATCCATCTTGTGTGCGTGTGCCTATGTAATTATCCTGGGGGGAGGGGGTGGGTTAAGTGAGCTCCTCACGGGGGAGCTATCTCGATTGGGTTTTGTGATCGGTCGGTTGGTACGTCGGTGGGTAGTTTTTGCTGCACTGCCAAGTCCCGTTTGCAGTTTCTCCTGTTCCCCGGATAACTTGACGTTTGAACTTTCAAACCCTCCCGTCTGGGTTCTCATAGAATACTAGTTTTGCCGTTGGTGGGATATTTTCAAGAACCGTTTACTTTTGCACATTCTCCCAAAGCTCGACGGGAGGACCTTACGGGATGTGGGGCATCAAATTTGGTAGGGTGGCTTGGTTAAGGTAGCGCGCACGAATTTGCTCCCTGATAGGACAGCAAGGCCCAGTCACAGGGGTGTGCCTAGAGCCGCACAAATAGCGGGAGATCCTGCCCGTCAGAAAAGCCAAAGCCTATACCTCGGACGCCTCCATCCCGACAACCAAACGAACGGCCCGGCAACCAACCGAACATCGCGAGCGGGGAGCGCGGGGCCATGTGGCATATCGGACCTAAGGCAATGCAAAAGTGAAAGAGCAGACGTTACATACCGGAAATGCAGAGATAACTCGAATTGACACCTATTCTATAGGTTGTGCAAACATAAATATCAAGCTTTCTTTCCCCCTTCCTATTCCCAATCTCTAGGCCCCTTCCAAGTGAACAACATCACGTATAGCCAACCCACCCACCATCTCATCTCACTTATCCCAGTCTCCAGTACCCCTCAACACCATGTCCCGCCCTCTCGAAGGCAAACTCGCCCTCATCACGGGCGGGTCTCGCGGTTTGCCCTCTCTACCCTCACAATTCCTATCCCATCTCCAACTAACACCCGGCTCCCAGGCATTGGCGCCGCCATCGCCGCCAATCTCGCCTCCAAAGGCGCAAACCTCGCTCTCGGCTACACCTCCCCATCATCTGCTTCCGCCGCCAAGGTCCTCGCCACGACCCTCTCCTCGCAGCATACCATCCGCGCTGTCGCCATCTCCGCTGACCTCTCCTCCCCCGCGGGGCCCTCCACCCTTATAACCTCCACCATCACCCACTTCTTCCCCACATCAGAGTCAGAGGCAAACACGCCACGCATCGACATAATCATCAATAACGCCGGTATCGCCCGCAACGCGTTCCTCCCCTCGGTAACCATCCCGGACTTCGAAGAGACCTACAAAGTCAACGTGCTCGCGCCCCTCCTCCTCGTCCAGGCCGCGCAGCGCTATCTACCCACGGACCGGACAGGACGCATCGTCAACATTTCTTCAGTGTCATCATCGACAGGGTTCATCACGCAGTCTGTGTACGGGGGCACGAAAGCGGCACTAGAAGCCATGACGCGGACGTGGGCGAGGGAGTTGACCGAGAATGCGACGGTCAACGCGGTGAATCCGGGTCCTGTAGAGGGGCCCATGTATGCGGCAAATTCGCCAGAGTTTTTGGCGGGTATCAAAGGTTGGATCATGCATACACCTGGGATGGCGGCGAGGGAGGGCGTAGATCCGCCTGAAGTGGTGGCTGACGCCAAAGAGAGCGGCGGACGGCCAGCTCATACGGCCGAGGTGGCAGGTATTGTAGGCATGCTATGCACGCCCGATGCGCAGTGGTGTACAGGGCAGGTGGTTTGTGCCAATGGCGGCATGGTCATGTTGCATTAGACAGATAGACGCATCCAAGTTACAAGCGAATACGGTGAGTTGAGTCCCATGGTATCACTTCGCTTGTATAACTCTAGCCCCCAGACCATATCTAGCCCTCTGGAAATTAGTGATCTCAGTTGCTGAATAGCAACCTGAAAGCCCAATCAAACAACCAGCTCACTCGTTCCAGCTCTATCCCAAGCTGTCGCACAAAACAGAACAACTCCGGCCCAGTACTCGGCCGCCTCACCTATTTCTCAACCGGCTTCTCCCGGATTGGCAACTGCTTCACCCCCGCCGTCGCTGCGCCTGCTGCTTGCGCCTCCAGGATAGCTGAACCAGCAGCAGTGTTAGCTTCGGCCAATTTCGCTGCCTTACGAGCTGCCTTCTTTGCCTTCTCTGCCTCCTTCTTTTGCCTCTGGACTTCTTTGGCCGCCTCTTCGGCAGCCCTGCTGGCCTGGGTCCCACCAAAGCGATCCTTCCACTGCGCGACCTGCTTGTCGTCGATTCTCATGAACAGATACTCCGCCTTTCCAAGCTTGTGACCTGGCTTGAGACCTTCAGCATCCCACTTGTCTGTGATGATCTTGATTTCGTTGTTTAATTGGCGAGCGATCGATTGGGAAGTTGCAGGCATATAAGGGGATGCGAGAGATGCAAGAAGAGACGAGAGGTTAAGTGCTAGACCAATGACAGTCTTGGTACGTTCTGGATGTGCGGCAAGGCTGGCGTTGTCTAGTCTGTACTGGAGAAGAAGGTTGCCCTGGGACGAGATCTCCATCACCTTCTTTAACCCGGCACGCAAGTGCACCGCCTCCATCTCTTCGTTGTACTCGCCAAGGAGAGTGTTGATCGTGGAGATCCATGCAGGGAAGTCGAATGTGTCGTCAGTATAGGTAGCCGAGAACTCAGGGATGGTACCCTCAAGTTTGGTGTTCACAAATTTGACGACACGATTGACAAAGTTGCCCAAGTTGGCAAGAAGTTCATTGTTGTTGGCTGCTGCGAAGGAACTCCATTCGAACTGACAGATTGGTTAGAAGCTAATCATGTATGGAACCCGGATAGTTTACCTGAGTGTCACTCGTCTCCGGCCGGTTGGAGAGGAGGTAATACCGCCAAACTGATGGCCCAATACCAGTCTCTTTCGCGCCATCACCGAATACGCCAACACCACGTGACTTGCTGAATTTTGTGTTTTCGTAGTTGAGATACTCGGTGGTGGATAGTGTATGGAGTTTTGTCCACTTCTCTCCCTCTGCGCCGAGCAGAGCAGCTGGCCAAAGGACAGTGTGAAATGGTACCTAAGCCTGTCAGCATTCATCAAGTGGACGGTTCCCTGAAACTTACATTGTCCTTGCCCATGAACTGGTATAAGTCAACCTCGTCCGGGTTCTTCCACCACTTCTCCCACTCGTCGGTGTAGTTGGCCGTAATGGATGGGTATCCATAAGGAGCATCAAACCAAACATAGATAACCTTCTTGTCGTACCCTTCGAGCGGCACTGGCACTCCCCACTTCATGTCTCTTGTAATAGATCGCGCCTCGAGTCCTCGATCCAACCAAGCTTTCGTGATGGAAATAGAGTTTGACGACCAGTTGCCTTCCTTGCTCACCCTTTCGAACCACTTCTGTACCTCTGGCTGAAGCTTGTCCAGTCTGATGAAGAAGTGCGCCGTATCTCTGGGCACGGGTGCCGCGCCATCGACCTTGCATTTGGGGTTTATCAGCTCAAAAGGATCCAAGAGATTGCCACACTTATCGCACTGGTCACCACGAGCGTCCTCATATCCACAACCTGGTTTTGGGCAAGTTCCCTCAACGAAGCGGTCGGCAAGAAAGGCTTCATGTTTCTCGCAGTACGGTTGGATGGTGGTTCTCTCCTCGAGGAACCCGTTCCCTCTCAAACGGAGGAAGGCGTCCTGAACAATATTTGTCTGCTGTTCGGTTGTCGTTCGCCCGAAGTGGTCGAAGGCAATGTCAAACCAATCGTAAATGGCCTTGTGCTTGGTGTAGAACTCGTCACACAGCGCCTGAGGCGTGACGCCTGCCTCGAGTGCCCTAGTCTCAGTCGCAGTACCTGGGGTTTGTATTAGAAGATGTCTTGTGATATGTAGGACCGGTCCGGGTTCTTCTCAGGGCTTACCATACTCGTCAGTTCCGCAGATGACTGTAGCTGAGTGTTAGCCAAGATCAATCACAATGCTCAATGGCTGCACTCACATAGTGTTGGGCGGTCACGGAGTTTGCTGTACCGAGAATAGACATCCGCGCTCAGAGTACTCCCAATAATATTGCCCAGATGTGGGACATTGTTCACATATGGGAGCGCGGAGGTGATGAGGATGTTCTTCTTCCCCGGGACAGGAAGAATTGGCTTGAGATGCGGCGTCATTGTTTGTGGATGCGGGGATGGTATGCTGGGCGATGGAGAAACAAGAAGTGGTACAGCTATAGAAGTGCAGGAATCTCAACATTTGCTGAGAGAAAAGGTCAATTTCAAGAAAACCTCTCGCGGTTTCAAAGAGTCAGCGGTCGTGTTGACTCATTCCCTCTCCCGGTGGTTGCGAGGTGCAACAAGTGATGCGGGGTCCAGAGCTCGAAAATTTGCCCCGCGATTTGCACCGCCGACCAACTGCGGTATACCCCGCTCTACATCGACCACCGTGCGGCTGGCGACGTAGGCTTAAAAAAAAAGGCGCTGAGCGAGCTGTGTAGTAGCCTAGGAAGAATTCACCGAGTCTCAAAACCTTCTATTCGGCATTATTCGGCGATTTGGTTTTCGCCACATTTTCCTGTCGACCATCCGTAGGAGAACACATTGTCATTATGGCCAACGATGACCCGTTCGAAGATGTTCTCAACCTCGAAGAGCAATTTTACCAAAATGGTTACAAACAGGGGCAAGAGGATGGCATCAAAGCGGGGATGATAGAAGGTCGCTCATTGGGACTCGAAAGGGGCTTTCAGAAGTTCACTGAAAGTGGTAGGTTATATGGGAGGGCAATAGTGTGGGCGAATCGACTCCCCCCTAAGCTTAAAAACGACAGAGTATCTCGCACAGCCAGAGACGGACTGGATGAGTTGACTGTGCAACAGTCTCCCGTCACGGAGGAATCGCAACGGGAGGAGCTCCCGTTCTTACCACGAAATACCAGGCTAGAGAAGCACATCACTACTCTCTATGCCCTCGTCGAGTCGGAAAGCTTATCCACAGAAAACACGGATGAGGCCGTCAACGACTTTGACGACAGGTTGAAGAGAGCGGAGGGGAAGGCCAAAATTATTGAGAGATTGGTCGATGAAGTCCATGGGCGAGAGGGGAACAAGGCTCATGAAAGCCCGGCGTCTCCAAGAAGAACCAAGATGCAGTTATAGGTCAGTTTAGGGACGGGCTATGCACATATATTTAGTGAGCATGGGCTCAATTTCGGAACGCGGCCAAGGATTGTGTCCTGCGGACCAAGCTGGTCGAGGCGCAGCTGGGAGCCAGGAGCATGGGCCCCCACGGATATCCTAGGAAATGGACGGATGGAGATGAGCAGCATAATGAACCAAAAAGACAAGTCTTGACACATGAGATCTATTCACCTCTTCTTTATGTGCACAAGGCACGAAACGTACTCCCGTCCCTGGCCCCTCTGCGGCTTCCCACTCTCATACGAAAGTCCTGCATGGGTAACTGGGTGAGAAGTTAGCTTTCCCATATTTCATAGCCAATATCACAATCGCGACTCACTCTTCACCATAAGACTGCTCCTGGCCCAGGCCATACTTGTGGACATCCCACTTTCCGCTGGCCAGGCTCTCTCCACTTGGCAACGGAGGAAGCCCACCTGTCTGCTGAAGCACAAGGCTTGCGGCTTCAGCACCACTATTCTCAAGATATGCAGCGAGGCCAGCCTCCTTGCCTGTCTGCTCGGCCGCCACGAGTGCCTTGGATCCCTCCTCACCGATCAACTCGACACGTGGCTCGGCAGCACTGCCGACGCTCAGGAGCGCGACCTGCTGGGCCTGGCTAACGACGCTAAGGCGCGGGTAATTGCGGCGGGCATCGCGCTTCCAGTACGGGTTTCCAGCGATATCTCCAGCAGAAAGGGTGACGGGATCGGTATATTGGAAAGGATCATTGCTGCCAGGTGCTGGGTTGCGGAAATAAGGGTTGAGCGGAACGCCGGAAGAGCGGTTGGGATCAATGGCAAAAGCACGACGGATGCTCTCCCATAGACCTTCAGATTGGACGGTTTGTTTCTTGAGAAGAGGGTTAGCAAGAAGCCATCAATGTGTCGCGAATCGTCACACTGAGGGAGTGATATATTGCTACGTGGAAACCAATTAAATTAACTGATGACACAGACGTACTTTTGAGATATTCACGACGCCTCCGGCAGCTTTCGCTACCGCCTTGGAAGCCATGGCGGAGGAGGATGGCGGATGGGCGACGAGGTTGGGTCGTGGACAGCGATTCGAGATGGAGCTGTGACGGGGTTTCTTTCCTCAGGCACGGCCAAAGCTCGAACTCCCGAGGTTTTACCGATTAACTGAACCGGGGCCCGAGCGGGCTGGCGCTGACCTGGATGGCACGGACCACATCACTCGAACATCAATCGGCCAGCTTTCTTTCTGGAGCTCCTCCAATTCTGCAACTGCAATTGCACCATCCGACATGATTTGCATAAGCTGACCACCTGCTGTGGCTTTAACAGTAGTTACCCCCTTTTGCGTCTAACATTGGCCGGGTCAATGGAGCATGTTGGAGAAGTTGAAGGAATTATCCAGCTCTTTACTCGCCCGGCCTCCAATGCCTGCTCTGCACCTAGCTGCGGTTGAAGATGACAAACCCCGAAATAACTATTCGCGGGTACGCCTGGTGTGGTAACAGAAAGCAAGCGATTCGGTGGGAGAAGGGGGGACACAGCCGCCCGTCCATCCATCATCGCCTGGTTTCTTTTTCCCCAGCTTGCGGCACAAGCTTGCAAAACCCCAAAACACCCCTGACCTGGCCAGTCCTGGAGCCGGCTCGCGCCATGTGATTGGCTGTGTGGTTGCGCAACCACCTCGAACGTCCTGTTTACGTTGCTAACGTCAACCCAAGCTCGGAACCTCACCTTCTCCATCGATTTCGTTCTTCACAACTCTTCTCACGTCCAACACTCTGCCCCAAGCTGGTCGCGTGCCCTCTGCGACCTTTGGCGCAGCATCTCTGCAGTTTGGCGACGCACCCTTTCATCCAGGTTGCGTGTAAGGCGAGCCGCTGGCGCGCTGTTCCAGTGCTATCCAAAAGACTCCAGCGCCATCCAATCCGCCGCAATGCCCGTTGAGCTTCGCAAGCGCAAGGCACCGGCTCCCGCGCCGGAGCCGCCTGCGAAAAAGGCGACTAAGGCCAGTAAAGTCTCCAAGGCCGTCGCAAAAGCCAAAGATACCGTTGTGAAGCCTCGCGGGAGACCTGCCAAGGCAGCCCCGGAAACTACCGCCAATGGGTCATCCGACTCTGGTGGCACCCCCCAGGTTGGCAATATCATTTCCCTCGACGGCTTTGGCGGCGAGATACAGACCAACGATGGCGACAAGACCACTCTAAAGACTCTTGTTGAGGAAAGCGGCACAGGAGTCGTACTCTTCACATACCCCAAGGCGTCCACCCCTGGCTGTAAGTAACACCTCGAAGGCATTTTCCCCCATAAACTTACACCCCGCGCACAGGCACCAAGCAGGCCTGTCTCTTCCGGGACTTTTACACCCCGCTGACGGCTGGCGGTCTCGCCATCTACGGGCTGTCCACTGACTCGCCCAAGGCCAACACGTCATTCAAGCAAAACAAAAACCTGCCCTACCAACTTCTGTGCGATCCGGCCGCCACTCTGATCGGCGCCATCGGTCTCAAAAAGACTCCCAAGGGGACCACCCGCGGCGTTTTTGTCATCGACAAGAACGGCAAGGTCCTTGTCGCTCAACATGGCTCGCCCGACGGCACCGTGGATGTCGTCAAGAAGCTTGTCAAGGAGCTGGCCGGGGCGGACCTGGCTGCCGCTGTGGAGAAGTCAGATGAGGCCGAGAAGAAGGCTGACCAGGCCGCTGAGGATGCTGCCGAGGATGACAAGCCTGCCGAGGAGAAGGCCGAGGCGAATGGCGAGACCAACGATGCTGCTGATGAGAGGGAGGATAAGAAGGATGAGTGAATAATGATTTCAAGGCGGTGGTAATTCTCCGTGTGCACGTCTCGTCGTCTTCTGTGTTGCGCTGTCGGGAACCTAGTCTGGCCGTTTGAATATCTGTTGGTTGGGTTGGCTGCATGACGCAAGGATTGGTGGGATGGCTGGAAGGTTGGAAAGGCTGGATGGGTTGATCATTCATCGAGGACGATTCGAGAAATCCCGTGTACATTTTAGGGATAACTCCACGTGCGAGCAACAGTTCTATTTATTTTTCTTTCCTTGACCATCGATTAGTGAACGTGGCGTTCCGAACCCATTAATACAGTCCCTTGATACACTGAGTCGCCTCTCGGTCAACCTTCCTTCTTACTTATTTTCCCTTTTCGTTGTGCATCTCGAATCGTTTTCTACCGAGACGATTAATGCCCAAGAGCCACAAGCTGTATACCACAGTCTTGGACAGCGAAGAAACATTATGTGGAGATACTTACCGCATTCGTCCTCGCTTCTTGGATGGAAAACCGCGTATACCTAGTATCACACAACCCAGTTCAGCTACTTTTCTCCCTTGCCCACATGTCAACCTGACCACCAAACTAGCCACGGATATTTCTCCTGGAAGAACTGACCCCCCAAAAAAACCATGAATAAAGATATCGGTTTGGACTCACGCATAAAGAATACACGCCATGGAAAACGCAGCAACTGGTGCAATGACGGTCTTTTTTTTTTTGACAGTGACCAAAGTCTTCAAGTCAGTGCAGGGTCATCATCGCAAAACGCAAATCCGAGCAGAAGAGCGAGGCTCACCCGAGGGTTTATGCTACCCCTCGCCATCTGTCATTGATTTCTTCCCAGCGATGGTCAGCGGCGTTGATGCGTAGCGGGAGCGTTATTTATAAGTAATCGATGCGGTTGTTGGCGGTTGGTTTGCTTGATCCATGAAAATTCAACAACGTCAGCGGCCACCCCTCCCCTGTAGTTAATCACCCAATCTAGGTTTTTGGGGCCATACCCCCCAATCCCAACTCCGCCTTTCATGAGACGCCCCCCCATTCTGCGTCATCGAACAGCGCTCGATTCTTCATCTCCGATACGTATAACTGTTTCAAACTGTCACATTGATCCACTCCCCAATATTTATGTACAACTTCCCTGGTCTGCTCAAACGTGCTCTCGCTCCAATCCTCAGTTGGCGTTCAAGGGCTGCGCATATAAAAATGCTGCCGATACTATACTAATCCAACGCCAACGCCTTGCCCAGCCAATGCGTGTATGACTCTTCCGGTTTGAATAACAGACATTAAGGAAAAGAGCGAAACCGCTGGCGTGCTGCTCGCTTGCTTGCTTGCTACTTGACACATGTGAATTGTCCCAGACGTTCTATACTCAGACCAGAAATTCGGCCGCTACTCGTCTAGGCTAGCCCAGACGAGTACCATCTAGGAGACATTTCAGGCTTTGCATCACGTCTGGACAGCCCCAAAGCTCGCCCAGCCCCGAAAAAATACGGCAGCATCCTAGCTGGTCGAGAACTCTGCCCGATCCGCCTGTTGCGCCGCCTTCTGTTGTCCCTGTAGCCGCGCGCCGTTGAGTTGACGCATTACATACTCGTAAGTTAGCATGGTGACTGTCGCCGCGGGCACAGCCCTCATCATATTTGTGCCCATTCCCGCATAGAAGGCTCTCCATCCCTCTTCCTTGAGGATTGTGCGGAACGTCATGGGGATTCCCTTATATTTGGGCGTTTGCGGTTGAGCTTGGCGCGCGCCGTTGTTGGCGCCTGTGGGAGCATCTTGTGTCACACCTCCCAAGCCTTCCATGTATTCCTGGCCTGGTATTGGCCGACGCTGCGTCTGGAGCCTCGTACGGATAACCTCATGAGGGTATGTGGCGCTGCTTGCAAGAATTTTCGACAGGATCGAAGCGGATAAGATTCCCAGCCAATGAGCTTTCTCATCCTCCCCCTCCAATGGCGCAGCGCCCATTGGCCGCCCCGTGAACTTTGTCTTGAGGTACTCATATGCCGGAAACTGCACTGCAACATGCGTGAGCCCGAGAAGCGCTGGTGTCAGCCCGGAATAGAACGAAAGGATGCCCTCCGTTGTATACATCTTCCTCGCCGCATCCAATGTTGACCTGTAATGCCATGGTGCATGGAGCGTAGGTCGAGATGTGGGGGTATTGGCACCCTTTGGGAAGTACGAGAAGCGGTGTCGGTCATGATGTGGTGTCTGCGACATTAACCTGGTCTTTATGACCCAGATTGGATTCGTAGCAATGGTGCTGCTGGCCCCGGCTATGATGGATGACCAGAAGTTGATCGCAAATGTGTTGTCTGTCGACAGGTAAGCATCAAGAGGGAATCACGGTTAGTGTGCATGATCTCTTACTCTGGTATTGGCCCATCCACTTCTTGCTCTTGTTGTAGACGGTGAACCAAACAGCCCAAGTCGGCAGATAACCCAGTATTATCGGCCCCAGACCCCTATACATGCCCCGGATTCCCTCCTCTCTCCATATCACACTCGCCGTGCCCACCAGGCCTTCGTAGACCTTAGGGTGTGCCACATGTAAGCCCTTTTGTATTGGACTGAACCCCCCTTGAGCTTGAAGCTTTGTCTTTATGACATCCAAGGGGCAGGTCACGATGCCCGATGTAAAGCCTCCTATCGCCCCAGCTAGTGCATTAAATTGTGAATCAGAGGCATGAACAGCCCATCTTTCAAAGTGGGTAAGTCGGCCGTTGTCTTGCATCGTTTCGATCACGGTCTTCGGTGATGAGGCTTTTGATGAGACCTCCCTCGCTGGATGGGGATACGACCTATCCAGCCCATATTCTGGAGAAGATGTAACCTGTCCAGAAGGAACAAGTTGGTTATCGTGAGACATGCCGGCCGACAAAGCCGTCGCCGTCGTCCCTGACGTGGTTGGTTGTGCAAGATTTGCGTGGGGTCTCTGCCGAGTTCAGAGACCCCGAGGTTTGAGGCTTGTCCGACTTCTCGTCCGTGACGCAGAAGGATTTGGATGGATCTCCCACGAGGAATCTCAGCGAAGGGCGTGATGGAGATGTCGTGTGGTCGGTTGCTTTGTGCGGGGAAAGATCCCACGCAGGCCTGAGAGGCCGGAGTTCTGCTAGTGATGTTCGCTACTCATGGGCTTCTGGCGAGGCGCATTCGGTGATAGGGTCAACACCAGTACCGGACACAGAAAAAAATGAATATCGGGAACTGCAGACAAGGAAAACCAAAGGAGTCGCACTTTGTGATGCGGGATGGTGGACGGTCTTTGAAGGAAGATGCTCTTGGCAGTTCGCGTGGGAGTGCACCACAGTTGGCAGCGCTAATGGGTTGATTCGCTGAATTGGCGGGCAGGTGCGATTATGTCACTGGGGTCTGCCGAGTCATGCGCAATCGTGCAACTCTTGCTTCGTGAAAGAGCTACCGAGCTGCTAACCGCCGGTTTCGCTTCATATGTCACTATCAAATGGGAAAAGCGTTACAGACCTGCAGGGGGCAGCAGCTGTTGTCAGGATTTGACTCGGGGATATGTATGGTTTTGCTTCACCATCATGGATGCGGTCGGCAAGTTTTGTGGTTTCGGGACATTTCAGTCCACAGTCCAGTTTATCAACCAAGAATTTGAGCTGCGATTCTGTCGTCTTATCGGGCTATCGGCGGCATCAGCCACACCCCATTACCTCATGGCTGCCTTGGCGCCTGCCGAATCAGTTGGCCAATGCGTCGCCGATTCTTTTGATACCTCAGGCTGCTACGGATTTTTCGGTCGAGCTTCGCAACGTCGGATTTCGCGGCAATTTGGGCGACGAGAATACGACGACCTTTCGCATTCAGCTCTCTAGTTCCCTCCTCAACACGCCAATTGCCCACCATGTCTGCCCCCAGCTTGATTAATACCATCGGAAAACAATCCTGGCTTAGCAAGTTCCTCAAGCCCCTCGCCGGCTGGTACAGCGACGCCGCGGGATATCGCAAGATGGGTCTTCGGTAAGTTTGGGCTCCTTGACACTCAGACCCTCAATTGCAATTGGGTGATCTCTGTTTAAAGTTAGTTGCCCCTGGTAGCTATTCTAATAGGCCTCTGCAGTGCCGACGACTTGATTAGTGAGGAGAACGAGACTGTCCTCAAAGCCCTCTCCCGTCTCCCGGCCAAGGACAACTACGACCGCATATACCGCCTCCGCCGCGCAACCCAGCTTAGCTTGCAGCACAAACTCCTGCCCAAGTCGGAATGGACGAAGCCGGAGGAGGATACTCCGTATCTGTCGCCTCTGATTGCGCAGATCAGGGCCGAAGAGGCGGAGAAGGAGGCACTGGACACTCTTGCTCCTATTCCCAGGCATTAAGCTGTCGATTTTGACAATGTTCGAGATGAGGAGTGTTCGTCTCTGAAGACCAATATGGAGAGCACATTGTACTGTTATAAGGGTTCGCTGACGAAGTGGTCAATACCACTTTGTTTAGGGATGCTCGTTACCGTCAGGAGGCGCGTGACGATGTGTATATGCATAGACTAGACCCCGAACTGTCCCGTTACAAGCTTTCCCTTTTGTTGAATTATCTGTTTCTGACAAACTAGCCGCCACAATCGCCTCGGCAAAGGCATGGCCGAGGGGAGATAGCATGTTTCCGAGTCGTGTGTAGGGTCTGAGTCGTGTATAGGGTCTGAGTCCACCCCAGAACAGTCTTGGTCTGAAAGTGCCTGGTTTTGAGGCTTAAAAATGGAAGTGATCCCTTGGAGGTGGGCTGTTCAGGTCATTCACCTTAAACAATATTAACAAGATCATATCACTTGGGCAAGCATGTACCTAAACCAACGCTGCCCCACTAGTCTGAATTTCCATGCATCAGGATGTTGAGAGTCCCAGAAATCAGCGCCCCCACGGAAGCCAGAATACTGCAAGTAGATGTGTAAATGAATAGTATTACCCCTAGCTCGTTTCCCACGCCCACCCGCTTGTCCACACAAATACTTTTGACCAAGAAAAACCGCACACCATGCTATAACTTGCCCCCACCAACACCTCCCCCGCTCGAGACATAGATCATACTCACTCCTGTGCTGTGCAGACTTCCTGGACAGCCCAGAACAAAACCAGCCCCTCCAATCAGACTTGTTCCTCAAACACACAAACCACCACGCTTTGTTGCCCAAGTGTCTCGGACCCTCTACATGATCCGAGCGCCTGGATTACCTAACCAACATCGACATCAAGTCAGTCAACGGTTTCACCTCCTCCCCCAGAATGAATTCTCCATACAGATGTGTGCCTGTGTTTGACCGTATAGGGTATACATCGAGACGCGGTACGATCCCTCGCACTCTCAACTTATCACAGCGTACGTGGCGAGTTGACTAGCGAGTACAGCTGCACAGTGGTGGTCATTCCCCGGCAGCAACAAGGTCCTCGAGGTCCCGTTTGATTCTGAGGCTGACATTATAAGTGACGGGTGGTGGGTGTCAACATGGGTGGTGATCGTAATGAAAAGAGAAACGGATCCTATCCCATTCCAACGCCGGTCTTTCAGGTAGTGGAGCATCAATGATGCGGTATGTGTATCGTGGTTTTCGTACAATGGAAGTGCGCCCCTATTCGCGCAACATTTCCAGTTTATGTAAAATCGACAAAACAACCATGGTGCAAATACAAGGAAAGAAAGTGGCTAAAACGGTAGCCAAAAAGGGATCAAGGGGCAAGGATCTATGCGTTGCCGCCCTTCTCCTCGGTATCGATATGCCAGACGACGTAGTTAGGTAGGCCGTAGACGCCGTAGCCAGCCCGCTTGGCCATCTTTGCAAAGCCTTCCGTCTCGGCCTGGTTTTCAAATGCGTAACAAGGGAAGTTGATCCCTAACCCAGAATCGTAAGCCTCGGGCAAAGGTCGAAAATATAAACACACTAACCTGATCGGTGAACATCTGCCTTGACGAGAATATTGACGCCTCCAATACCATCAAGCTCAATCTCTTCGTCCTTGTCGTTGCGCCAGTCACCCATCCTAGCCATGTGGGTGCGGCCGGTGTCGTACTGCTTGTAACCTGCAACCTTACTGTCAGGACCGACATTCAAATCTGAACATGTATCACTCACCTTCCGCCAAAACGGTATCCTTGGGAAGACCCGCGGCAAGTTTAAGACCCTTGGGGGACTCGACCCAGGAGTTGTAATCGACTACACTCAGTCAGCAGTTGAGTAAATCAATGTGGAGATAGAAAACGCACATCGACCCTCAATATCCTTGTTGTTCTCATAACGATGGAACCAAATATCTACGAATAGGTCAGCCATTGCTCGTCATGGGGGGGGGATATTGTTCTTACTTGGCACGAGTACGTCTCTGTCGTGAGCAATGAAGTCCTCAATGATCCTCTTGGGGCTATCAACAATGTCCACATCTCTCCAGTACACCCAGGAGTGGTCGGGCTTGAGCGCAGTTGCTAGCAGATAGTTCCGAGCTTTGCCCATAGCCTTTCGGCGGGGCCCCTGAGCCTCGAAGCCATGGCGGTCCTCGACATTCTGGCTGAGCTTGAACCCAAAATCCTTCTGAACGACCATGGCGCTCCGGAACTTGTCCGGGCGCTTCTGTAGCCGCTCGAGCTCGAAGGCAAGGACAGCAAGTGTTTCGTCGGTCGAATCCCCGACAAGGAAACCAAGGTCGATCAGATGATGGGGGTACGTAAGCTCGGCGACTAGCTCGAAGTATTTAGAGAGATAGCGTGCGGCATCCTTGAGGGGGGTGAGGATAAGGATTCGTTCTTCATTGTTGAGGGCGTTAGTCGTCGATTTGATGGGGTTCAGGTTGACAGTTTCGATGGTTGATGAGTTCACTTTTATTGGGGTGTGAGGATTGAAGATTACGGGGGTTTGCATGTGGGCATGCCATGCTGCTTGTTCGTTCTGCGACATCTCCATCGGGGTTTTTGACGGCCCCCAGCAGTAGAAACTGTAGAGAACAAGCCTGGGTCAGCTCACACGCAGTGCGAAGGAAAGGACGTGAGGTTAAAGCAAATCTCGTACCTTTGCATCTCGGATGCTGATGTGCTAATGCCGCGCCATAATAATAGTATGGCTCCGGCGATGGCTATGAAGAGAAGAAACCGTGTCCTGGCAAAGAAAACCCATATTGCCCTTGTGGGCGGCAAGCTTGCCCTGGCAGCTTTCCAGCTGACGCCACCCTTGGGGAGAAGCATTTCGACGGCTCCCGGCGGCCCTCAGCACCACCCCAGATCGTCAATGATGCGACTGGTATAAGGAGAGCCTTCGCTGGAACCGTCCCCGATGCGATACCGCCAGTGACACTCGCCGCAGTAGTTGTGAAGCCGCGGTTACCCACGAACTGGACGCGAGAATTTTTGTGCGGCGCCTGGTCTTGAGACGACGTTGATTGATGCTCGGCGTCTGAGTTGGAATGCGATGCCGTCCTGTTTCGCGTCGTCTTGAATGCGAATTGACCAGCTGGATTAAGCCCGCAGTTCGCCGTGTTGTCGATGCGCCGTCAGGATTGTCGCGTCCTTTCAAGGCCTTGGTCACGATTGTCAAAAGAATGGAAAGCTGACAGTGTTCTGCTGCAGCCAGCGTGCAATAATTCGGCCAGAACGGGACAGGAGCGCCGTGGAGGCGTAGGTTGCCTTTAGTCTCAGGGATGGGCGACAGGGGCAGGAAAATGGGGGTCAGGGGCCCGCTTTTGGCACCGCATCCTGGCCCAAGTTGTCCGTAATCTGGACAGATGGCGCATCGAGATCCTTCGCTCTTCTCGCGATAAAAGGAACCACCGCTGACGTTGGAACAAGAGAAAACTACGGAGTACGGCCTACAGGTTTTGACAGGTATATTCTCCCTGGCGAAAAGGTTCGAGGGAACTCTAGGTGATCTCCGATCACCGCTACGATTTGCAAGCACAAAGTGGTGGTTGTGCGTTTTACACGGGCGGTTTTGGTCTCGGTACCTCTCCCGCCAGGGACCCGTCGCATTGATGCTGGGCAATTTCGCCATCCAATGGTCGAGACCTTCTGTCTAGCCTGGTTTCCGCTCGGCAGTGTTGCAAACCCAAACGATATTGAGACTGTGCTGGGCAATTACGTACCTCGTGAAGAATGCAGACGCCTATCTTCACGACTGCCCAAGGGACGGGAGATTCGGAAACGAAGTGTTCACAACTCGGGTGAACTGCACGGTATTTGACCCAACTTCGAGCCTTTCATCTCAGCTCGTAAACAAGCCGCGTGACGAAGCATGCTGTCTGCTGTCAGCACGCCATTTCATTCCTCTGCGTGCTAAAAATGGGCGGCACAGGGCTCTATACAAGTTTCCCAGCGCTCTTTATCCTCATTTATCAATGCCACAACGACCCAACTCCTGATGAAAACTCTAGTCCACGGAACAGAGCACCTCAACCCATCGCAGTCTTTGATGTCAAAGATCCTGATCAGGAAGTTTAGCCTGTCGTCAGCCCCCAATTCAGCCACGTAGGTGTGGACGACTTGGTGCTCACCTACTTCCGCTACGGGCTCTTGGCAATGGCCTGACAGCGATTTCCGTTGGGTGGTCCGTCGGACATTCTATCAAGGAGGCGTTTCGGCGCGGCGCTACTAGCTCACCGTTGGCTCCGAGCACGTGAGTTGGCGAGGCCGCCGCGATTGACATCTCAAAGGGCGTGTTTCTTTATAGACCGCCTGGTCCTCTGCCATATGTGCCATATGTGCCTGCTCCCAGACTTCAACCTCGTTCAATTACAATCCCCTATTCTAGTGGATGGTATGCCCACTTTGACAACTGCCTACTACCAATCTGTGTGTTAACCCGACGGTCTTGTCTGCCTTTTGCTTCGGCGACTTCTCGCTTAGGGGTAGTCAAGTTCACGCGGCTTACAGCACCGGTCTTCTCAATCGAGGCGGCACACGTTTATGAGGGAACATTGAATCTAAGGCATTCTGAAGGCAATACCTACGACCTGGTCAGATGGCGACCCGAAGGTCAGCAAGACTCAGCGCCATCGCTGAGAGCGCAAAAGGGATTGGTCCCCGACCATCGCAGCCATCAACGGTGGTGTCCCGAAAGAGAAAAGTTCCACCGGAGGACTCGGGACTGGCGTCAACGGAAGAGATTCCGTTTACCCCACAACGACACCGGGGACGGAGGGACTCATCGAATCCGCCAGCAATACCAACTCCAGCCGCTGTCGGAATCACCAGTGAAACCCTGCTGGAAAATGGCGTCCCATCTGTTCAGAAACCAAATCCTCAAGCTGCGAACCGTCTTGCTGATCCCACCAAGACAAATGCTCCGCTCTTCTCCCCACAGTCATCGCGCATCGTCGCCTCTAAGTCCTTGGACACTGTCTCCCCATCCACACGACCCAAGCCAAAGGCTATCACCACAGAAAATATCCTGGAGGAGGCCTGCGCACACCTCATCAAGATTGACGCGCGCATGAAACCGCTCATCGAGAAGCACCACTGTCAGATATTCTCGCCAGAAGGCCTGGCCGAGCAGGTCGACCCCTTTGAAAGCCTCGCAAGTGGTATCATCTCACAACAAGTCAGTGGTGCAGCCGCCAAGTCTATTAAAGCTCGTTTTGTAGCTTTATTTACCGACGACGGCACAAGCTCCGACGAGCTTATGATTCCAAGTCGCCGCTTCCCCCAGCCCTCTCAGGTTGCTTCCATGTCCATCGAGACGCTGCGGACAGCAGGCTTGTCACAACGCAAAGCTGAGTACCTGATCGGCCTTGCGGAGAAGTTTGTGTCTGGCGAGTTGTCGGCGCATCTGCTGGCAGATGCTCCCTATGAAGAGGTGTTGGAGAAACTGACGGCAGTTCGGGGTTTGGGGAAATGGAGTGTAGAGATGTTCGCTTGCTTTGGGCTCAAACGTATGGACATTTTCTCACTAGGCGATCTGGGCGTACAACGAGGAATGGCCGCCTTTCTGGGGAGAGACGTGGCCAAACTCAGAGCCAAAGGAGGGAAGTGGAAGTACATGAGTGAAAGGGAGATGGAGGAGATCAGCAGTCGTTTCAGACCTTACCGGAGTGTCTTTATGTGGTATATGTGGCGGGTTGAAGCTACAGATGTGAGTACGATGGAGTAGATATACAAAAGGAGCGAGTTGAGGGTCTTCCGACACCCAGGCCCCCCTCCGATACAATTACAACGCCGAGGTCAGGCTCATCTTTCCAATGCTCCGTCAGTCCTGCTTCACCATTGCCCAAAGCGCACCGTACTCCTACTTTCCGAGGCCATGGGACAATACCTTTTTCTAACGTTCCTTATGCTCGGCCCCGTACAGGACGCCCATGGAGTCTCTGACCAAATGGGTTCTTGGATCAACTGAGAACCAGACTTCCCTGCAATGCGTACATGTGATACACCTGGGAGGCCTAGCTAGCAATTTTGATTACCATACCGGCAGTTATTTGATGATCTTGCCCTGAATTCGCTATCCCAACTGCCCGGAAACGAAGGTGGCATTGTGGTATTTGTTTCATGGCTTCAGGCGCGCTGAAGTACAAACCACCACAGCAACTTGGTCCATACTTACCACATGGCCGGGTGATGGGGAATAAGGTGGAAAAGACGGGGAGAGTTTCTTCCGGCAGAGTAACAATGCACAATGCAAAAGGCAAACCGACCTATGGGGCGTGAGAGCGGTCGCGAGCGAGCGGCATTTAGCCTTCTCCTAGGCGCAAGGAAAGTATTGACCCGTCGGGCACATCCATCCTCATGAGAACCACAGAAGTAAACTTTACTTCATCCTGGATCTATGTTAAAATTCCCACATTCCCTGGTTGCTTGCCTGGGCATTTTTGCTTTTGAAACGGCGATGACGACCAGACTCCGCTTGTAGTGAGGATCGTGATCGTGATCGTCCAAAAGAATGTTTCTAGCGGTCTTTTGGCGGCCGAACTAGCAGATAGGCTTCCTAGGTGCCTCTATACTCTGACGCAAACGCCGTCGCAGAGTATCAGGTACAGCGCCATGCAAGAAGTAGTTAAAGCAGAAGGTGATCACATGTGCTGCGTCAGCACCTTGACACACGGGCCACGAGACTGTGGCTCTGTGTCCTACTGCACAGAACAGCGATAATATTTGTATGTTTGGGCCCGCGACTGTTGTGACTGTCTGTGAGACGATTACACTGTACTATGAAGTAGCAAGCTGGTGCGACTTCGCGTTGTACTGTTGAGCGGTGAGATTTAGCAACAGCTTGAGCCTCAGCAGACGTAACCAGACAACCCCGATCAAACAAGTACTCCAGGCCTTCCAAGAAAGGAAATACATGTGGTCGGATGCCGGAAGGTGTGGACTGGGACTGGACAGCAAGCACTAACAACGGCTGGCAGCCACTGGAAGGTGAAGTGGTTGGTTGGCTGGCTTCCTGCATGTTTCATGTCGCGGAGTTGCTGATGGGTGACGGGACGGAAAAAGAAGAAAGCCTTGAGAAGTCCACATTTTGCTGCGTGGATGAACGGGTGTACGAATTGGTGCGGAATATTCCCATGGAAGGCTCCCGCTGCCCGAATGAAAAGGGAGACATGGGAGATTGGCATGCCCGTTGTGAATTTTCGCTCGGCGGATCGCGATTCACAGTGGGGAATGAGATGCTTTGGTGATTGGTGGGTCAACACCCGACAGGATTGGCCAATGCCTACCTTGGCCTGGAATGGTGCATGGGGGAGACTGCAACATTTCGTATCGCCGCTGCCCGTTGGTAGTTCAAGCAGGGAGGACTCGTAAGCTTGTGACCAGTTCCAAGATTTGCCGGTCTTGGACTTGAATTCCATGCAATATCGACATTGCTCGTGATGTTATCACTTGTACAGAGTTTGTAAGTTTTGGAGCCGGCACCAAGAAGTCCAGGTCTTCAGCCCGCCTCGAAAAATGCTCCTCAGCTCTATCTGCATGGCCCTGGGCCCTGGTCTCTGTGTGCGTCATTCTGCCAAGGACGCATTCTGGGATCGGTGGTTCCAGGCGGTGTTGGGTCGCGGTTCGACGACAGCTGAGAGCCTGTGGGGGCCATTCACCCCACCAATGCGCGTGTGTTGATGATCCGGACCAACTTGAATTGTTGCCAGAGAACTTGCATGAAACATGGTGATGGGCACAGATCGGCTGGCGTGACCGGCGGACGCCCATGAAGAGACATTGTGATACTGAGGACAGAATCCATCAACCATCCAATGTCAAATGATGGCGAGAGAGCCTAGTTGAACTAGAATTGGAGACCAGTTGATAAACTAGAACCGCGAACATGGGAAGCCTCCACAGCGAAAAAAAAATCGCAATCTCGCCAGAGGGAAGTTCACGATTGAGCACTGGAGCCGCCAAGCCCACCTGGTTAGTCTCGGTCGTAAAACGCCTGAACGCCTAGCAAAATGTAGTGCTGCCAGCTTGGAAGTTGGGGCCGGCTTCCATGGAATACCCAGACCGCTGCCAGGGCAGGTGTCCGGGTGAATTCAAGGAATCCTGGTCTGTCCAATATTGGCAGCGAGATCGAGCGACTCCCTGCGGCTGGACTCACACCCTCCCCAATGCCTTGTTGTCAAGACGTAAAGGCGACAAGCACGAGGAAGTACAGCAAAAGCAAACCCCACAAAAGCTCTCGCGCCGTCGTCATCTTGACATTGTTTTGTGAACTAGGGAGTAGAGCACTGGGTTTCGTCACACACCACGTAAAGCAGGCGCGCGGTGCAGTCATGAAGCCACACAGACAAACAACACTGGAATACAGATTTACGATGCTATCTACAGAGTTTAAAGGCCAAGTGGAGGCAGGATAGTGACGACCGAGGCCGATTGAAACTCGACTCCTGCCAAGGACTGAACGATTGCAGTGATGAGGCAGCTTGTCCTTGTTCTGACATGATGCAGTCCAGCTGCCGAACCAGTCAACGAGCGAGCTTCGGCACCACTGTCTGGCGGCGCGCAAGCACACACCCCACCCCCAGCTGTTGTCAGAGTGGCGTGGCCGTATGAAAAATAGCACCCCTGGCAGATTGCTTCCCAATTACCCCTTGGATTGTGGGTTCCCGCTCAACTTTTCTGCCCCTTGAGCAGCCACTGCTCTCTTCTTTCCGTTTTACATCATCCTTCTCTTGTCCCTCTTCTCTGTTTCGGTTCGATTCATTCGTTACTGTCCATATTTTACAACCACGGTGGTTCAGAAGGAGGGATCGAGAGGCTTTTCTACTGTATTCACGAGCTGCGAGATCGCCTACACGCCCAACGAGCGATCCTAATCACAGTCAACCCGAGTCGCGTCGTCACCCGCGCCCAGACTCAACACTCTTGCCGCGTTTCCCAGCCTCGCCTCGCCATTGAAGACAAGGTGAGTCGGTATTTGTTTACTCATGCAAAAAGTGGCGGGTTAGCAGGTCTTTTCGGCTTCAGCTCAATTGTGTTGCTGCTGGAAAACCTCTTTGGGTTCGAATCATCGGTGGAACATGCGACTGCCCGGAGCATGTAGAGCATCGATTGGCTGCCTAGCTCCTTCCCTATGCTCAGATCGATACTTTTGGTTCTTACACGAAACCCCTAACCAACAGGGTGCCAACTTCCACACTTCACACGACAAGCAAAGCAACAGCAACGAAGCTGCGCCAACTGTTGACGGAGAGGAAAGCGAGCACCCCCTTCGTGAAGTTCTACTCCTTCAACCCAGCAGTCAACAAAATCCCGGACCCCCCTGCAAGGTTGGAACGCTTGTCAGCACACTACTTGAGCCCCGATCATCTGTTTTTGGACTGGATTTTCCAGAGACACCCCTCAATCTTGTAGAGATTTTACTGCATCGGCGTTTCCATCCACATATTCCAGCTGTCACCCGCACTCTTATACAGCACCCGTCGCTCCACCAGAGCCCGCCCGCCACTGATTTTTCACTGTTTCTCGATCGCAAACGGCCTACCTCAACCTTTGCTAATCATCCAGCAGCACAGCCAACATGCTTTCCAAGATCCTCCTCCCTGCCCTTGCGGCAATCGGCTCGGTGTCTGGTAAGATTCGATTGGTGGGGTAGCGGAATTAAGTCATGCTAACGCTCTTGCTCGTAGCCCAAGCTGGAACCTGCACAGTGTCCACCACGACCATCCACAGCCAGGCTGAGGCGACTGGTCTTGCTTCCTGCAGGACAGTCCAGGGCACCGTCCTGATCGCCCCCGACGCTGGCCCTCAGATCGATATCTCCGGACCTTCGCGGATCACAGGCGACCTCATCGTCGAGGACAATGGTATTATTGAGTCTCTGAGGGGCAACGACCTCACTATTGTTGGCGGTCGCTTCTTTATGCGGAACGTCACTCGTCTGTCGACTCTCAGCTTACCGAGCCTCACACAAGTCAAGACTCTTACCTGGAGGACGCTCAATGCCCTTGATACACTCAACATTGGCCCCCCTGGCCTGACCAAGGCTGAGGAAGTCATCATCAGCGACACTTTCCTGAGCAGCCTCGACGGCGTTGACCTTACCAGTGTCAAGAGCATGGGTATCGACAACAACCGCCGTCTTACTGAGTTCACTACCCAGCTTGGAAATCTGAGCGACAGTCTCAACATTCAAGCCAACGGACTGCAGCTCAAGGTTTCTATGCCCAACCTGAAGTGGATCGCGAATATGACTATTGCCAACGTCACCAGCTTCGAGGTTCCCTCGCTGGTGGTGGTCAACGGCTCCGCTCGCTTTGACTCCAACTACTTCACCACGTTCTCCGCTCCCAACCTTACCGCTACCCGGTCAGGTGATATCTCGTTCGTTGGCAATGCCAACCTTCAGAACATCTCTGTTCCTGTTCTGAGCACCATTGGTGGTGGTCTATTGATCGCCAACAATACTGCTCTGTCCGAATTGAATGGATTCCCCGCGCTGAAGGCTGTCGGTGGTGCCATTAAGCTCCGAGGCAACTTTACTAAGTGAGCTGCTCTGAGTCCCTGCGTTGTGAGATGTCAACACTGACTAGTTGATAGGGCTGCTTTTCCTGCTCTTAATGATGTCAAGGGCGCCTTCGATGTTTCTAGCACGGCTGACATTGAGTCTTCGTGCGCTGAGTTCAAGAAGAAGGCTTCTGGCCGGGATGGCGGCAGTGGCCAGATCCAGGGCACATTCTCCTGCACCAGCAACAACGCCAATGCCAACTCGGATACTAGCTCTGGTACCAGCGGCGGCGGCACCAAGAAGGACGCTGCTTCTGGCGTTGTCATCAACACTGCGCTCCTTGGACTCGCCGCTGTCGCTGGCCTCGCCCAGGTGTTCCTGTAAATTGCACAACCGCACAATTTTTGTGGGATTGTCAAGGCAACCTGTGAGTTGTCATTTCTCACTCGGTTCATTGACCACGGCGCACGTGGTTGGACCGTCCCACATGAGCTCTCATTCCTTTTTCTGTTGAGACGGACAATCGTCGGAGTTATCGCTGCCGCTTGTTCCAAGCGGTACGCGCACATCATGGACGCCCATTTCACGTACAGGAACCGCTAGACTTAATAATACTCTACCATTGCTGTTCTTTACCGAGCCCGCCGTCCCTTGCCTCACCAATTCGAAACAAAGTTAATTGCTTCCCAGGAAGACACTCTAAAACGTCGTCGAGAACATTACAACAAGAGCGGTTTGTGAGGACTTGTTTCCGCGGCGACTTGGTTTTGGGCTGGACGCAGGCCAGGGTTGAAAGCTACATGGCTTAGTTGATCTTGGACGGAGGTTTCATCACGTGGGCCTGCGTGTCTAGTCGGTAGGGCAGGAGGAGTTTGGTCTCCTTTGCGGGGTGTCGGGTCACACTGCTTTTATTTCTTTATGTCACTGGTCTCCAGGGTTGTATGAAAAACTTGGAAGATGTAATTAATGCAAGAACGTCATGGTTCGAGTCTGCCGCTGTGTTCAAGTAATGCTCGATGCCAGGAGCTGTGGGAAGTAGAGCAAATGCTAAACCCCTGAATCACGACATATAAATGCACCCACATGCGAACAAGCCTTATGCGTAGCAGTGTGTACAATTGCTATTTTTCTAGATTTATTAAGTGTAGTCACTCTTCTCAAATCGTTCTGCGTCGTAAAATCGAGGGTCAATGGTATTCCCGTTGAAGATACGGCCCTCGAGCGCGTTCACCGCCTACAGTATGCCAGTCCTTGGTCAGCAACGACAACTCTTAATACCCTGACATAACACGATTTCGACTTACCCTAAGCGCCGAAACCTGGTCGGTAAACTTGATGAACACGAGACGTTGCGTTGGCTCAATGTACAAACGCTCGACGCGCCCGTACTTGTCGCCGCACTCCTCGCCGATCTCCTGGCCCAGACCGGCCTCGATCTCGGCCGCCAGGTCGGGCATTCCGTGAAGCATATTACGCAGAACGATAACCTCACTCATCTTGCCGAACCTGCCGCCCTCGTTGGAGCCGCCCTTATTGTTGGCACCCTTGCCAGCGATGATCTTCCCGCGCCCGCCAGGTTCGGCGAAGCCTCCGCCTTCAGCATCGGGGCGGCGCCTACGCTTCTCCACTTGGACGCGCAGAGCCGTGGTCATGCCGGTTTCGCCGGCGCCGAGACCAGAACCTTTGGTCCAGCCATACTTGGCCATAAGACGCTGGGCGAAACCGGCCTGTCCGGGGCGGTTGCTCGAGCTGAGGGCTTGGGCTTCGTCGCCCTCGGTGAAAGGTGGAGGGAGGGGGATGTTTGAGTAGTCTACTCCGTCGTCATCTTCATCGAGGTCCATTTTATCATCTTCGGGGGTGACAGGCGGTGCCTCATAGCGAACGGGCGCGCGAGAGATCGTAGCGTCATCCTTGGCCGGTGAGGGTTGGGGGGAGAGAGATTTTGAAGTGTGTGCCATGCCGGACAGAGCCATGCGGCGAGCATAAGCACCATCGCCCGTTGCCGCTTCTGCAACGGCCGGTATGCGCGGAGGCGACATTGGAGGAGGCGCATAGCTGAGGGAGGGTGGTGGCGCAAACTGGTCTGGGACGAGGCATGTTAGTAAAGGAATCACTAGGCTGTACAGTAGAAACCATAGAGTCGCACTTGTTGGCCTTTCCTCCTCTTCCTCCTCTTCCTCCTCATCACTGTGAGTATCGCTGTCGTAGCTCGGCGCCTTTCGTCGGCGACGGGCATAAAGTATTGCCTTCCACTCTAAGACCTCGCGAATGCGCTCTTCGCTTCGCAGATATTCCTCTACGTTGGTCGGACGGGATGGGTCGTACAGCTCATCCCAATCGGTTTCGGCGGGCGCATTGTCGGCTTTCTTTCGCTTCTTGCGGCGGCCACCGCGTTGTCTCTTTTCGCCTTCGGCGTAGAAATATTCGTCGTCTTCGGTGGCAGCCCAGTCGGCAAGGGTGCTTCGGGGTGGAGGTGCCAATCCCGTGGATACCGCTGAGGACGTTCTATTCCCTCCGCTCGTTGACGTTGACGTTGCCGGTTGTCCTGGGCCTGGTGGGACTTTGGGAAACGACGGCTTCGGCTTCGAAGGTTGCTTAAGCTGCGGTCGGCGGACGGGCTGGAAACGGAGCACTAGGGGTCGAAGGTAAGGTCATGAGTTGACAGAAATTTCCATAACATCGAAGAAAATGGCCCACCTGGTTCAATGACTTTCTTGGGTGCGCCGTCAGCGGCTTCATCCTGCTTGAAAGACATTGAGTCGCGCGAGATGGATGCGGAATTGTCAGAGTTGACATCGAGCAGGTTTGCATACAGCGACATGGCGCCGCGCGCTGGCATTGGCGCCGGTGGACCTGACATGCCCAGGTGGTTTCGAAGAATTCAAATGCTGCGCGCGAGGAGGTTTCAGTGGCAGCTGTTGTGTAGGGTAGCCTCGCGCAGTGTACAATACATTACTTGGAGGAGGGGATGTTGCTTCCCAATTTGGCGCGAATAGGATGACAATCCAACCCCTGAAAGATTGTTAGCGTGGGACTTGGTGAGTATCCAGCAGGGTTTGTTGTGAACAGCTGTGAAGCTATTTTGCGAGGGGTCAAGCCAGAATACTTAGGCCTTAACTCTAACATTCAGGGCCTTGAAATTTACTCCTTAGGGCCTCAAGTTTCCATCATAACCCTCAAAAATGGAAAAGAATGCCGTAAAGTACCGCGCGAACAATCTTTCAGGGGTTAACTAGACTGCAGTTGTCTGACGTTAGTGGGTGTACGTAAAAGACACGGGCGTGGCTGCACGCCTTGTGAGTGGTGTTAAGGCAGGGGTGTGTCGCGCACCACCCCAACGTCATCAAAGCCTCGCAACGAACAAAGACGGTCTTGTTCTTTCTACTGACACTATGTGTTACGGTTTGGGCCTTTCATAGGTTCACAGAGGTTGGATTTCAAGAAGCCCCATTCGTATTTTTTAAAGCGTCACTTCAGGGTTATGGTTCCGCACTAGAAGCCAAACGGCGGCAGAGCATTCCAGCTTCTCCATACCATCTTTCCAGGCTGCTATTCACTCCCACACACCACACATGGCATCCGCTCCGGATCGGGAGCCGCCGACCTCAGATTAGCTGCCCAACGTGAATCTCCGTTGGGTGTGGCCGACAACCATCCACCATTATATATAACCTACAAAAGAGAACCAGAAAGACAAAGGTTTTCCGTCACAAGTCCTATCCGTTTGGGTTTGCGCCTGCTTATGAAGGTTCAGGTCTCCTGGCATAACCCGGGATTGCGTACAGAACGCTTTGTGCCGGACCGCTTCCAGAACTGCGATACGCGCAAGCTCGTCAATTTGGCTTTTGGTTCCGAAGGACGGGCATTTGGTATTCTTGGCCTCGGCCTTGCAGAGAAACCCAACTTTTTGCACCATGGACGCCGTGCTGAGAAACTTCAAAACCATCCCATGTCCGGCAGGTGACAGCTGCGCCGTGTCCGATTGTCAATGGCAGCACAGCTGGGAAAAGTCACATTCACTTGGCCAGAACGACCCGAACGAAGAGGATGAGAATCCGAGGAAGCGTCGAAAGCTCGTGGCCGAGCCTGAGTCTGGATTGACCTCTGGATCCTCTACCTCAAGTAGCTCACAGCCGTCGGTCACAGCAGCCAAGCCCATTTCACCGCCACCCCTCAAGCGCAAAACCCCTATTAAACCCAGTAACCCGTCCACCGAAAGCAAGGTAGAAAACCCCCCCACCGAGGCCATCAGGGCGGCCTCAGTCAAGTCTGCTGGTGCTTCCGGGCTTGCTACCCCTGCCAGGTCCTCACACGTAACTACCCCCAAGACGCCTTCCCAGAGAAAGGCCGAAACTCTGAACCCCCGCCATCTCAGGGGGGCAGCACCGGCAACCCACGATTTCCGCTTCAAGGTGCTGCAGATGCTCCACGAACAGCTCAATCGTCTGAACAAGGAGCTCAAACAGTCCTCCGATTCCGCCGACCAAGCTCTCATTCTTTCCCCACAGGAGCTAATCTGGATGGCGCTCGATGAGGAGGAGAACATAGCCATAGAAAAACCGTCAATCTACTCAAACGTGATCAAGAATCGTATCATGTCTTTGAAGCGCACCAAGGCCGAGGCCTGGAGACAAGAGCGGGCCACCGAACTCAAGAGACAAGAAGCTCGTGATGCTATCGCCTCCGGGAAAAGGCTAGCTAAGCCTAAGCTCGGCCCTGAAGTAGTAATCAACACGGGACTGACGCCGGCTGAGGAAGTCAAATTTCTTCGTTTCTTGTTGACGCCCATCGACAAGCTGTCACAATACGGATATGTCCCAATTGCACCCACCGAGGATGATATCGCCAAAGCACGCCAGGGAGAAGAAGCTTCGAATGGCTGGGAGGAGTGCGACCGCTGCGGCAGCCGGTTCCGGGTTTTCCCTGGAAGACGAGAGGATGGGTCTTTGACGTCGGGGGGCACCTGCATCCACCATCCTGGAAGAGCCTACTACCCCGAATCCTCCTATGGAAACACGGGTCAACAGGAGAAGCGGTACAGATGCTGCCAGCAGACAGTGGGGGAACCAGGATGCAGCAAGAGCCTGACCCACGTGTTCAAAACGAGCGCTCCATCGCGTCTGGCTGCTCTTCTCGCCTTTGAACAGACACCTCCCAACGAAAAGGCACCAGAGGACCGAGCCGTGAGCTTTGACTGCGAAATGGGATACACGTCTCGAGGAATGGAGCTCATCCGCCTCACGGCAACCAGCTGGCCTGATGGGAAAGAGCTACTGGACATACTAGTCCAGCCCTTCGGCGAGGTCCTCGACCTCAATTCACGTTTCTCCGGCGTCTGGCCTGACGATTTTCGCAATGCGGTCCGGTCAGACGAGTCAGTCAACTGGGAGGCAGCCCCGCCAAGCGTTGGACCCGGCGAGGGGAGTCGCCGCATCGGGCGACGAATGCAGCTCGTATCCTCGCCGGCTGTGGGACGCAAAAAACTATTTTCATTGATCCGGCCGGAGACGCCTCTGATCGGCCATGGTCTCGAGAACGACCTCAACGCTGTCCGTGTCGTACACCCAACTCTCGTTGACACCATCCTCCTCTTCCCCCACAGGCGCGGCTTGCCCCTTCGCTACGGCCTCAAGGCCCTCGTTGAGACACATCTCCAAAGAGCCATCCAAGTCGACACGGGGACTGGCCACGACAGCGCCGAAGACGCTCGCGCCACGGGAGACCTGGTTCGCTTCAAGGTCCAGAAGCAGTGGACAATGATGAAGGGGGCCGGGTGGCGCCTAGAGGATGGTGCCTTCTTGCCTCCCTTGACCGGTTTCATTAAGAAGCCAGCCACCCATCTTGGGAAGATATGACAGCGCTCCTGGTGCACCGCCTGGTACGTTGTTGTACTTGTCCATTTCGCAAACTACACCCAACATCGTTTCTACCGTGGCCTTTTCTTTGGTTTTTCCTGGCTATACATCTGTCTATTTTTGGGCACAGCGCTGTGAGACTCAAGAACCTGGACATACAAACTCCCTGGCTTCACCCGCGTCCCAGCAAGTGAGCTTGCTAGCCACAGAGAGCAGAGAGCTACTGCTTTTTGCACCCTGGTATAACCGGGCCAGGTTGATCACTCATCTGTTTCTGTTGCAACTTCGGCGTAGTGGAGGAAACGAGGCGGAGTACGGTGTTAGTTAGAGGGGTGGAAACGCGGTGGGCTTTAGCAGTTGTTCTTTCTTCCTCCACCAGCACGGCATTCCGATTTTGACGATGCATTCACAAGTGGCGCAACGCTTTGCTAGATAGTGAGCTGGAGCATTATGGCGTCCCGCCAGAAAATACAATGACAGGACCGTTTTCCACAAGTCATCAGAAGTTAGCTAGTTCTACCACGCAAAATGATGTGCGCATAACCTAGTAGAGAGTCCACGATGCACATCGCTGAACCGTGCAGAGACCCCTCACTTAGAGTAGTCCCTGTAGAGCCCATATCCCATGGCGTGCCATAGAGGTTTGCCCAAACGAGAGTCAGTGCTCGAGCTCGTCAGAAGAAGGATGATATGAGGCATTGCGTTGTTATCAGCCAGACCCAGGCCCAAGCCATGAGGCCAGCGGAGTGACCTCCGCCACCACTCACATCTACAAATCCGTGTGCATAGGTCTTGTCCGCTGAAAAGGGGTCATGCCACAGACGAATACATGCGTACATACATACCTTTCCATTTCCCCTCCCGGGATATTGCTCGCGGCACTTTACAGCTTAGTAGGTTGAGCTTATGTTACCGATAGCTCCATATGAAAAACCAACACTCTATTTTTGAGACCCTTAGGCCTTGATTTTTTTTTATCTAGAATCCAAGGCCTAGATATCTTGATATGATACCCTTCAAACGGCCTTCCTGCCACTTGCAACCCCGAGAAGCCCTGCGCTGACGATCTGTCAGTAGATCAACTGTGCGCACATATGGCAAAACAAACAAACCACTATTGATGCCACGCTCTAGACATTAAGATATGGGCAAATAACTTTTATTTATACAGCCTCGCTGATCGCTACTTCTTATTGAGATTACAAGCTTGCAGGGCACCATCGCTAAGCGCAACTGGGCAATCAAAGCACCGCTGGGACGAAAGACCATATGTCGGTTGCTTCATTGCAACTTGCCAATGATCTCGTCCTACCGTGCTGTGCTTGCTGTCGCTGGAAATAGCGTCAACAGGGTTCCCAACCCCATCCAATCCTAACTGCTGTTGTTTTGCCGTACCATAACCAACGGGAAGAGGATACGCTCTCTACCCGCACACCACTGCCCCAAAGAAAATAACCCAGGCACATTACCACACCTGATTTTACGTCATATCCTACCCCCCCTACTTTTGCCTCCCCGCCTAGAGATAGAGTTTGTGCCATGCCATTCGATACGGCAAGATGTCAATAGCCAGGTCGATCAGCTGGCTTATTCTTATGAGAGCTGGGCGCCACTAATCTTTCGCTCAGCCCACTGTGGCGGAAACCGGGGGGGCGGCGAACAAAATGGGCGCGAGTGCCATGTGGACTAAGTGGGCGAGAAGTAAGCTAGCGAAACTCATGACTGGTGGGCGGACATGTCCCATTCTCGTCATAGCCGGAACGCCGAGTGGCCTTGTGGAACCCCGTGAACCTCGTGGAATATCCCATGTCAACTCTTCCAACGCCTGCCATGGCTGGGCGTTTCCGAGTGCATATTTCATTCATCCTCTCTCTACCGACTCTTAGCCAGAACGGCGCGACGACGCCAGAACGTCCGGCGTTGGGGCAATTCACATCCTCTGGTAGAACAGCAGGTACGCAACCTTACCATCCTTATTGCTGGTCTTGGGTTGTGGAGCTGGCTGCTGCTGCGACTTTGACTTGGAGCCGGTGGGCGTGGTGGACCAGTTTTTTTTGCCAGAGGGTGCTTGCTTCCAGCCATCATCATCACCGGTATCTCCGCCGTTGATGCTAGCGAACCGGTTACCGACCGCTGAATTTGTCGCCTCTCTCCGGCCATCAGCCTGGTTTGCTTTAACATCATCTTCTGCTCCAGCCTCAACAACCTCTTTGCTTGAAACGGACTCTATGCAGGTGTCGTTAATCCGAATCCACTCTTCACCGTCCTGACAACGAACGTCGACTGTGTAGTGGCCTCGACTGGCGTTACCGTGATGGTAGACCACTGCTGTCAACCGGTACTTCAAAAGATCTTTAATCTTGCTAGAGGACTCATTCCTCTTATGGCGAGGTAGGACAGAAGTGGGAATATCAAGATCCAGCGGATAACTGACTTTCTTGTAAGTCTTGACCGTGCCTGTTGGCTCGTATTTGAATCGTTTTAGGTGAAGGATGAGGATGGGAGGCGGAGGGTCGAGGAAGACCTGCTTTGTGGCTTGTGTCCCGGGACCAAACGGGGTATCCCAATCACCAGTCAATGTCTCAGGCCGCGTAATCTGGTGAAGAGCATCGACGATAGTCCGGATCTCCGCCTGGTGTATATCGAGCGGGAGAGATTGGTAAGGCTCTAGAGTAACTGAGTTCTTCATGCCGGGAACACGTAGCTCTGAGCGGAGCTGTCCACCAAAGATCTTCGTGATTGGAGTCGAGACCGTGGAATCTCCAGAGGCACGTGTGACAGCTGTGCGTTGTCGGTGAGACACTTCAAACCAATCATTTTCGACTGGCGCGCGGGAAGATGCTGTCGGAGACGGCGGAGAAGAACTAGGTGCTGTAGATGCAGTGGACGCAGAGCTCATACGCATGACATGCGTACATTCCTCGTGGAGGGTCTCGAGCAGGAATCCCAAGAACTCTTGGGCATCCTGTTGGTGGCCACGCTACAAGGACAGCATTAACAGAGCATCCAACAATCGAAATCCCTAACACCTTACCTCCATACTCGCAAATCGTGGGACTTTCCTGATAGCGTCGTAAAGAAACATTGGAGTGAGAGCAGCACCAAATTTCTCATTCACTGGCATGGCCGGATGAAGAACCTTGAACTCCTGCATGAACAAAATCCTAGAGAATCATCAATTGATGTCATGTCAACTGAATGTGCAGGGATGGACCCACATTGCGTCAAGTAGAGGTGTCTCGCTTTTGAAGCGATGCGACGCCTTCGTGCTGACGTGGTCCAAGAAGTTATAGAAAGGAGTGCAGAAAATCAGTACTTGAAGAACCTATATAAACAGTCAGAGTTCAGAGCTACCCACCAAGAGCTTGGAAAGCGGTTACTTACAGAATTCATATAACACATGTTTCCGGTGTTGACCAACCCTCGTGGCTGAAGGAACGTCGGCTTCTCCTTAGCATCAACATTGTAGGCTGCAAGAGCTTCGGCAATAGAGCTGTTATGAGACTGCGAAAAGCCGCCGACGGCTTCTGCTGTAGCACTAGAGCCACCAGTTGCAATGCCATTAGGCTGAGTCTGCAATGTAGCGGCGGCTGCGGCCCCCCCTGTTGATGCGCTCTTCGCAAATAGACCCGCCCAAGATCCAGGCTTAGCTGATATAGGGCCGGGAGTAAAGGGGGTAGCCTCTGCAGGAGCTTGAGCAGGAGCTTGAGCAGGAGCTTCACTGGTGGGCACCTCCTGCTTCTCTGGTTCGGGAGCGTTGTCAATAGGTTTGGCAGCCGGTTTCGTCTCCAACCATTCGGTTGCGGTAGCAATCTCGGATAGCTTGGTGTCGACCTTTGCTCTGCCGCTGCTGCTTGCAGGCATGGAATCCTTCGGGCTTGCCTTGGGTAAAACTGGTACAACTGGTGGCACGACGGATCGCATCGCAGGCTTAGTGGTGGCGGGAGCAACCGTAATAGAGTTTCCCGAGGTCGATTGTGCCGGCTTGCCTGAACTTGGTGTTGTCGGGGATGTAGAAGTATCCTGATCCTGCGTCGACGGCGTCTCCGAACGGGGTAGTTCGGGTGTGACAACCTGCTGGGTCGGCTTGCAAGTCATTTTTGGTGCTTGTTCCTGAATTTCATGTGCGTTCTTAGCGTGCTCATGATCTAGGGTGATGGAACTAGCAACGCTCCGGGGGGTTAGAATCCCGCCATCAATGCTAGTGGCAGTGTCGTCTACGGAAGCAGCGATCATCTTATCTCCGCCGAGAACTGCTTGCTGCATATCCCGCCGCTCCAAGACATTTGATGTTAAAGTGCGTCTGCGTCTTCTAGGTCTCGGTG
>Ga0247765_1000080_pt1 | contig 72382 bp, 78 predicted proteins | sample UWRJL106311C6_FD_179949 | JGI IMG/M metagenome (GOLD analysis project Ga0247765, IMG submission 179949) | Plant litter microbial communities from Arlington Agricultural Research Station in Wisconsin, United States - UWRJ-L106-311C-6 | ecosystem: Environmental > Terrestrial > Plant litter >... | reverse complement strand
GTGTTCCAAATTCCGCGGGTATTCCCCCCCCCCCCCCCCCAGCAGATTATGCCAAGAGTTTTTATCAATCCCATCGCCAGACCCCATGCCATGGCCGTGAGAACCAAAGCCGCATGTCGGTGCACAGTTTAATATTTCGACCACTCGCTGGAAGACGGAGCAATCAAAAGGAAATGTGCGATATATTGCCAAGTCTACAGACACATCATGGCCAAAACCTCCGAGATGTAACACTCTTTGGCATGATGGCGGCGAATAGCAGAGCACCCCGAAGAGTAAAGCACATCAGAGATCCGGGTCCTCATCATCTTCCTCCTGAGAAGATGCGAACTGCTCGGATTCGGTATATCTTGCAAGCTTCCGCGCTGTTGCTTTGGCTACGTTGATTGGTATTGCGATCGAGAGAGCGTTCCACAGCCAAAGGCCTCTGTCACCCAAACTCATCTGATGCAGTACGATCACCGGGTTCTTCATGCGGCTAGCGTCATGGCTCGCGATAATAAGCATATGCTGGACGACAGCAAAGCCATATAGGGTAGGCGGCTGTGTAACGAATGCTGCCCTGGATTCATTGCTTGCTGGACCGCTTCCCCGTGCTCGGAGGAGATTGCGCCACTCCTCACCGAGGCTCTTCATCTTTCTGTTGAGATCCTGGTTGACGAAGCGAATGAATCGCCGAGTTGCCTCCTTGTCGGTCTCATCATCAGCATCCGCGCCACCCACTGCGAGAGCTTCCTCGATCTCGCTTTCGTCCTCGATATAATCTGAGCTTTGCTCGTCGACGTCGAGTACCATGTGGTCCGTATCGGTCTTGTTTGGGGGGTACGCCTCCACCAGCACCACCTTGAGAGCATATTTGTTCACACGGGCGTCTCGCACTGACCATTTGTGGTAGTTTTCGATGGCCTTTACGATCGTCGACTCCATTTTGTCTTGGAAACCGAGTTTTTCGTAGTCATTTACCGTTTGAGACAAATAGAAGAGCTTCTCGAGTGCTTTGGCACCTGGTTGCTGTCAGAGAGAGAATTTGATCATCTGAGAGCAGCGATATAACCTACCAGCAACTTCGTTTCTCCACGCTGAAATGACTACCCTCTTCTTGCTATCGGGGGGCGTGAAGACATGGTCTAACTGGGGTTGATCAACGCCCCACATTTTGTAGCTCATCCTCCACCAGGATGGAATCATGGGGTGGATGCCGCGCATGTAGATGAGCTGATGGACTTGTCTCTGCTCCCAGTTCCAGCTATCACTGCCGTCGATCAACTCAACCGCCCGATCATATTCATCAAGCACATCAGGGACGTCCCCATAGTTTGACCAGTCGCTATGCCACCCATCATCCTCGCCCAACTCTGAGGCTGAAAAGGAATGGCTGCTGGGACTGTGGTCTCTATCCTGGAAGCGGTCGCTGGCCGTTGATTCATCCATCGAGTAATCAGAAGTGCCGACACCTCCCCGCAGGATGGGAACCTTGCGCTGGGCCGGTTTTGGTGGCGGTCCCATCGGGGCGGCGGTTGTTCTGGTGGGCGACGTCGGGCTGGGGCTCAGACCTGATGCTATGGGTCCCGAGGGGTGACACAATGATGATCTGGTCGTGTCTGGCATCGTGGGTATCATCAGGCAGTTGTGAAGGGAACGCTGGAGAGGTGAAACTGAAAGAAACAGAGACGATGAACAGCCAAACAATAAACAGCCGGCATCAGTCAGGCGGTTGCGAACTCCTTTGATGGGATCCGGTGAGGGAGTGGACTTCTTTGATGTTTCCTGTCCCGGCCGATGCGAAGCAAACACGGCGAGGACAGCTGGCTCAAAGGTTTATGTGTTGCCGGGCTAGGATTCTCGGGGTAAGACGACAAAGACTCCTGTCAAGTGAGCTATGGCTGCTTTCGGGTTGACAGCAATCATCGGCAAAAGGGCACCTGGCTGGCTGAAGCGCTGGCACTCATCGACACCCAACGTTTCCTGCAGAGAATCGCGGTGTGATCTTGCATACCAAGGTAGGCCCCGCTATTCGCTGGTTATGCCTTCCACGCTGCAAGAACACAAGCCCGAAAACTCATGATTGGCGCTGCAGGAACACGTACCTGCCAAGTCATCTGCTTTCCTCCATGGCCCGCCGCACGCCAAGCGGGGAAAAACGAAAAGCAAAAGAGGACATTATTGACCAATTTCTTTCCTGGTATTCTCTATATCGTTGCGTGTTGAATTATATCAAAGAAATGGATGCAAGAGAATAATCCTCAGTGGGGCAACTGACGCTGTGGATACGCAATAACGGAATTTCCAAGGTACCACAGCGCCACTGACGGGAACATGGAAGTTAGGGTCTTCTGATGCATGCATCACCGGCTGCTTCCAGCGAGTTGAGGCAGAGAGTGTACCCAGTTGTAATCCATTCCCGCAGCGGAAATTGCAACATAAGGAAGAATCTATTTACTATTACGACGCAGTGCACTGCATTGCGAGGTCGAATACATGAAATCTACATCAAGAGACTGTTCCTATAAGCCCACTCATGAAGCTGAAGGTCATTGACCAAAAGCCGAAAGCATTCAACAATTATTCGATGTTTTTAGCGCTTCACCTGCTCATTCTAGAAACGCCAGTACACCATTCTACGGGGGTTTTTTAAATACAAAAAACAAGAACTTTTTACTTCCTTTGACCCCAGGTAATGAACTTTATGCACTTCGATTCCAGGCGAAATATTCCCTATATTTACCTTCTTGATCCTTGAAGAACATCACGCCAGAAAAAATTAACCCCACAGAATGGTGTAAATGTACGAAGTACTCTGAGGTAGTGGATGCAGTTCATACCGTGGCGAGGATGTGGGTTTGGTGGAGTCCAAGCGGGCTGCAAGGAGTAGGTGTGAATTCAGCGGGAATGGTGGGGTAGGTTTAGAGTACCCCACATAACTCCCGACCCACGACTCGGCGTTCAGGCCTGCGGGTCGCGCCTGCTGAATTTATCAACCTCCGCGACGTGCCCAAAGCTTCCCCCCACGCCACAAAGTTCCCGCAACGTACTAACCATGGCGACCGATTTTTCGAAGTTGACAGTGTTTGACTTGCGCCAGGAGTTGAGACGTCGAGGCCTCATCCAAACAGGCAAGAAAGCGGATCTCGTGGAGCGCCTTGTCGCTTCTGAGACCGGCGCACCTTCAGAAACCCTGCACGAATCGTCAGGTTCACCGAATGCGTACTCCGAGTCAAAGAGCAAACGGGATGAAAATTCGGCTCTCCGACCCTCTGAAGATCTTCTGATGGTACAAACACCCGAAGTCCCCGAACCAACAACAGCTCCCACCCTAGATCTTGGAACTCAATCGGATTCCGCGCAGGTCAGAGACAAAATGAGCAACGATGAAGACCTGGAAGTTGAGCTGGCTCCGCCTGTTGAAGAGCAGCCATCCACAGCCATGAGCCCCATTCAAGATACCACAAGCAGAAAACGCAGGTCACGCAGCCCGCCACCCGACGACGAGCTCTCCAGGAAGCGCACTCGCGTTGAAGACGAACTCAGAATGGAGCCAAAGGGAAACAGCCCTGATGAGGTATCATACGCCATAATTCAGCCCGCCGTGCCAAAGTCTAGTCCGGACGCAAACTCACGAATAGTATTGCCCCCCGACACGGACCGTCCCACCCAAGATGACATCACGGCACGTTTCGAAGAGCACGGCGCTCAACACCAACAATTAGCACAGAGCATGGAAGAACATGAGGATGAGGTCGAGGCCGAGGACGATCGGAATGTGGCTCCAGCAGAGCATCGAGCAACGCCTGCTCTATACATTAAGAATTTCATGAGACCATTGCGCGACACAATCCTTCGCGCCTACCTAGCGGAGATTGCAACACCACGAGGCTCCCCCACCGACCCCGCTGTCATCGAGGACTTCCACCTTGACCAAATCAGAACCCATGCTTTTGTGCGTTTTCGAACCACGGCCGCTGCATTGAGAGCGCGCATTGCCCTGCATGGTCGTATCTGGCCTAATGAACGAGAGAGGAGGCCACTCTGGGCCGATTTCATCCCTGTAGAGGCCGTTGCGGAGTGGGCTGACCGAGAGAGATCCGAGGGCGAACGAGGAACCCGCTGGGAGGTTCGCTATGAAAAAGGCGGCAATGGTGACGCTACAGCCTACCTTACGATAGCAGATGCAGACACATCTCGTCCTCCTCGTCCACCTCCTCCATCAGGGCCGCCGGCGTCTTTTGTCGCGGGATCATCTCGCTCGCATGGAGGAATCGAGAGCGCGCCACTTGGCCCACGCGGGCGTGGCAGTAACACTTATTACCAGCAGCCCATCTCCGGCTATTCTGAGGGGCTCAGAGAGACCCGGGCATATCCCTCACTGTTTTACAGACCCGTGTCGGACGAGCTCGCCGAACGACGCCTCCGGGGCATGCGAAAGTACTACACCCAAGATCGAGATCGCAACTTAGGTCGTCCAGACGAGATCAACCGGTACACATTTGAGCAAGGAGACATGTTTGTCGATCGCGGAAAAGAAAACTTTATCGGAATTCGACCCCCCCATAGAGAGCGCGAGCGTCAACGCGCACTAGCAGGTGGTGACTACCGCGGACCGCATGGTTTTCGTGGATCTTCGCCATCGCGCCGTTCGCGGGGTGAGCGCTATTTTGGAGGTGACCGCGACAGTCGTTATTCGGGAGGTCCTCGTAGCGACCGACATGCCGGTAACAGCCGTAACGACCGTTATTCCGTCCGCTACGATGATCGTCGTGATCGGAATGACGGCCATTTTCCCAGTCGATACAATGATCGCCGTGGCCGAAGAGATGATCGCCATTCTGACCGGTACGATGATCGTCAGGGTAGGAAAGATGACCATTATTCCAGTGGTGGTCGTGATCGCTACGAGGATGACCGCCACGCCCACGACGCGCCGCGGTCAAGACTGGATGGCGCACCCTTGCCGACTTACGATGGCCCAAAGTTCGGCGGACGCAGTGGACGAGGAGGGGATGATTACCGTAGTGGACGTCGTTGATATGAAGCCGACTCTTCTAGATCGGGCTCATAACTTCTCGCCCTCGATCACACGTCTTCCCCGCCATTGGGCTGTCTTCTCAGTAATTTATAATGTCGGTGGCGGCTCTCATCTGCAATCTTGTAGAATGACAATGTTTGATTTCGCAAAACACAAACATGAAGCCGTCTGAGCCACGTATCAGAATTGTACGGGTACCAGGCGATCGAATGTACATGTATGAAAACCCGAGTTTGTCAGAGTAGATACCCATAGCATGTGGTAGCATCAATGAAAGTTGGCGGCTTGCAACGTCTTTGCAGAGAGGGAGGTAACAAACTTGCATTGGCTAGCAACGGCACCGGCAAGGTACTCAGTGATTCTCAAGGACAGCTCGCTCACAGGTCATCCCGCGATTTTGACTTTGCCGAACCCCATTGCTTGTGTTTGATGCCCTGGCATGACATTGTGTACGCAGTATGTTGTGTTGTTTTATGGTCGTTTTTTGATCCTTCTATTCTTTTGTGAGAAGAAAAAAGGACCCGCAATTCCCACGGAAGTAACTGTAAGTAGGTAGGCAAGGAGAGAAGTCTCGCGCAATCTGAGGCTAATGAATCCACGAAAAGAATATATCTGCAGACTAAAAACCAAATACAGCCTGCCCGAACACCCATGGAAAGCTGTTTTCCCATTATGAAACCTGAAGCGTGCTAACGAAAGTGAAGCAAGATTTCCCTATTTTGGTCCTAGCGACATATCAGATTTTAACCCCTAACCCAGAACCCGACATACGCAGACGTCAGTTCATCCAGTCTAAGCAGCGTTGGCTAGGGGGGAAGGCTCAACGCCGACACGCTCCTTGCTGAGGATGTCTATCATAAGTTGGGACGGCCTGTTGTCGCGGTAGATCTTGGCGCTGTCTTTGAACATCTTGACATTCTCGAGATACTTGTCAAAGAGGTAAGAGCTGTCCATCGGGCCACCCTTGGCCTCGGGGTGGAACTGGGTTGAAAAGATGGGTCTGGTCTTGTGAAGCATACCTTGAAAACAGATTAGCATTTTGGTACAATTTCGCGCTTGATATAATCCAACTCACCCTCGTTGCTGCCGTCGTTCAGGTTCACAAAGTATTCCTTGAACTCGCTAGGCAATGTGCTGGCGTCCACGGCATAGCCGTGGTTCTGGCTCGTAATATGGCATTGGCCAGTGGTCAAGTCCAGGGCAGGAATGTTATGGGCCCGGTTTCCGTACTTGAGTTTAATCGTCTGGGCTCCAACAGCCAAGGCCAGAAGCTGATGTCCAAGGCAAATGCCCATAATGGGGACGGAAGAGGTCTCCATCAGGCGGCCGAGGTTGTAAACCGTCTCTTGGCAATGGGTCGGATCACCAGGACCGTTGGAGATGAAAATGCCATCGAAGTTGTCAGCAACCTTATGGATCGGGTAGTTGTATGGGAACACTGTGACCGAAGCACCGCGACTGACAAGGCTACGAAGAATATTCTCCTTCACACCACAGTCGATCAAAGCAACGTGGAAGGTGGCACCAGGCGCAGAAACCACGAAGGGAGCCTTGGTGCTGACACGCTTGACAAGGTTGATCTGGCCAGGGTCAATGAACCCCTCATCCTCATCGGCATCGTACTCGTCACCAATCGAGATGCGGGCAAGAGACGAGCCCTGCTCGCGGAGGTATGTGACGATAGCACGTGTATCGACTCCGGAGATGGCAGGTACGCCTTCACGGGCACACCACTCACCCAGGCTTTCGACAGCTGTCCAGTGGCTGTATTTCTCGGCCACGTCCGCGACGACAACGCCAGCGCACTGTATGTGGGGAGATTCAAAGTACTTGAGGAGATTGTACCCGTCACGCTCGTTGGAAGGGACACCGTAATTTCCGATCAAGGGCTGGGTGAAGACCAGAATTTGGCCACGGTATGAGGGGTCGGTCATGGATTCGGGATACCCTACAAGCGATGTGGTAAAGACGGCTTCACCAGAGATGTTTGAGTTCGCGCCGAAAGCGGTGCCATGGAAGATTGGGCCATCCTGATACTGCATGTTAGCAAACGTTCACGGCCGTTAGAGAGGGCCGTCTGACTCTGATGGTGAAAGTGGCCTCGGTGTTGCGAGCCACGGCGGAAGCGCGGGCAACGCGGTCAGGCATCGATCGGCCCCTGCTGCCATTGCCAGCCAGTTTGCTGAGGAGACGGGCCTGGGCAGCGAGGCGGGAGGAGGAAATTGGGCTCGAGGCCTTGGGGAGACGGGTCGCCAGGCGGGAGAACATCTTGACTTCGGGGAGAAAGAACAGAAACAAGTGAGGTTCTAGTGCGATGCGAAAGATCTTAAGCGGACAGGGCCCTCCACAGATGGTCTAACAGATATCTAGTCAGTAACGAAGCGGTGAGTCAAGCGTAACCCTGGAAGAGAGCAGACCTGAGAGATAATCCTAATACAGAAACATGTTAGCCCGGGTCAATTGGCGGCGATCTGAGACGCGAAGAGAAGATCAAAGAGATAGCACCGTGTTTCATGAATTGGGTGTGGAAAACGTGACATTTCTCTTGGGAATATGTCCAACAGCATCATGAGAAGACCACCCGACTCCAGCCAGAAATAGCGGGGTAGCCGCACAAAGAGCAGGGATGCAAACATACCTGCGAGGTAAAAACAGACGGGCGACCCTTCATCAGCACAGATGTGAGATGTCGATGCGAAGAGATAGTAAGTCGGACTCAAGTCCTAGAATCGGAGGTGGGTTTGCTGGGTGAAAGAGTTTGCAGGAGGTGTTGCTGGAGCTTGGTGGTGTTGGAATGATGGGAAAGCGAAAAATAACCTTGTCATTGGGTCCAGAAAGATTTTTACGGGGTGTGCTTTAGCGAGCTGCTCATTGGTTGAGGGCTCGCTACGTACTACAAACACGGCCGATATCCGGGGATGAGCGCATGGACATCCAAGTGATCTGGCGCACACTACGGAGCGTGGAGCTGGATAACTGGTGCTGAAATGGAGGTTGTTAAGGCGAGACTTGATGGGACCTCCGCACGCGTCGCGCGAATATGCTTGGGCCTGGATTTTGAGATTCGTGGCCTCTACCTAATTCCCATGCCCAACCCTCCACGTGTTGGAGATACAACTCAGCTCTTCCATACTGCGTGTACTTGTCTGCCCAGCTCAACCACTGCAAGATTGTTCAACCTCTACTGCCAAGGCTTGGCGCGCTCGAACTTCATCATTCCATTTTTATCACAAAGTAAAGAATCCAGCAGAGATTTCGTTATGAGTGGGCTAAAGGCATTGTTCCTGTTGGTAATGTCAAAATTTCCGCTTCAAAATTGTATTTTTCGTTACAAAACGCTGGGGTTTGGGGTTTGTCCCTTCCCGAAGATACGAGCTAACAATCTTTACCTACGAAGAAAGCCCCCGAGGCAACAGGGGTTAGGGTTATCCGACACAAATCTGCTAACATTGGCCGAGGTTGGTGCCGGCACTAGCCGGCATAGCGGGCATGGCTCATCATAGGAATACCTCACCTCCCTGTGTCTATTCATAATCCGCCATTGAGCTGCAACGCCAAATCATGTCGGCCCTACGGATACTGGTGCCCGTAAAGCGGGTGATTGACTACGCGGTATGTTGACCGCAGCACTGCCCACCCTCCCAGAGTCAATCGAGCTCCTGTCGCTACTTCGCCAATTGATGAGCTAACACATGCCCCGTGGCACAGGTCAAGCCGCGGGTCAACAAGGCGCAGACAGGCGTCGAGACGGCCGGTGTCAAGCACAGTATGAACCCCTTCGACGAGATTTCTGTCGAGGAGAGTGTGCGGATCCGCGAGAAAAATTCGGCCCCCGGAGGTGTTGAGGATATTTGTGTCATAAGCGCCGGACCCCCAAAGGCCCAGGATGTCATTCGCACCGCCATGGCCATGGGCGCGGACCGCGGTATCCATGTCGAGGTCAAGGAGGGCGAAGATCTTGAACCATTGAGTGTGGCAAAGCTCCTCAAAGCAGCTGCTGAGCAGCAGAAGAGCAACCTGGTCATTCTCGGCAAGCAGAGCATCGACGACGATGCCAACCAGACGGGTCAGATGCTGGCGGGTCTGCTGGGATGGCCACAAGCTACGCAGGCAAGCAAGGTTGAATTTGGCGAAGGGGATACCGTTAGCGTCACACGCGAGGTCGATGGGGGTGCTGAGACACTCAAGGCTAAGCTTCCTATGGTTATCACCACGGACCTGCGCCTCAACGAGCCGAGATACGCGAGCTTGCCGAACATCATGAAGGCAAAGAAGAAGCCACTAGAGAAGAAGACGCTGGCTGACTTTGGAATCACTGCTGACAAACGGCTGAGGGTGCTCAGGGTTACAGGTGGGATCTTTTCCTCCCCATGCCCTTGGTTGTAGCCGCGAGACCCAATGCTAACACCACAGTTTCAGAGCCCCCCCCCAGACAAGGCGGCGGCAAGGTCGACGATGTCGATGGTCTGATCTCCAAGTTGAAGGAACTGGGTGCTATCTAGAGCTTTGACTCCCATGTGCTTATTACATATTGATAGAAGGACCCCAATTGGCGTGGAATAACGGTATCAAATATTGATATCCGTGTCAGAGAAAAATCGGTATTTAATCGCCATTGAAGCACGTGGCCTCGTTGCCATTCCATGATTATGAGTGCGGCGTTTTTTCCAGATCGGCTTTCTGGTTGGCGATCTGCACGCGCTTGGAGAGTGAGAGTCCGCTTTGGAGTGGGGTGAAGATGCTTTGGAGACTTTCTCCCACCCTACAGCAACTTAGTTATGCAGCCGGAAGCAGTATTCGGAGGATGATCAAAGTACAATACAACCCTCCAGAGACTATTAAGATGGGACTCTATGGTTGTTGCGCAGCAGTTGTACTGTACCTATACAGTTGGAGCGCTACTTATTCGTATGGTGCGTCAAATTGAGAGGTATAGCTACGCCCTAGCGCAGTTTTCAAAGACTTGAATTCTCACGTCAAGTCCTTAGCTATTTCCATCGAACCCTTGAGCTCCCCGTTGAGTCCTTGACAGCTTGACAAATGCCCACGAGAATTGACCTTTTGGTTACTTGGAGGGTTATTGTAAATACCAAGAGGAACAATCTTCAGCGGTTGGGCTTTATGTCGTGGAAAAAAAACCCACATGATGCTCTAGTTAGTGAGCTTCTAAAACATCGTGGGCTTACTGTATGAATCAGGCCATATGATCCCTTCGGTAAACTTGTGATATCCATGGAAAACATAGGTCGCTTTGTGTTTACTCGTAGAAACCTGTTCTATACGTTTCCTTAGTGGCGGGTAGACGGTCCAGTTTTTGATGGGATTGAAGAATCAACTTGACCCTATATGGACTCTATCACAGCCGACTATGAATCCGAACTCCTTCCTTGGGAACCCACCGCCAAACTTATATGAACAAATGACCAAAACAACCGGCCTCGTCATGCTCTCACGACCCGGCTGGGTTTACCAATCATCCCACTCATCCTTACTTTGTTTCGCTGGGGGGGGTGCCCGCATACTTCCCTTGCCCATCGCCGACGTGCCGATAGAGCTGTTCGTTTGTTTCCTCTGTTCAGCCGAGGCAGAGAAATCGTCCCAAAACGACCGCTTGCTCTCGTCGAACGGTATTTGGCTGTACCCGCTCGCCGGTGGACCTTCAACAAAGCGGTGAAAGCCCTCTGATGCGGATTTGGCTCCGGCCTGTGCCGTCTTCGCTGCTTGAGCCGCTGCGTTTCGTGCTTGAGCGGCCAGGTCTGACTCGGCCAGCTGTGGGAAAGGTTAGGGTATTGTTGGAATGATCTGTGCTGGGGACGGGCAATAGGACACACCTGCTTTGCAGTTGGCTGGATGTAACCATCATTGACTGTCTTCGCTGTCTTTGTCACCGTGGTAGTGAACCATCCAAATCCCTTGGTTAGTGCCCCGATGGGATCTTTCTGCAGGTCGTCAAGCCCCGGAAGCGCCGGTTCGCCTCCGTTCTGATCCATCTGCGGTGTTGGCGTGCTACCGAATCCACTGTACTTTCCACCCTGGCTAGGCAGCAGGTCATCCCGGCGATTGGCGTTGTCCGCTCCCAGCCTTGCAAAGTACCTGTCGTCCACCCTAACCTTACCCGGCGCGGGGCTCTCCGATCTACTGGCCGAATCACCACCCAAGGGGGTGTTTGCCCTTGGGGCACTCCGTGTAGGCGCCGCACTGGCCGACGGTGCAGGACTCACAGACACGGGTCTCTTCTCTCCCGGCACGTATTCTCTCCCCTCGACCTTGGCCGACAGCCTCTCCTTCCACTCCTCTCCTGGCTCGCCGCCGTAGCGCTCTGCGATGGTCGCATCGTCCCAGCTCACGCCCCGCATCTTCGTATCGGCGTGCCCCTCGAAGAAGGCACGCCAGTTTTCGTTGCCGCCCAGGCGCATGCGCTCGATTTCGGCGGCCTTAAAGGCGTCCATCGAGATGGATCGGACAAACGAGATGTGAACACCAAGACCACGGTGAACGCCGGCGCAGGACAGGCAGATGAAAATGCCGAATTTGGGAGAGGCCCATTGCGGGTTCGGGGCGCCGCAGTCGCAGCAAACGTTGTTTTTGGCTTCTTTCTGGATCACCGCGAGCTGTGTTCATTGCATCGCCAGCCAGTCAACAAGAAATCCCAGTGGACGATGACGAAGGAGGCAAAACAACCCCTCCTTGCACCTCAATGCGCCGATGCAGAGCGTTAGAGCACACACCTTGGATCTGGTCTCAGGATCAACCTCCCACATGGCCTTCGATGCCATGGCGGGTAGAAATTTGGGGGTCGATTGTGCTTGGCAGTGTATGTGACTTCTAGGAGATGCTGGGATTGATGTGTCGCGTGGCTTTTTGAGGTCGGGAAAGGAGAACTTAGTCACCTGAGCGCCGTCCAGCAGGAATAAGAATGTAGCGGTGCTCCTTTGTCACGCCGGCCAATCTCTTCACAATCTCTTCACAGTCCCACAATCTTTTCAAAATTTGGACGCTCGTAGTTTGGGCCAAAGGGAAACGGTTGATCCAAAGCCCTGGATTTGTATTGGCCGAGGGCAAGCGAAACCGCCACAGGTCTGGATCGCTCAAGGGGTGGGAGCCCTGAGTGGCGCACTGACTTCTAGCACCACGTCCCGTGCTTCCGTGCTCTGGTCATGTCAAATATCGTGCGCAACCCAATTCAGTTCTCCTCATAGCATAAGCCTAGTTCATTGCGTCGCATATCGGCAGATAACTTTTCCTGCCCCCAACCCCAATCTCCGGCGACGAACTATTGTACATCCCCGAAGACTTGCAAGTGAAAAGAGTCAAGTTATCAAGTACACAAGTTGAAGAGGAAATTTGTGTAGGGAATTAAGAGATATTTTTGTTGCAACCCGCAAGATAATGGTTCCTGAGACTATCTGCACTAAGCTTCCTCATGAAAAGCCCATGCAAATCCAGTACGCCAGGAGGATTATCCCGCCGCTCAATCCCCGCTCTCGTGGCCCTCCGTGCAGAATGTCTACCATAAGGAAAAAATTCGTTCCAATCCATGCCAAATCGTCAGGGGAAATGCACGCGCCCAAGAGTAATACATGTGAACAGGTTGTTGTTGAATAGAATCAGCGTTGCGCTCCCATCCCCAGACGAGAGCACAGCTCCCTCTGGGTTATTCAGGCGGCCGCAGTCGCGGCAGCCTGCTCCTCCGCGTGGGAAGTCTCGCCTTCGGGGGCATTGGCCTCCTCATCGGTCTTGTCAGGGCTGTCGATGGCGACCTTGACGGCGATCTCGCGCCCCTCGATCTCCTTGCCGTTCATCTCCGCAACGGCCTTAAGCTGCAGTTCCTCCGACGCCAGAGTGACGAAGCCGAAGCCACGACCCTTGCGGGCCTCGCCGCGAGCCTGAAGCTTCTTGATCATGAAGCGAGGAATAGGCCGAAGGGCGATCTTGGCAGACGAGGGCTCGTATGCCGCAAAGAGTTCCTTAAGCTGTTCGAACTGTCAGTATCACGATTCATCTTCGGTCTCGAGCACAGAAAGCATACCTTCTCCTCAGTCAGATCGTAAGGCAGGTTGGCAACCATGACCTTGGTCTTCGAGGGGATACCGTCGGCAGGGGGGCCCCGCTCCCGGCGCTCACGAGGGGGGCGAGGCTGAGCTTTCTCACCCTTGGGGGCCTTGTCCTTGTCAGTGTTGGACTCGTTGGTGATGTCCTTCAGAGCTTGAACCTCGCCAGTGGCTGGGGTCTCAGGAGCTGAGCCCGCAGCTTCGGAGGTGGCAGCACCCTCAGCCTTCTCATCCTGCAACTTGGTCAATATGTCACGGGTAAACATGGGGTTATGAGACTTACACCGCTGCCACGGCCACCACGAGCACGTCCACCACGGCCACGGCCTGCCCGACCGCGACCACGAGTAGACTGGCGGCGACGTGTGCCTTCACCAGCAACCTCGCCATTGGCACCTTCAGTCTTTTCATTCGCCTCGGGCTTCCGAGCAAGCTGGACGGAGACCTTGCGCTCAAGGATCTCCTTGCCGGAAAGCTCAGCGATAGCACGCTCGGCCTCGCTAGGAGTAGAGAGGTCGACGAAAGCGTAGCCGACAGGGCGGTCAGTGCGAGGGTTCTTTGGGATTGAGACGGACTCACTACATCATAGAGTCAGCGATGCAGAACAGGTCAGAGGAATGTTTGTGTAGAGAGATCAGGTTATAAAGCCCACTTAGGAGTCGCCGCAATTCAGCGTTCAGGCAAGATGGTTGCATGCAGGTGGCGACCATCGCCAACCTGTCGCAGGAAGATGGACGGTGTAATGATGTTGCAAGAGAATGCGTGACGAGGACAAAACGTACACAAGGTAGCCCTTGAAGAAGTCTTTCAACTCCCCCTCTGTTGTCGCGTAGGCAAGGTTGCCGATGTAGAGACGGCGACCTTCGGCAGCGCTGGCAAGGACCGCATCGTTGGCGGCAGACTTGTCGTCAGCGACCTTGTCATTCAGAGAGGTGTTGGCCAGAGCGTTCGTAACGTCATTGACGGCGGTGGACGCGGCGTCGGTAATCTTCTCCACGGTGGCAGACATGGTTGCTGTGATGATGTCGAGTGGTTAAATGGAGATTCTGAGGATGCAGTGTTGACGTGAGGTGTTGTTGACTCGTCGAGAAACAAGTGGAGCGTCGAGAAAAGAACGCTTATTGTTCGGGGACGAGCGAAATTGAACTCTGGGAGTAGAGGGGGAGTTAGAAGGGTAGCTTATGCCCTGCGAGGTCTTGGGAGGGGTGGTTGTCGAAAGTTGAGCGAGACTTGAATCGATCTTTGATGCTTGACGAGGAAGAGGGAGGAAGAAAAGCTGTGAGCCGGCGCGCGCTCAAATCAAATATTTTTTGCAGGCGTTCGGGGAATTAAGCGAGAGGAAGGCGTGGCGGCGCATTCTGCACTAGGGTACGTACCTTTTTGACAGGGATATGTGTGGTGCAAGGGTCGGAGCTGCAGCAGGGGAAGGTTTGCCTGGGAATGCTTGCTCTGGGCCAATGGTCTGGGGAGCGCTCAGACTTTGTGCACTCAATTATCCAGTGTGTTGAATATCCGAAGGCCAGGAGCAAGTGTTTGATGATTGTTGAAGTTTGTCCAGGTTTAACTTTCTAGGGCGAGGAAGCTTCCGAGGTACCTCAGTTATGTGAAGGTCGATCTTGTCTCCACAGTGTTTCTTTCTTCAGTGACCAGCATGGAACAGCCAGCCTTTGGTTGAGTCAATGGTATCTGGGTTGCACCTCCCGGTTCGGATTCGACTTCACCGTGGCTGCCGAAAAAGCATTAACAGGTTTGAGGCAACTGTGGCTCCCTCTTATGCTTCTCGACCAACGGCACCATTCACCTGTAACTCAGAAGATCCATACATCAGATGTCCCTGTGATCCAAACTTCGGCAACCGTAGGTGTTTGCAACCAGCCATATCGTGCCCTCCCTTAGGCTCAGGGCACCTAGCTTGATTCGAGTGCATCAGGCGGATTCCGATTTCACCGTTAGCCCCTTCGCGGGGAACATCATAAAGTACGGATACATTGATTGATAATTCTTATATGGTGTACCTCATCATCTCCTTTCGACCATCGGCTAGCCACACTGCCAGGCCATCGCGTCATTTGGCATTCCAAACAGACGCCTACCGACCTAGCTCTAATCTTCCCACCTACAACTCCATGTATAGCTGGTGCCAACGCTGCAACCGCGGCTAATGAACGGCGGGCTAGGTAGGGTCTTCATATGGGCCGTGTTGGCCTCACACTTACTTGTACGGATGGAAAGGCGAGATCTGCGAGACAGGTATCAGAGCTCCCAAGTTGGGGGCAGCCAATCAGCCGCAGCAGCCTCATGCGGCTGAAGCAGCTCCAACGTGAACGTGACATTGCACCTGGAAAGTTTCCCCCAATCAAATAGCCGTCGGATCAAGATAGTGCATTTTGTGTCTGCACTGGAACCGGATGTTGATATGTAGCCTATGGAAGGGCGCAGGCAGCCATCCCTTTTTGCCTCGCCGAATGACACACTTGGTGGAGCAGAAGCCCCCAGGGCAACTAATCAATGACGGCTAGTTCGAGACGATTCCATCAGGGTGTCCCGTGCCCTCCTGGGATAGCCTATCACGAAGTACCTAGTGTACTTGCTACCAAAGGTTGTTACTTGCCACTTGCCTACACGTACCTCCCTTGCCTCCCTACCTGGATAAAAGTCAGTCAATCAGTTTATCGGCAGGCTCCGTAGGTTTCACCTTGCGACCCCCGCCCCGCCCAAAACGAAACGTCAGGTTCGTGGCGGGAAAGCTCGTAGCTGGAGCACCAACTAAGGATCTTCGCTTTTCCATCATCGCGATCTGAGATGGTAAGGCAAATGCTGCCTTTATCAAGACCTAGCCTGGTCCTGGTTCCCGCACAACGTAGCAGTGAACCGGCTCGAGGAAGAAAACCTATGAAAAGGGGTACAACTTGGCCTCAATGTAAATTACCCCTACCTACACCATTTAGAATTTTCTTCTTTAATCTCCCACGTATCATCATATCATGCATCAGGAATATCAAGAAGCGGCAAATCACAGTGCCCTGCTTCCAGTGTTTCTCTATTGTGAGGGAACATCTGGCAACACTGCGCAGTCTAGAATTGACAGTTTCCTGGTTGAAAAAGGAACCGGCGGTAAAAATGCGCAAAACCATGGCAGAAACGGCCAATCAGCGCCCAGATCTCAAAGCCTGCTTTCACTCGAGTGGGTTGGTTTGTCAGACACATGAAAGCGTAGGTGGGGCAGGTCGGCTCTGTTGCTTCATCCTGAGTAAAAACGACGCAAGCCAAGGTATCCCGCCTTGATGAGGGTTGTCTTTAGACTTGACTTGTAAAAGATGAAGATCTATCAAACGTCGAAGAGTTGCCTCCGGAGTTACTTACTGGGGTCCGACTTCGGGGCTGGTCCGAATCTACTCCGTCCCGATTTAGGCCGCCTTCTCCGGTAGTAACATCTGGAGCGGGACTTGTCCCCTACCCAGAACACAGTACTCGTCTAAAACTGGGTTTTTATTCTGACACCCATTGCAGGGTGCTTCTGAACTGGTCCGATTCTGTGTCGAAGCCGGCCAACTTTCAACGGCAATCGCCAGGCGTTGTGGGTAATACTGTGCTTCCCTGGAGGGAACGCCCCTTGCATCGAACGCCTCGGCCAGCCTTAACTCGTTTGCATGCACCATACCAAGTACCAGCTTCATCTGAAAAGACGCGACATGGCGGCAATGGGCGAAGATGGGCAGATAGCCCAGCCGGCGATCATCGAGGGCCGGAACATGATCATTTTGTACGGCACCGAGACGGGAAACAGTGAGGAAATTGCCTCGGAGCTGGGCCAGATGGCGCAACGGCTACACTTTCGAACTGACGTGGACGATATGGATAGATTCAAATTGGTTTGTGCATGCCAGCATTCTGCGAGTTTCCAAACTTGACTGACAGCGGATGAAAAAAAAAAAAAGAGCGACCTGCTGCGCGCTTCTCTAGTGGTATTCGTAATATCGACTACGGGCCAGGGGGACATGCCCAAAAACACCATCAAGTTCTGGCGGAACCTGCGACGAGAAAAACTCAGTGGCACCAACTGCCTAGTCAATTTGCGCTTCGCGATCTTTGGACTCGGCGACAGCTCATATCCTAAGTTAGCGCTGGCTACAAGCACCTTGCCCAACACAGCTACTGATGACCGTCCAGATTCAACTGGGCTGCTCGCAAACTTCGTGTGCGCCTTCTTCAGCTTGGTGCCTCGGAATTCTTTAGGTTTGGCGAGGCAGACGAGCGACACGAGAACGGGTGAGTTACTGTCCCAATTACCAAAATTGTACCTTCCCCGTCCACTCGACAACCCAACCTACCCTCTCACATTATCAGAAGCTCAATATTTGGCGGCGCACCCCCACTAATCCTCGCACAGCATTGACAGCATTTATCTCCCGTGGTCACGAGATTTGAGGGCTGCGATTCTCGACATCCGTCCTCTCCCAGATATGATGGCGCCTATCTCGGAGGATGCCCAGCTGCCTCCGAGGTACACCATCCGCCTCAAGAGCGGCACAAACTCCTCTGACCACAACACCGATGCCGTTGAGGAAGAGCGTCGCTTTCTTGCCACCAGACATCTAAACGCAGCATTGACTCACGTCGACAATCCTCGGTCAGGCGCAGAACAGGCAAGATTGGATTTAGACCGCCTCAATCCCCCCTTCCCGACCACGCTTGCGCGTCAGGGTGATGCTCTTGATAATCACCCTTCTTTCAGGTCCACCGTTCTTGACCAAGACAACATTCTCAAGGACAAACCAGAGAAGTACCTCCTTGTTAAGCAGTTTGACTCTCCGGAGCTCCCGCCACCCGAAATCCTCCCCTACCCAAACACGTTCTTCGCCATGCTTCAGCGGAACGAACGGGTAACACCTTTGGACCATTGGCAGGATGTCCGCAGGCTTACCTTTGCGGTCAACTGCCCTCTCAAAATTTTCCCAGACGAAGCTGCCGGGGTCTGCATGATTATCTATCCCAAGAACTATCCTACTGACGTGCAAGAGTTGATTGACTTGATGGGGTGGGAGAACTTCGCCGATGTCCCTATTGAGTTCAGTCCCATACAAAAGACCAATGGCACCCACCTTCACGTTCCCGAGGTGCGCCCGAAGAAGCTGGTCATCAAGGAAGGAGAGGTCACACTTCGCGATCTCCTGACGCATTCGTTGGACATCACCTCAATCCCAAAGCGCATGTTTATTAAGAAGTTGGCCAACTTCACCACAGAGCCCTTGGAACAAAACCGGCTTCGGGAGCTGACCATGATGGGCAACGAGCAAGAGTTTTATGACTACACATCACGCCCTCGACGCACCATTATCGAACTACTGCGCGACTTCCCCGGTGTGAAGATTCCGGTTAAGTGGGTGCTCGATCTTTTCCCTCCCATTCGAGGTCGAGAGTTCAGCATCTGCAACGGCGGCGAGCGTCTCTTGTCAGGTGATGATGATTACGTTTTTTCGCTGGAAATACTCGTTGCTCTGGTCGAGTACAAGACCATTATCCGCAAGCCACGTCAGGGGTTATGCTCTCGCTATCTCAAGCACCTTCCCGTAGGAACAGCGGTTTCGGTGGGGTTTAGGATGCCTCAGGGGCGTGACCTCACATGTGCTGACGGCCAAAACCGCCGGCCGGTCATTGCAGTGGCGACAGGTACTGGCATTGCTCCGATCCGAGCACTCATCCAGGACAGAGATCTGTACCCAAACTCCTCGTCTGTCCTCTTGTTCTACGGTTGTCGCAACGAAAAAGCCGACTTCTACTTCCGCGAAGAGTGGCAGGATAATGACAAGGTCACCGTCTTTCCGGCCTTCTCACGGGATCCAGTCAAACCCGATGAGGACAAGTACCTGCATCCGTACGAGGACAGAGATTACACTGCACCCCCGGCCGAAGGTGGTGCTGGCTTGTCTGTACCGTCTCGGGCCGAGACAAGCCTCGGGGTATTTGACTACGACGCGGGCAAGAACTATGTACAGCACCAAATCCGAAAACATTCCAAAGCTATTGGGAGGGTCATGTTACAGGGACCCATTGTTTGTGTATGTGGCAACAATGGCAGGATGCCTGTTTCAGTGCGAGCTGCGTTACGTGACGCACTGGTTATCTCGGGCGTCGTCGAGAGTCCCGAGGATGGGGATGAGTTTCTTCGGGATACCAAAAGGGTTATATACTGGCAAGAGACGTGGTAAGAGGGTGTCTGCGTCACCGGAGGATAGCGAGCGAGGAGGCGGTTCCTGGACGCTTTTCGGATTCCTTAGCGACCTGTGGTAACACAACAGTGGACTTAGACTTCACTCGGTAGGTATGGTATTATGTATAGTGTAAAGATTGACACACAAAAGGGTTTAGATCTTGGATGCTAGGCTCGATAGACTGGTATTCTGCGAGGCGTTCTTTTTTTCTCCTGAAACACCGCTGTCTGAGCAGCGCCACGGGTAACCATCCCACATGAACCTTTGGGACTGCACTAACCTTCTTCCCCAATTTCGGTATCCGTGGTTCATTGGTGACAACCCCCACTTGCCTTGACACCACTACCTTAGTACCCCCCTGCTATATAAACAGATAAACATAAAAATAGCAACTATTTACATGGGTTGACAACCCGTGGTATCTTTGTCATGTACTTCGGTTCCCCACCCCCAACGCCATCTGTATATACAGCAAAATCACGACCGAGCACAACAACCCAGAAGAACGGAGCCCTCAGGGAGGATTTGACCTCAGGGCAGCACCACGAGGTATATCGGGCAATGGCTTCATAATGGGGAGTTCGTCGTCATCCTCCTTTCTCCCCGCACTGCGCGTCCACTCCTCGCTGCTATGGTCCCTGGCAAAGTCCTGCATGCGGACCGCACCACCGTACGAGCCGTGCCCATTGATGTTTCCGTTCCCTGCTTCCACATCAATGTTTTGGTTGCTGGGCCTGGGATATCGTGGTATGCCGCTCCCCGGGGTGCCGACTGTCGAGGGCTTCTTGCGACGCTCTCGTCGTGCCTTGAGCTTCGCGTGCCAGGATTTGGGGAGGAAGACCCGCAACATGTACTCGCGGAACGTGCGGGTAGTCCCAAAGACAATAAACGTGAGAGGCCCTGCACAGACGCCGGGCAGAAAGAGGATGAAGTCGGAGATGGCGCGCTCGGTGCTGAGGTCGGGGACTAGGGGGATATTTTCCGGAGAGTTTGTGCCGGCTGCGCGTAGCTGAAAGTTGATGACGACCAGCTGGAAGACCCTGGGACGATGTGAGCTGATGGCACTGGAGAATACAGACAGCGAAAGGGAACGTACCCGAGAGCAAAGAAAGCAAGGGTAAAGCGGACGAGAAGCCATCGGTCATAGATGGCTTTCATACGCGGCCGTCTCGGCACACCGCCGGTTGTTCCAGACCGTAGTGCGCTGGTGCTGTTTGTCCCCGTCCCTGTTGACCGTTGGCCGTACTGGAAGTTCCATGACACCAAAGATATCCTGGCGCGGACGTATTTGACTAAGATGGCAAGGAGGACGAGACATCCTATAGCGAAACTGGCAAGCACTGTATTTGATCAGCTTGGCCAACGGCGGGGGATCGTGGGTAGGGTTGACCTACTGAGAAAGCTAGACAGGAACATGTAGCCGGTCGTGGTGTGTTTAACGGCCGTCGTCCGGAGCAGAATCTGCTGGATCGCGGGAAGTAAGATAGCCGTAGCCTTGCCCACTATGGCGAGGTGATAGCGGGATCCAATTGTACTCCTGAGCTGGAACACGGAGAAGGCGAGCTCGAGCGACCTGCGCAGTCAGCGTATTGTTGAGCCAAGCAAACCCCAAAGAACGCATACCAGAACAAAACCAGGAGGGACTCGACATTGTAAGTGTAGTATTGAATGTAGAAGACAACCAAGTCAAGGCCCGTCGATGCGCCGGTAATATTGAGCTCGGGATTGCCCACATTGTTCATGACGTTCTGCCATTGCTCGGTTTTGATGTCATTCCACCTCACAATCGTGTGTGTTTGCTGGACGATTGATGCCAGACAACTCAGAGACATGGTACCGGCCAGCAAGGCGACATCTGCATGGTCAGTCGACATGAGCGATGGTGGGGGGTTAGAGGTCGTCTTACAGCTAACGCGCTCGCCGTGAACCCATACAAGCCATAGCAGTAGCAGCGTGATGGCAAGGCAGCAGAAGCTCCAGGCAACTATTGCGCAGGTTGCGCCGAGGGCGCCTGGCGGCATCTGGACTGCCATTGCAAGCCGTCGGCGCGAGGTCCACAAGCAAGAGGGGCGTTGGGCTGGATCTCAGAAACAAGAGGGAGAGACGGTAGGCTGGTAGTGGCATTGTAACGGTTATGAACATTCTGCGGCCAAGAGGTGTCTCCAGATCTCCCCGGACCATGGCACGCTCCCGGGCCATCGATGATCTCCAGACACCACTCGGGAACCTGCCTAGACAAACTCATCTCCACACTCGCCAGTCTTGTTCAACAAGCGAAGCTGAGGGCTAAGCGATTGTCCGGAATAGGGTAATCTGCCGTACCATCTCGAAAGACGCTATCTTCTAGTTTCCCTCCCAGCCACGTGCAGAGCTAGGTTGGCGATGGTCCTGGTCCGGCCTGACAGAAAGCGCCTGAGCACCGTCAGGCTAGTGTAGTTCGACGACGTTGGAAGTTGGTTTATAGTGTAGTGTAGTGTAGATTGGGCTGTGACAAAGGGAGGCAAGGGACTCTAAGACGAAGCGAGCTGGCATCCTAACTAGGAAAGACGTGGGCGATGGTGTAGTGGAGAAAAAGGAGGCTGCTCGGACAATAATGCAACCCGAGTCTGCACTTCATCTCCCCGGCAGCGGCGGGGCAGCGCAGTGCAGGCAATCGACTGTTACCTTCGCTACTTCGAATGCAGATGCAGGAGCGGCGAGCCATATTGACCTGCACAGTGACCTGCAGGGCGACAGATGCGACCCTTTGCTACTGCGCTCCAGCGCCTCGGTTGTGCCGCCCGCGGCTGTTCTCGGCAATCATGTCGTCTTGTACGGAACAAATTTCGGACTTCAGATGTGGGATTGAAGAGTGGAAGAGCGCCCAGCCACTTAGCAGATACCGATCACGCAACACCTGAGCCCGGGCAGGAAGTGCGGCAGGTTGCGGCAGGCCAGGTTTTGCCAGGTTTTGCCAGGTTGCCAGGCCGTCCGTCGTCAAGGATCCTCGGATCATCGGTTGTTGGGTGGGATCCATTACACGCACGTGTGAAAAAAGCAAATTGGAAGGCTTGTTCTCCGGCTTGATAGCGCCAGCTCGACCATAGGCCAGTGGAGGCCTGACCTAGGTCAAGTTCTCAACCACTCGTCCTCCGGTGTCTACAGTCCAACCCCTGAAAGATTGTTCGCGCGGTACTTCACGGCTTGGCTGCAGCTTCCGGGCCAGCCTCCCCCCGGCATTCTTTCTATTTTTGAGGGGTCATGGAAACTTGAGGCCCTAAGGAGTGAATTTCAAGGCCCCGAATGTTAGAGTCAAGGCCTAAATATTCTGGCTTGACCCCTCGCAAAATAGCTTCCCAGCTGTTTATGTATTGCACAAGCCCCCTGCTGGATACTCACCAAGTCTCACGCTAACAATCTTTCAGGGGTTGGATTGTACACTACCTCTTTAGCCTGTGTGTAGTGTGGCATACGATACTACACGACGGATGTCCAATGATGGCTGCCCACCAGGGCAGATGTTGATGGCGGCGCCTGGGGCAAAAGCAACCTACATCGGAACAGATATCAGGGGGCAAAGAAACATCGAAGCGGACTAAGAACGACCGGCCCATTCTTGGCTCCACTTGTGTTTTTTAGTCGAAGCAAACTGGTCCTGGGCAGGGGAGGCGTGGGTTTGAAGAACCTAGTGTACAATTACATGAAGGTTGTTATCAGTGTTAAAAGGGTTTAGGACTGTAAGATGCCACATGAGGTTATCGGTCACTGGGGAAAACAATTGCTGTCTTCGTAAGTCCTCTGTTAAGGACCACGCATTTCCATATGGAGCATGCGCTCCAATCATGTACATAGTGCTACACTAGTGCCTCGTAGGTGGAGGTTGGATTCAGTGGGGTGAAAGCAGGGGTGCGGGGCATCCAGGCACGAGGCCATTAGGCGCACCGTGCGGTAAATTTGAGTCCGCCCCCGCAAAGACGGTCACAATTTTGGCCGCACCGCAGCCCAGCCACCCACGCGATCAGCAGAAGCGCACGCACTGTCTTGCTGCAGCCAATCGCAGAAACGCGGCGTTCACAAACGCTAACACGAATAACATGCAATTGAATTTACGAGTCTACGGCGGAAGCAGTGAATCCTTCATTTGCCAGGAATTCTCGCCTCTCGTCGACCGACCTGAATCCACGATCCTACGCCGCCCACGCTACGATGGCTGACAGTGGATGGAGAGCCCCCGATGGGTACGACGATACCAACCGTGCCTTCCTCCAAGCGTTCATGGCTCGGGGCGCCATTACTTTCGTCGAAGGGCGGACTATACTGGCCGGGATCATGACTGCTGCAGTCGGCGCCGAAGAACCGATCGATCCGTTGTCAATCACTATGGAGGACTTCACCCAGCACATCAAGGTAGCCCGTGAGGCTGTCGAGGGTCTCGACTATGATATCCGCGTGGCTCGACACGAAGTCCACGGCGAGCGAATGTGGGTGTTTATCAACGCACACAGCGACCCGTCAACCCAATTAGCCACGACACGCAGTGCAGAGGAGCTGGCCTATATTAAGCGCCTCCTGGATGCTATATTCGCGGAACACAACACGCCACGCTTAGAAGTCATGGCGATTGATGAGGCACAGGCGCTTAAAGTTTCACGACCACAGCGACCGCGAGAGAGTGGTGCCAATTCGCAAGCAAACGGCGAGGGTTCGGCGGCAGCCGACAGAGGACTCAAGCATTCGGAGGTTCTGTCACTGCTGTCGAGTTTGGTAGAAGAGGGGTGGCTGGAGAAAAGCAGGAATGGCTTTTACAGTCTCAGTCCCCGGTCATTGGTTGAGTTGTGGCAATGGCTTGTTCAGACGTACAACGAGCCGGAGGACGACTGGCAGAATATCAAGTTCTGCGAGGCATGCAAAGAGATTATCACGTATGGACAACGGTGTCCAGAACGTGATTGCAATGCACGTCTCCACGACATCTGCGAGGAGGGCTACTGGCGTACTCGACGGGAAAAGAAATGCCCCAAGTGTAGCAGACCTTGGGATAGGAGCCATTTCGTGGGCGAGCGTGCTGTCACTACGAGGCCAGGTTTCCAAAATGGCAGGGGACGAAGGGGCAACGCGAAACGTAGCACGGTTGAGGAAACAAACGAGGATGAGACCAACTGAGGGAGCTTGACGCACGATAACAAGAACTATCCATGGCGGATAACGAAAGCATGATACCCAGGGAGAAACCGTCATGATCGCGGATCGGGAATTATACCATAGAGTGTGCAGTACAACCCCAAGAACGATTCTTAGCTCGTGTCTTCGGGAAGGGATCCACTGTGCAGACCCCAAAGCCCAGCGTTTTGTAACAAAAAAATAGTTTCAGATCAGACAATTGAAAATGGTTAACAGAAAGAATACCTACCCTTAGCCGACTAGTGGCAAATCTTTGTTAAATTCTTTGCTCTGTGGTGAAAAAACGGTGAAGTTTGAGCGCACCAAGCCCTGGCAAGTGAGGTTGAACAGTTTTTAAGGGGCTGAACTGTAAGTAAGAGTCCTGATTAGGATAGGGGTAGCTGGTGCATTCGCTCTGGGAATGCTGAATGTTCACCTCAACAGATATTATTTCTCATTATCTTTCAGAACTGCCCAGCCGCTCGTCCAATCATTCTTTCTTTCTTTGTTTCGGTTCCATGATGAATACATACCAAGGAGCTCGAATAACGTCCCCTCTTGCCGACCGGTATGCAAATGTGCCCTTCTACGGCTGGGACTTACCTAGCGAGGACGACTTTCACGTCGATACCTAATATATCAACTCCTAGTGGACAGCCTCTCCGCGATGGTGGGAATCAATTCTCGGTCTTTTTGATAAAACCGTCGGGATCTACCCGGCTGGAGAGGGCTGTCGCGGCGTGTTTTGCCCTTGCAGCATTATTGTCAAGTCGAGCCATCTGCACAATTCGGGAAACAGCCTGCATATCGAGATTGGCTATTCATATTCTAGTGCCAATCAAACGAGTCTCAGGCTATGTCTATTGTGAAGAGTAGCTTCAAGGACGTTAGAGCCCAGATGTCTACTTTTCCGGCAGGGTGTTTGCTGTGTTTCTCTTTACATTAGTACGAATATCGCTGACGAAGTATACATAAGGAGAACAACGGTCGCCAAGTGTCAATCCAAGAGGTCGTATCTATCGCAAGGCTAAATGGAGGCATTAAGCAGCAAGCCCGCAAGATGCTAGGACGAGTGCACGAAGTAAAGCACACTATGAACGCCAAGTCCGTTCTCACGCCGTACCAGATCCAAACTTGCGCACCAACAGCTGTATCGACCCCGTTGAAAGAGATATCCTCTTCTCAGACACAAACAACGACCCCGACTTGAATTTGAGCACAACGACTTCGTCAGCAACGGCTGGATTGTTGGCCTTATTGGCTGGGAGACGGCTGGCGAGATCCATCCAACAAAGGGAGCATTGTGTGAATGGGGGAAGGCGGGACTCAAGGCACCGGCATGATCGTTACACATGACGTCAAAGACAAAGAAGTGTAGCCGCAAGTGAATACAAGGCCCGTGCGCCGGGGCGACCGAGTGGGTCGAGCAAACCGACCTCCTCAACAACCATTTTCCACACACGGTCCACACTATCTACACGCTGATAACAAGTGCTGGAGACAGTCCGCTGCCTCTTCTTTCCAAGAAACACCGCTGGTCTTCGCCATGCTCGAGTATTTCGCATATAAGAAATACAAGAAAAATAAGGCCGAAAAGGACGCCAAAACTGAAGAGAAGGTCATTGACCAGGCCAAAAAGCCCCTAAGCGCAGAGGCCACCACGTCATCACCCTCTGGCGATGTTGCAACCAAGTCTGAGCCGGTCCCAGGGGCAGCCGCACCCCTTCTGGAGGACGATGACGCAGCCTTCCTCGAGCGTTTAACGGCCGCTTTCTCCCTGCACCATGATGACGCCAAAGCCATCGCCGTCGCGACCGCCGCCGCTGACGATGAGGGTCTCAAGCCCGAGCTGCCTCCACGCGTCAAAACCCCCGACCTGACATGGGACAGCGACAGCGAGTCTTTTGTGCGCGATTCACCAGCCGCCAACAGCGACGCTGCCAAGACCAAGGAAAAGGAGAAGGAAAAGAAACACAACCGCCTCTCACTTCTTCTCCGCAGAAACAAGAGCACTAAGGGCAAGAAGCCCGACGATACGGGCCTCACGCCCCCCAAAGATGACAAGCTCGCGGTGCCGACCCCTGAAGCCGATCGTGAGAAGAACGACCTCGCGCGTGTGCTCGAGGATCTCAACCTTTCTGCACGCAATAACAAGGTGTTCTCGTTATCAGATGAGTCAGCAGAGCTAGTTCGCAAGTTTACAATCATTTTGAAAGACCTCGTCAATGGTGTGCCCACCGCCGTCGACGACCTCACCAGCCTGCTGGAGGATCCAGATAACACCCTTGCCAAAAACTACGAGAAGCTCCCTAGCTCGCTAAAGAAATTGGTGACGCAGCTGCCGGAAAAGCTATCGTCAACGCTAGCCCCCGAGCTGCTGGCGGTGGCAGCTGAAGCGCAGGGTGTGAGCGCGGAGGAGGCCACAGCCAAGGGCGGCGTCAAGGGCGCGGCAAAAAGGCTGCTTGTGCCTAAGAACCTCAAGGAGCTGGTCACCAAGCCTGGAGCGGTGGTAAGTATGCTCAAGGGCATCATGAACGCGCTCAAGGTGAGGTGGCCGGCGTTTATGGGCACCAATGTCATCTGGAGCTTGGCCCTGTTCTTGCTGTTGTTTGTGCTCTGGTATTGTCATAAGCGGGGTCGCGAGGTGCGCCTCGAAAAGGAGGAGAAGGAGAGGCAAGAGGCGGACGACAGGATTGAGGAGCTCCCTGATGATCCAGTACTGCCTGCGCCAGCGCCTGCCCCAGCGGGGGGTGCGGCGACTCCGGTGGTGGTGGAACCCGCGGTGAGCAAGTGAGGGTCTGACGGTGGATATGCTGATATGCGGCGTTCGATCGAGTATTCTGGACGATACCCCTTTATCGCTGGTATGGTCAATTGTGGTTGGTTACTAAGGGAATGAATAATGCCTTGCTCTTTATCCCTGACACTGTCTCATAGCCTTGTTGAATGTGCAACTCTTTAATCTTGTAAGCTGTCATCGATTGCATGCCGCTATAGAACTCTATTGCGCCCTCTCCGTTACAATAATATTTCTTACACCAACTAGCTATGTGATATGCAATAGTTCATTATGGGTATCATTCCTTTCTCTGTGTTCCCCTCGCCTTTTTTAATCATCCTGGACGAGCTCCTTGATCTCCTCCCTGCCACCAGGTACCATGCCAGGCGCCTCGACCACCTTCCCGTCTTTGCCAGAGCGGCCCGTGACCTTGCGGCTATCCTCCATCCAGAAACCGACCTCGTCGATGATGTCGTAGATGATGTCTTCAACAATCTGCTCGCTGTAACGATCGCTGACCGGGCGCGGCTTCTGCTCCGTTTTGCCCGGTGAGGATTTCGCTGGTTCCAGTCTATGGGCCTCCGCACCCTGGGTCGCTGCGCTGGCGTCGGTCATCAAAACGTCGTCTTGTGCAGCAGGGGCGTCGAGTGGCGGGAACCAGAAATCTGGACCAAAGTTCACCTCGACTGCGCCGCCCCGGAAGACACTTATAGCGGGATAGTACCCAAGGGTGCCGTCATCCAGCTTGTCGCGCCCCGCAGGCTGCTGCACCATGCGGGAAGCCGGCGGGAGGAAGGAGAACAAGTCGGTCCAAGCGTCCCCCATTTGTTTGCCGTTTTTGTACACTCGAATGTAGGAGTTGGGGAGTGTTCTCAATGGAGGCAAGGGGTGGTTGGGATTCGGCGTCTGCGAGGACCCGACAGGGCCCGACGATGTCATTGGTGACGGATTCATCAAGTCCTCAAGTTCCTTGGTGGTGTGGTAGTCGATCTTTTCAAAATAGATGTGTTGCTTGAAGCGGATGGGAATGCGATCGCGCACAATGTTGTGCGCATCAGGCCCGGACTCGGCTACTGCTTCGTCGGCGAGGTCGACGGCGGGATTGTACTGTCCCTGGACGACCTTGCGATGAAGACGAAGAGAGGGAAGCCGGATCTCCATGCCGATCACGTCGCCTTCGCATATAGACTCGCCCGGAGGGAAGAAGTCTTTGGGGCGGGACATGTGTACTTTTTGCCCTGCAACATCCCTGATGCCGTAACTGTAGGCATCGAACCCCACAGGGGCATCGAGTGACGCCTCGCGACGGGCCCAACCGATGCGCACGTGGCCATGCGATTCAGGATCGCCCTCGCCTTTACTACTGAGAATTCCTCTCGTGACTTTGCATTCCCAATACCAACAGCCCTCGCGAACGGCGACGTTGGTGCGTGCCATTCTAAAGCCTTTCTCCGTGGTAGCATGGCGGCCGGATTGGTCGAAATATATATGGGCCGCAGAATCCTCAAAGCTTAGGTGAGCACCAAATGGTTCGGGCTCCGTTTGCCGGTAGTAAAAGGTCGAAGTGAATGCCGGATCGGCGATACAATGTGTGTAGTGGAAATTCTTCTTGTTATAGACACTGGTTCAAAATTAGCTTCAATCCAATGTGGCGTGTCGCATGGTTGTCCTTACTGCTCCGAGGTCTCGAGGAATGCAATCGTCTTGCCCTCGGGATCTTGGACCTCATTATGACTTGTAAATACCGGGCCGCGGGCTTGTTCAAAGTCGGATGGCTTGGGCGGTGCCAACTTATATCGAAGGGGTGCCATCTCTTCCGGTGGAATTTCTCGTTGTGCTTTGGGATCCGGGGTTGCTCTGGAACTTTCGGATAGACCTGGAGCGGCGCCTTTAGACTCACGCTTCTTCAACGAATCTTTCTTGGCTCTCTTCTCGCGAGAGACTGTGGTCTGAGCCTCGTCAGGTGCTTGAAGTTGAACCCTCTGAACTGGCTTGGTGTCCGGATTGAGAAGTGAAGAAACAAGAGGGTTGTGGTCGTCGTCGACAGCACGCTTTTGGGGGATCGACGGGGGAATCGCAGCCCCAGAAGGGGCCTGCTCCCTCTGAGGAGGATGTATCTCTGGCATTGTTGACGATCTTGGCGTCAGTGCTGGTGGTGCAGCCGGCTCTCGGCGTTGGCGCAAAGAAACTTCACTCAGAGAAGCGGCGCGAGGACGTTTGTTGACCGTGGCAGTGTCGATTGGGGTTGAATTTAAGCACTGGGGAGAGGTTAATCACTTGACGCCTCGAGAATATAAAGTATTGTTTCTTGGCATCCTGTGTAAAGTGGTGAGGACAATTGTTTGCTCATGACGCGCTCGTCAGAGTTCTGACGCAGTTGACAGGGGTTGAGTCGACCAGGCCGCTGTTTAAGCTCTGACCAATCAGTCAGCGAGCGTGCTTAAAACAGCCCCACTGCAGCAGTCTAAGTTCAGAGCATGCCCGTGCTTTTTTTCAACGAACCATCCACGCAAACCTTCAACCTAACTTTCTTCGCGAAAGGCCGGCATCACTGCGGGCGACCGACAAGATGCCTGTCGTCAAGGGAGGCGTATGGACCAACATTGAGGATGAAATTCTAAAGGCCTCAGTGAGTAAATATGGACTCAACCAGTGGGCGCGCGTTTCGTCGCTGCTCGCTCGGAAAACGCCAAAGCAATGCAAAGCGCGATGGAACGAGTGGCTGGACCCCAGCATCAAAAAGATCGAATGGAGTAAGGAGGAGGATGAGAAGTTGCTACATCTGGCCAAGTTGATGCCCACACAATGGCGAACCATCGCCCCAATCGTCGGCCGAACCGCGAATCAATGTCTCGAGCGCTACCAGAAACTCCTCGATGAGGCCGAACAACATGAGGCATCAGGCTTGGGTCTGACGGGTCCCGACGGTGGTGAGTCGAGAGCACCAACCGCTGACGATGTCCGTCGCCTACGGCCCGGTGAAGTCGATCCCGACCCCGAGACGAAACCAGCCCGTCCCGATACCATCGACCTCGACGAAGATGAGAAGGAAATGCTGAGTGAGGCGCGCGCGCGCCTAGCAAATACCCAAGGAAAGAAGGCAAAGCGGAAAGCTCGGGAGCGACAACAGGAGGAGTCTCGACGATTAGCAGCCTTACAGAAGCGACGTGAGCTGAAGACAGCGGGAATCAACATTAAGGTCACGACGCGCAAGAAGGGCCAGATGGACTACAATGCCGACATCCCATTCGAAAAGAAAGTAGTCCCTGGATTCTACGACACCACCGACGAGATCGAGCGCAACGAGTTCCAACGTACCCACTTTGACCCCAAGAAAGCCCAGGTGGGTGGGAAACGAAAGGGGGAGGGAGATGAAGATGCGGATCGCAAGAGGCGGAAGGGGGACAAGGATGGCCCGTCAGCATCAGTTCAGGCCGCTCTCAAAGCCGGCCAGATGCAAAAGATTCGTGAGGCTGAGCAGAGTAGCAAAAGAAGAGCACTGGTGCTTCCTGCGCCCCAGGTCAGTGAGGGAGAGTTGGAAGAGATTGTCAAGATGGGGAAGCTCGGAGAAAGGGCGAATGAGTTGGCCCGAGAGAGTGACAACGATGCCACCCGTGGCCTCATCAGCGACTACTCGACCCTCAATACTAGTGCCCCCATACGGACTCCCCGAGCACCGGCGCAAGAAGATCACATTGCCAATGAGATCCGCAACATCAGGGCCCTTACACAAACACAGTCATCTCTTCTCGGCGGCGAGAACACACCACTTCACGAAGGGGCAGGGTCTACAGGGTTTGAATCTGTTGTCCCACGGCGGCAAGTGGTCGCCACTCCTAACCCTCTAGCAACACCACTCCGGACTGGCGCCAATGGTGTTGGGCCCACTCCTCTGCGTGTTGGGCAAACACCACTTCGTACACCCCGAGACAGCTTTGCTCTCAATAGTGGCGATGGCGAGATGTCTGCGGTAGATGGGGCCCTCAACGACGTCAGGATGCGCGAACTCTCCATCCGGCATCAGCTCAAACAAGGCTTAGCCTCCTTACCGAAGCCACAAGATCTAGAGTTTGAGATTGAGCTTCCAGAGGATCAGCAAGAACCAAAAAAAACCGAGGAACTTGTAGAGGATGCTGCCGAGCGGGATCGCCGGGAGCGCGAGCTGCGCGAAGCCCGTGAACTGCTTGAACGCAGACGAAGGACACAAGTCATGCAGCGTGATCTCCCACGGCCTGTATTGGTGGATTACAAGGCTCTATTACAGGCCTCCTCGCAGATAGAGGATCCTGCCAAATCGGCTATCGCACGGGAGACAGCGCTGCTAATGGCGCACGATGCGACAAAATATCCTCTACCTGGGGCTGCACCAAAAATCACGCCGGCTGAATTACCACAGATAGACGACTCAGCCTTGATGGAAGCGCGTCTACAGGTCTTGATGGAAACCAAGGACCAGCCTAAGCCCGATGCCGTGCAGGCCCTCTGGGACAAGAGTAAAAGCAACTCACTTTTACTAGGTCTCGGCTATTATACTGAAGACGACGAGGAGGACCAGGTGGCCACCATGCAGATGGCACTAGAGGTTCGTTTACCTACTCATGAGCTACACCAGTAACGACTAACAAATATTTCTTGAAATAGGAGACTATAGATTCACTTATGGAATCGGCCGAAAAGGGCAATAAGCTCGAGAAGAAGCTGAAACTGCACCTCGGCGGGTACAGCCAGCGCGCCGAGATGCTGCGCAAGAAGGTCTGCGAGGCGCACGAGGCGCTGGAGAGGGCGCGCAACGCCCTGAATGGGTTCACTATCTTGCGCGCCTCCGAGGAGGCGGCGATCCAGCAGCGATTGGCTGCGCTGCGTACAGAAGTTAGCTTCGTCAGTACCAGGGAACGGGAAGCACAGGAGTTATACAGGCGGACGAAGCAGGAGTTGGATGAACTGACGGCGGTCAATGGGAGGGCAAATGGGTACCATTGATGTTGTGTTGGCTTGAATTGTATCAGTTATCTGTGATCTTGTACGGTCCAGTTGCAGCCCCGGTGGCGCGGGCCAATAGAGGGAAAGCATCAATGGGCATTTTTGTTTGTGGGTGAGAGCATGCCAATGGTTGTTATCATTATATGCAAGTTTCCGTATCCTAGCTTCATTTCGTGTATCATCAAGGCATGGCAATATGTCAGGGGCGCACCCCCCTATTTTCCCGCGTGTATTTTCCCGGATTTGTTTACTTCCTCGCACCCAGCCTCGGCAATTTCATTGGAACCGCCAACAACACGCTGAATGCCGCCACCACAGAGCAACACATGAATGTCAACCGTATAGCTGCCTCGTAGCTCTGTATCACCTGCTCTTGATACACGGGGTCTAACTCCCGAATCGCCTCGACCGATTGCCGCACTCGCGCAATAACCTGCTGTTTCTCAGGCCCAGACACATTCATCTCCAGATAGCGCCACAGGGCATTCTGCACAATAAGTGAGCTACCTGCGATGCCCAGCACGAAGCCCAGACTCCGCCAGAGAATCAGGGTGCTCGTCACAACGGCCTGGGCGCGCTGATCGGCCACGGATAGAATAGCCATGAAAGTTCCTGGGAATTGGAAGCCTTGACCAGTGGACGGGATGGCAAGACAGAGAAGGTACAAGGCGGTGGGCCACCCACGCTGCATGCATGAGAGACTGACGAAGCCGAGGAAGATGAGGGTGGTTCCCATCATGAGGGGCCATTTCAGGCGGCGCGTATATGTGATCAGAAAGCCTGTGCAGGTGCCGGCAGTAGCGGTCACGGCTGAGGCGGTTACGAGGCGTAGCCCTGAGGTGGTAGCCGAGGTGAGGAGAACGCCTTGGAAGTAGAGGGGTCTGTGGAGGGAGTTAGATATACTACGAGGCTGAAAACACAAGTAGGGGAGAAGGACGGGCGGTTACATATTGAACATCATGGCATTAGAGAGGAGGGCGGCGATGGCGTTGGAGAAGATGAGATTTCGGTGCGGTGAGGTAAGGATCAAATACATGGGCATAATGGGTTTGACGGCGTGAGACTCGACATGGAGAAAGAGAGGGAAGAAGACAGCGAATATAGTGATGGAGGAGAGGACAATAGGGTGGGACCCTAATTGTATCAGTTAGACAGTTGGTGAGAGACATGGAAGGTCAACTTACAAGGTAGTACGTTTCCGCCCAGACTCTGTTCAAGGGTTCATGTCAGCCAAGTATTGGGAAAACTCGAGGACGATAGCGTACCAAGCCAAGGATGAGAAATGTCACAGCCGCTATCATCAAAAATGAACCCTTGAAATCGAAGTTCTTCATGCCTTCCCACACAGTCTGTGCCTGCCTCCCATGTAGGCCCAGGCCGTCAGGGAGAGCAAATATGGAAGCCACAAAGACCAACATGATGACAGGGACTTGAACACCAAATTCCCAGCGCCAGCCGAGATAATCCGCCATCATTCCGCCAAGCCCGGCGCCCAACATGGCACCGGCGCCAAATGCCATATTAATATACGACTGGTAAGCGCCCCGGATTCTGTCGAGTTTCACATCTTGTCAGGATACCTTCACGAACGGACCAGAATACACTCACTCGATAGGCACCAGATCACTTATAATGATACTCGAAATCGTCATCATCCCCCCTGCCCCAACACCACAAACGGCCCTGGCGATGATGAAGCTAGCCATGCTCCGCGCCAGAGCGCACCAAACGGTAGCAACAAGGAACAAAAACATGGTGACAATGAACGGGGCTTTTCTACCAACCGCATCTGAGAGCCCACCAAGTAAAGGCTGGCAAGCCGTAGAGGTTAGGAGGAACGCGGTGGACAGCCAAGAGGCGCTGTTACTGCTTCCAAAGTACGACGTGATGACTGGGTGGGACGATGCCATGATGGTCGAGTCGAAGCAGGCGACGAAGTAGGCAATCATGAGACTAATGAACAGAACCCAGAACCGCGGGGGAGACACCCCGCCGAGATAGGGGGTTTTGTGAGTGCCATTGACGTCTTCTGAGACGGACGAGGACGAGTCCAGCAAGAGGGGGGTCTCTTCGTCCGGCGGGACGTCACTCTTCTTATCACTATCCCGGGGCTGAGGGCGAGGTGGGGATGAAAACCGCCGGCGTGTTCCCCGGGGACTGACAGCAGAGATACTACGGTGGCGATGGTGAGAACGGCTATGTCTGCGTGTGTTGCGCAGCATGCTGTGTTCAAAAGACTCAGGCTCGAGCATACCCCCGCCCGACTGAATCGAACGGGAGAGCATCAGGTCAAACTCATTGGGATCGATTACCTCACCCTCGCTCGAGCTGGACGTCGAAGTATTGTCATCTTGATGCCGACACCGGCGGGTGTGAGAGGTCGAGGTCGGTGGGGCATAAGAACCAATATTTTTCGTCTGCAGGGGTGATGAAGCCATTGCGTGCGTGTCTCGCTGTTTTGCCTTCCGATTCCGAGGCTGATCTTTTGGCGACTGGATCTCTTCTCGGGTGTCGTACCTGCTCTAGGTGCCTAGGAAGCAAACGACTCATAATTCAAAAACATTCTCCTCCTTCCTACCCACCCCCAACCCCCAGCCAAAGCGGTGGCCACTGCGCAATCTGTATGTGGTCATGGGGTCCGGCTCCGGTCCGACGAGCTAGGCCCTCATCCGCATCGGGGAGCAACCTTGTTGCAGTTGCGGGTGCATCCTTCACCCCAGTCCCCCCACTGATCGGTGTTAGCGGGAAGTCCCGTCGTATTCAACGTTATCGTAGTTCGTGGGGTTAGTTTTGTGAATATTTCACAAGTGGGGTGGTTGCCAACCAGCCTCAGTGCCAAGGGGTGCTGTCAACTGTGCCGCAGTTCCAAAACCCCGAAACATACAACCTCGGCAGAACGACTCTTGGGAGGCAGGCTACATAGCACTAGAAAGCGAGCTAATTAAGCTGACCATGTTACACCGTAAATCAACCCCTTTTACACCTTCTCTATAAAAGTAGGGTAATGCTGGAATAAGGTTGACGGCAGCTGCTGTGCGTGTCCCATTGCATCCAAAGGCTTGCGCTTGGTCAACGGTCCCCCGATCCTGCTTGTCCCACCTCACCCCACACAAACCCACATAACAACCAACGGCCGCCACCTCCGCAAAATCCGCCATGGCTGGCCCAGACAAGAAGAAGGGCGCTGTCGGCCGCTACCCAACGGGGGTAGAAAGGTGCCAGGAGCTGCTAGAGCTGTTTCAATCGGGCGCCGAAGCCGGCGAGAGGGTAAGTTGGTTATCTTCTCCTTTTGTCTTTTTCACATCATTTCCCCACTCCTTGCATTCAAGAGGGTGGGAATGACCCATTCTATCGACTACAGGCTTAACCCCAACCTGGGCTGCCAGCTTGAAGCCTCGCACCCCATCAAGTTCCAAAGGACCCACAACTGCAATGCACCTACACTATTTGTTTCGCGGCATACGAAGACGAAATCTGCAAAATCAGCGTCCTTGAATTAGCTAGTCTGGGTCGTTAGCTAACAATGGCCAGGAATACTCTATGCCCCTTGCACGGCACCTCCGTGTCCACTCATCCAACACGTCTCCACTTTCATCCATCACGTTTGAGTTCACCGTCGGAGAAGACCACCTGAACGGCCTCGGCAATATGCACGGCGGGTGTATCGCGACGCTTTTTGACCTCTGCACATCGACGGCCTTGGGTATGGTGGCGAAGCCTGGCTTCTGGAATTACCTTGGAGTGAGCAGAAATTTGAACACTTCGTATCTCAAGGCCATCCCCTTAGGAACCAAGATACTGGTCGAGTGCGAGATTACGTCAGCAGGGAAGCGCATGTGTCACATTAGAGGCACCATACGCCGTGCCGACGGAAACGGGGAAGTCTTCGCCACGTGCGAGCATGGCAAGTTTAATACTGATCCCGAAGTGGGAAAATTGTGAGTGAGTGTCAGGGGGGACTGTGTCGGTGTTTGCCATGCCCTGTACATAACAATACCCTTTCCGCAAGCTTGTGCTGTTTAACAACAGTATGTTGCACCCCGGTGGTATATTGTGAGAGCAGAAATAAACCAACGGTAAAACAGATACTGCCTCAGCATTGCTCGTCATCGCCGCTACACAGTTCAATCACTCGATAACTGTTCGCGTAGTACCACATCGTTACTAGTTGTAGAAATAAACCAGGCGCGTCATAGATTTAGGGTCTTGACGGAAATTTAGGGCTGTCAGATTTAATCAGGGCCCAAGCATTCATAATCGACGGCCTCGCAAAACGCACCCAAGCTGTTTACTTACTGTACAAAGCGCAAATTCCGGCTGAAAGCATGTCTAACCCCACGCCATCGGTCTTTCAGGGATTGGACTGGAAACAAGTTTCCCGCCAGTCCTCGTCATCTGGGTCATCATCCAAGTCGTTATCGTCCTCGTCTCCGTCTCCACCAGAGCCACTTCCCTCCTCACCTTGCCCTTCTCCATCGCCATCCAACTCCTCGTCCTGATCATAGTGGCTGCTCTCAGTGACCGTGGAGTTCAGTGGATGGAAAAACGGCGGATCTGGATCCAAGGATATGTCACCTGAGGAATCCGTATTGGCACCGCTGCCGTAGCCGTTGATAAGATGAGTGATAATATGGAACTGCGATTGAAAGGGGTCATTGATTTCCCCGAATTCAGATGCAGATGACAGGTGATCCTCGTATTGGATTGAGTTGGCGGGCAGGTCAATAACTGTCCTTGGTTGTTAACAGCTCCGAACTCATCAGTCGCAAGCCACATACCCGTGGGATCTTGACCAAACATCTTGTCAGTACTCCTGGGGTTCCAGTCTGCTATCTTCCAGAAGGCTGTCGGGCCACATGGGCCATGGGGGTCATAGTTTCTTTTTTTTCTCGTCAGCGATTACCAGAAACAACTCTAGGAAGAAGAGGTGTGTACTTGTCAAACCAGTTTCCAACCACGCCCCGCGCTGACCGGACGCCACCAAGCTGGATGCCCTCGCTCTTCCACCTCTCCTCGCCGTTAAAAATGGAATACGTCGTCCATCGCACATCGCCCTCAGGCGTCATCCACACCGTGCCTTTTTCCGTCACTTATTGTCAGTCAACCTAACCGACCCTTTCTCCCCCCGAAGCCAGATTCTCACTTACCACGTAAATCCGAATTGGCATTTTCCTCCCACGGCCCATCTACTGACCTGGAGACTCCCTTGAAGTGCACAACAGGGTATTTCCGATGGTTGTTTATCCCGGGCGGCACCACTTTGGTGACCCAAATCTTCATCAGAATCAACCTCACCGCCTCCATCGTATCGAGCGCTTGGCGAGGGACGTCATCCGGCAGTTCGTCATCAGGTGGGAAGTTGTACCGGAAAAACTCATCGTAATCCAAAAAGCACACCACACGCATCCACGTCCCCGCTACACCAAACGGATCCTTCCCCCCTTCTTCTACTTTTTCCTTTTCTTCCAACCCCTTCCCCACAAAAGACTTATAAGACGTAGGCGTGCATATACTACCACCACCACCAGAATAACTCCCCTTCCATGTCCCCGCAAACGGTCTGCCCCAGACATTCCCAAATAGGGAATACCCATCCAGCCCTTTTCTCCGGATATTCTCTCTCAACACCAGCAATATCGCCTCCACCTTCTCCCAATCCACCCGCCCGCTCCCATCTGCCCGGAACGGCCCCCAACCGGTCTTATCAGTGGATTCCCGCAGGTCATAAACCTTTGAGCACGCAAACGGGTACATCTTCTCATCCGTTGTAGTCGTGCTCGTCCGTCCCCCGGGCATGCCATAAAGGCAGTGCAGATGCGCGCTCATCTGGTGGTGGTCTGCTCCATGTCCCGGCTGGGGCTGGGGCTGGAACCGGGAGCGGGACCCGTGGCCGCCGGCGCGGGTCAACGCGCGGGCGGGGATGATAGGGATGCCGCGGGCGCGGTCGTACAAGAAAGAACGGTTGAGGAAGGCGTCGTGGGTGGAGGCGGAGGCGAAGATATCGGCCAGGAGCTCCGCATTGGAGGACCTAGTGGGAGCCCAGTGGAGATTACCGGTACAGTGGTTACTTGCAGTCGCGTTGTGGTGGGGGGTGGCGTGGTTGAGGAGGCGGGTGGTGACGTCGTGAACAACGGGGAGGTGGGAGGGCTGAATAGGTATGTTAGAGACATTTCCGACAGCTTAGTACCCGGTCTGAGGCTGGACAATAACAAACCTTGTTTGGATCAGAGCTCGCGCAGATACGTTGAAGACGCACTACATCGTGAAGTTCCTTCTCCCAGTCGAGGTCATTGATAGGGGGCGGATCCAAGATTCTGAGATACATATCCCGGTAGAGGGCTCGATTCCCCTTGACAAAGCGGTTCAAGAAGCGGCATGTCCTGGAGACGGGATCCAGGTCACCTGGATTGACCTGGCCAAGAATTCCCAGGAGGACCTCACTGGGGAGGTCAAAGAGGCCTGTCATTCCCAGACAACTCTCGGAAGATCAATTTGGTGTGTTTGCATGCAAGGAGTAGGTGGCCGGTTACTCTCTGATCAAAGGAGAGAGAATATACTGAACTTATGTCCGTTTCGCGCGACCAATGACAATTTCCCCAGTTTGCTCGCGACTATCTGCGGGGTTCTCTCGCACGCCTGCAGTCTTTATGCGCAACGAATCGGACTTTAGGTGATAAACCCCTTCATCCGGTTTCCTGCAGCATGATTACCTCATCACTCACCTCAATAGAGAGCATGATCCGGGCAGGTACCTTCAGCTGCACATACCATGTTTGCTATCGATATGCCTACTTCGTGCGCCTCGATGATCGCTGGAATTACAACATGTTTGGTCTTCGTTCAAGCCAGATGGAAAGCTCAGACGACTTCCGCCGCGCCCTCCTCTGCACACCTCTTCCTGTCAAGATTGTGTAGAATTCAATTGTCCCCATCATAACATTCATAAGAAATCCAGACAGGATACAAAAACAATGATAAAACATTCGGGGGTATAGATAAGCAATGTGCTTAGGGAAAATGCCGCTCTTGCAGTATGTCCATCGAAACCCACTGTGCCTCCCCTACAGAGAGCACCGCACCTTTTCCCCTTTTGCCCACCCGTTCGTCCTCCTTCCCCACCTCGCAAAGAGAAAAGAAACCATTCGTTGATCACATTTCAACCACCCAACAGCAAAGAAAGCCGTTGCAAAATTCCTCCCAGAAGAAAATCCATATATCCGTTTCCAGCCTGGGAGCGCATGATCCTGTAAAGCTATCGGCCAAACTCGCGTAGTGAGATATCATGAGACATTGGTCCCGGCGTTGAGGTTAATACAATTGCTGAGAAGTGTCGCCCCCTCTTGAAGCAGCTCCCATCTCGTCCCCTCAAAAGAGTCTTTTAGTACCATCAACAGCGGCGTGTTTTCGTTAATCCCCTTCATCGATTTAAGGTCATCGGGCGTAGTGACATTGCCGTACTTGACCAGGTAGTCCCTCATCATGCCGACCTTCTCCTGCTGTGTTGTAGGTGGCGGTGTGTGTGGGCAGGCACCTTCGAGCGCGTACCCATAACACCAGACAACGAGGGCTGCGAAGTACAAAACCCACGGCCGATTTAGTAAGACGTCGTCCCGGACCGAGTACGGCTCATCTATGTGGCTGTATCCGTTTGACTTGGGGGTGCTGCCTTCATTGGCGAACATGACCGAGTGTAGGAACCGCAAGGCGTAGTAGGTAGCGTCGCGGGCCTTGGCCGATGGCGCCCATATATCCTTCATTCGCCTCTGCGCGCTGTTGAGATCCTGCGTCCCAATAGCCCGACCCAGGAGCCTCTTTGCTCGCGCAAATATCTGACAGTCCACAATATCCACGTGCATAGCCATGTGCGCCAGATGATGCAAGACGATTCGGCTTTCAAACACAACATTTGCTTCGTTCCTGTTGGGGTTGTCATACTGGTATGGGTCCGAGATATCGCCAGAGCGAAGTAGCCTCTTATCGAAATCACCTTTCCACGAGTCGAACGCCCTAGTCAGAGTTCCACGCCACTTATCGCGGCCACCGAGGGCCTGCGTCACGCCGCCGCCTAGTGAATTGACTTGGAGATCTCTTTGATTCATGTGCCAACTGACGCTCAGCAGACCCGCCATGAGAATCGTTCGACCAAAGGAATTCGTCTGTACTTCTTGGCCGCTAAGAGTCCGCTTAAGCCCTTCCAAGAACGAAATGGGTTTGTTGCCGGCTGACATCAAGTTTGCTTCGATCCTCCCAACCTCTGCACCACTCGTGGCTTTCCACAGCTTGTCATCGCATGGAAGTGGCAGACGCATTTCGTGCGCCACCATAACCGTCGAATGGCCGAACATGGTGGCATGGATCGAGTCAATCACGAACGCAGCAAAAGCGGCACGCCGAGTTGACTCGTTAGTTATCCAGTGATTCCACCACTCTTCAGGGGTGTGGGCCATGCCCGATGTTGATGATTGTCGGGAGCCATTCGGCTTGTCATCACGCGGATTCGGCGGGGAATCCAAAGCCGACTTGCCAATGAGCGCTCTTCCGCGGCGCATGAGCGTGATCGTTGTTGCGTGGTGGATGTGGGCTCTTTCGTGGAGCTCTCTCGTCGAGTACATCTTTTCATAGAGCTCAAGCAGAAGCAGCGTTTGGAATACCCACAATTTTGCGGGCGGGCGGCAGTTCGGGTCCTGGAACATCTCCCAGCGAAGATGCCAAGCTAGAAAATTGGACAGCTGAGCACCAGCCTTGGTGACCTTTTGGCCGTGTGCCTTGTCCAGACACGCCGCGCCGATTGTCATCATGGCAATGAGGAGCAGGTTTGGCGTCTTGTCCGGCGAGAACGTTGGCTTGTGAAGAATGGGAACCTGGTCACTAAAGTGAAGCCAGTAGGAACCAATGTAAGCCTGCATCATCTTACGGCTGAGCATATGGTTGTCATCGTTCCGGTCACCCTCGAGAATCGTATCACGCTGCCTTTCGACGGGCGCATGGCCGTTCTCGTGAAATCTCTCCTTGATGAATTCAAAGATTTCGATGCTCTTCTCTTCTGATATGACCGACTCGGGGAGGTTTTGATCTAGAAGGTTAGTGACAGACATGACTTGTTGAGGTCCAGTTGCTTGTGGGAAATAACCCATCTGGTTCGGGTCGTTATAGTATGGCATGTTGTAGGGGTTTGTAGCGAACTCGCCATAACTACACTGGGTCAGTCAAAGGAAAGAGAGATTGCAGACTTAGAAAGTGACATACTTGTAACCCTGAATGGGCACCCCAGTCATTGGGGAGCCTTCGCCATGTGTGTTAAACAGATACGCCATGAAATCCTCAGGCATTCCCACGTAAGGCGACTTGTTCAGGACACTTTCGCTACCAAAGACGGGCATGGTCTGCTGCATGCTCATTTCGGCCAGCATCATCATCTCCCCGCTTTGATGTTGATGATCGCTGTACTCGGCGGTCGTGGCTGGCACATATGCCTGCTGTTCGTCCTGACCCACGGTGGTGGATGGCCGCGCGTTGAAGTCCGATGGTGGGAGGCTGAACGGCGGGAAGTTTTGGGGTGTCACGTATGGCATGACCGGGGCAGACTGAGGAGTGTTGGTAGGCTGGCTGTGGTAGCCCGGTTGGGTGGGGACGGGTGAAAGAACACCATACGGCCCAACGTTGGTCTGGATCGATGGTCGTTGGGGACCAGGCGACTGATGTGGCGGCCTCTGACCCTGCATATGATAATTGGGATCATGCATATATTCAACTCCGTTAGATGGCCCTCCATTCGGATAGGCGGGCGGCGTGCCGGGAATGCGCGCGTACGGACTGCCGATGGCGTCCTTTGGGGAGTGGTAGGGCATGGTTAAGGATCGCCCCTTGCTGTTGAACCCCGTGCCTGGGCGGTTAACTTCGGGCGAAGCAGACCCTGCTGGAACAAATGGAGGCCGAGTGTCGGCGACAGGGGAGACCTGACCTAACATGTCTTTGCGGTTGAGAGCTGAGCCCTTCGCTGTGTGGCGCTCTTTATGTCTGTTACACAGATCCAGGCGAACAAACGTTCGCTGACAGTCACCGATACCACATTTGTAAACCTGTTTTGGGTTGTGGTTGAGTTGGTGTCGGTAGCTGTTCGCGGATTAGCCCGATGACACTTCGTTGGCTGCAAAACCAACACTCACAGATGCTCGGCCCTCGAGTAACTCTTGCCACATCCCTTTTCGGGGCACTCGAACTTTTTGTCAAGGCCCTTGCGACTTCGCCTGCGCTTTCTCGCGGGACCTTCCGAGTTAGACGAGTGTGCATGGCCGCCATCAGCATCGTCATCAGCATCGTCTATGTCGAGATCTTCTACATCCTTGTCGTCAGACCGACTGCGGGGACGACCCCGCTCATGTTCCTCTTCTTGCTTGATGTGGTGCGGAGGAGTGGGCTCCTGAAGTGGCGGCATGGCTTGCTTGGATCGTGACCCAGGCATCGAAGGTTGAATATCAGTCGGGTGGGATGTCAAGACGGAAGCCATGCTCCATGGACTGGCATAGGCAGGTGTCTCAGTTAAGTCGGTAGCCGTTGCAGACAATCAGTGTGTCACGATAACAGCCAGTGGTCGACGGTGCCGTGTTGCTTCTTGTCACGATACCCCCCGGCAGCTGGGTGGCAGCAAATCAGCATCGGCTGCCGGCGAGAACCGGTTACACAGTGCGAGCCAGGTCAGTTAGCTACTGGGAGCCGGGATGTGTTACGCGATAATGGCCTTGAGTGCCGGCGGAATCGGGGGTGAGAGACGATGATCCTCGTGGGTCATTCCGGGTCTGATGGGAGCGGGAGGATAGGCGCGGGCGCGGAAGCAGGTGATGGACTGATTCTCAACCTCACCCAGACCAATTATGGCGGGATTTACGATATCATGACTGGCGAGCTCGGGTATGTTTCGCCGGCGGGTTAGAGAACGAGGGGGTGCGAAAGACGGCGAACACGGAACCTCCCGAATAGCAAGCTCACGCTGGACCGCAACGCCACCTGGCTATACTTCCAGAAAAAGAGGCGAAGAAAATATAATCTAGGAGTAAGGAGATCAGCGACGGGAGATTCTTGAGAAGGTGATGCCGCTGCCCGTTGCGGGAAAATGAATGGCAACGGCACCTGGGCGCATTGGGAAAGTGCCTGGACAACGGGGGAGGGGCGACCGGGGTCTGGAGGGGTGCGGTTCAAAATGCAAGCAAGCAGGTGGACCAAGCGCTCGGGTGGAGCTCGAGGACCGACAGGGGGGGCCGATGGAACGAGGGATAAAAATTCTGGCCCTGCCTTCGGGACCAGGATGCGTTGAAGAATTCCGATGGGGGAAGAGAAGGGTGGACGCGAACGCAGGCAACGGACAACCCCAGGTTTTGCGAGCTCTCCCACTCTCGCCTCTGCGACGCACACACGAAGCAGAAGCAGAGGTAACGGCAGCATGCTGGGTCTGCGCGCCGTGTCTTGTCGTATGTCTTGCCCTCGGTATCCACCACTCGGCCCAGTCCGGATTGCACGGACGGCAGGCCAGCAGCGTCCGGGTTGAACCACAGCGAAGTGCCATCCATCAACGACCCCTCAAACCCGGGGTGCAGACTACACCCGCCCGCGCGACTGATGGGCTGTGGCAGGCGAACGCCGGTCATGTCCTTGGCTGATGGCGCGGCAAATGGAAAGAGACCGTGGGAAATGGTGTGCTTACATGTACAGCTGGGATGGAAGCAATTCGCATCGAATTTAGCGCCTTGAGGGGAGGGGGGCGGCTGGTGATGAGGAACCTTGAGTGGATATTGGTGGCGGGCTCCGTAGAGAAGGAAGCGCGGTCTGGGCCGACAGCGCTGGCAGTCTTGATAGATATCAGTACGAATATCCTATCCTTTAATGCGACCGTCGTCCTTCGACGTCAGCAGTACCGACGTGTCCGTCCTGGTCAGCCACGGAGAATGTTTTTTTCTGGGGAAGTGGGAGAGGCGATCGAGCAGCGGGTGGAAGTGTGGGGGTCTTATGCGCCATTCAGTTTGAAGGAGGCATCGGCCACGCAAAGCCCGGTTGACCCTGCGAGAGCTACACTACGACCAAATGAGGTACCTCCTTAGCGAGCGACTTTCTCGATCCATCGTTGGCTCCTGCTTTTGACCCCTGCGGTTCAGCATCTTAGGATCTATCTTAGGGTCTTCTGTCGATCCAGGAAGCAGTGGACTGGCGGAGAGAATCAGTGATGCGTGTATCACGGTATGGCGGCTCATTAACAGCGCACTCTACTGTTTCTGCACTACACTGCTCCTGCGGCGCGCGTGGCTGGGTGAGCGTATTGTTCCACGTAGGCGGCTGTGACTTGGTAGACGTTCTGCAGGAGGCTGGCTGTTTCCGGCTCATGGCGTGGGGTGGTCCCAGAACGGGACTTTGATGTCAGGGCGCTGCCATTGGATACACTTACAAAGTGTTGCTTCTGATTCTCCTGGGGAACGTGCCCGCCTAAACTCTAGAGCCACGAGGAACATGTAGCAACTTCGCCGCTCTGCCACGATTCGCTGCCTCTCTCAGCTGCACAATGTGAGTGTGTTCCTGCCCAGCAGTCAAGGCCAAGTACCTGACGCAAGCAGTGCAATGAGGAGCTGGGACACATGATGGTGCGGGGGCCGGAGGTCCATAAAACGTAACGATTTAGCCTCTCAAGTTGCAGTTGCAGACGCTAGAGACCATGTTACTGTGGCTAGCTAATGTGTATCAGGGGCGCACACCACGCGTGCTGCCTTTGCCCCGTTCGTGACATCTCCACCCGCATCGAAGGACCCTGTCGTCAGCGGGACTCACCCTCTCCCATCGTGACTGGGCTGGTGGGAGTTGCTGCCGGGGTAAGCAGTTGCAGGTTGGGCGACTCCTCTGCATCGGGCTGAGTTGCAGTGGGTGAAGGCAACTTGAAAATATCCAGGTACCGATCGACAAGAGCGTGGAGTGCCGTGCAGCGTGGGATGGCCCCGACCAGAGGTTCTCGAAGAAGCTGCGGTGCTTTGTCTAGAGAAACAGGGGTGCGCCGAGTGGGTTCTGCTGGAGAACAAATTTGTGGAGACGGGTGGGGTTGAGAATACACTCTATTATTGGCTCGGCTGTCTGTGATCATTATTAACAAAAATCTCAAGCTTGACGCCAACGGAGGCCACAGATCATTGAATATCGACGACAACGCCATTCATGCTGGCATCTTGTGCTCCTCGCCATTTTGCCCAAACTCATCCGTGACCTACGCTTACCGGTGCCATTCTTCTTGCTTGGTCACCGAAATGTCGAGAGTGGGGTTTTGTCATCAGGGTTCCCGTCGAGGAGGCTTGCTTCCCACGAGAAGTCAGTTTGCTGCCTACCCAAATACCTAGGTAGGTGCACCCAGCCATGGGCCTCAGTGATACATCTTTCTGGTGTAGGGTAATCTACAGCGTGCGTTCCCCCAAAAATACATGACGAGAGGGCGAGCATGCGAACCTTTGTGACAACTTCGGAAATTTCTTTGCCATAGGTGTGTAACTTACGGAATAGGTACCGGTACACACGAAACACTTCGTAGCACTCTAACTACCTAGCGTACACAACGGAGCACAAAAGCTGCTTCGCGCTGGCAGGCATGGCTCCCAGCCTCCAACTGACCCCCAAACCCGATGCCAGATTAGGTAGGTGAGCATGAACAACAACCCATAGGTTCCCCCAAGCATCTGCGGCTGACATCTCGCTGCTGTGTAATAGGTCTGGACCCGGGCAACCGGCACTCGACTCGCCCACCACAGATGAGGGTCCGATGGGGATGTCTTTATGATCACCCCAAGTTTCTACCTCGGAGAAATCACTTACCAAACAACCCGTTCTTCAACGGTCTCGCTTGCGTCGTACGGAGTCCTGCCCCAGCGCTTGTTGCGAATGCGGCGTGGATACTCTCAGACACGGCTAAGTTGCGCAGATTCGCCCTACAGCAACGGGGACGACATGCACTCGGCAGTGCATTTACCTCAAGTACTGCGTCAACTTGATCTTTCGCTGACCGCCTTGCCATGTGAAGATATATGCCACTTCTGTTGCACAGGCATACAGGAAGACAGGGCAGGCCGAAGATGAAATATCCAAAAACCACCTGACCTGATCGAGATTCCATGATTTGCTAGGTAGTTGATCCAGAAGCTGACCCACGGCGAAGGTGTGGCAACGAAGCGCCACTCGCGTTCTTAGTTGCAGCCTTCGACCTGCAAGTCGACGAAAAGGTGAGCGGTCCCGACTCGAAAAGGGGTGTGTGTGTGCTGTCACCCAACCCCTCCCTTGAGGGAAATAACCCAAGCACAAGGCAACCACCAACCCAAATTGGCGATGGAGGCATTGGGACACCTGCAGAAGTCGTTATGGTAGATGAAGCGTTCGGGCAAGGATGAGAGGATAGACGTGGACAGAGACATGGGCCGACGAAAAGCTTACCACGACAACGTTGATGTTATGTTCCACACCCCGCTGCAGTGACGGTCCGCCGGCTCTCGGGCGGGAGGATGGGGGTTTGGCCATTCTGTGGCCGATGGACCCTGCAGGACGTTTGTGGAAGAACCCCACCTAGCTAAGAACACAGCGGCATGCGCTGTCTCGCTGTCGACTGAAACTAACTAGTGGTACCTGCACGCCATGGAGAGTCTGAGATAAATGCGAGGTACTTCGTACACGGAGATACATGCGGTTTTAAGGTGATGATCAAGTTGCGTGCAAAATCACCCATGGGAGCGCATCGCAGTTACCTAGAAGGCTTCACGTGGTGGAAGGCGTCCATTCCGCTATTTTTCATTGTCGATCACAGCAAAAAAAGTAGGATTGATATCCAAGGTTAGTGGAGTGAGGCGACTGCGAGCTGCCGCCGCAGCTGCCAGATCGGTTCCTCCCACAAAATTACCCCACACAGAAACCCCGAAGCAATCCCTACAAGTCCCGCAATTTGATGCTGGGCAATTCACCACCAGCAAGAGAGACGACTGAGAAGTCGGCTCCTCGGCTTCCCGTTTTTGAGTGGAGTGCGAAGTTGAGGCCGCGACGTTCGAGTCCCTCATTGTCTTCTAGTCCTGTCACACGAAAGGGAAAAGTATTATTACTCCGTGCATTCCCCCTTCATTGAGTCATTGGCAGGAGAGATTTATTAACTCCTTTACCATGAGAACTTGCGCGGGTACGGCCTTTCAAAAGTACTCTGAATACTGTTTGAATACGAATACTTGAAGGTACGCGAAGAGCTGGGACCCACTAATAAATTACCGTTCATGTGGCACGAGACGGCCCCTCAGCCACAAGCCCCCAACTGTGTCGTCAGACCTCTCTGCTTCCTTCAGGGACCAGGGCTGCAATCTCTTCCATTCGGGCGAGCCCTGAGCCCCTCTCACAATGCCACATCTGCCCTGCACAACGTTTCTGCCACCGAGCCTCCCATTGCGATTTTGACAATGTGAAAAGGATTCAGCTTCTTAGACTAAGCTGTACTTTCTTCAGCAAGCAAACCTGAATCTTTTCCCAGACTGCCCTCCTCCCAGTCAAAGATGGCGCCAGCAAAATCTTCTCGAAACGGACAGGACGAGTCCAAGCCAGAAACGCCCCATTCGAAGGAGAAAAATGGTACAAGCGGCGCCCATCAATCTAACGGAAAGATGAGGCGTGTCGCCAGCTCTGCCGGTTCGAACTTGCGCGAGGCGACCACCAATGCTGCCAACAACGCTTCTGGCAATGCGGGTGCAACCGCTGGTTCGGTCACGACGCTGAACGGCGCGAGCCAGGAAGCCAGCGTTCCAGGAGTATGTGAAGTCGCTCCCTTCTTGCGCCCCTCTCCCCAATAGCACAACCCGCTAAACACTTTTGCGCTGCAGCTCCAATGGCCTGCGTTCGAGCGTGAAGTCCTCCACGAGTACCGCCGCGCCTACCATCTTAGCACACCGACTGCCTTCTCGAGCGACTACCACCAGTGGGTTTTGACACAACCGGGTAGTGTTGGTATTTACTCGCCCACTATTGCAAGACGTCGAGAGTTTAGGAGACAGACCCAAGACCAACTTACGAACACGGTACGGAGACATTTCAATGGTTTAGGTGTCCAGGAGAACGACATCATAGTCGACTTTTTACATAAGATCAGAAGCCAGGGCATTACCAAAGGGAAACAGCGGCGGATACACTATTCTGCGGCAAATATTTAGGGGCTAAACGGCCTGCTTGTTGCGTTTTGCGGTCGAGGGGGCACACAATTCGGGCGTTCTGGTGTTGTCATTGCGCTGCGCGTGATATCGATTCATACTAATGGACAACAAGGCTGGATGCCGTGGTGTCTGCAGGCATTTGGCTTGGAGTACGCATTGATGAAATGGGATGGGTCTTGACGCACATATATGTATATAGATGCTTTACGGATGTTGGGAACTCGATAAACCTAGTGTTGTCTGAATATGTCAATAGTTCTTTTGCGTTTGTGGGGACATGACGCACGAGAGCCGCGGCGCAATTGGCGGTGGGGGACGCGATGACCTGCAGCTCGTCATGGCGGGTCATTTTTGCTGCCTCAGGCGCCAAGAGTCCCAAACGGGCAACGCCGTAAAAAAGTTGGGCGGCTCCCATCGGATGGAAGCGTGACGAAATTTCGAGTTTTCTGTTTGTTTGCTGCTCCAGCAAAACTCAGCACAACCCTGAAGCGTTAGACACCGGGAATTTCCCTCCAGGTGTAAATCGCATCGAGTTCGAGATGAATCCGAGTAATTTACCGAAAGTTGCCCTTCCGGTTCGCCAGCTCTCTCCGGCGCAGGCTTGCCGCCGTCCTCGAATAAGACCATGCGCAACGACCCGCAGGACGCCGGCATGTAGCTTCACGGTTGTCGCGAGAACCTGCAACCCTAGGGTACCGGTGGCCCGAACAAACTGTCCTGCAAGTCCCAAGGTAGGTGTGCGGAAAAGGCAGCCTTCTCTCGTGTGCAACCACTCACTCAGGACAAGCAGTGCTTCCACACCACACGCCGATTGCTCGCTACTCCCAACGATCCGTACGGAGTACTCGGTGTCAACAAGGGCGCCACGGCAGCCGAGATCAAGAAATCTTATTACGGCCTTGCGAAGAAGTTTCATCCCGATACCAACAAGGACCCGACGGCCAAGGACAAGTTCGCCGAGATTCAATCGGCCTACGAGATCCTCTCCGACCCCAAGAAGCGCGAGCAGTTTGACCAATTTGGTGCTGCTGGGTTCGACACTAGCGGGGGACCAGGCCCTGGTGGCCATCCCTTCGGAGGAGGCCATCCCTTCAGCGGTTTCGGCAATGCAGGTGGCTTCGGCGCCAATATCAACTTTGAGGATCTCTTCTCAGCCTTCACGGGCGGCCGCGGCGGGCCCTTCGGCGGTGCTGCCGGAGGCTTTAGCGGAGGAAGAGGAGGCGGGTTCCAACAATTTATGCAGGGTGAGGATATCGAGATACAGGCCACCATATCGTTTGCCGAGGCGGCCAAGGGGACGGCCAAGACGATCAACATTGTACCGATGGTGACATGTCACACCTGCTCGGGAGGCGGGCTGAAAAAGGGATCTAAGCGGTCCAACTGTAGGGCTTGTGGCGGGACCGGAACACGGGTGCACTTTGCGTCTGGGGGTTTCCAGATGGCCAGCACTTGCGGAGAGTGCGGAGGCAGCGGTACGGGTATTCCGCGAGGCTCTGAATGCAGCACCTGCGGAGGTGATGGTGTGGTCCGGGAACGGAAGACGCTTACGGTTGACATCCCTGCTGGAATTGAGAACGGAATGCGCTTGCGGGTCGTCGGAGAAGGCGATGCGCCGCCGACCGGCCGAGCGCCAGAACCGAATGTTAAGGCAGCAAGGGGTGACCTCTACGTTCTCGTTAGAGTCATTCCAGACCCAAAGTTCACGCGCTCCGGTTCTGATATCTTATATACGGCTACGATACCACTCACCACGGCGATTCTCGGCGGAGAAATTTCAATTCCGACTCTTGATGGCAACACCAAAGTTCGCGTGCCGACAGGTACAAACACTGGCGACAAAACGTCTTTAGCAGGCAAGGGCATGCCGAAGCTCGGAGGACGTCGTGGGGGCTATGGCGATCTTCGGGTCGAATTTAAGGTGGCGATGCCCAAACACTTGTCGTCGAACCAGCGTACCATTGTCGAGATGCTCGCCGACGAGATGGGTGACAAGACAGCTAAACGAATCATGAATTTTGGCGGGAAGAAGGTTGAGGACACGACAACGTGAGACTTTCCTACTCCTTTCAAGTCCCTAGCCCCTTGAAGAGAGAGAGGAAAAAAGGGGCGATGAGGAAGAGACGGCTGTAGGAGTATCAAGCTAACTCGTGGATCATGTTGCTGTCTCTAGGACTGGTGAGGACTCTCACAAGAACGAGGGGTTCCTAAAGTCTCTCTGGAATAATTTCACACACCACGATCAAAAATCCGACGCCAAAGATGAGACTGGGCAGGACAGTGAGGCCGACGACAAAAAAAAGAACGACGCGTGGGAGACCGACAAAAAGCCATGAGCCCTATTGTCAACCCCGCCGTAGCCAATAAGATACAACTGCGGGGTTCGTAATATGTACCATATACCACTGCATCTAGATGTGATGCTGAAGATGGGCCTGGCTGTTCGAGTGTATACTGATATCTTGGTGATAGAGGTGGGGCTATTGCATGGTCGCGGTGTTTCACGGGGATTGCTTTTTGGCATTTAATAAGAACAGGAGAAAGCACGGAGGGTGATCAACTCCCCACATTTTCCACAAACATGTATTTTTACTGAATGATTTGGTGTAGAATCTTGAACAAGAACCACTCCACGACACTCACCATGAACTAGGGCTCTATTGTTTGGTTCTCGGTAGTGACCAACATGATGGAGACACCATCCCGTGGTGGTAATCGGAGAGGGGGTTCCGATGCGCGCCTTTCTGTGGCAACATCGGTATTTCGGAGGTTTGCACGAGAAATAGGTTGGTCAGCGCCTGGGTTGGTGTTGTTCCGAGCGGCTGTAACCCCTATGCCCTCATCCGATGTCTGCGCAACGTCCTAGTGGTAGAGACATGCATCGGATTTGTCGATGATGTGGCTTGATCTCGGGAGCCTGATGATTCCGATGGCTCGCATACGCGCTAATGCAGGAACGATGTTCGGGGGGCAGGACTGGGCTGGGCTTGAGCTCGGCCTCTAATGGTCGGAATAATATCTTGATGTCGGATTGTTAGCGCTGATTAGGCTGTCGAGAAGCAATATTCTGCTTTTGAAAAGCTTGGGCTACTGGGGACAGGAGGTGTTGTCTTTGAGAGGGAGTTGATGTGGCGCTGTCGCCGGAAACCGGAGTGGACATCCGAAGTGCAACAGCAGAGCAGTGGAGCTGATGTAATGCTGCGATGCATTTTCCTCAACTCTTTTGTCGACTTTACCCCTCTCCCGCGGATTGCGGCGTGGCAGTGTACGTACAACTTCGGATGAAATAGGTAGAGGCTGCATAACCTGAGGAGGGCCGCTACCGGACTGGCAGTAATTGAAATAGGTAAGGGGCAAGAACACAGATTTGCTCTGACGATGTCACGATGAAATTTCCGCGCCCGAGCCTGCACGATTCTCGATTCTCGATCCTCTATTACCTGGTATTCGCGGCGATGGGTGCTGAAAAGCCGTCGCGCTTTTTGACGTATCCTGCAGGTTGCAATGGCTGAATGATTGCGAGGTACTGCTTCTCCGTTAGTACTTGTGCTGGGTGCTGACGTTCACAGTCGCTGAGAGTCTAAAGTGAGCGAGATTTCGCGGAGGGGTGGAGTTGAGTGGATTGCTTTCCCCGCGCCCCCTGCAGAGCCTCGAAACCCACTCCAGTGCCCACTGGACGCTCTGGTTTGATGGCCCAAGTTGAAGAGAACCCCAAGGCATGAGGGCTACAGGCCGAGATATTGACGCCATCACCCATGTTATCAGTGATAAAGTTAGCCTTTCTTCCGACGTGAGGCCCATCGACAGTCAATGGGCACTGATTGTTGCAGTCTTTCGGGCGATTAGGCACTGGCGGGGTTAAAATGGAGCCGCTCTTCATTAGACATTCCCAGCTGAAGCCTGGGCAGTGGGCACACGTACAGTGTAAGCGGATAGAAAAGTGCTTCTGTGTTTCCTGGAAAACGACAATGCGGAGATGCGATATTTTGGCGATAACTAGGTACGTGTAGTGTCGTAAGGGCTGTGTTGTTTCCAATGACTCCCGTCTCCTATTTCGATAATACCTAATGGAAGCAGCCGTCCGTTGGGTCCACAGGGCGGTTACCTAGGACCTGTCACGGGCGGGCTAGAACTTGAGCTGGAGGCCCCTCGGCGCTTGTGGTGGTTGAAGTTATCTCTGTGTGGATACGCGGTGATTTCCTAACCACGCAAATACCGTTGAAAAGAACCTGTAATCCGTCAGCGATCCTCATCAACGGTGTTCCTTCAAAGATACACTACTTTCCTCGGCCATACTTCGTTCTAGTAAGCGACAGGGCTGGAGCCGACCAGCACGGTGCTCAGTATGGGTCACTCCGCAGGGATCCCCACGGAAAGATTTTGCCCCTGGGACCACTCCCATTCGTCAAAGACAGATGAAAGCTACACTATACTAGGAATGGCGCTCCACCGCCAGGGCAAACTCCAAGGGGTTCGAGTCCGAATAAGGCTCTTTTTTTTCTTCTTCCTTCGGCTGTCGCTTCCTGCCCTTGCTTATCACACCCGTGACCTCAGGGAGACGCCAGCTCCTGTCCGAGGACCAGACACTGGCTAGCGACGGCCCGTCGCAACTTTCAGTCGTGCCTGCTATCGCCTTGGACTTCAGCAGAGTTCTGGCCGTTCCCCTGTTCGTCACTCCCAGGCGCGAAAAGGTCAAAAAGGCTGGTCTTGCTTCAGAAGTACAGGGGTCCGTTGCGCTTTGGCGCGGGTGTACCGAGATATCCCATTGTTTCCGCCTGCGCAGGGGGGCCCACATGTCCCTCGGGGAAGAAACATGCACGGTCGAGATGAGCCCCGGCCTTGACGACCTGATGGGGGTGGTCAGTCACGTCTTTGTCGCACAGTTATTTTTCTTCTTCTCTTTCCTCTCTTGTTGTCCTCCCTCCCAGTTTGGCCGTCAGGTTGCCAGTTTCGCTCCTTGTTGCTAAATTGCTCTGTGCAGTTTAAATACATATTCGTCCCCGTGGTCACAGCCCCGGCGACCTCATCCCCTCGTTTTGTATCGCCTGCACCCTCGCTTCTGCACTCCAGGTGCCGCAACACGGGCAGCTGAGCTCTGACGTATATTCGGCAGCTTGTCGCTATAATTTGGCGGTGCCGTCCACTCTCATTGCTCGCATTGCGTCCCCGTGAGCTGCAAGAACGGGAACTTGACGCGCCTTCCTCTTTTGCTTACTTAGACACGCGCCTGCATTGTTTTCTGACCACCTTCCCCTCACTCTTGGCCTTCTGCCTTTAACTACTTCTACAATCAACAACGACTCGTGTTTCCCCCGCGGTTCCACCCTCGCATTTAGTGTCCGGGCCACTCCGAACGACCTCAACTCGTCCACGTATACATGAGTTGGGTCTTTTGCACGCCAATGCCTTCCCTGCGCGGCCTCCAACCTTGCGGCCATCAGGAACGACCACGCCTTCTCCAGTGAACGGGAACTCTCCCGCATTTACCCGCCACCCAACGGCAACGGGCCACATCCCGATGTCCGACACGCCGGGTCCGACCCCAAACGGGGCCACACTGGAATTGCTTCAGAACCAGGCCTCCCAGTCCAGGCGAGTGAGGCCACCGGACCCGGAAACTGATGCCGGCTATGTGGACAGGGTCCCCTTGCGGCTCGAGACCGACAGCAAGCTGCGGAAAAGGGAATCGAGGCTAGGGTTGAGAAATATCTTCGGGTGGCATAAGTCGGGTGCCACGGAGAGAACCCCACCATCGCCGGTGCCAACGACCCTGCCAGTCGCTACGGACATTCCCCAGCGCCAGGGGGGTATCCGGGCTTCGCTCGCCGAAATCAACTGGCCGTACAGCCTGAGCCAGAATGGCGGCCAACGGTCAGAGCTCGCTTTGCCGTCCTTCTCTCTGCCCACTGCATCCGTCTTGAGGCACAAAAAGTCCACCAGTGTCGTCCGTAGTCAACACGCGCCAATCAACACCAGGGGCTCCCTGGCAACCTGGGATCCCCCTCCGCTCTTCAAGGCTTACCCTCAGGCGATCAGACATGCCCATCTCCCGGCATGTACTGCCTCTGCTGAAGTTGTCTTGCGGTTGCACAGGAGTGGGTTTTCCCAAAGCTCACTGGCTCTAGACATGTTTGATGAATCGGGAGTGGAGAAGAGCGACAAAGCGAAGAAGAAGCACCGCCGTAACACGTCGGGCTCGTCGTTGAAGTTGGAATGGACAACCAAGGTTTTTGTTTTCGTCACTTCTGGATACCTCCTCCAATATTCCGGTGACGGGTCTTTTGACCGCTTGCCCGAAAAGGTGCTTCAGCTTGGAAAGGATTCAGCTGCATTCGCGAGCGATGTGATACCGGGGCGGCACTGGGTTCTGCAGGTATCCTCTGTGGTGGAACCGGATCGCAATGCCGCGTCGCACGCAACTTCTCTCTTCTCCCGACTTCCATTCAGAGGCCAGGATAGGAGGCAGGCAGCGAACTTACTGATGGTTTTTGAGAGCGCCGAGGAGATGGATGGGTGGATCACGACGATACGGCGGGAAATTGAGGGCTTGGGCGGGAGGAAGTACCTCTCCGAAACGGGCAAACCCAAGCACGATGATATTGAAACACAGTTGAAGAGCCAAACCAGCCAAAGGACCTTGGTTGTTAGAGATCCTGATAGGTTTTCTCGTGTCATGTCACCCGAGCTGCCCTGGGAACGAACGGAGACGTCCGAAATCCATCTCGATATCGCCGAAACCGATGCTCGGGACCAGTCCTTTGACGACACTTCGACGGCCAGCGGGCTCTCTCACGACGGCCAGCAGCTAGACGGGTTACGAGACAGCACCAATCGCTTTTCCTATATCTCGTCGGGTCAGCGGACTGTTATTACATCAGCCGACTCTTCCCCTGCATGCTCACCTATCCGAGATAGTTTTGTATCCAATGACGATGGCCATATTTCCGAAATGGACTTGGAGGATGAGCCAAGGCCAAGAGCTCGACCGAACGCCGCCGCCATCAATGACAGGCGACAGTCTCTGCAAACCATGAATCATCTTCTCGAGATACGAACAGGGGCCACCCAACCTCTTAGACCGCACTCGACAGCGCATGCCAATACATGGCATGCCGATTCTACCCCAGTCTTACATTCGCAACCCCAGACCATACCAAATTTTAGCGTCCCTCAGGGCATGGGCAAGCGATACTCAGTGACCAGGCCAACTCCCTCTGACCCATTGCAAAACACAGCTCCAACGTTAAGTCGTATGAGCAGTCGGAGGGCACCACCGACCGCATTAGCAATCAACGGACGCCCACTGTCTCTTGTTGAAGATCAACCATCGCCACTGTCGGCCCCGGTCAGTGACGAAGATGCTCTTTCATCAACAGGGCCAGATACACCGTCTATGTTCTCGCCGTGGGTCGAGTATTTCAGTGACAATCGGCCAGGTGACTCGGTCTCCGAACTATCTGATCTGCCACAAACCCCAGCAGAACAAGGTTCGCAAGATAACCATCGACAAAAGCCTCTCGCTTCCTCGGTTCGATCCTTGGAGAAATTCGTCGCCGCAAGATGCCGTGCTCAGGAAGCCAAGTTTGTTCTTCCGGACAATATCCCACCTCCTCCAATGTCGCCAGCGCCACAGGACATTATCCGACCTAAATCGTCTCTGGATTTCTATTCTAGAGCCCAATCGCCGACCCCCTTGTCCCCGAACCAGCCGAGAATCCGAAGACTGAGTCTGTACTCTCATGAGACAGAAAAGCCTTCCTTTGATCTCCACAATTTTCCCTCGCGACCTCGAGCACCCTCGCTCAAACCTATTCTCAGATCCTCGCAGCACCTCCGAGTCGACTCACTGTCGAAGAATTTGCTACAACGGAGAAGCTTGTCGCAGCTGGCGGAGGGCCCACCTCCAGGTCCTCCTCCAACCCGCGCCCTGCCTCCAATCCCACTGAAACATTCAAAATCTATCATCGCGCCGGCAGCGCATGACTAAGAATCAGCAACCGAGGCAGCCACAGTTTGAGGACACAAACTTCCTCTCAACCCCAATTTTTTTTACGTTTGTGTCTTTGACAGATAAGCGGTGGCGTTCTTGTTAGAGTTTGCTGCCCAGAGCAAAAGTTATGCCTGAGAATTTGGACGGCGCAGGCGGGATTTCGGAGCAATACTGGTGTGTCGGAATGATGGGATTCCGACCATGCCCCACCACGAAATGGAACGACTTTGACAATTTCCTTCGTTGACTCTCCCAAGAGAAAACTTTGTATCATACTTTGTAAATACTTTGGACGGTCGGTTTTGGTGCGCGACAATTCGTTGAGCATTTGTCGCATTCTGTACCTAGCGGTTTGATGTTTTGTAAGATACCGGCCACACGCAGCTGAGTCAATGACCATGGTGATGATGAAATCTTAGTCGAGTTATAAACGCACTGGGTGTTAATTCTTACGCTCCCACCTGACTCTTGTTCGCAGCGACCTGTCAGGGTTTGGGTGACGTCCTCGATGTCAAATGGTAGAAACCGACTCAATTATCAATCTTTTTGTGGTTCTCTCAGGGAATTTACTTCATTGTCTGCACTTCGTGAGGCGAAATCCTCGCATTGAAGAGTCACCAATTTTTGCCCCACACTTGAATATCACAAAATTCCGCCCTACAACGCCGCTTTCCTCAACCCCACCAAAAAATCACCCTTGCGCTGTCTGGTCCTTTCGAACCCTCAAGTGATCGCCATCGGCCAGGAATCAACCAGAAAACACACCGACGGAAGATTTATCAAACTGAAAAACATGGCCGCAGCAGCAGCGAAGTATGTGGCCCCGCAAATGCCCGTTGACGGAGAGGACACCGACGGTACTAACTTTCGCCTTCACAGGCACAATTGGGCCGACGACGTCGAAATCGACGAGACCACCGAGGACCTTCCGCCCCCGCAAAAAATCACCAACAAGGATGGAAGCACAACCATTATCGAGTACCACTACAATGATAAGGACCAAAAAGTCAAGACAACACGGCGCATCCGCTTCATCACGCACCGCGAAGTGGTCAACCCCCGCGTAGCAGAGCGCAAGACATGGGTGAAGTTTGGGGCAAGCTCTAAGGATGGTGCAGGTCCGGCGGCAGACACGACTACAGTCGGCGAGAACATCATATTCAAGCCCTCGACGAACTGGCGCAAGGATGCAAAGGATGAGAGCAAGGACGCGAACGCTCAGGCGATGAAGGACAAGCTCAAGGACAAGAAAGTCAAGTGCCGTATTTGCAACGGTGAACATTTCACAGCCCGCTGTCCTTACAAGGATACCATGGCGCCTATTGGTGAGAGCGCCGGTGCGGGTGGCTCGCAGGCCGACGGAGATGATTTGGCCGGCCGCCAGGGCGCGACCGAGGGCACTGCTGGCGCTGGCAAGAAGGGATCATATGTCCCACCGGCGCTGCGCGGGGATCGTGGAGCGAGAGAAGGCGACCGGATGGGCGGGAGCAAGTACGGCGAACGAGATGACCTTGCAACTCTCAGAGTCACAAACGTGAGTGGAGGTTTCGTTGGCGGGCTGATGGGAGTTATAACGAAGGTCAAGGCTAACAAGTTTCCCATTCAGGTCTCCGAGATGGCAGAAGAGAACGAGCTCCGCGATATGTTTGAGCGGTTCGGCCGCGTCACACGTGTCTTTCTGGCCAAGGATCGGGACACTGGCCTTGCCAAGGGCTTCGCCTTTATCAGCTTTGCGGACCGTAGCGACGCTGTCAAAGCTTGCGCAAAAATGGACGGCTTTGGCTTCAAGCATCTCATCTTGAGAGTGGAATTTGCCAAGAAGGCCCAGTAAGTTCTAGGAATCATAGAACAGGGTCGAGCGGGATGAGGGAAAGGGGGATGACAGCTCGGGAACCCTCACAAACCGGTTTGGAATTTCTTGTCATGGGTGAATCTTACTTGTCTTGGGCGTCACGCGACATCATGAGGAAACGCACAAGAGGGAGGTGGCTTGCACAAATGTTGTAACTGGATTGCGTAATAATGAACTGATCAAGACAACTATGCTCCGTCTACTCCTGCCTGAAGTAGGATGTCGTCCTCCCGTCGCTTATATGGTAAAAAATACATATCACGCACATCGCGGACTCTGTCGAAGAGAGCAAAACCCCAACCCCTTTCCATCGCTACAGAGCCACAGTTCTATGGGTGCAGGCCATCCGAAACAATGACTGCGCTTGATCCTCCAGAACAGGGTCTTTCCGAAGGACAATGAATCCCAACGCCATGCAACCAACCCGATGAGCAAAAACGGAAATCAGCCGAGGAAGAGTTTACTCAATCAGCCATGCTTCGCGCTAGACTTTCTTTGCGGGATAGAATCCATAATCGCATCATTTTCGGCAGACTTTCCCTTTCCTCGTTGCTGCTGCTTCCCTGGCGGTGATGACGGGCTGGCAACAGTCTCGCCACTCAACTTGAGCTTCTGCTTCTCAATGAGATACAGAGGTAGGCCAATGACCACGGCCCAGGACATACGCATGCCAAGCAAAAAGTGCTGCACCGACTGGTGGAAGCTGGCTTTGGCCTCGATGCGGTTGGTTCGGCCGGTAGCGACTCGCTTCCGAGCGCGGTATAAACGCTCAGCCTTTTGTGCCTGCCGGAGCTCCTGTGACATGCGTCGGATGTTGAACTGCAGCTGCTCGGCCGTGTCGGATGTGCCTGGTCGTTGACAAGAAGGATCGGGGAGGGGCTTGTCGGTGGAGAGGGTGCTGTAGTAGCTGGGGCGCATGGGGCGCTCCTGACGGGTGGGGGAAGGCATGGCTTCCGGGGGTGCAAGCAGCGCTGGTGGGGGCAGCGGATAGGGATAGCTATCGCAGTGTCTGGTACAAAATTGGGCAAGCTCCCAGACTCCGAAACAACGGCACCGTCTTGAAAATGAAGAGAGAGAAAAAGATACAAAGAAACAAAAAATTCGCGGGAATGCCCGCTACCAACTCACCTTATAGGATCTTCATATTTTTCCTCCTGCACCCTGTGGGTGCCTCCCGCGTCGTGTGCCTTTTTCACATTCGAGGAGACAACACGGCAAAATGTGAAGGTTAATGCCAGGGCTTGAAGTAGACTAGTTACCTACGACGCGACTCGATGGGTATGCCCACCCTGTCTGTTGGGAATTGACCCCGCGCATATCATGCGTTTCGCCGGTACCATTCTTCGGATTAAGCCACCACACACACCCTCACACTTCAACGAACAGTCGCTTAGGAGGTGCGTCGGAACCAATCAGGAACGCGGGATGCGCAACTGCGACCTGTTGGCTGCGGATTGAAGTTGCTTGCGACATTCGGTTCCCCTCTCCCGTGGTACGTGTGCCTTGCAGCAAACCAAACCCTCCATCTTCCAAGCCCCAGACGCTTCCGGTTAAGGCTATCGGGGCGATCTCGGATCGTAAAGGTGTGTGATACAAGAAAAGGAGGGGCATTGATCAGACGATCCAGGGATGCTTCTTCTGCTTCGCGCCGGGAAGTTGAATTCTTCCACAAACCCAATCCGCACTTAAATGGGGGGTATATACAGGTGCAATAATACCTGACCACTACGTACCTACACACTCACATGGCGTTGGCTGAGAGCGCCATTTTTGGCAGCTTTGTCCCACCCCCGAGGCCGGGGTTATCGTGGAATGGCAGCATCAATGTAATGCAAGAAGAAATAACTAGCAGGGTAGGTTGGGGAACACCCTCTGAGGTACAGAATTTTTTAGGTTCTTCAAGGCATCGCTGGGCTTGTGGTGTATCGAGGGCAGGGATCCAAGTTGAGGGCATTGCACCACATGGAATGACGTATTTCATAAGATCGACAACAGCGAGAAGCACGAGTTTCTTCAGTAGATGATGGATCTTAGCAATAGTTGAAGACGTGTCAGAACGGTGAGCAATTGCTCTTTGACGTGTCGACCAGCTCCGTTGAATCCGCTCGACCTCTAGCCCTCCTGCCAAACAGTCTGTCGAGTAAGCCACCATCCGTCGATGGGACAAGATAGCTGTTCTCATCAACAGTCTCCCAAGCTGACACGGCCTTCACCAGACTGTAGTTTTCTCGAAAAGGGGTGTCCTCGAACTCTGAGCGTCGCGTTTGTGCGTTCGATTCTGAGTGTGATGGTCCGACCACTTAAGCCGGAATAGAAAATTGAACCCGGAAAAAATGGATCAGGTGAACAAAAGATAAACGTGCAAAATGTAGGCTAAGGGGCAGGAGCATGAGATGTGCAACCCAAACTCTTTTGAAAGACAGTTACGGAGTAGTCTAGGGCTTGATGTGGTGTTGAGCAGGTGTTATCAGTGCATTATCCAATATCTAGTCGGAAGGCTATTTGAAAGAGCGTTGAGGACGTTTGAATCGTTAAACTTCTCATCAGGCTCCTAACAACTGGGGAAGTAGTCTTATAGATCCGCCCTTGGCCGAGTTGAGAAACTCACAGCTGCCTACCATCCTATCCAAGGCACTGCGCGAGCAATTTTTAGGGTTGGACCCGTTCCCAGGACAGTACGAAGTACGAAGTAGGCAGTTTGGAAATGAGGCACAAATTCTGGGCCGTGTGCCAAGAATCGGAATCCTCAACGTGGAAATTCCCAGGTGTGTGGACCCCTGCAGACACGTTCCGCCCTGTGCCGCCGCCAGCCGGCATCCCTGACAGCGCAGCGCTCATCAGCGACTGGGCGATAAGACCACCCACAAAATCTGGGGTTGCATGTGAAGAAAATAATTCAGGGGTCCCAGTCGTTGGGTTGTGTGGGTTTCAATTGCCAATGCCAATGCGAACGCCACATCCCGTACGTACTCGCAAAGAGCTTCACGATAGTTCCCTCGTAACAGCGGCTCAGAGGAATTGCTGACGTCGTTTTCCCCGTGTTGTGTTTGCATCGCTCCCCTCACCCCAAATCACACTGCCGAACCACAAAACGTCACGCGGCAACTTAGCGGCAGAGCTTGGCAAGATACCAGGCCGTTAACGGAGCCACTATCCGCCCACGCGGACGAAACACAGAGAGAGGTAGGGTCAATACTGGCTCGGCCACAAGTCCCTCGTTTCTTCTGAGTCGCGGGAAACACTGTGCTCGCGTGATCGGTTTGTGAAGGTTCAACCGACACGCGACAGTTCAACACTTGTTTTCGTCGCCAGCTCCCTCTTTCAACAATTGATCTGAGCGACGCAGCGGTCTCTAGACTTGGGACCAAACCCGCGAGAATGAGCACCTCGGCCGATGTGTCACCAGGGTTACACAAGGTCCGCCAGCGGACCAAGGCATCGTCGGTAGAGTCGGTCAACGGGGAGCCAAAAACGTCGGAAGCGGTCAATGACGAACCCAGGGAAGACAAGACATACGGGCGCACGCCTGGCGGAACGAGTACGTGACCCTGCTTCGATTTGACAGCCCAGCTGGGAAACAGCAGAAGGGAGTAGTTGCTGACAAGACGCCCTCTTTGCCCCTTTTCGTTGTAGGTTTCATCGTTCCCACAACCCATGATATGATTTCACAGCTCCTCGATCCCCGCGAACCAAAAAACCTCTCGGACGTTATTGTGCTAGCCATCCTCGCCTTCCACATTCTCGCCGCATATTACCTGCCATGGAGTCTCAAACGCCCCGTGTTCGCCGCCATCTTCCTATTCTGGAGAGCTTCGTACAACGTAGGAATAGGTTACCTGTTGACGGTTCAGTCCAAATACAGACTGCTGGTGACGTGGGCTAAGAGGTGGAAACTGTTCGAGAACCCTTCGACGGGTGAAAATCCACGTCCCTGGATGTACAAGATCCTCAAGGTCGAGCTAGAGACCAAGATCCCGGATGACTACAAGTTTGCGGAAGCTCCCATCGAGTACAACACATGGCTGCTGTTCCGGCGCGTAGTGGATCTCATCCTGATGTGTGACTTTGTGTCTTACTGTCTCTTTGCCATTGTGTGTGGTCATAAGCCAGAGGGAGAAGCACTAGGCGTGACGGTTGCCCGATGGGTGCTGGGCGTTTGTCTCGTGGGCTTCAACCTCTGGGTCAAATTGGATGCTCACCGGGTGGTCAAGGACTACGCGTGGTACTGGGGTGGTAAGTCAACTGAGCATCTCAATACTGATCCAATACCAACTCACCGACTTCAGATTTTTTCTACCTTATTGAGCAACAGCTCACCTTCGATGGCGTGTTTGAGATGGCACCGCATCCCATGTATTCCATTGGCTATGCCGGCTACTACGGCATCTCAATGATGGCTGCGAGCTATGATGTCTTGTTCATTTCCATTCTTGCGCACGCTGCTCAGTTTGCCTTTTTGGAATTTGTCGAGAACCCTCACATTGAGAAGACGTATAACCCTCCGCCCCCTCGAATCCGGGCCGAGCCGATGAAGTCTGATATGGGCGCTGCGACTCACGAGATCACGGACGGAAACAGGGACTCGCCAGTTCCAGTGCATAATCTCCTAGGCTTCAAGAACCTAGACCTCTTCCGGACAACCGACTACTCCCTTCTCCTCCTCGTGGGCTATCTGGCGACTGTCACGGCCATGACACCGAACACACCCGTTTACCAGACAATATTCGTAGTTCATGCGCTTCTGTGGCGTCTGTGGTTTTCCGTCGGTCTTGGTATGATCTTGACCAAACAGTCGGAGGAGAAGATGTTTACCCGACACTTTGTCAAGTATGGCGAAAGCGCGGGAGAGGCGTGGCGCCAGTGGAAGGGCATGTACCACCTCAGCAACACGCTCTGCCATGCCTCGTTTGTTGCCGCTTGCTGGAAGATGTACAACATGCCTGAGGACTGGGGCTACGGCTGGGTCCTGCTCAAGCATGTCGTTGGCATCAGCTTGATAGCGCTCCAAGCGTGGACGGCATCAAGCATCTATGAGTCGCTAGGCGAGTTCGGGTGGTTCTATGGCGACTTCTTCTTTGATAGCACCGGAAAACTAACCTACACATCCATCTACCGGTTCCTCAACAACCCCGAGCGCGTCATTGGCACAGCTGGGCTCTGGGGCGCCGCGCTCATTACCTGGAACCGAGCCATTTTTGTAATGGCTCTTGTCGGTCATATTCTCACGCTCGGCTTCATCTCATATGTTGAAAAGCCTCACATGCAAAAGATCTATGGTCGGAACCTTCGCGAGGAGGCTGGTTTGACCAAGTTCATCAAACGTTCTCTGCCGGAGCCGGTTAAGGAGTGGCAGATGAGTGTGGACAAGGTACTTGATGAGGGCAAGCATTTTGTGGATGACTTTGTCCAGACAGCCCGCGCCAGACTGGCTGCTGGATCGTCCACCATCGTCCGCGACACGTCTGCCCTGTTCAATAAGTATCCTGCCCGTCTTACCATCAGCCGGATCTCTCCTGATCTTGCCGGCTATGATCCGAAACACTATACGTTATCGATGGAAGGCACTGCGCTGATCGGTGTCAATGGGAAAGACACTGGAAACGAGAGCGCGAACGCCCGCGTTGCCAAGGCGGTCAAGACCATGGTCTTCGAATACGGCGCCCCCATCCGGGTCAAGTGGACGGCCCCAGCCAATCACAGCAAGAAGGACTGGATCGGGCTGTACATGGTCACGGACAACCGCTCACGAGACGTCACCGAGGTTCCCTCTTTGGGCCGTTGGGTGCCCACCTGTCCCGGCGAGTACGACACGACTACGGATCAGGGAATTCTCTCGTGGGACAAACCTGTCAAGCCAAAGACAGCCGGTGCTGATACCGAACTCGTCCAGGGCGAAATGGTGTTCGAGGGTGACAAGCTATGGTGGACGCAGGGCGTGTTCGAGTTCCGCTACCACCACGCCGGCGGCCATCACGTCATGTCTATTTCAGAGCCGTTCGAGGTGCGCATCGGCAAGTTTGACGATGAGGAAGAGGATGATGGCGAATATTCATCCACCGGGTCAACATCGACGGCCGCTAATGGCCAATTGAACACCCTTGTTGCCGCCGCCCTGTTGCCCATTGTCCGGAATTGCCTTGACCGTGATCCTGATATTGCGCCGAACACGATTGACGAACCATTTGGGAGCCACGTTGAAAGGGATAGCAAGTATGCGAGACGGGTCGTCTATGCGATTCGCCACATGTATGGCATCGAGTTCGCGCCCGGGGTGGTCCCTGCAGATGGAAATGTCAGGAAGCTCGCATGGAGGATATGTAATGCCAAAGAGGTTTTGGTCAGTTCACCATCCCTACAGAAGGAAACCAGGATACTAACAGGATTCACAGGCGCCGTATAGCATGTCGAGGCACTCGAGAGGACCAGCCACGCCTGTCAAGGAGAGGTTTGCTGACAAGCTGTAAAGGCTGGGTCCAGCTGGTAGGGAGATGTGGCAGGAGGCGCTTGGTAGATGAGAGATGGCAGGGATTGCATCGACTAATGTGAGACATGTGGATATACCTATACCACACTACCTTGGTGCGATTCTGAGGTATTGGTGTGCCGAGTGCGCATTGCTGGTTAGCATAGCGGGGCGCAAAGAACGTGTTTATCGGCGAGGTTGATAGAGGTGGGAAACGTTGGCGCCATATTAGAGTATAACAGATACATTGAACTATCACACCTGTATATCTCAGGTTCGTCGTGCTTGCATGGATGGAGGTGCTGTTCATGACAGACAAGTTGGTGTCATCGCCAGATGACCAAGTCATAGCGCTGGTGATGCTTGCATTCCCGCAGCGGCAAGGTTATGAGTGGACAAAAGTAAAGGAAGACCCGAGGAAACTCCGGGCATGGAATTCACAAGACAAAGGCCCAAAAAGCGAGGGATAGAAAAAAAAACCAACAAGTAAAAGAAGAGGTCGTGCCCGGGTTCGAACCGGGGTTATTGGAAGTTGATGCTTGATAAGATATCTGTTATCAAAATCCAATGTGATAACCACTACACTACACAACCTGTTTTGGTTGTCCAATGGTGGGAAGGTGGGCTGTTATTTGGGCCTATATCCTCGGCTCGGTGCACGGGCCTTTACTCATTTGGGTTTTGACCACCGCACTCAACTGAACGTAGGCATATCTGTCAAAAGGATCAAATTCCAGAAGGAATTCTTGGAGTTGGGAAGAGCTGACTTACTAAGTCTACGTAAGAGCTTAAAGTATGCTGGAATAAATCTGATGCGTTGTTCCGGTGTTTCGCTGCTCCCCAAACCAGTCACTTACCTACACCTATAAGTCCAAAGTGTTTTGGCATCACAATCAGTTCTCGTCGTACCACATCACTAAAGGGCATCCAGAAGAACTACGTAAGATTTACGCCAATTTCGACATAAGTCTAACTAACGACACCTAACCATCCACGTCTCATGTTGACCTACGATGCATAGTACCTGCACCGGCCTTTCAAGTGTCAGCAAAGTCCTCTCCATCAGGGCGAAGCAGACAGCTACTCACCTGGTGGCTCGGGTAGATCAGTGTATCGGCAATGACGACATTTTCACGCCGCGTAGCAACAAATACAACTACTTCGGCAATGTCATCCGGTGTTAAGGGGTCAACTCCACTATTCCCAGTACCAACTTAGTATCACACCCCTCCAGACAATGACAAGCCACCGAACTTACGAATAGACAGCATCCGCCTTGGCCTTGTCTCCGTAGAACCTAACAATCGAGAACTCCTATTTCCAAGTCAGTCAGTTTCTCCCAACCTCAGAAAAGCCAAATCCTCATACCGTCTCGACCTGCCCAGGGTCAATCTCCATAACGCGAATCCGCGTAGCAATGAGCTCCTTCCTCAGACTCTCGGTAAACGAGCGCACTGCCGCCTTTGTAGCACAATAGATGCTCCCACCAGCGTAGGGTTCGCGCCCAGCGATACTACCAATGTTGATGATATCTCCCGCACCGCCATTCGGGCGGGCCTTGAAGATGGGCAGGATCGCCTGTGTCATGTTGATGAGCCCTGTAACGTTGGTGGAAAACATGACGTTGATGTCTTCCTCAGAGATTTCGGGGGCTTGTGCGACTTTTCAAGAAGAGAACTCAGCATACAAACCCCTTGCTTCTCTCTCGCACAACACGCCAGCCAAGTTTCGAGACTCAGCGGTAAACAGAAAGAGCCAAACTTACCGCCCTTTACCAACCCTCTGCATATATCTATAATCAGCAACCCATCCACCACTCACGGAGATCACGAAGACTCGAAGGAAAGAAAAACCCACGCATTATTGACCAATACATCAATCCCCCTCCACCCCTCTGGCAACGACCCCACAAACCCCCTCACCTCCTCCGGGTTACTCACATCCAACTTCACCGGCAGCACCTTGACCCCCTCACCCACGCTCTCTTTAATCTTCTCTGCTATCTCGTGCAGCACATCCACACGGCGCGCCGTCAAAATTAAGCGCAGGTTATGCGGCTGGGTGCGAGCAAACTCAAACGCGGTGGATCGGCCAATACCCGACGAGGCACCCGTGATGACAATTGTCTTACCCTCAAGACGCCGTGCGGAGGACATTTTCCTTGGTGAGTTTGCTCCCGGTGACTGTGATGAGGAGGAGAATGGGAGACGGGCTCGGGATACCGCCGAACGAAACAGCGGCAGGGGCGGGTGCAGTGATGGTGAAGAATAAAGGTAGGGGTAGTTAGACAGAGATGATGACAAAAAAGAAGCAGAGAATGAGAAAAGACGAAATCTTCCACTAGTGCTGCTCGTGCTACTACGGAGTGCAAGTCTTGCTTCCGAAAACATGAAGAACGAAGTTGAGAGGCAATTGGGGGTGGGGGGACCAGAATTATGTACGGGTCAGGCCAAAAAAAAAATTTAATAATAATAAAATAGCAAGATGCAAATGCTAGTTAATGCCGATGCTAATGCAGATGCGGCATGCTGGCGCGCAAGCTTCCGTCCCGGCGTCGGCGACTGCCACGCGAAACAAGCTGACGCCATAGGGAGAGATCCACCGAAGATCGAACAGCGAAACAAAGGGATCTCCTTCCTGTCCAGAGCGCTGGAGACGGCTCCGCAACTCACGAGATACCCCGCACTCGTGCGCGGGAAGGGGAAGGCAAGTGGATTTCGGAGATAACAGGAGAAGACAATGAAATGCACTGATTACATTCTATCAAATAGGCTGCTGCTGAGTCGCTCCAATCCAAGCCATTGCTGTCCTATAGGTAATGTGTCAAGCTTCATGTTTTCTACCCAGAACCCATCTAAGCAGCTGTAATCCGCTCGCTGGTTTTGTTGTTGAAGTTGCTTATGCCCGACAGTTTTGATATTCTCTTGATTTCCACATCGTGTCGCTCTCTTTGCTGCTGTAACACACTTTGGCGATTCTTGCGGTACACGCCCAGGGGCATGAGCACAGCTGCAGCCAACAACGCGCAGCAGACAATCATGTCTTGGTGCAGCGCGTCTGTGTACGCTTTCCGCACCGCTGCTTGTTCCCCAGGCGGGAGAGCCGCTATCCCTCCGTGCGCTAGTTGATCTGCACTCACAGCTCCGCCTAGTTGTGAGTTCAGCTTGACTCCGAGAATTGCTGACGAAGCAGCGATGCCGATACTTCCTCCCAGCATGCGAACCTGTGCTACGATGCCCTGAGACGATGCTGTCAGGCCGTATCAGTGCACTGCATATAAGCTCTCCGGCTAAATCTGGGGTTGGGGAAAAAAGACCTACCATGTTCCTTCATCGGTGACTCGATGGCCGCTACCATCGTCGACCCTGTGGCTGTGAGCCCGAAACCGAGCCCAATGAATGACAGAAAACCCAACACTTTGGGCTCAACCTCGGCGCCGTCACCAGCTGTGGTTTGCAGGGCACAGCCTATCAGCATGAGGGCTGATCCGAAAGCCAGTGTCTCGGCCCTAATGTTCTTCCTTCCGTTGACGACTCCTCCGAGCACGCTCCCGATCGCCGTTGACCCGAGCATCGGCAGCAGCATGAGGCCCGCTTGGAATGGGTTCTTGCCGTTGACAACTTGAAACCGTATTGGGAAGACGTAAATGCTGAGCAGGTAAGGGAATCCAACGAACATGGTGTTGAGGACCGTAAAGCTCCAGGCTCGATTACGAACCAACGAGAGCGGGATTGCCGCTGCAACGTCATTCCAATTACGGTCGATATACAGCTGCCAAAGAGCAAGAGCAGCAAGACAACAAATACCAGACAGCAGAGGCACCAAAAAGATAGCTTTCGCCCATTGCCCAGTCTCAGCGCCCGAATGTTGAAATGGGAAAACAATGAGGACTGCCGCTACTATCCTGTTTGACAGTACGCGTTAGAGAACATGGTCGACCGGGATGTCCGGGCCGGAGGGCTTACAAAAGAAGGGACCCCAAATAGTCCACATCCTTCCACCTTCTAGGCAGGAAAGGCGGGAGTTGCTTCGGATCCGGCCAAGCAAAGTAGAGAGCGAGAGCCGAAATTCCGCCGATAGGGCCGCTGTCGTATCATCGTTAGTTGGCGTTCTCAGCTCACGAGAGCTGAAGGATACGAACTTGATCCAAAACACCCATCTCCATGTCGCATACTCAGTAAGCACGCCACCAAGGAGCGGTCCTAGAACACCCGAGACGGAGAGGACGATGCCGATGAAGCCAATCATGAACTTTTGGTACTTTAGAGGGGCCACCTCGGGCATTAGAATCATCGAGAGTCCGTATAGACCTTGAAAATTGTTAGCTCCGCGGGATAGTAGTCGTCAAACTGAGCACGTACCAGATCCGCCAATACCCTGGAGAGCCCGGAAAGCGATGAGTTGATCTAGTCTCTGACTCCATCCACAGCCGAGGGAGAAGCCAATGAAGATAATGTAAGCTGTGAGATATGCTGCTCTCCGGCCGATGACATCAGAAATGCGAGCAAACAGCACTGCGCAACTCAAATACGCCAGTGTGTACGCCAGAGCAACCCAGTTGATGGTCTCAATCTCGTGGAACTCGACAGCAATGGCGTAGAGACTGGTTGCCACAATGGATGAGTCTAAGACAGCGAGGAAGAATCCCAGGCTCAATCTACGAAAGAGTCTTGTCAACCAGGCATGCCATGACCCAATCGGTGTTCCGAGAAACCTACGCTGTACTGAGAATGATGAAGCGCGGGATAGAGATGGTTGAACCGATCGGCGCGCCTTCGTGGGGCCCATCGGCGTTTAAGGGCGGGACTCCATTTTCCGCTTGACTTTTGTCCAAGTCAGCAAATTTCTCATTCGTCAACTGTGATGGCGCCCTGGATGAGTTGGCTGTAATGGGAAGGACATCGCCCTTCCCGTCGTCTGCCCTTGTTCTCGCCATATCCAAGATGTAAACCAATGATGATTATGTGCAGATACAACAATTGAGACCTATGCTCATCCTGCAATGTTAATGGGAGCAGGTGAGGTGGGCGGAGGCAGATTTTTATGCTCCAGCTCACGCAGGTGGGAACTGACGAAAGTTTGTCCACGACGCCCTTTCCTCATCAGTCAGCCTCTATACGAAGCTGGGCCTGTACGGCCGAGGGGAAACTTCGGTGACGATGGTCTAAATCGACAGGCGGAGGCCGGGACGAAATGCATGGATGGAACTTGGAGGCGGATAACAGCTTGCTGAGGGCGGCTTGGGAGTTGCGACCAATAGCTGCGGCCTGACTTAGCTTAGCGTCGCAAGGGAATGGCCTCGGCATCTCCCAACCGACGCCATAGCGCGCCTCCTCGGCGGGCCGCGGTGGGCTTGCCCCAGTGAGCTATTCAATGTTGCGGTCGGACACCACGTTCGTTGGTTTGGGGAAGCACGCAGGCCTGGGGGCTGCTCGGAAACGTCCAAAGGAGCGCAGATGGAGCCAACTTCGCACTCGCTTACCCTTCCTGATCTGGACCAGAACGACCAAATCTCGCCTGTTGAACCATCTGATTGGCCATCATTTTTCCGGCCGATACTCTGGCGTCACCCTGCAAGGCTTGCTGCTTCGCTGCTTCAAGACTACCTACTTCACTGCCTCAAGATAACTACCTACCTCTGATCAGGCACGTGCAGCCCCAACAACAGTAGCAACACCTCCAGCCGATCAGTGCCATCACCAAATTTGAGTGTAACACGAGGAAGCGTAAGAAGTACATCGGAAACTCTTTGCGATCCAGCCAACTTGATGTGCTCCATGCAAAGCAGCCTCAGGCATGAGACAGAACTGGAAATGGGCTATGCTGCAGAGCATCATCCGGCTGACAGTAACTCCCCATATGCGTCGTTGAATTTCAGAAGGCTGCACTAATCGAGATGGCGCTTCTTGTCATCTGCTGAGACATTGCTGAGTCTGGAAGCAGCACTACCCCACGAAGAATGGAAAATAAGCCTGGCTGCCATGGCATTGTGTCCCTGGGCGCATGGAGGTGGCAAGTTGACGTGTGGTATCTTTCAAAAGGAGTGTTTGTGTGACGGAATTCGACGGGGTTGATGTGAATCTTCCAGGTCTCGTGCGCAAATTGCAACCCTGGACGGCCGAACATCCGGTGATAGTGTTATGGTTATAGTTGCTCGCCTACCTACCTACCTACCTAAGTAATGAGCACCTCGCGGACTGGCCGGTTTGTATAGGTCCATGTCTAGAATCTAATTCAGCTGTCAAACTCTTGCCCTCCTGCTGAACATCCGTGGGCTCCCTACAATGATTTTCCAGCAAGCTGTTTGCTAGCTTCTTCCTTCTTACCTACCCGGCGCCATTCCAACTAGCGCAGTGGTTGGAAACATCCCGCCGATATAATGAAAATACTTTGAGCAGATATCGGACAGTCCAATTTTCTAATCCCAACTGCAAGCCAACATACATCGCCACCGTCGCCAGGTCATGCGCGGGATGTCCTCTCTTTCGGCCGGGATGGCGAAGGCAGTTCCCATGATCAGTACAGCAAAGGGCTCACAAGTGCCGCAGGTATCCGGAGCAGGAGGTAGTAAGCGGCACGATGGTCTCCACGGGTGCCCTGCTGCCCGATGCCTGTCTCGAACCTTGGCGCCTCTCTTGAGCTTCCGGTCTCTCTCCTCTGACTTCAATGTTCATTGCAGCATCTATCTAGACGCCATACATGGCAGCAGGGGCGATTACACCGTCTTCTGACGCCCGACAGAGCACATCGAAGGGCACTGTCTTACTTGACATGCCAGACGCAAGATCAGATACCTCGTATGAATTGGCTTTCATTGCGTAACTCAAGAGCCTTTTAGCTCGCAAATCTCCTAGCAGCATCACCCGAGTGTGTCCTGGCTATTATTTGCTACACTCCGTCTCAGCAGCAGACCATATTACCCGAAGGATTGCTTGCAACTCTCACGTACGACCATACCCACTGCAGAACTTGGGATTCCCCCCGCTCTCCCATCGATAAACCAACGAGGGCCTGACTAGTAACTGTGTCGGTGACAACCAGAGAATCCCTGGCGATGTATCTTCTTTTTTTCGACCCCTCCATCTAAGAGACCAGCAAGGGATCTTGGTGCGCGCTGGGGGTGGTGGTGTTGGTCTCGTACGGCTGGACTGTGATGTGACAAGGCCAGTCGAGGACGGCTTTGCTAAAACGAGCCATGCATCCCAGTCCTTGACTCGGACAGCTCCAAGAAAATCTTCACGACACTGTTAGACGTGAGAAACAGGCCATCCATTTGATGCCCCAGTTTCGGCCTCATTTCAAATAGAGCATGTCTCTTCGTACTGTGGCGAGCGCCCTCCTATACTGTAAAAAGGAGGGGGAGAGAGGGTGGGACGCTGGTATTTGCACCAAAGATGCCAATCGCCATCGCCATCGCAACTGTATTATACGATAGGTTTTAATTATAAGACGCCTTATATAAGTAAGCCCAAGGCATCCGACCACCTTTATAGTTAATCGTTAGCTATCTCCAAAGCGTTGAACCCCCAGTTCGAAGGCCTTGGGCTCACCCGTATAAGGCGTTTCACAATTGGAACCTAATGGGTGTTCTAGTTGTAATGGCGATAGTAATCGCCATTCTTTGGTGTAAAAAAGCTAGCGCCCCGCCCTTTCTCCCCCACCCTTTTTTTTTTTTTTTTTTTTTTATTTATGGGGGGGTT